>ERZ857882.4081-NODE-4081-length-12979-cov-8.861111_pt1 | contig 12979 bp, 10 predicted proteins | sample MGYA00519697_ERZ857882 | MGnify/ENA primary metagenome ERZ857882 (study PRJEB31778, sample SAMEA3449373) | human gut metagenome | biome: human gut; feature: human-associated habitat; material: faeces | place: United Kingdom | collected 2010/2012 ...
CATGAACATCGCCGTGCAGGCCGCGCTGGGCACGGCGTTCATCACAGCAGCGGAATTAGCCGTAGGGCTGGTGGTGAATCGGGCGCTGGGCTGGCAGGTATGGGATTACAGCCGGGAATTCGGCAATGTGCTGGGACAGATATGCCCCCTGTTCAGCTTTTACTGGTTTCTGCTGTGCCTGCCCGTGTTCGGCCTGCTGCGTCTGGCCGCACGCTGGAAAGCCAAGCGCGCGTCTGAGGTGTAAGGCGCGCAAAACCGCGCCCCGTGTGCAGCATACGGGGCGCGGTTTTGTTTTAACGCAGGGTCATCTTGCGATCTGCTTATTGCGGTATTCGTTGGCGCTCATATTCTCCATTTTTTTGAAAATGCGGGAAAAATGCGTCACGTCGGTAAACCCCACCCTCTCGCTGATCTCCCAAATGCGAAGCGAGGGGTCCTGCAGCAGCTCCTTGGCCTTGGCGATCCGCACGCCGTTGAGCAGCTCGGAAAAACTCTGGCTGGTATACTTGCCGATCAGCTTGGAAAGGTGCCACTGGCTCACGTACACGCTCTCGGCCACATCGGTGAGGGTAAGCTTTTCGGCGTAGTGCTCCTCGATGTACTGCAGGGCATTTTTGATGATAAAGTTCTGGGCGCCCTCGCTCTCCGTGGCGGGGGTTTCCGCGCTCTCCCCGGCCGCAGGCTGCGCCGCTTCGGCCGCCGTTTTTTCCAGCCGGCGCACCATCTCTGCCAGGGCTTCTTCCAGGTCGTTCAGCTTGCTGGGCTTTACGCAATAACGCGCCACCCCCAGCTGCATCGCCCGCTGGGCGTACTCGAAATCCGGGTAACCGGAAAGGATCGTGACCTGCATGGCCGGGAATTCGCTGCGCAGCGCGGCGATCAGGGCCAGCCCATCCATGCCGGGCATGCGGATGTCGGTGATCAGCATGTCCGGTTCCAGGGTGCGGATAAGCTCCAGCGCCCGCTTGCCGTCGCCGGCAGTCGCCACCACCCGGCAGTTGTATTTTTCCCAGGGCAGTATTTTGGACAGGCCCTGTACGATCACGTCCTCGTCGTCCACGATCACCGCACGGTACATCGGCTTCCTCCCCTTTGCACAAACTGCCGCGCACCCCTGCGGCGCGCCTTGTTTTGCAGCTCAAAGTATACCACATTTGGGGGGAATTGAAAAGCGCCCCGCGGTTCTTTTTGCAAAAAAATGGAAAAAAACGAGCGTTTGGTTTCTCCGCATCCCCCGCCCCGGGGGTGCCGCGCCTTATCCGCCTGCAAAGCCCCGCTCAGGCCCCGGCGCAGGCTGCCGCAGCCCGCCGCAGCCCCGCAAGATCCTCTTCATCCGGATGCGGCAGGGCCCGGTCAAAATTTTCCAGCAGCGCCCGGGCCTTTTCGGGTGCCGCCGGCAGCATTGCCTCGTAGCGCCGGCGCACGGCGGGGGGCATCCTGCCCTGGCACATATAGCGGCCCGCCACCGTGTTCGAGCCGTCCAGGCATTGTTCCACCCGGTCCAGGATCCGGGCAAAATAGTCCTCGCTGCCCCCAAAGCCCGCCGTGCCGAACAAAAACACCCGCTTGCCGCGCAGGCGCTCCAAAAACGCCTGCATCTCGGGTGCGCAGCCGCCCTTGTCGGTCCAGAAGCCTGCAAAGATCAGCGGCGCGTCCAGCGCCTTTTCGTCCGGCGGGCCGCTGTACACGCACCGGGCCGCCGGCAGCGCCGCCCCGATCTCCCGTGCCAGCCGGGCGGTATTCCCGGTCTGGCTGCTGTAAACCACCGCGTAATTCATTTCAAAGCTTCCTTTCTGTCATAGATGCAATGCACGCCCTCGTGCCGCTGCATCCCGCCCAGGCAGGCAATGTTGCAGCGCACACAGCGGCGGATGGTCCCTGCCTCCCCTCTGCGCACCTTTTCGGGCCAGGCAGGGTCGGCGATGAGCTGCCGGCTCATCGCCGCGCAATCGATGCGCCCGCTGGCCAGCTGCCCTTCCACAAAATCCGGCGAGGTAAGCCCGCCCACCCCGCAGATCGGCAGTTCCGTGCAGCTTCGCACCAGGTCGCAGTACCGCAAAAAGCACCCCTCCCCGCCGAAATACGGGTGATCGGCCGCCGGGATGGGGTCGCTCAGATCCGCGTGGTCGGCCAGGGTCACGTGAAAGCTGGTCGCCCCTGCCCGCTCCAGCAGCGGCACGAAAACCGGCAGCTCCTCCAGCAGCACGCCCGCATTGCCGTAGTGAGGGGCCTCCTGGCGCACTGCCAGTTTATAATCAATGGGCATGCCCGGCGCAGCGCGGCGCACCGCGGCCACCGCCTCGGCCGCAAAGCGCGCCCGCCCCGCCGCGCTGCCTCCGTAGGCGTCGGTGCGGTGGTTGAACAGCGCCGAGGAAAAGCTGCCGCACATCCGGTCGCCGTGCACCTGGATCATATCGAACCCCGCCTGTTGTGCCAGCTGTGCGGCCCTTCCGAACGAGGCCGCAATGGCCCCCGCTTGTTCGGCGGGCATCCCGGTCACCAGCTTTTCCGCCTGCCGGTTCAGCAGCGGCCGCAGCTGCTCTTTGGAAATTCGGCCGCTCAAAATGCCCGGCAGATACCGCAGCATGGCTTTGAAATCGCTGTCCGACTGATGGAGCTGTGCGCAGATCAGGCAGCCCTCTGCGTGCACCAGCTCACAGAGCCTTTTGTAATGGGCGGCCCCTTTTTTACTGTATAAAGAAAACGGCCCGCCGCGCCCTACCGGAACGTCCCCGATCACGATCATAGCGCAGCCGCCCGCGGCAATCCCCCGCAGCCTGCGCTCATACGCCTTGCCCCGCAGCCCCATGCTGGTGGGCGCAAAGATAATGCGGTTTTTCAGGGTAAGGCTGCCCAGCTCAATCGGCCGGAAAATCGCCTCGTACACAGCCGCCGCCTCCCTTCCCGCCGGCCAGCTTTTCCAGCAGGTCCAGCAGCCGGGCCTGTTCCTCCCCGGTCAGCGCGGCGGCCGCCTGTGCGTCCCACCGGGCAAACAGCGCATGGCTCAGCTCAAAGGCCTCCCGGCCCCGGCCGGTCAGCTCCAGCGTTTGGGCGCGCCGGTCCTGCGGGTGGGGGCGGCGCAGCAAAAAATCGCCCTGTTCCAGCTTTGCAAGGCTGCGGGCGGTGTGGCCGGCGTCCATGTGCAGGGCCGCCGCGAGCTGGCCCGGCGTACAGCCCGGGTGCCTGCCCACATAAAGGATAAAAAACAGCAGCCCCTGCGACAGGCCCAGCTTCCCCAGCTCCCGGCTGCAATACCCCGCAAAATCGCGCCGCAGCAGGGTGATGTAATACGCGATGGATGAAACCACAGGCGCACCTTCTTTCTTTGATAAAGTCAAGTATATCCAAAATATTTGACTTTGTCAAGTATATGCCTGCCCCTCCTCTTCCCCACACGGAAGAAGGCGCCCTGCCTTGCGGCAGGGCGCCTTCTTCCAAAGGAGAAAAACACCAAATATGGAGATAGCAAAGTTTGGGTGGGCAACCGAAAACTCAGCCCTTGATGGCGCCCGCCGTGAGCCCCTTGATGATCTGCTTTTGCAGCACCACGTAGATCACGATGATGGGCACCACAATCAGCGTTACGGACGCCGCCATGAGGCCGTAGTCCGTGCTCTCGCGGGAGGATATCTCGCGCAGCAGGCGGGTGACGGGCCATTGATCCTCCAGGCGCAAAAAGAACATCTGGGTGAACAGATCGTTGTAGCTCCACAAAAAGCTGAAGATGGCCACGGTCACAAAGCTGGGCTTGGTGATGGGCACGATCACCTTGGTGAAGATGCGCACCGGGGTGCAGCCCTCAATAAAAGCCGCCTCCTCCAGGTCGATGGGCAGGCCGCGGATGTAGCCCATCAGCACCACGATCGCAAACGACAGGTTGCCCGCGATCTGCGGCAGAATGACGGACAGGCGGCTCAGCCACACGCTGGAAGTGTTGGTGATGCCCCAGCTGTTCTCCATCTGGAACACGGGAATGATGGTGGCAAAAGCCGGAAACATCATGCTGGCGATCACCAGGCTCTGCAGGGCCTTGCGGCCCTTAAAATGGTAACGCGCCAGACCATAGGCCGCCAGGCCCGCAAAAATGACCACGAACACCGTCACCAGGCCCGAGATAATGATACTGTTGCCGTAAGCGCCCCAAATGTTGAACCGGGTGAACGCCCTGCTGTAGTTTTTCGTGGTGAACAATTCCCCCAGGGGCAGCACAAACGAGTTCGCCACGATCTGGGTGCGGTCCTTAAACGAGTTCAGGATCACCCACAGGAAGGGATAAACAGTGGTCACCGCCCACAGGGAAAGCACAAGGTAGATCACGATCTTGCTGATGGAAAAGCCTTTTTTCTCGATCAACTCTCCTGCACCCCCTTAATAATCTTTCTCTTTGAAGATGGCGTTGGCCAGCTGGCTGATTACCACGCCCAGCACCACAATGGCAATGGCGATGGCGCTGGCATAGTCCACATCCTTGGCGTTAAAGGTCTGGAAATACATATACGTGCCGGTGAGCCAGGTTGTTTCAACAGGCATGCCGTTGGGGAACATGACCCAGGGCAGGTCGAACACCTTCAGCGCGCCGGTGATCGCCAGGGTAAGGCAGGTGCACAGCACGTTGTGCAAAAGCGGCACGGTGATGTGCCACACCCGCTGAATGCCGGAGGCTCCGTCAATGGCGGCGGCCTCGTACAGGTCGGCCGAGATATTGTTCAGGCCGGTCACGATAATCACAAAATAGAAGCCTATGTACTGCCACACCACCGGCACCATCAGGGTAAACAGGGCGTGGACCTCATCCTTGAAGTCCACCAGCTCGCTGGCGCCCAGCGAAAGGCGCAGCTGGTTGAGCATGCCGGTGTCGTATAAAAACACCAGGTTGAACATAAGGCCCAGCGCGGTGGCCGAGATCACGATGGGGAAAAAGTACACGGTGCGGAAGAACTGCTGGCCCTTGGAGATATTGTCCACCAGCAGCGCCAGCAGCAGGGCGATGCCCACCTGGAACACGATGGTCACGCCCATCATAATAAAGGTATTGCCCACCGCAGTGCGCATGCTGCTGTCGGTAAAAAGCTTTACATAGTTCTCGTAGAACGGCTCGTTCACACCCTTGGCCCCGGTGCCGAGGCCCCGGATCTTCATGAAGCTGTTATAGATGTTGCGCAGAAAAGGGTAATACAGATACAGGATCATAAAGATAAAAGCCGGAGTGAGAAACAGGAGCAATGGTTTTTTGTTTTTATAAACCATGGAAGAATTCATTGTTGCCCACGCTTTCTTTTAAAAAGCCGGAGAGGCTTTTTGAGGCACTCTCCGGCTTTTCATGCCTTAGATTTTTGTAGCTGCCGGGGGGCTTAGCCCTGGGCGGCGGCGATCAGGTCGATGACCTCGTCCACACTGGCGGCGATGTCGGCCTTGCCAGTCACGATGTTGGCCATACCGGGAACGAACACGGGGTTGCGGGTCTCACCCTGGAACTGGTCCTGCACCGCGCCGGCTGTGCCGGTGGCGCCGTTGGACATTTCCAGGCCGGCCTTCTGCAGGCTGTTCAGCTTGCTGTCGTCCACCTTTACACCGGCCTTCAGGGCGGTGGTCAGGTTGCCGGAGGCCTCGCAGAACTTGGCGACCTGCTCGTCGCTGGTCATGAACTGCACAAAGCTCACGGCAGCGGCCTGCTTGTCGGGGTCGGCCCAGGCCTTCTGGGTGATGAAGTAACCGGAGGACAGGCCGGCGATGATGTCGGTGGTCTTGCGGTTGTTCTTGCCGGGCACGTAGGTCACGGTAAAGTGGGACAGCTGCTCCTCATCGGCGGGGATGTTGTTGTCGGCGTCGGCGCCGCAGGCAGCGGCCACGCCGTTGACCTTCCAGGAGCCGTCCAGCCAGAACGCGGCCTTGCCGCCGGTGAACAGGGCAAACATCTCGTCGTCCTTGGCGCTGGTGGTGTTCTTGGGCAGGTAGCCGGCCTCGTACAGGGCCTTGATGTCGCCAATGCCGTCGATCCAGGCCTGATGCTGCACGTTGCCCGCATCCTTGGTGGGCAGCACGTTGTGGGTGGCGGGGGTCAGGAAGTTGTAGATGCAGAACTCAAACCAGTAGTGGGGGATCTCACCCAGGCTGGCGGCAATGGGGGTGTAGCCCTTGCCCTTGATGGTCTCGCACATCTCCATGAACTGATCCCAGGTGGTGTTGGCGTCGGGCACAGCCACGCCGCAGGCCTCCAGCACGTCCTTGTTCACGAACAGGCCTTCCCAGAAGCCGTTCACAGGCACGCTGTAGTTTTTGCCGTCCACGGGGGAGGCGCCCAGCATGTCGTCCTTCATGTTGGAAGCGTAGTCGGGGTAGACCGAGCGGATCTCGTCGATGGACACAACCTTGGGAGTGCCCTCGATGAAGGAGTTGGAGTCGGCGCCGTTGAAGAAGAACAGCACGTCGGGCTCGCTGCCGGTCTCAAAGTCGGCCAAAACCTGGGCCTTGAATTCTTCGTTGGAAGTGGCGGTGGCGTCCTCCACGGTGTTGCCGGTCGCTTTCTCCCAAGCCGCCACAGCGTCCTTGTAGTTCTGGGCGTTGGAGTCGGTGCCCGCATAGGTGGTGACCACGCGGATGCTGGTGGGCGCGGGGGCAGCCGGGGTGCTGTCAGCCGGCTGCGAGGCCGGCTGAGAAGCCGGTGTGCTGCTAGCAGCACCGCCGCAGGCTACCAAAGACAAGCCCATGGCCACGGCCAGAACAAGTGCAAGTGCCTTTTTCATTATGTATACCTCCATTTTTTGGGCCGCATCGCGGCCATTTGCTGTGTCTATATAATATCGCATTTCCCGCCTTTTTTTAATGAACGCACTTGCTTTTTATTGCCTAAACTTGTCAAGCTTGTGGAAGCCTTACACGCATTGACGAAAGTGTATTCCCGTTTTTGGTGGTTTTGACGGAAAGCCCGCTCTCCTCGCCGTACAGAATGCGGAGCCGCTGGTGCACGTTGCGGATTCCAAGGCTGGTGGCGCCGATGCCGGCGGGCTGTTCCTCGCTTGTGAGCAGCGCCCGAATGCGCCCCTCGGCGTCCGGCGTAAGGGGCGAGTCGTTCTCCACCTCCAGGCTCATCCACTCGCTGTTCTCGCGGCGTGCGCGGATCACGATCACCCCGTGCTGCTTGTTGCCCACCCCGTGTTCCACCGCGTTTTCCAAAATGGGCTGCATCACCAGGCGCGGCACCTGCATCTCCAAAAGGCTCTCGTCGATCTCGCGCTCCACCGTAAGGCGGCGGCCCAGCCGGTGCCCAATGATGGTTAGGTAGGCGTTCACATAGTGCAGCTCCTCCGACAGGCGGATGGTGGAGCGGTGGCTGCGGTCCATAGTGGCCTCCAAAATGGTGGACAGCGCCTCCAGCATCATGCTGACCTTCACATCCCCCGCAAGCCGGGCCTCCCAGTTGATGACCTCCAGTGTATTGCCCAAAAAGTGCGGGTTGATCTGGCTTTGCAGCGCCATAATCCGGGCGTCCCGCAGGGCCAGCTCCTCCCGGTAGATGCGCTCGAACTGATTTTGCAGCTGGCCGCTCATGCGGTTGAACTGCCCGCCCAGGTATTCCAGCTCGGCGCTGCCCATTTTCCGCTCCTCCACCTGCACGCCGAACTCGCCCTGCTCAATGCGGTTCGAGGCCGCGGTGAGCAGGTTCACCGGCCGGTTGATCTTGCGGTGGAAAAACAGGAACACGCTGGCCATCAGCGGGATCAGTAGCAGCGCAATGGCCCCCAGCGTGCGGAAGTAGGGCGCGCTCTGCGAGAGCAGGCCGGTCATGTCGGCCTCCACCACGTAGGTGAGGGTAAACCGGTCGGCGGCCTGGCGGCCGTAAATCCAGGCAAAGTCGGGCTTACCCTCCACCCGGGCCACCTCGATCTCCCCCGCCGCGTCGTAGTCAAACGCCGGGGGCGAGATCGCCTCGCCCGTTACAAAGCGGCAGCCGCCCTCCTGCCCGGCGCCGCCCTGGCGCGCGCCGTCTTCCAGGGCTCCCTGCACGCCGGCCGTACCACGCGTTTCCACCGTGACCACCGCGCCCCGGTTCCATCCCTGCTCGATCAGGTTGCCCAGCTGCAGGATGTCCGGTTCCAGCTCCAGCGTGAGCGCGGCAATGGGCTGCGCGCCGTTGAAAATGCACCGGGTCAGGTAGACGCGGCCCTCCACGTTCAAAAACGCGATATGCCCTTCCAGCGAATCGGCCAGCGCCAGCACCTGGCCCTGCACCTTTTCCAGGTAAAATTCATGATCCTTATACTGGCCCCGGTTGATCAGCCCCTGGTCGTAGTAATAGACGGTCTTGTCCACCCCTGAAAGAAACTGCACATTGGAGTAGCGCACCAGGGCATGGTTGCGGTACTGGTTGCGCAGGTAGGTGTTGATCGCCTGGTACAATTCGCTGTCGCTGGCGCCCAGGCCGCCGTCCTGGCTGGACATATAGCGCAGCCAGGCCTGCTTGATCTCCCCGGTGTAGGTGGCCGAGATGCTCTGGTTGACCACCTGTTCCAGCTGCACCCCGCTGATGCCGGCCTGGTTCTCCACCGTCGAGGCAATGACCTGCGACACCTTTTCATACATGTTCCGGTTCAGATAGTACCCCGAAAGGCAGAGCAGCAGCACCAGCGGCAGCACCCAGCACCCCAGCACCAGGGCCACCAGGCTCCACCGCAGCGAGATGCGCTTCCGTTTTTCTTTCATAAAACCCCTCCCCGGGCAGGCATATTTTGCTTTATTATAACACAGTCCGCCGCGCCCCGGGCACTAAAAAGCGGGGGCGCACGTTTTGTGCGCCCCCGCTTTTGGCTGTTTGCTGTCACAGGCCCAGGAACTGCTGCATGCAGTCGGCCTCTGCGTCGGCCTCCCGCATGGTGGGCATCTCGCAGAAGATGCGCAGCAAAGGCTCGGTGCCCGAAAACCGTGCGATGATCCACCCGCCGTTCGCAAAATAGACCTTGCAGCCGTCCTGATAGCTCACCCGTTCCACCTCATGGACAAAGGTGGGCAGCAGCTTATCCTCCAGCAGCTGGGTGTAGATCTCGGCCTTTTTGGCCTGGCTGAAGCGGTAGTCCCGCTCGGCCATCTCACAGCGGCCGTACTGCTGCTCGATCTCCTGCCACAGCTGGCTCAGGCTGCGGCCGGTTTTGGCCACCATTTCCACCAGCAGGCTGCCGGCATAAATGCCGTCCTTGCCCTGGATGTGCCCCCGCACGGTCAGGCCGCCGCTGCTCTCGCCGCCAATGATGGCCCCGGTCTCCAGCATTTTGCCGGACACATATTTAAAGCCCACCGGTACCTCGTAGCACTGCTCGCCAAAGGAGGCGGCGATGCGGTCTAATAGATGGGTGGTGGCGATGTTGCGCACCGCGCTGCCCTTCCAGCCCTTGTATTTCAGCAGGTAGTAATACAGCAGCACCAGGATCTTGTTGGGGTGTAAAAACTCACCCGTGTCGTCGATCACGCCCAGCCGGTCCGCGTCGCCGTCGGTGGCGATACCCAGGTCACAGTGATGCTCGATCACAAAGTTGATCAGGCCCGCCAGGGTCTTTTCGCTGGGGGCGGGCAGGCGCCCTCCGAACAGCGCGTCCCGCCGCTCGTGAATGACCTCCACCCCGCACCGTGCGGTCAGCAGGATGGTCTGCAGCGCCGTCTGCGACACGCCATACATGGGGTCCAGGGCAATGTGCAGCCCCGCCTCGCGGATGGCCTTCATGTCCACCGCTTCCATAATGTTGTCGATGTATTCGTTCATGGGGTCGATGTACTCCACCAGCCCCTGGGCCAGCGCCTCGGGCAGCTCCACAATGGGGCGCTCACGGCTTTCGGCCATGCGGATGTAACCCTCCAGCTCGCTGGTAAACACCTCGTCCGCGTCGCGGCCGCCCTCCATGAACACCTTGATGCCGTTGTAAATGGCCGGGTTGTGGCTGGCGGTCACCGCCATACCGTAGGGGAAGCCCTTGCCCGCCACGGTGAACATGACCAGGGGGGTGGGGCTGTCGCGGTGGATGATCGAGGTGTGTACCCCCGCCCCCGCAAAGGCCTCGGCCGCCCAGCCGGCGGCCTCTTGGCTCAAAAAGCGCCGGTCATAGCCGATCACAAAGCCCTTGTCGGCCACGCCGTCCTCCTTCATTTTGTAAGCCAGGGCCGCCGCCAAAAGCTGCACGTTCTCCCGGGTGAACTCATCTCCTATGACGGCGCGCCAGCCGCCGGTACCGAACTTGATCATTTCTGCTTGCCTCTTCTCGTTATGATGTAGGGCCCCCGCCGGGGGCGTGTGCCGGCGCCGGGCGTTTCAGCCCAGCACCACCCGCACCTGGCATTCCGCGCCCGCGGGCTGCGCGGGCACCAGCTGGCCGGTCAGCTTCTCACCGTTCAGGTATACTTCCTTCACGCCCTTGCACACATGGCCGGGGTTCTCCACCCGGATGTGATAGACCGCGCCCCGGAAACGCCGCTGCACCGAAAAGCCGTCCCATCCGGCGGGGATGCAGGGGTCGATGCGCAGGCCGTCAAAATCCGGCATGATGCCCAGCATGTAGCGTGTGGCGGCCACATAGCTCCAGCCGCCGGAACCGGTCATAAAGGGGTGATGCGCCTCGCCGTATTTGGTGTGATCCCTCCCGCTGATGAACTGGCAGTAGCTGTATGGCTCGGCCTTGCGGATCTCGATCATATCGTTCTGGTTGTAAGGGCACAGCGCGTTGTAAAACTTCATGGCCCGGTCGCCGCGGCCCAGCTTGCACTCGGCCGCCCATGCCCAGGGGTTGGGGTGGCTGAACACCGAACCGTTTTCCTTCAGGCCCTTGTAGACCCTGGTCACAAAGCCGATGTCGTCGTCCGGCTTTGAGTAGGCCGGGGCGTTCAGCATCAGGCCGTAGGGGGTGTAAAGATACTCATCCACCGCATCCATGGCCGAGATCCCGCGCTCATGGCCCGCCGCGCCCGAGAGCACTGCCCAGGTGTTGGACTCCATGTGCACCTTGCCCTCGGCGTCCGCGTCGGTGCCGATGGGCCGCCCGCTTTTGGTGTAGCCCCGCAGGTACCATTTGCCATCCCACAGCTGATCCTCGCACACGGCGATCACCTTGCTGCGCAGCGCGGTGTATTTCTCCACATCCTCGCTGCGGCCCAGGCGCTGCGCCAGCTCAATAAAATTGCCCAGGGCCCACACGTGCAGAAAGCTCACCATGGCGCTCTCGCCGCCGCCCAGGTTCAGGCAGTCGTTCCAGTCGGCCCGCAGGCCCTGGCATACCCCGTGCGCGCCCACCATGCGGGCCGAAAAATCCAGGATGGTCTTCATGTGGTCGTAGACCGTGTCTTCCCCGCCGTCGGCATAGGGCACCTTTTGATCCACAAAGTCCAGATCGCCCAGCTCCTTTACCGAGTCCACAATGGTGGATACCAGCCACAGCGCGTCGTCCGAGCAGGCGTCCTTCAGGCCGTGGATCATGCTGGCCTTATCCGGCGTGGGCACCACAGTGGGGCTTTTGAAGCTCTGCTGTTTTTGGGGCTCGAACCATTCCGGCTCGAACAGGTGCAGGCCGTAGCCCTCGCTCACCAGGCCCTTGAGCAGCTGCACGATCCGCTGGCGGCATTTTTCGGGGTTGGAGTGCAGCACGGTCATGGCGTCCTGGCTGGTGTCGCGGTACCCAAGGCCGGTGCGGCCGCCCACCTCGATAAAGCTTGCAAAGCGGCTGAACATCACGTTCACTTCGCTCTGGTACAGGGTCCAGATGTTGATCATGGTGTTCATTGCGTCGCTGGGGGTGTCGATCTGCAGGGCCGAGCACTTTTTGTCCCACAGCGCCCGCAGGGCCGCCATCGCCTCGTCCCGGGCGGCGTCCGCCAAAAACTTCTGCCGCACCGCAAGGCCCGCCTCGCGCCGGCCCTCGCCCAGGAAAAAGGCGAACCGCAGCTCCTGCCCAGCCGCCAGCTCCCACTGCTTGTGCAGGCCGCAGCACTGGTTTCCGCCCAGCTCGGTGTGGCAGCCCAGCCGCCCGCGCTCCACCCCAAGGGGGTCCGTTTCAGTGCGGTAAGGGCCGATGAATTCGTCCCGCAGGGTCTCAAAACTGTCCGGCTCAAAGGTGGCGGCAAAGTACTGGAAGCCGTCCTCCTCGTAGAACAGATCCTGCTCGATCACCCCGCCCGCATAGCTGGAGCCCGCGGCGTAAAGGCTCATCTGGAAATTGCGGTTGTCCATATCAATGTGGTGGTAGGCAAGCTCCGCGTAGCTAAACACGCTGATGGTGCGGGGCCTGCCGGACAGGTTCTCCAGCTTTATATCCCACACCTCCACCGGCGTGCCAATGGGGATGTACATGGTCTGGCTGGCCTTGATGCCGTTATACTCGCACTCGTACACCGTGTAGCTCATGCCGTGGCGGCAGGTGTATTTCGCCTCGTCCAGGGGCTTTGCCACCGGCTGCCAGCTCACCGACCAGTATTCGCCGGTCTCGTCGTCCCGCAGGTAAACGTAATGCCCGGGCCGGTCCATGGGCACGGCGTTTGCCCGGAAACGGGTGATGCGGTGGTATTCAGCGCTTTTATAAAACAGATAGCCGCCGGCGGTGTGGTTCAGCACGGCGCACATATCCTCGGTGCCCAGGTAGTTGGTCCAGCTGGTGGGCAGGTCCACCCGGTCGATCACATATTCGCGCTTTTCATTGTCAAAATGACCGTATTGCATGTTGTATGTGCACGCTCCTTTTATGTTTGGCCGGCGCCGGGCACGGGGCTTTTCCGGCGGCTCCACATAGTTTTCTAGCTTTCATTTTACCCTGTGCCGCCCGGTTTGCACAGGGCAGGGCTTGGCTTATCTTTGTTATTTTTGCTCCCTGCCCGCGGCCTTAAAAAACAGCCGCAGCGAAGCGGAGGTTGTTTTTTTGCACATCCGTGCCGGTTGCCCCGCCAGGGGCGCCTCGCGGGCGTTTTTTAATCAGTTTTTTGCAAAAGCGGCGCCGGGCCCTGCCGGGCCCGG
>ERZ857882.4088-NODE-4088-length-12966-cov-3.767795_pt1 | contig 12966 bp, 10 predicted proteins | sample MGYA00519697_ERZ857882 | MGnify/ENA primary metagenome ERZ857882 (study PRJEB31778, sample SAMEA3449373) | human gut metagenome | biome: human gut; feature: human-associated habitat; material: faeces | place: United Kingdom | collected 2010/2012 ...
TATCGTCGCCGGGGAAGGCCATGCCGCAGTCCACCACGATGATCTCGCCGCCGTATTCGTAGGCGGTCATGTTTTTGCCGATCTCATTGAGACCGCCCAGGGGGATGATTTTTAATTTTTCTGCCATAAAAGTATTGATTCTCCTTTTTACTTCCGGGGCCGCGGTGGGCGGAATGAACGCAAAAATGCGCATCAAAACAAAGGCGCCCCGCCTGCGTCGGGCCCTGCATCGCCCTGCGCGGCGGCGGAGGACCGCCTGACCGTGACCGTAGTATGATTTTTTCGGGGGATTAGCCCCGTTTATCGCATCGCGGCATCCACATTGCCCGCGAAAAGATACGAATATAACCAGTGACGACGGTCACTGGTTGCGCAATGACACGTTACAAGGGGTGCGGCGCAAGCCCGGTTCGGGCCGATGCGGGCATCGGCCTCTACACAAAATGGAAAGGTGGGGGTGCCGCCCTACAGCGCATTGCCTGGCAGGGGCGGACGGCCATGTCCGCCCGGCGGGGGAAAGGATTTCCCTCTAATTATTTTATAGTATAGCACATTTATTGCCATTTGTACACCCCCAAACGTGCGCCGGGTTTCCGGACTTTTCGACAGGGCGGAAAAAAGTGGCCTGTAGGGGGAAAGAAACGCTTGTGCCCCCCGGGCGAATATGGTATAATGTAAAATCAGCAAACTGGGTCACTATCTGCATATGACAAGGGAGGGAAGGCCATGAACGAGAGAATCCGAAAGCTGGTGCGCACCAACACGGTGGCGTATATCCTGCTGCTGCTCCTATTTGCCGCAGTCACGGCGAAGATATCTCTGGCTCTGGCCATCGGCGAGGTGGCCGCTGCCTTGGCGGTGTGGTATATCAGTCACCGGCGGAGTAAGGTTGTGCAGCAGCAGCTGCACCAGTATGTGGAGCGCATAGCCGGCGGTGCCGATACCGCTAAAAACAGCAACATGCTCTTTGCCCCCATGCCCATGATGGTCTTTAATCCCGAGAACGATGACGTGCTTTGGGCCAACGACCTGTTCACGGACCTGCCGGGTGTGGGGAAGGATATTTTCGAGTCCCGGGTGCGGGACGTGGTGGAGGGCTTTGAGACCCACTGGATCCTGGAGGGAAAGTCGGAGTTTCCGGGCCTGTTTACCTGGAACGGACGGCGCTACCGGATATTCGGCTGCCTGTCCCGGCCCGAGGGAACGGGGCATATGGGCGTGCTGGCCACCACCTACTGGATGGATGTGACAGATCTGGAGCATATACGCACGACCTTGGCCGAGACACGGCCTGTGGTGGCCATCATCATGATCGACAACTACGAGGATCTCATGAGCGCCTGCCCGGAGGGCAAGCGCTCCGCCGTGCGGGCGGCTGTGGAGGAGAAAATGGACCAGTGGCGGGGCGGGAGCGGCGCGCTGCTGATGAAATCCGACCGGGACCGCTATCTGATGGTTTTGGACGAGGCCCGATACGAAAAATTCGCCGCCGGCCGCTTTTCCATCCTGGATGATGTGCGCACGGTGCAGGCGGGCGAGGGGGTATACGCCACGCTCTCTATCGGCGTGGGCCGGGAGGCGGCGGAGTTTGAGGCCCTGTATAAAAACGCCGGCCTTGCTCTGGAGATGGCCCTGAGCCGGGGCGGTGACCAGGCCGTTGTGAAGGACCAGATGAACTTTGAATTTTACGGCGGCCGGGCCAAGACCACGGAAAAACGAACAAAGGTGAAATCCCGGGTCATGGCCAACGCCCTGGGCGACCTGATGGACGACACGGAGCATGTGTACGTTATGGGCCACAAGTATGCCGACATGGACACTTTGGGCGCTGCGGCGGGCATATGTGCCATTGCCCGCAAGCGGGGTAAGGCCGCCCGCATTGTGCTGGACATGGAAAATAATTCCGTTGGGCCTATGCTGCGAAAGCTCCGGGCCCTGCCGGAATACAAGGATGTATTCATCGGCGGCGGAGATGCCTTTTTACGGGTGCAGCCGGACACACTCCTGGTGGTGGTGGACACCAACCGCCCGGAGAGCGTGGAGTCCGAGCCGCTGCTGGAAAGCTGCAACCGGGTGGCGGTTATCGACCACCACCGCCGGAGCAGCAGCTACATTGAGAAAATGGCCCTGAACTTTCACGAGCCCTACGCCTCCTCTGCCAGCGAGCTTGTAACGGAGCTGCTGGGGTACCTGCTGGAGACCGGCGACCTGCTGAAAACCGAGGCGGAGGCTCTGCTGGCGGGCATTGTGTTGGATACCAAGAACTTTACCAACCGCACCGGCGGGCGCACCTTTGAGGCGGCGGCGTATCTGCGCCGGGCCGGGGCCGACACCCAGGATGTGCAGCGGATGTTCCAGAGCGATCTGGAATCCATGATCGACCGCTATGCCATCATACGGCGGGCGGTGCTGTACCGGGAGGACCTGGCCATTGCCGCCATTGACGAGCCCTGTGAGCGGGTGACGGCCGCCAAGGCCGCCGATGAGCTGCTGACCCTCAGCGGTGTGCAGGCGTCCTTCGTGTTCTATCCCAAGGATGACGGCGTGTATATCTCTGCCCGGTCCCTGGGTGAAGTGAATGTGCAGGTCATTGTGGAGGCCCTGGGCGGCGGCGGCAACTCCACCAGCGCCGGCGGGCAGCTGCCCGGCGTGACGGTGGAGCAGGTGTGCCAAAAGCTCCAGGAGGCCATTGACAAATACTACGAAAAACCCAACCAAGGAGGAACCAATAAATGAAAGTTATTCTGAAAGCCGATGTGAGAGGCAAGGGTAAGAAGGGCCAAATGATCGAGGTGGCCGAGGGCTACGCCCGGAACTTTCTGCTGCCCAAGGGCCTGGCTGTGCTGGCCACGGCAGACGCCATGAACACCATGCGCCTGCAGGAAAAGGCCAAGGCCAAGGCCGACGCGGAGGCTAAGGCCGCCGCCACAGAGATCGCAGAAAAGCTCAAGGGCCTGCAGGTGAAGGTGGCCTCTAAGGGCGGCGAGGGCGGCAAGCTCTTCGGCGCCGTGACGGGCCGGGAGATCGCCGCCGCTCTGAAGGAGCAGCATGGCGTGGACATCGACAGCAAGAAGCTGGTGCTGGATGAGCCCATCAAGAGCTTCGGCAGCTATCAGGTGAAGGCTAAGCTGGGTTTTGAGATCAGCGGCACGGTGTACGTCATCGTGACGGAGGAAAAATAAGAGGACGTATCAAACGGAAAGGAGGTTTCCCCTATGCCTATGGATGAGCTGCTGAGCCGGGCCATGCCCCATTCTCCGGAGGCGGAGCAGGCGGTGCTGGGATCCATGCTCATTGATGCCGATTGCATCAAGGACGTGATGGACAAGCTCCAGCCGCAGGACTTCTACCTGCAGCAGAATCGGGAAATCTTCGAGACCATTTATTCCATGTTCATCTATTCCCGGCCCATTGACGGCGTGACCGTGGCCCGGGAAATGGAAAAAAACGGCGTATACCGGGACGATACCCGGGCCTATCTCCTCCAGCTCATGGAGGTGACCCCTACCTCCGCCAATGTGATGGAGTACGCGGGTATCATCCGGGATAAGGCCCTGCTGCGCTCCATGGCCAAGGCAGCGGGGGACATCGCCGCCATGGTGCAGGAGGGCGGCGGCGCCGCCGGCGATATGCTGGAAGCCGCCGAGCAGCAGATCTACGCCATCCGCCGTGGCCGCAGCGCCCAGGGCATGGTGACGGTGGGCATGGTGCTGGGCGACGTGATGAGCCAGTTGGCCGAGCTGTCCGCTAACGGAGGCCGGACCGTGCCGGGCCTGTCCACAGGACTCTCCGCTGTGGATGCCAAGATCAACGGCATGAACAAGTCCGACCTGCTCTTGCTGGCCGCCCGTCCCGGTATGGGCAAGACCAGTATGGCCCTGAACGTGGCCCTGTCCGCCGCCCGCGAATCCGGCAAGACCGTGGCCATCTTTTCCCTGGAAATGTCCAAGGAGCAGCTGGTCACCCGCCTCATCGCCAGCGAGGGCCTGGTGGAGAACCAGCGCTTGATCACCGGCAACCTGCGGGAGAGCGACTGGCAGCGCATCGCCGAGGCCGCCTCCGCCCTCAGCCGCATGGATATCCGTATCGATGATAACCCACTGCTGACCGTGGCGGATATGAACGCCAAGTGCCGCCGCCTGGAAAATCTGGGCCTGGTGGTCATCGACTATCTTCAGCTGATGACCTCCGCCGGCGGCAAGGGCTACTCCGGCGAGAACCGCCAGCAGGCGGTGTCCGATATCAGCCGTATGCTGAAGATCATGGCCAAGGAGCTGCAGGTGCCCGTGCTGTGCCTGAGCCAGCTGAGCCGTGCCAATGAAAAGCGCGAGGATAAGCGCCCCATGCTGTCCGACCTGCGCGAATCCGGTGCCATCGAGCAGGACGCCGACATCGTCATGTTCCTCTACCGGGACGACTACTATAACAGCGATGCCGAGAAGCGCAACGTGGCCGAGTGCATCGTGGCCAAGAACCGCCACGGCGAGACCGGCAAGGTAGAACTCCGCTGGATGCCCGAGTACACCGCTTTCGGCACGCTGGAGACCCGCTATGACGAGGATGAGTGAGCCCCTGGACCTGACCGCGTGGATGACGCGCTGGCGGATGCTCCCGCCCCCCGGCGGGCTGATCCTCTGCGCCGTGTCCGGCGGCCGCGACTCCGTCTGCCTGCTGGACTGCCTGTGGAAGCTGGGCCGGGCCCGCGATTTCCGCGTGGCTGCCGCCCACCTGAACCACGGTATGCGTCCCACGGCCCAGCGTGACGAGGACCTGGTCCGCGCCCTCTGCGCCGAACGGAACATTCCCTTCTACACCGAAACGGTGGATGTCTACGCCCTGTGCGCCGTCTGGCGCCTGACGGTGGAGGAGACGGGCCGCCGCGCCCGCTACGACTTCCTCCGCCGCACGGCGGACGCCCTCGGCGCGGACTTTATCGCCACCGCCCACCACCGCGACGACCAGGCCGAAACGGTCCTGCTGCAATTGCTTCGCGGCACTGGCCCCCAGGGCCTTACCGGCATTCCCCCCGTCCGTGACGGCATCATTCGCCCCCTACTGGATACGCCCCGCGCCGCTATCGATGACTACATCGCGCAGAACCGCCTCCCCTATGTCACCGACGAGACGAACCTGGATACCCACTACGCCCGCAACCGCCTCCGGCTGGACATCATGCCCCAGCTGCGGGCGATCAACCCCGCCGCCGCGGCGCACATCGCCCGCACGGCGGACATCCTGCGCGCCGAGAACGACCTCCTGGACGCCCAGGCCGCCGCCCTCCTGCCGCCGGAGGGCACGACGCTTCTCTGCGCCGCGCTCCTTTCCGCGCCGGAGGCTCTGCGCCCCCGCATGCTTCGCCTGCTGACGGACCGCCTCGGTGCGGGCAAAAAGGACTTCACCGCCGCCCACTACCGGGCGCTGGAGACACTGGCACAGACCGGCGGCGCGCTTTCTCTGCCCGGCGGCGCGTCCGCCGTCTGCCGTGACGGTGCCCTGACCCTCTCCGACGCGCCCGCCCCACTGGACGAGGCGGCGCTCCGCCCCGGCGATAACCTCGCCGGCCCCTGGCGTATCACCCTCTCTGACGCGCCCGTCCCCGATGCCCTGGCACTGCGGTCCGGGCCCTGGACCGTTCGGCCCTGGCGCCGCGATGACCGCCTGACCCTGCCCGGCAGCCGCGGCAGCCGCAGCCTCAAGCGCCTGTTCGCCGAGCGCGGCATCGCCCCGCCGGAGCGCGATACCTGGCCCGTCCTCTGTCTGGCGGGCCGTCCCGCCGCCGTCTGGCGTGTGGGCATTGACCAGAAAGCCCTGCCGGAGTGTTCCGGCAACACCATATACATCACCATCACAAAAAACAACGGAGGATAACAAGCAATGGCAAAGAGTAATATGGATCAGGATATCCTGAAGGTCCTGCTGTCTGAAGAGGAGATCAAGGCCCGCGTCCAGGAGCTGGGTGACCGGCTGTACGACAGATTTAAGGACAAGAACCCCATGTTTGTGGGCGTTCTCAACGGCTGCTTCATTTTCATGGCGGACCTGGTCCGCGCCGCCCAGCTGAAAAGCGAGGTGGAGTTCATCGGCCTCTCGTCCTATAAGAACGCCACCAAGTCCTCCGGCGTGGTGCAGATCACCCGCGACCTCCAGCGCGACATCAGCGGCCGTGACATCATCATCGTCGAGGATATTCTGGACTCCGGCAATACCCTGTATTTCCTGACGGAGTACCTGAAGACCAAGGGCGCCGCCTCCGTTACCATCGCCACCCTGCTGGATAAGCCCGCCCGCCGCGAAAAGCCCATCACCGCCGACTATGCCGGCTTCGAGGTCCCCGACGAGTTTGTGGTGGGCTATGGCCTGGACTACTGCCAGCAGTACCGGAATATGCCCTATATTGGGGTCCTCAAGCCCGAGGTCTACAGCAAGTAAAACCGCGTCTTTTCCGCCAATACTTCGTTACGGCTCCTCGACGTACACACGGTACGCCGTCGTCGCCGCGCCTCGTCTTGGCGAAAAATCCGGTTTCTCCCCGCGCCGCAGGCGGAAGAAGAGCACGCGCCGGGAGGGCGCGGAACATCCCTCTTAGCATTTGAGAATAGGAAGTGAAGTATATGGAAAACAAAGGCGGAAAGCGCCTGGCCCCCACCGGCGAGCCGGTGAAAACCACACCTCCGGCCACCGCGGCCGACGAGGTAAAGACCCCCGCGGAGCAGCCCGCCCCGGCGGAGAGCGCCGCACCCGCCCCGGCGGAGACGGCGGCCTCTGCGGCCAAGCCCGCCAAAAGCCGCGGCCGCAGACTGTGGGACGACTACGGCTACCTGCTGGTGACGCTGGCGGCGGTATTCGTGCTGTTCAAGGTGCTGCTGCAGCTGGCCTATGTGCCCAGCGGCTCCATGGAGACCACCATCCCCACCAAGTGCCTGCTGATCGGCTGGCGGCTGCCCTATGTGGTGTCCGATCCGGTGCCGGAGCGCGGCGACATCGTCACCTTCTGGGACGAGGAGCTGAACAAGGTCCTGGTGAAGCGCGTCGTCGGCCTGCCCGGCGAGACGATCTCCTTCGAGAACGGCTATACCTACGTCAACGGCGAGAAGCTGGACGAGAGCTATTTGCCCACCCAGGGCATCACCACCCTGCCGGACAGCATGGCCGAAAAGACCTTCACCGTGCCGGAGGGCTGTATGTTCGTCATGGGCGACAACCGCACCGGCTCCAACGACAGCCGCCTGCTGGGCGAGCCCTATATTCCGATAGAGGCCGTCCAGGCGCGGATGCTGGTGGCCATCTCCGTTGGCAGTGACCAGAGCTGGCAGGGCATCCGCTGGATCGGCTGAGAAGGGAGACGGGGAGACATGGAAAGAAGACGTTTCAGCGGCGTCATGCTGCTGTTCATCGTGCTGGCGGTGGTGCTCATCACCCAGGTGGTGGGTAACCTCGGCCGTTCCGGCGACGTGAGCTACAGCGATATGCGCGCCTATTTCACGGCGGAGAAGGTCAAGTCCTTCACCGCCACCGACACGCGCCTGGTGGCTAAGCTGCAGGACGGCTCCAGCGTCAGCTGCGCCCTCCACAGCTTCGACACGTTTTATAACGACATGAACGATCTGGTGGTGTCCCAGGCGGAAAAGGGGGTCATCACCAGCTATGACTACGCCGCCGGCAGCGAGAACGGCTGGCTGCGTACCCTGCTGCCCTATGTGTTGGCGGCCATGGCCTTCATCCTGCTGATGAACCTGATCGCCCGTATGGGCGGCCTGGGCGGCGGCGCCGTCAACGATAAAATGGCCCGCTTCGGCGAGGCCCGTATCCAGGATATCCCCTCTGACGGCAAGAAGGTCACGTTCAAGGACGTGGCCGGTGCCGATGAGGAGAAGGAGGAGCTGGAGGAGATCGTCCAGTTTCTGCGCGACCCCCAGCGCTATACCGAGCTGGGCGCGCATATTCCCAAGGGCGTGCTGCTGGTGGGCCCTCCGGGCACCGGCAAGACGCTGCTGGCCAAGGCCGTGGCCGGCGAGGCGGACACCGCCTTCCTGTCCATCTCCGGCTCCGATTTTGTGGAGATGTATGTGGGCGTGGGTGCCAGCCGCGTCCGTGACCTGTTCGAGCAGGCCAAGAAGCAGGCTCCGGCCATCGTCTTCATCGATGAGATCGACGCCGTGGGCCGCCAGCGGGGCAGCGGCCTGGGCGGCGGCCATGACGAGCGCGAGCAGACCCTGAACCAGCTGCTGGTGGAGATGGACGGCTTCGCCGCCAACGAGGGCGTGGTGGTCCTGGCGGCTACCAACCGCGTGGACATTCTGGACCCGGCGCTGCTGCGCCCCGGCCGGTTCGACCGCCAGGTGTTCGTGGGCCTGCCGGATATCAAGGGCCGCGAGGAGATACTGAAGATACACGCCAAGGGCAAGCCCCTGGCGGAGGATGTGGACCTGGGCTCCGTGGCCCGCGCTACCTCCGGCTTTACCGGTGCGGATCTGGAGAACCTGCTGAACGAGGCGGCGCTGCTGACCGGCCGCCGCGGCCAGCGCTTCATCACCGAGGAGGCCATCCACCAGTCTGTCATCAAGGTCATCGCCGGCCCGGAGAAGCACAGCCGCGTGGTGCCCGAGGCTGAGCGTCGGCTCACTGCCTATCACGAGGCCGGTCACGCCGTGGTCATGCAGGCCCTGCCGGACCTGGACCCCGTACATCAGATCACCATCGTCCCCCGCGGTCAGGCCGGCGGCATGACCATCTATCTGCCGGAGGAGGACCGTTCCTACCTGTCCCGCCGCTATATGCTGGACCGGGTGGCCGGTCTGCTGGGCGGCCGCGCCGCCGAGGAGATGATGCTGGGTGATATCTCCACCGGTGCTTCCAGCGACATCCAGCGGGCCACAGCCATCGCCCGCAAGATGGTAGGCACCTACGGTATGTCGTCCAGGCTGGGCAACGTGGCCTTTGACGCCGGCAGCGACGAGGTGTTCATCGGCAAGTCCATGGCCCACACCCGCCCCTACTCCGAAAAGACGGCGGCGGAGATGGACGCGGAGATCCGCGCCATCATCGACGAGGCTTACGAAAAATGCCGTGAGATACTGGCTCGGTACAAGACGGAGCTGACGGCGGTGGCGGAGTACCTGCTGGAGCATGAGACCATGGACGGCGATACGTTCAAGACATATTTCACGCAAAGCGGCGAAAGCCGTCAGTGAGAGTGATATAACGATATGCGGAACCGGCAGGCGCATCTGCGCCCGCCGGTTTTTTGCGCAAAAAGCGGCACCGGTTTTGTGCACAATGACGGGACAGACCGTCCGCCATAGGGAGACAATCAAGGGGGAAAGTTTACCAACACAGGGCGTTTGTCCTCTGAACAAGGACATACTGGCGATCATTACGGATTATTAACGCCATGTCGCTGATGCAAAAGCTGTGATTTTTAGAGGTTGTTACAATTGTTTTTGCCGAATGTTTCCGATAAAATACACATATTCTGTGAGCGGTCGACAAGCTTGACCGCTGCAAGGGAAATTTAGGAGGAATATACCATGAAAAAGTTTTTAGCAATGATGCTGGCGCTGGTCATGGCTCTGTCTCTGGTGGCCTGCGGTGAGCAGGGCGACAGTCAGAAGGGTGATGATTCCGCTTCCGGCGACAAGGTCGTTAAGATCGGCGTGTTTGAGCCCACTTCCGGTCAGAACGGCGGCGGCGGCAAGAAGGAGATCCTGGGTATTGAGTATGCCCACTCCCTGAAGCCCACCGTTACCATCAACGGCGAGGAGTACAGTGTGCAGTTGGTCTATGCGGACAATGCTTCCGACCAGGCTAAGGCACCCACTGCCGCGCAGACCCTGATTTCCCAGGGTGTGTCTGTGGTGATCGGTACATATGGTTCTGCTTGCGCGATTGCTGCCGGCCCTCTGTTCGAGAGCGCTAAGATCCCTGCCATCGGCACTTCCTGCACCAACCCCCAGGTGACTGCGGGCAATGACTACTACTTCCGTGTCGGCTACATTGATCCGTTCCAGGGCGCTGTGATGGCCAACTTTGCGTTCAATGAGAAGGGTAGCAGCAACTGTGCCCTGATCATCGAGTCCGGCGATGACTACTCCGCTGGTTTCGGCAACTACTTCCGTCAGGAGATGGAGCGTCTGGGCGGCAAGGCTACCACTCTGGAGTTCCAGAAGGGCGAGGCTGACTTCTCCACTATCATGGCTTCCATCAAGTCCGAGGGTTACGACGGCATCTTTGCTCCTGTTTCCATCGAGACCGCGGCTATGATTATCTCTCAGGCCCGCGATGCCGGCATCACCTGCCCCATCATGGCTGGCGACACCTGGGATGACATCTCCATCGCCCAGCGTACCGGCAGCAAGGCTACCGATATTTACTTCTCCGCTTTCTTCGATGCCGCCGATACCACCAATGAGGCCGGTAAGGCTTTCGTGGACGGTTTCACCAAGTGGGTGGCTGAGGATGCGACCCGCGTGGAGAACAACGGCGGTGTGTCCGACGTTATCTCCAGCGTGACCCCCTGCGGCTATGACGCTTACATGGCAGCTGTGGGCGCGATCGAGGCGGCCCAGTCCACTGATGGCGCCACCATCCGCGATGCGCTGGCAACTCTGGAGATCTCCGGCCTCATCACCGGTGACCTGAAGTTCGACGAGAACGGCGACGCTATCAAGAACTACGCGGTTATCAAGACCATCGAGAACGGTGAGATTGTGTACTTCAGCACCTTCAACGGTTTGGAGTAAAAGACGGCATACGTCGAGTCTGAGACGAACCTCATTGTAGGATAACAGCCATTGTGGGGGGAGCGTGCGCTCCCCTCACAATGCAACTTTCATGACTCTTGCGTTTTTGGATGCCGATGGCATCGCCCCCGGTCTCCGAAAGCGCAAGATTCATATAAGGAGGATGCTTTACTTATGCATGACGCAGCGTATTATATCGACTTGCTGCTCTCCGGCGTAACGGTGGGCAGCCTGTATGCGCTGATCGCTATCGGCTATACGATGGTGTATGGCATACTGCGTCTGATCAACTTCGCACACGGTGACATCTTTATGATGGCGGGCTTCTTTATGGTGTATGCCGCCACCTGGATGCCGATGGCAGTGTGTATTCCCCTGGTACTTATTGCCACAGTGGCGTTGGGTGTTCTGATCGAAAAGGCGGCATACAGCCCCCTGCGTACCGCGCCCCGCATGTCAGTGATGATATCGGCCATCGGCGTCAGCTATACGCTGCAGAACCTGGTTCTCTACATCACCGGCGGCCTCAATCAGTACTATCCCAGCATCCCCTTCATCTCCGAATCCGTGACCATCGGCACGGCGACCACCAAGATGGTCACCATCATCACCCCGGTGCTCACGCTGGTGCTGGTTATCGCGCTGGTCATGCTCATCATGATTGTCCGCTACCGCCTGAGCGGCGTGGTTGCCTCCTGGGCGCTGTGCATTTACACAATCGTGCTGTTCTGGGTGCTGGCGGTTTTCCCCGGCATTCAGCTGACCCTGCCGGGCATTGCCGGTATCGTGCTGGGCATCGGCATGGCGGTAGACGCCAATGTCGTTATCTTCGAGCGCTTCAATGAGGAAGTCCGCGCGGGCCGCAGCCTGAAGGTTGCCCTCAAGACCGGCTTCCACAACGCGCTGAGCGCCATCATCGACGCGAACGTGACCACCATTATCGCCGCCATCGTGCTGATGATCTTCGGCACCGGCTCTGTGCAGGGCTTCGCCAAGACGCTGCTGCTGGGCGTTATCGTGTCCCTGTTCTCGGCGCTGCTGGTCACTCGCTTCCTGATGAAGCAGTTTATCCAGCTCAAGAACTGGAACGTGAGCGCTTTCACCTCCGGCGTTCAGTCTGCAAAGGAGGCCAAGTAATATGACAATCAAGAATTACTCCAAGCAGTGCCTGATGATTTCCGCCGGCATCATGGTGCTGGCGCTGCTGCTGAGCCTGTTCGGCATGGGCATCAACGTCGGCATCGACTTCTCCGGCGGCATGTCCATGCAGTACATCATGGGCGAAGCCGTCACGCAGTCCGACATCGAGGGTGTGCTCAACGGCATCGGTCTGAAGGACTACGCCGTGTCCGTGCAGGGCACAGGCAAGGATTCCATCAACATCCGCATCAAGGCGATTGACGAAGACGGCGTGCAGGGCGTGCAGGCTTCCATCACCGAAGCCTTGCAGGCGAAGTACCCGAACGCCGCCATCTACGGCGACGTGAACTACGTCGGCCCGGTTGCCGGTGCGACGCTGCTGCGCAACGCCTTCCTCTCCGTGCTGATTGCCGCGCTGTGCATGCTCATCTACATCGCCATCCGCTTCGACTTCAACTCCGGCGCGGCGGCGGTGCTGGGTCTGGTGCATGACGTGCTGATCATGCTGTCCTTCATGGTCATCCTGCGCTCCTTCGTGCAGATGAATTCTTCCTTCATCGCGGCGATGCTGACGATTGTTGGCTACTCCATCAACAACACCATCATCATCTTCGACCGCATCCGCGAGAACGCCCGCAAGATGCCGTCCTCCACGCCGCGCGTGGACGTCGTCAACCGCTCCATCAAGGAGTGCCTCGGCCGCACCATCAACACCACGCTGACCACGCTGGTGACGATCGTCTGCCTGTACATCTTCGGCGTTTCCTCCATCCGCGAGTTCGCCCTGCCCATCATCGTCGGCATCATCTCCGGCGTGTACAGTGCGAACATGATCAACGGCTACGTCTGGGCGTTCCTCGAAGAGAAGAAGCGCGCCAAGAAGGCCGCGAAGGCGTAATTTCTCCTACTTTACCCTCACTGGACGGTGCAGTTTCGAGCTGCACCGTCTTTTGTTGTTCTTCACGGAATCTTTGGGGAAGAGCAGCTTGAGGGCGCGTCTGCGGACGCGCAAAGTTACTGGCAGGGACGCTTCGCTGCCTGCACCTTTGTTGGCGACTTCCTTGGGATTGGTCGGACGAGGAACAGT
>ERZ857882.4092-NODE-4092-length-12949-cov-5.626105_pt1 | contig 12949 bp, 10 predicted proteins | sample MGYA00519697_ERZ857882 | MGnify/ENA primary metagenome ERZ857882 (study PRJEB31778, sample SAMEA3449373) | human gut metagenome | biome: human gut; feature: human-associated habitat; material: faeces | place: United Kingdom | collected 2010/2012 ...
GACTTGGTTCGCTATAGGCTATCAAACATTGTTTGCCTATGCGGTATCGCTTATGGTATATCAGTTCGGTTCTGCTTTCACAGGCAACGCTCACGTAGTAGGACTCATAGCTGCGATACTTGTTCTTGCACTTATCGTTTATATGCTCTTCTTCAAGAAGTACAAAGAATCCACCGTTCTTACGGAAAAAGTCAGAGTTAAATAATTTTAACCAGTATTAAGGAGGAATGCGAAATGCTTTCGTGGATTTCACAAAATCTCGCAACGATTTTGATAACGCTTTTACTTGTTGCGATAGTTGCGGCCATAATTATAAGTATGGTCAGAAGAAGTAAAAAAATTAAATCCTCCTGCAGCGGCGGATGCGCCACTTGCCCGTACAGCAGTTGCGGTTGTAACAATCACAAAAAGAAGTAACATGAAAAAGCGGGGGATGACAAGCTTCGTCTCCCGCTTTTGTACTCGGAGGTATAATTTTGGTAAGCCAAAAGTCTACACTTTCAGCCTCTAATATCAAATATCTTTTGGCAATGAGAGAGCTTAATATGGAGCCGCGCGGGGTACGCAGTACAGATCTTGCACGCTCCATAGGCGTTACTAAGCCGAGCGTTTACACAATGGCAAAATCACTTTGCTCTCTCGGCCTTGTAGAGAAAGACAGATACGGCGCAATTCGCTTCACACAGGACGGAGAGGACGTAGCAAAGCGGTATGAACGATATTACAATACGCTGTGCTCGTGCCTTTGCACTGTGTTCCCGAAAGAAGCGGATATACGTTCGGCGGCGTGCGCAATGCTTGCCGAAATGCCCGAAAATAACATAGAGGAAATGTGTGATACAATATCGGAAAGAGCCAAAAAACTGTAGCTTTCTGAAAAGATATTTAACAGAAAATAAATCACCGCGGAAGAATATTCTTCCACGGTGATTTGTTTGTATTTATTTGTTTATTCCTTCGGAGTCAAAATTGAAAATTCCTTATTTAACAACAAATATCGCTTTATTTCCGCTCCAATAGTTCGTTTCGTATTCAACATCTATCGAGTTTGCGTTCTGCGGAACTTCAAAATAAACACTTCCAGTAGCCTTTCTGCCGGCCGAAAGAGTTGTTGTTGATAATCCGTCGTCGCCGTAGTAATACGCAGATGAAGCAACGTCATCTGAATAACATTTAAAATCGTAAACGCTTACTATTTGGTCGGTTGATGAAATGTTCTCTATTTCAAATGTAAGCTTGATTATTTTATTTCCGCTTGCAGCCGGGAAGTATTCCGCTCCCTTGTCATCGGCACTTGACTTATATGTTATTTTAAGAGTGTTTGTTGTGAGTGTTTCGCCCACCTCAACCGATTATATTTTGGGCTTGACCGACAAAAGGTAAGCTCAATTTTAAAAATTACAACAAAAAACGGATACCGTATTAAATACGGTATCCGTTTTGTTTTAAGTCAGAACCTTAATTACTTGTTGTCGGGTTCAAACATTTCCTTGAGCTTGAGAAGGTGAGCATATCTGTTTGTAGCAGTCTCCTCAGCCTTTTCAAAGAGCGCTTCTGCTCTCTCGGGGAACTCACGTGTAAGACGTGAATAACGAGCCTCGTTCATTATAAAGTCACGATAGCTTGCCGAAGCGGGCTTGGAATCAAGAGTGAACGGATTCTTGCCGGCTTTCTTGAGGTCGGGGTTGAAGCGGAACATATTCCAGTAGCCGCAGTCAACAGCCTTCTTCATTTCCTTCTGGCAGTTCTGCATACCGCCCTTGATGGAGTGCATCTCGCACGGTGCATAGCCGATGATGAGGGACGGGCCGTGGTAGGCCTCGGCCTCCTGGATGGCCTTCAGCGTCTGCGCGGCGTTTGCGCCCATGGCGACCTGCGCGACGTAGACATAGCCGTAGGACATGGCGATCTCCGCCAGAGACTTGGACTTGGTCTCCTTACCGGCAGCCGCAAACTGTGCGACCTGACCGATGTTGGAAGCCTTGGAAGCCTGTCCGCCGGTGTTGGAGTAGACCTCGGTATCGAAGACGAAGATGTTGACGTCTTCACCGGAGGCGAGGACATGGTCGACGCCGCCGAAGCCGATGTCGTAAGCCCAGCCGTCGCCGCCGAAGATCCAGACGGACTTCTTGCTGAGGTAATCCTTCTTGGACAGGATGTCTGCGCCAAGTGCGCAGGCGTCGCAGTCGCAGTACTTTTCGCCCTTGGCCTTGAGTTCGGCAGCGTGCTCGGCAAACTGCGGGACCTGTGCCAGTTCGTCAACAGTTGCAACGTTCTCTTCCAGAGCCGCGACATACGCCTTAGTGGCGGCAGCGTTGGCCTCCAGATCGTTGACGGTGTCGAGGTACTTCTGTGCGGCGGCCTTGAGGTCGGCGTTCGTCCACTCGACGGCGATCAGAGCCTTGGTCTTCTCAATCAGGCTGTCACGGATGGCCTTCTGGCCGAGGTACATACCGAAGCCGTGCTCCGCGTTGTCCTCGAACAGGGAGTTGCACCATGCGGGGCCCTTGCCCTCTGCGTTTGTGCAGTACGGGTTGGTAGCGCCCGGGTTGCCCCAGATGGAGGAGCAGCCGGTGGCGTTGGAGATATACATCTTGTCGCCAAACAGCTGGGTGACGAGGCGTGCGTAGCTCGTCTCGGCGCAGCCTGCGCAGGAGCCGGAGAACTCAAGCAGCGGCTTGCGGAACTGGCTGCCCTTGACGTCGGCAGTCTGAAGCTCCTTCTTCTCGGAGACCTTGTTCACGCAGTAATCGAAAACGTCCTGCTGATCCAGCTGCGTTTCCTGCGGAACCATCTTGATGGCCTGTACCTTTTCGGGGCAGGCACCGACGCAGACGCCGCAGCCCATGCAGTCGAGCGGAGAAATGGCCATTGTGAACTGATAAACGCCCTTGCCCTTGCCGGCCTTGACCGGGACGATCTTGGCGGCTGCGGGTGCGTTCTTGGCTTCCTCATCGGTCAGAGCGACCGTGCGGATGGTGGCGTGCGGGCAGACATATGCGCAGTTGCCGCACTGGATGCACTTTGCAGAATCCCATTCCGGAACGGCAACGGCAACGCCGCGCTTTTCATAAGCGGCAGCGCCCAGCTCGAACTGGCCGTCGACATGATCGACGAACGTGGAAACCGGCAGAGAGTCGCCGTCCATCTTATCGACCGGGAAGAGGATGTTCTTAACCTGCTTGACCAGTTCAGGCTTGCCTTCGAGGTTGTGCTGGGCGACAACGTCTTCTGCGTTGGCCCAGGCAGCGGGAACGTCGATCTTCACATAGGCGGTAGCGCCGGCGTCGATGGCCTTGTGGTTCATCTCGACGACGTCCATGCCCTTCTTGGAGTAGGACTGCGTGGCCTTTTCCTTCATGTACTGGATGGCGTCCGCTTCCGGCAGGACCTTTGCCAGCGAGAAGAACGCGGACTGAAGGATGGTGTTGGTGCGCTTGCCCATGCCGATGGACTGCGCCAGATCGATGGCGTTGATGGTGTAGAGCTGAATGTTGTTCTTGGCAATGTAGCGCTTGGAAGCGGCATCCAGATGATGGGCCAGCTCTTCCGGCGTCCACTGACAGTTGATCATGAACACGCCGCCCGGCTTGACGTCACGGACAATGGGGAAGCCCTTCGTGATGTAGGACGGGTTGTGGCAGGCGACGAAGTCGGCCTTGTTGATGTAGTACGGGCTCTTGATGGGCTTGTCGCCGAAGCGCAGATGGCTGATGGTGACGCCGCCGGTCTTCTTGGAGTCGTACTGGAAGTAGGCCTGCACATACTTGTCGGTATGGTCGCCGATGATCTTAATGGAGTTCTTGTTCGCGCCGACGGTGCCGTCGCCGCCCAGACCCCAGAACTTGCACTCGATGGTGCCTTCCGCGGCGGTGTTCGGGCAGTTCTTGTCCTCTTCGAGGGACAGGTTCGTCACGTCGTCGACGATGCCGATGGTGAACTCGTGCTTCGGCGCATCCTTCTTCAGCTCATTGTAAACGGCGAAGATGGAAGCAGGAGGCGTATCCTTGGAACCGAGGCCGTAGCGACCGCCGATGATGGTCGCCTTGACGCCTGCGTTAGCCAGAGCGGTCACAACGTCCATGTACAAAGGTTCGCCCAGAGAGCCGGGCTCCTTCGTGCGGTCGAGGACTGCGATCTTCTTGGCGGTAGCCGGGATAGCCGCAACCAGCTTGTCTGCGCAGAACGGACGGTACAGGCGGACCTTGACCAGGCCGACCTTCTCGCCGTGCGCGTTCATGTAGTCGATGACTTCCTCAGCAACGTCGTTGATGGAACCCATCGCGATGATGACGCGGTCAGCGTCGGGAGCGCCGTAGTAGTTGAACAGCTGATAGTTCGTGCCGAGCTTCTCGTTGATTTTGCCCATGTACTTTTCGACGACTGCGGGCAGCTCGTCATAGTACCGGTTGCAGGCCTCACGGTGCTGGAAGAAGATATCGCCGTTTTCGTGGCAGCCGCGGGCAGCGGGATGCTCCGGGTTCAGCGCGTGCTGACGGAACTCCTCGACAGCCTTCATGTTGCACATTTCCTTGAGATCGGCGTAATCCCAGCAGGCGACCTTCTGGATCTCGTGGGAGGTACGGAAGCCGTCAAAGAAGTTCAGGAACGGAACCTTGCCCTCGATCGCGGCCAGATGTGCGACGGGGGACAGATCCATGACTTCCTGCGGGTTGGTCTCGCAGAGCATGGCGAAGCCGGTCTGACGGCAGGCCATGACGTCGGAATGATCGCCGAAAATGTTCAGCGCATGGGTCGAGACGGTACGAGCCGAGACGTGGAACACGCAGGGCAGCTGCTCCGCCGCGATCTTGTACATATTCGGGATCATCAGCAGCAGACCCTGAGACGCCGTGTAGGTGGTCGTCAGAGCGCCGGCGCCGAGGGAGCCGTGAACCGTACCGGCCGCACCGGCCTCAGACTGCATCTCAGCAACCTTGACGCGGGTGCCGAAGATGTTCTTCAGACCTGCAGCAGACCACTGGTCGACAAAGTCCGCCATCGGGGAGGACGGCGTAATGGGATAAATACCGGCGACTTCGGTATACGCATAGGATACGTGAGCCGCGGCATTATTGCCGTCCATGGTTTTGAATTTACGAACCAAAACAATTACCTCCTAAAAGTAATTACATATTCATGCACAATGACTATATCACATTTTCTTGTCAATGTAAATCAAATTTGAGATAACCTTTTTGGATTTGGCGGAAATCTTTCGAAAATCTGCCGCGCATTCCGGCAAGTTTTGAAAAACCTGTTGGTTTTTGACGCAAAATGCGCTATGATAGATGCGAAGAAAAAAGCGGAGGGATGCAGATGCTCAGTAAAGTGCTCTCGCTCGGCCTGTCCGGCGTCAACGGATACGAGGTGCAGACGGAATGCTACATCGGTACGGGGCTTCCGGCGTTCGATCTGGTCGGTCTGCCGGACGCGTCCGTCAAGGAGGCGCGCGAACGCGTGCGCGCCGCGATCAAAAACTGCGGCTTCCGGTTTCCGGTCAGCCGCATCATCGTGAACCTCGCTCCGGCGGGTACGAAGAAATCCGGCACGCTCTACGATCTGCCGATCCTCCTGTCTATTCTGGCTGCCTCCGAGCAGGTAAAGCTTCCGAAGAAACGCTGCGCGTTCCTCGGTGAGCTGAGTCTGGAGGGGGCGCTGCGCGCCGTTCCCGGCGTCCTGCCGATGGCGCTGGCCGCGAAGCGGCTCGGCTATGAGGAGCTGTACGTCCCGGAGGATAACGCGCGCGAGGCCACGCTGGCTGGCGGTCTGGCCGTCTACGGCGTAAAGGACATCCGGCAGCTGACCGCGCACCTGACCGGCCAGACGCCGATCGATCCCGCGCCCATCTGGCAGCCGGAGCACAAAACACAGCAGCTTTTGGACTTCAAGGATGTAAAAGGGCAAGAAAATGCAAAGCGCGCCCTTGAAATTGCGGCGGCAGGCGGGCATAATATCCTTCTGGTAGGCCCTCCCGGCTCCGGCAAGAGTATGCTCTCAAAGCGCCTGCCGTCCATCCTGCCCGATATGACGCGGCAGGAGCAGCTGGACGTCACGCAGATCTATTCCGTCATGGGTCTTCTGCGCCCGGATCATCCGCTCATCGAATCGCGTCCGTTCCGCAGCCCGCACCATACCGTCTCCGCAGCTGCACTGGCCGGAGGCGGGGCGAATGTCCGGCCCGGCGAGATTTCTCTCGCGCACAAGGGCGTGCTGTTCCTCGACGAGCTGCCGGAGTTCCGCCGGGACGCCATCGAATCCATGCGCCAGCCGCTTGAGGACGGACAGGTCACCATTTCCCGGGTGCAGGGCTCGCAGACCTTCCCGTGCGAGTTCATGCTGGTCTGTGCCATGAATCCTTGCCCCTGCGGCTGGTACGGCGACCCCAGCGGCCGGTGCACCTGCTCACAGGCAGCGGTCGACCGGTATTTAAGCCGCATTTCCGGCCCGATGCTCGACCGTGTGGACATGATCGTCGAGGTCAGCTCCGTCAAGTTTGACGAGCTGCGCTCCCGGTCAGAGGCGGAGCCGTCGTCCGCCATCAAGGCCAGAGTCGACGCGGCAAGAAGCATCCAGAACACACGCTACAGCGGCACGTCGACTCGCTGCAACGCCTATATGCAGCCCGCGCAGCTGCGCACGTTCTGTCAGCTGGACGAGGACTGCACCGCCCTTATGAAGCAGGCGTTCGACGCGCTCGGCATGACGGCCCGCAGCTATGACCGCGTGCTGAAGGTCGCAAGAACCATCGCCGATCTTGCCGGCAGCGACCAGATCCGCCCCGAACACATCGCCGAGGCTGTCCAGTACCGCTCCTTCCAGCTCGGCGGAGAAAACGCAAGATAATTTTATAAAACCAAATTCATTTTTATGGAATAGGACACATATCATGAAAGAACTTTTTTTACTGAAATTGGGCGAGATCGTCCTGAAGGGACAGAACCGCCGCGTCTTTGAGGATAAGCTCAAGACCGTCACCCGCCGCCGCATGGCGAAATTCGGCGAATTCAAGGTCAATATCGTCCAGTCGACGCTCTATGTCGAGCCGCTGACCGAGGACTGCGATCTGGACGGCGCGTGGGAGGCCTGCGGCACGATCTTCGGCGTGGCCCAGATGTGCCGCTGCCGTGCCTGCGAAAAAAATCTCGACGCCATGTTTAACGCCGTCTGCGAGTATCTGGGCGATGAGCTGTCCGCAGCCAAAAGCTTCAAGGTCGAATCCAAGCGCTCGGATAAGCGCTTCCCGCTGAACTCCATCCAGATCTCGCAGGAGATCGGCGGACGGCTGGCAGAGGAATTCCCGAACGTTCTGGTCGACGTCCACAACCCCGACTATACCGTCAATATCGAGGTCCGCGAGACGGCGGCCTACGTCCACGGCCCGTCCGTCCCCGGCGCAGGCGGCCTGCCGACGGGCACTGGCGGACGCGCGGCAGTCCTGCTCTCCGGCGGCATCGATTCCCCGGTCGCGGGTTACATGATCGCCAAGCGCGGCGTGGAGATCGAATGCATCCACTTCTTCTCGTACCCGTACACCTCGGAGCTTGCCAAGGAAAAGGTTCTGGAGCTGGCGCACATCATGACGAAGTTCTGCGGCCGCATGACCGTTGATATCGTCGGCTTTACCGAAATTCAGGAGGCCATCCGCGACCACTGCCGTGAGGAATACTTCACGATCATCATGCGCCGCTTTATGATGCGCATTGCAGAGGCCATCGGCCGCGACCACGGCGCGAAGTGCCTTGTCACCGGCGAAAATCTCGGTCAGGTCGCGTCCCAGACCATGGACGCCATGGCCGTGACCGGCGCGGTCGTCCATATGCCAATCTTCCATCCGCTCATCGGCATGGATAAGGAGGAGATCGTTACCGTCGCCCGCCGTATCGGGACGCTGGATACCTCCATTCTCCCGTATGAGGACTGCTGCACCGTCTTTACGCCCAAGCATCCGAAGACAAAGCCGGTTCTCGCGCAGGTCGAGGCCGAGGAGCAGAAGCTGGACGTGGAGGGCCTGATCGCCCGCGCGATTGCCAACACGGAAAAGAACCAGATCCGGTACTATGAAGATGAACACAGGGGCTGAGGCCGTCGTCAAGCGCCTGAAGGAGCAGGAGCTGACGCTTGCTACGGCAGAATCCTGCACTGGCGGCCTGATTGGCAAGCTGCTGACTGATGTGCCGGGCGCGTCTGCCGTATATAAGGGCGGCGTGATAAGTTATGTAAACGAAACCAAGCACCGTCTGCTCGGCGTGGAGCAGGAGACGCTTGACGTCTGCACTGCCGTTTCCCGCGAAACAGCGCATGAAATGGCACGCGGCGCACGCGAACGCCTTATGACGGACTGCGCCGTGTCTGTAACGGGTCTTGCAGGGCCGGATGGGGACGGCACGGGCCGCCCGGTCGGCCTCGTCTACATCGCCGTCGACACGGCAGGCTTCTCCTTCTGTAAGGAGCTGCACCTGTCCGGCGACCGCGCCCAGATCCGCGAACAGGCCGCCGACGCGGTCTTCCAGCTAATTCTGGATACGGTTTGAGAAGAACAGCCGCGCGGGAGTGTTCCCACGCGGCTGTTCTTTTATTGACTGGTCAGCGCCGGACAGGCCGGAGCGTGATCGAATCCGTTACGGTGAGCCCGCACTCCGCCACAAATGCCTGATAAGGCGCAAATGTTTCGGGCTGGAAGAAGCAATCCGGGTCGTGCGCGTCGATCCCGGCGACGATCGTGCTGCCGCAGTCCTTTGCGATCTGGAAAAAGCGTGCGGAGGGGTACGCCCGGTTCGCGCGCAGCCCCAACAGGTTCAGCTCCAGCGGAATATTCCGTTCCTTCGCAGCCAGACACAGCCGTTCCATTTCCCGCCGGTAGATCGATTCGGAGCCGGTAAACTGAATCAGATCCGGGTGCGCCAGATAGGTATACAGCCCGGTATCCAGTCCTGCAATGCATTGGTTTACATAAACTTTCAAAATCTCAGGATCATCCGTTGGCTCATAGACATAAACACCGTCGATCTCGTTGTGGATATAGTGCTGACCGAGCAGCAGATAGTCGACGGGATACTGCGTGATGCGCGCAAGCAGATCGTCAAAGAAGCGGGGATAATACTCCGCCTCGTAGCCAATCAGAATCTCGATGCGGCCGGCGTATTCTGCCTTGAGCGTCAGAAGCGTCTGGATATAGTCGTTTAAATCCTCAGGGAACATATGAAAATAGGAAACATGGCCATCCGGGAACCGATATGGCGCATGCTCGGAAAAGCCGAGCGTCTGGAAGCCGTTTTTGATGGCGGATTCGATATATTCGCGCTCCGTACCGACCGTGTGATGGTTGCGGAACGTGTGCGTGTGATAATTGTGAAACATGGCGCACCTCAAGTGTGATTTCCTGTCAGTATACCACGCGGCGCAGCCAAACACAATGGGGTTGTCACAAAACCGTGCTTTTCTGTATATTCTGGATTAGAAACCAGAGGAACAGAAAGGGGAGTGCGCCCATGGAAAAGCGGCGGATGGGACTGGATGCGCTGCGGCCGGGGGAATATGGTGTCCTACGCGAGATTTTGATGCCGGGCGAGGCCAAGGCGCGTATGGAGGAGCTGGGACTGCTGCCTGAAACGGAACTCAGCTGCCTGTATTGCGCGCCGCATATGTCGCCTGCGGCATATGCGGTGGGCGGAGCAGTGTTTGCACTGCGAAAAAAGGACGCAGCGCAGATCGTTGTGGAGGCGGTCAGATGAGCCGGAACGAACCCGTGCTCCGCGCCATTGCGCTGGCCGGAAACCCGAACGTCGGCAAAAGCAGCATTTTCAACGCGCTGACCGGGCTGCATCAGCATACGGGAAACTGGCCGGGGAAGACAGTCGCGGTAGCGCACGGCACATATTCCTATGCCGCGCAGGCATATGCCGTGACGGATCTTCCGGGCGCATACTCGCTGAAAACCGGGTCGGAGGAGGAACGCATTGCGGCGGAATATCTGCACGCGCATACAGACGCCTGTGTGATCGCCGTCTGTGATGCGACGTGCCTTGCTCGGAGCCTGTCGCTTGCACTTCAGCTGATGCCGCGGTGTGAAAAGCTGATCGTCTGCGTCAATCTGATGGATGAAGCGCAGGCAAGAGGAATCCGGATCGATCTTCATGCGCTGCAAATCCTGCTGGGGGTTCCGGTCGTCGGTACATGTGCAAGCGACGCGAAGGATATCCGCCGGCTGCGGCAGACGATCCGCGATGTGATGGATGGCTACATCACGCTCACGCCGCACCTGCCGGAGCACTCTGCGCCTGCGGACTGCGTTCGCCATGCCCGGCAGCTTGCGGGGAAGGTCGTGCAATCAGGAGACAGCGGCAGGACACAGCGCAGTATTCGGATAGACCGGCTCCTGACGGGGAACTATACCGGTGCAGCCGTATTTATGATTCTGCTGGCCGTGCTGTTCTGGCTGACGCTGGAGGGCAGCAACGTTTTCTCCGCCTGGCTGCAAAGCGGTTTTGACTGGCTGCAGCGGGTTCTGCTCCAAGCCTGTTCGGGCTGGCCGCACTGGCTTGCAGATGCGCTGATCAGCGGTGTCTATGCAACGGCGGCGCGCGTCACCGCTGTGATGCTGCCGCCTGCGGCGATCTTCTTTTTCCTGTTTTCTGTCCTGGAGGACGCCGGATATCTGCCGCGTGCAGCCTTCCTGACTGACCACATTTTCGCCCGCTGCGGCACCTCCGGCCGCCAGGCACTGACGATGTGTATGGGTCTCGGATGCAATGCAGTTGGGGTAACGGGGTGCAGGATCATGCCGACGCGGGCGGAGAAGCTGACGGCGGTCTGCACGAACGCGATGATGCCGTGCAACGGACGGTTCCCGATGCTCCTGGCGATGGGAGCGGTTCTGCTGGGGCGCGAAAACAGTCTTCTGCTGGCGCTGGTATTGACGGCGGCGGTCTGTATGGGCGCGGGCGGAACGTTTCTGGTGTCTTCTCTGCTCAGCAAGAGGTTGAACAGGGAAACCGGTATGCCATTTGTATTGGAGATGTCCGCATATCGACGGCCGCAGCTGAAAAAAATTCTGAACGACGCAGTTTTTGGGAAGACACTGCATGTGCTTTCCCGTGCCGTGATGGTTGCGGCACCGACGGGGCTGCTTTTATGGGCGCTTGGCGCGTGGCAGGTGAACGGGAAAAGCTTATTGCTGTGGATTTCCGGCGCACTGGATGGAGTGGGGCGGCTGTTGGGAATGAGCGGAGTGATTTTGACAGGCTTTTTATTTGCGCTGCCAGCCAACGAACTGGCGATTCCGGTCATTTTGATGCTGCTGACGCAGCAGAGTGTGCTTGGGGATGCACAGGGGGCTGAGGCTGCGGCACTTCTGGCTGCCAGTGGAATCACAGCGAAAACAGCGCTGTGTTGTCTGATTTTCTGTGTATTTCACTGGCCATGCAGCACAACGCTGCTTTCCATCAAGCGCGAAACGGGCAGTTTCCGGTGGACGCTTCTGGCGGCGGCAATCCCGACAATGATCGGCGTGCTGCTCTGTATGCTGGTTAACATAATTTTATAATGCTGCAAAAACCGGGCTGCAGATGCAGCCCGGGATTTTTTTGGTGACAAGTAAACTTACTTGACCTCGACCTCTGCGCCAGCTTCCTTGAGCTCGGCAGCGATCTTCTCGGCCTCGTCCTTGGAGACGCCTTCCTTGAGGTTCTTCGGAGCGCCGTCGACGAGTTCCTTAGCTTCCTTCAGGCCCAAGCCGGTCAGAGCACGGACGACCTTGATGACAGCGATCTTGTTGGCGCCAGCGGCCTTCAGAACGACGTCGAACTCAGTCTTCTCTTCCTCAGCGGCAGCAGCACCGGCAGCGGGAGCGGCGACAGCAGCGGCAGCGGCGGAAACGCCGAATTCCTCTTCCAGAGCATGAACCAGCTCAGCCAGCTCAAGAACGGTGAGGGTCTTAACTTCTTCGATCATAGCAGTAATCTTTTCGGATGCCATTGTAGTTACCTCCAGTAAATTGTTCAGTAAAATGTTTCAGTCGAAATTTTATTGATTGATGGATTAAGCCTCTGCGGGAGCTTCTTCCGCAGGAGCGCCGCCCTTCTGCTCCAGAATCTGGTTCAGGACAACTGCCAGAGAGGAGATGGGCGCGAGGAACGTGCCGAGAACCTGTGCAACGAGTGCATTCTTGGAGGGCAGTTCGCCGAAGGACATGAGTTCTTCAACAGACAGAACCTTGCCTTCAACCATGCCGCCCTTGATCTTGACGACGTTCTTGTTTTTCTTTGCGAATTCGCAGACGACGCGAGCCGGTGCAATGGGATCGTCGGTGGTGGAAGCCATGGACGTGGTGCCGTTGAGAAGCTCATCGAACTCGGTGTAGCCAGCCTTATTGGCAGCGAACCGGGTCAGGGTGTTCTTGACGACAGCGTACTCGACTCCCGCAGCACGGAACTGATTGCGAAGCTCGGTATCCTGCGCGACGGTGATGCCCTTGTAGTCTACAAAAACAGCAGAAGTAGCGTTCTGAATTTTCTCAGACAGAGCATCAACGACGGTTTTCTTGCTTTCAAGTACCTTTGCGTTGGGCATGAATGTCACCTCTGAAAATAAAATGTCCTCACGCCAAAGACGTGAGGACACAGAAATGTTACCATTTATGCGGAACCTCGGCAGGAAGGGCGAACCCTGTTACGATAAACTATCTCCTGCTGTCTTTGGCAGCTTATATATTATAGCAGAATCTGCGCGAATGTCAAGAGCTATTTTTTAGATCTTGGTGGTAGCAACCTTGATGCCGGGGCCCATGGTGCTGGCAACGGTGCAGCTTCTGATATACTGGCCCTTTGCAGCGGCCGGCTTTGCCTTGATAACAGCGCCCATGAGTGCGTTGAAGTTCTCAGCGAGCTTTTCGGGGCCGAAGGAAGCCTTGCCGATGGGGCAGTGGATGATGTTGGTCTTGTCGAGACGG
>ERZ857882.4096-NODE-4096-length-12946-cov-6.491118_pt1 | contig 12946 bp, 9 predicted proteins | sample MGYA00519697_ERZ857882 | MGnify/ENA primary metagenome ERZ857882 (study PRJEB31778, sample SAMEA3449373) | human gut metagenome | biome: human gut; feature: human-associated habitat; material: faeces | place: United Kingdom | collected 2010/2012 ...
CGGCGCCGTCCATGCACGAGAAGTGGCCGCCCAGTTCGTAGTTCCAGCTGTATTCCGGCTCGTAGGACATCAGGTCCGCTTCGTCGTACTGCGAACCGGCCATTCGCCATTTGAGCTTTTCGCTCAAGATGTCGGAGAACATCTGCGTGTTGAATCCCCCGGCCTTGTAGCCCTTGGCTACCGAAATATAGAGGTTGCGCACTTCGTCGAAAGCGTAGAGCAGCGAGACCTTCGGCAGCACTTCGCAGTAGGTGTGGGCGATGCGGTTCCCCTCGTCGATCGAGATGCGTTTCGGCGCGGGCGCGCCGCCCTCCTTGCTGACGAAATAATCCATGTCGGTCCGGCTGTGGTAGGCCAGCGACGTGTGTTCCACGTCGAAACGGATGCCGGCCGTGAGCCGCCAGCGGCCCAGCCGCAGGTTCGACTCGTGGTAAACGGCGCCTCCGTACACGGGCATACGGAAATCGGAGTAGAGCGGCAGTTCATCCGCGGAGATCGAGTATTCCTCGTTCCAGATCGCGCCCAGATGCTCGTTGGCGTTCTTGACGATCAGCTCCTCGATGCCCGTGCGTTTGAAGTGCACCGGGGCTTCCATCACGCCGTGGCGGTAGAAACCGAAGGCGCCCAGCAGCCAGCCGTAGCGCCGTCCGTCGTGCGAACGGAAAACGATGTCCTCGGTTAGGGCGTGTTCGCGCCGGGCCTGCCGGAGCGTGAACCAGGGTTCGGGCGTGAAGTCCTGGTCGAGCGTCATCTCGTCGTCGGAGTACTGGTACGAGGTGATCGACGAGACGGAATATTTCGCGGCGTCGTAGCGCACCGTGAGTCCGTCGCTGACCGTTGTGCGGCGGTAGGACGACGGGTCGTTATAGCTGATCTGGCCGTTGCGGATGACGGTCTTGCCGTCGCGCACGATGTCCTCGCCGGCGTAGGCGTAGGGATAACCTCCCTGGTCGAGCGCCGAGAACGAGAAGGTGTTGTCGATGCGCACTCCCCGGTTGTTGCGCCACTGCGTTTTCCAGCGTCCTCCGCCCAGACGCTCCCAGTCGCATTTCTCGCCCGTGCAGTCGTTGTCGAAGAAGCCGCCCGTGTGGGTGAAATAGCCCGTCACGGCCATTCCGAGGTCGGGCGAGAGCTTGTAGTAGGACGATGCCCGGAAGCGGTAGGAATCCCCGCTGCCGTATTCGGCCGTCAGCCGCACGCCCTCGTAGGTGAGCGGCGAGAGCGTGTAGACGTTCACCACGCCGCCCATCGTGTTGCGGCCGTAGAGCGTCGACTGGGGCCCGCGCAGGACCTCGATGCGTTCGGCGTCGGCCAGCTCCGTGTCGAAGTTGTCCTTGTTGAGCACCGGGACGTTGTCGATATTCAGCCCGATGACCGGCTGGTCGATGCGCGCGCCGAGGCCCCGCACGTAGATCGACGAGGTCATGCGCGAACCGTAGTCCGGAGCGTGGAAGTTGGGAACCGTTTGCGAGAGGTTTTTCACCGCCCCGATGCGGCCCCGTTCGATGGCGCGGCCGCCGACGATCGACGCCGCGACGGGCTGCGAACGCAGCACGAGGCCCTGTTTGATGGCCGTCACCTGCACCTTGTCCACCACGATCACCGTGTCGGCCGTCTCCGTGTCCGGCGCCGGGCCGTCGCCGCCCGCGGTGCGGGCCGCGGCCGCGGAGGCCAGCAGCAACAGGGGTATGACGAGCGATTTGCGGTGCATGTATCGGTTGCGGTTATCGGGAGTACAAAGTAACGGTTTTATTTCGGTCGGTGCAATCCTAATTTATGAGGAGGCGCGTCACATCCCGTCGGGATCGACGTAGCCCGCCGCCAGGGCGTAGACCACCAGCCCGGCGGCGGTGCGGATGCCGAGCTTCTCCATGATGTTGCGGCGGTGGGAGATCACGGTCGTCAGGCCGATTCCCAGCCGGTCGGCGACCTGCTTGTTGATCAGTCCGCCGGCGATGAGCGTCAGCACTTCGGCCTCGCGCTCCGTGAGCGGCTGCGCGGCCTGCGGCTGGACGGGCAGGGCGTGTTCCGGTCGGCGGACGCTGTGTTGCAGTCGCATGAGCGAGTGCACGAAACGCTCCTCGTCGGTCTGCACGTCGATGCAGTGCACCCCGGCGGGCGTCTGTCCGTTGGCGAGGACGATGGTTCTGTGGCTGCGGGCGCGGAAGAAGGCGTTGTGCGCCGCGAAGAGCTGCGCCGTGACGAAATAATGGATGAACCGCTCCGGATCGGCCTCCGCAAATTCCTGAAAATTGCCGAACAGTTCCACGTCGGCGGCCGGGACTGCTTTTTCGAGGATGGAGCGCAGCCCCACGCCTACGAGAACGTTGGCGGTCAGGATGGCTATGACGGGGCGCTGCTGCATCATTCGTGGTGGTAGGGTTCGTTGTTGAGGATGGTGAAGGCCCGGTAGATCTGTTCGGCGAAGATGGCCCGCACGATCTGGTGGGAGAAGGTCATGCGCGAGAGCGACAGCCTGCCGTCGGCGCGTGCGTAAACTTCGTCCGAGAAGCCGTAGGGACCGCCGATGACCAGTACCAGGCGTTTCACGCCGCTGTTCAGCCGCTTTTGCAGCCACAGCGCGAACTCCACCGAACGGTATTCTTCGCCGCGCTCGTCGAGCAGCGTCACGTAGTCGCCGTCGGCAAGCTGGCGCAGGATGGCTTCGCCTTCGGCCGTGCGCTGCTGTCGGACGGTCATGCTTTTGGTGTTGCGCACGTCGGGCAGCGCGGTGACGGCGAACCGGCAATAGTGATTCACGCGCCGGGCATACAGTTCCACCAGCGCGGCGATCTCTTTCGAGTCGGTCTTTCCTATGACGATCAGCTCTATGGTCATTGCGTTCCGCCTGTGCGTCGGTCGGGCACAGTACGGCGCAAAGATAGCCTTTTTATTCGGTTCGGGCAAATCGTTTTTCCCGTCCGGAAACGGCGATGCCGCGCTTCGGAGCGCGGCATCGGGGCTTCGGGGCCGGGGGCGCTATCCGAACAGTTCGTTCAGCACACGGGCAAGACGGTATCCGGCATTGCGGATCTGGCGCTCGATCAGCGGCAAGGCCTCGTTCAGGAAATCCTGTCCCAGCCGCTGGCCGGGCTTCGCCCATTCGAACTGCGCCTCGCACACGACGGCGTTGTCGTGGAGCCAGTCGCGCGGCGTTCCGGCTGCTACGGCCTGTCTTTCGGCTTTCGGAAGGCGGTCCAGCTCATCGGCCCACTCGCTGACCGACCAGATGCGCGTGGTGGTGATGATTTCGTTGTCCCAGACGCTGTGGATGGGGAATTTGTGCGGCTTGTGGTACTTGTCCTCGAACAGCACGTCGTATTTCGTGTCGTGCGTCGTGTACTTGATGTGCGCCGGGCAGTGCATGTCGCCCACCAGATGGATGATGTACTTGAGGTTGACCTCCACGGCCGAATCGGTGAGACTGCGGTAGTTCTTCAGGTTCTCGATGGCCTGCTCCAGTCCGTAGATGGCGTTGCCGTTCTTCGCGAGCATCGAATCCTCGTAACGCAGTTCGGCGTTCACGGGCACGGTGTGCCAGTTGTTGGTGAACTTGTACTCGGGGGTATGGCGGTATTCGTCCATCCACTTGGCGAAGTAGACGATCGAGTGGCCCCCGAGGTACTTCTCGATGCGCTTTTTGGCTTTTTTCGTCAGATTGCGTTCGGCGATCTTGGCGATCGTCTCGTGGCCTTCGCGTCCCCATCCGAAGACGCTCCCCGTGTTGAGCAGGCCGGCGAAGAGCAGTAGCAGCAGCAGTTTTTTCATTGGGTTATCGTATTTACAGGTCCGAATTCCACTCGCCGTCGGTGTCGGAGTAGATCACCGGACGGGACTTTTCGACCGATTTGAGCCACTGGTAGGCCTTGTACATATTGTAACCGTTGCCCGAAGGACCGCCCAGGGAGTAGGCGATGACGCAGGTGAAATTGCGCGAACGGTAGTACATCGCCTTCACGCGTTCGAGGTAGTCGCCGACAAGCCGAGGGTCGTTCGACGGCGTGCCCCCGACGGTGCGGTCGCCGCTCCGCTCCGGGGCGTTGATGTTGGCCCGGTCGATGACGTAAAGGCCCAGAGAGTCGCACAACTCGTAGAACCATGCGGGCTGCGGATAGTCCGGGCAGATGGTGTTCTTTCCCTTGGCCTTCAGGGCTTTCAGCTCCGCGAGCGTCGTCTTGCGGTCGGCGGCGGCGTTGTATCCGGCCTTGACGGGTTTTAGTTCCTTGCCCAGCCGCATGATGCGTCCGTCGACGAGTTCGGTCTTGCCGAAGCCGATCTTCAGGGGCATATACTCCTTGTAGACTCCGTTGCGGCGCGTGAAAAGCATCACCTTGTAGAGGGGCGGCGTTTTGCTTCCGGCCTCCCATTTGTTCTTGTAGGTGTGGTAGATGAACGGCGAGAAGCGCACCGTGTCGGTCGAGCGGCCCGGGATGGTGATTTCGGTCATGTTGAATTCGAGCAGCTTGCCCTGCGGCGAGTAGATGTCGTAGCCGACGGTGACGGGTTCCTCGTAGTTGTATGCGTTCTGCGTCACGATTTTAAGGTCGAGCATTCCGAAGTCGCGCCCCAGCGAGTCGGGCACCAGTCCGATTTCGAAATCGGCGATCGAGCGTTTGTTCTGGTAATAGAGGTAGCTGTTTTCGAAGGACTTGCGGACGACGGGGGCCGCGGCGTCGAGCTGCCGGGCGGGATTGTCGTTGCGCATCAGCAGTTTGAAGTCGTTGGCGCCTTCGCGGATGAAGGGGGTCAGGTCGAACTCCGCGGGCGTCAGCGGGTCGCTGACCTCGGCCACCTGGCGGTCGTTGAGCCAGAGCGAGTAGGCCGAACCGGGATTTTCCACGTGCAGGTAGACCATGCCGTCGGTCCAGGCGAACGGAATCTCGATCTCCTGTTCGAGAACGGCATGAAGAGGACCTTCGGTCGCAATCGTCACCTCGGGTTCGAAAGCCTTCCAGTAGCCTCCGGCTTCGCGGTTGCGGGCCTCGGCGTCGTGGCGCGCGTCGTAGGGGACGACCTCCGTACGGTAGACGCGGCCTCCTCCGGGCGTCATCGGGACCGGATTCCTCTCCTCCATGATCTGGGCCGTCGCAGAGAGCGCGCAGGCTGTCAGCGCAGCCGTCAATATCGTTCGTTTCATTGTTTGCGGGGGTGTATAATCACGACAAAGGTACAAAAAAGTTGAATGGGTTCAAAACGGAATTGCATGCGGCCCGGTGAAACATTCCGACGCATGGAAGTGTCGTTACGGCACCAAAGGTACTTTTTTTTTGACAAATCGCAAATAATCGTTAACTTTGTCAATTCAGAAAAAACGACTGGAAACACAGACAAAATCGAGATATGAAAACGCAGAGAATCGTAGAAATCCTGAAATCGGACGCTGTCGATACCGACGTCGTCGTAAAAGGCTGGGTGCGCACCAAGCGCGGTAACAAGAACGTGGCGTTCATCGCCCTGAACGACGGGTCGTGCGTAGGTAATATACAGGTGGTGGTCGATCTGGCCAAAATCTCCGAGGAGCAGCTCAAGCCCGTGACCACGGGCGCCTGTCTCCGCGTCGACGGCCGTCTGGTGGCTTCGCCGGGCGCGGGGCAGGGCGTCGAGGTGCAGGCCGAAAAAATCGAGGTTTACGGTACGGCCGACCCCGAGAGCTATCCCCTGCAGAAGAAGGGGCATTCGCTGGAGTTTCTGCGCGAAATCGCCTACCTGCGTCCGCGCACCAACACGTTCGGCGCGGTGCTCCGCATCCGTCACGCCATGGCTTACGCCATCCACGAATATTTCAACAAACACGGATTCTACTATTTCCACACCCCGATCATCACGGCTTCGGACTGCGAAGGCGCCGGCGCGATGTTCCAGGTGACGACGCTCGATATGAACAACCTGCCCCGGACCGGGGAGGGGGCGGTCGACTACGCGCAGGACTTCTTCGGCAAGGCGTGCAACCTCACGGTGTCGGGCCAGCTCGAAGGCGAGCTGGGCGCACTCTCTCTGGGCCGCATCTACACCTTCGGCCCCACGTTCCGTGCCGAAAACTCAAACACCCCGCGCCATGCGTCGGAGTTCTGGATGATCGAGCCGGAAGCGGCCTTCTTCGAACTGGAGGACAACATGGAACTGGCCGAGGATTTCCTCAAATACCTCATCCGGTATGCGCTGGACAACTGCATGGAAGACCTCGAATTTATGAACAAGATGTGGGACAAGGGGCTGCTGGAGCGTCTGCACTTTGTGCTGGAGCACGATTTCAAGCGTCTCGACTACACCGAAGGCATCGAGATTCTGAAGGCTTCGGGCCGCAAGTTCGAATTCCCCTGCGACTGGGGCTGCGACCTGCAATCCGAGCACGAGCGCTACCTCGTGGAGGAGCACTTCAAGCGTCCGGTCATCCTGATCAACTACCCCAAGGACATCAAGGCCTTCTACATGAAGCAGAACGACGACGGCAAGACGGTGCGCGCCATGGACGTATTGTTCCCGGGAATTGGCGAAATCATCGGCGGTTCGGAGCGAGAGGCCGATTATGGCAAACTTCATGCAAGAGTCGCCGAATTGGGCATGAGCGAGAAGGAACTCTGGTGGTATCTCGATACCCGCCGCTGGGGTTCGGCGCCGCACTCGGGCTTCGGCCTGGGCTTCGACCGCCTGCTGCTTTTCGTGACGGGCATGACCAACATCCGTGACGTGCAGCCGTTCCCGCGGACGCCCCAGCACGCCGACTTCTAACGAAAGCCGTCCGAGTGCGGCGCCTTCCGGCCTTCCTTCGCCGTCCGCGACAGCCACATACTTGAGTGTGCTCCTGCTGCGCCCGACTTCCCGAAAACCGGAATCCGCCCGCCCTGAACGACTTTCGAAAACCCTGAAACCCGATAAATGAAGAGACCAAATTCGGAATGCTGAACAATTCTTAATTTGGACCCAATATGGCTATTAATCAGAAACAGGTACTTTCGCTTCAGCAGAAGCTCTCTCCGCAGCAGATACAGATGATCAAGCTGCTGGAACTGCCCGCCGTGCAGCTCGAACAGCGCATCAAACAGGAGATCGAAGACAATATCGTGCTGGAAGAGGAGGAGCGTTCGGCCGAGGACGAGGAGCAGCCTCCCCAGCAGATCTCCTTCGACGAATACCTCCGGGAGGACGACACGCCGTCGTACAAGAGCCGCATCAATAACTTTTCGAAGGACGACAAGCAACGTCCGGTCTATCTGACCGAAGGACGGTCGTTGCAGGAATATCTCGTCGAGCAACTGGGCTACCGCAATCTTCCGGAGCGCGACTTGCGGCTGGCGGTCTACCTGATCGGCAGCATCGACGAGGACGGCTACCTGCGCCGCGACCTGGAGTCCGTGGCCGACGACATCGCCTTCACGATGGGGCTTGAAACGACGGCCGAGGAGCTGGAACGCCTGCTCGGAATCATTCACGAACTGGAGCCGGCGGGCATCGGCGCGCGCGACCTGCGCGAATGCCTGCTGTTGCAGATGGCGCAGATGCCGGTCAACACCCGTCCGCGGCGGCTGGCCAGGAAGATTCTGACCAGCTATTTCGACGAGTTCGTCAAGAAGCACTACGAGAAACTGATGGCGCGGCTGCAAATATCCGAGGACGATTTCCGCGACGCGATCGCCGAGATCCGCCACCTGTCGCCCAAGCCCGGCAACCTCTACGCCGAGGGCGGCACGGACACCACGCCCTACATCATTCCGGATTTCATCCTCGACTACCAGGACGGGTGGTTCAACCTCTCGCTGAACTCCTACAACGTTCCCGAGGTGCGCGTCAACCGCCGCTATATGGAGATGATCCGCGAAATGGTGGGTTCGGACGGGCGGGTCAGGGAGAAGGACAAGGAGGCCATTCAGTTCGTGAAGAACAAGATCGACTCGGCGAAGTGGTTCATCTCGGCCATCAAGCAGCGGCACGACACGCTGATGCGCACGATGCAGACCATCCTGGACTACCAGCAGGAGTATTTCAAGGACGGCGACAAGTCGAAACTCCGGCCGATGATCCTCAAGGACATCGCCGACCGCACGGGGCTGGACGTGTCGACCATCTCGCGCGTGGTGAACAGCAAGTACGTGCAGACGCAGTTCGGGATCATCCTCCTCAAATCGCTCTTCTCGGAGGCCATGCAGACCGATTCGGGCGAGGAGGTGTCGAGCTACGAGATCAAGAACATCTTGCAGCAGTGCATCGACGAGGAGGACAAGCGGCGTCCGCTGACCGACGAGACGCTGATGGACATCCTCAATTCGAAGGGCTACCGCATCGCCCGGCGCACCGTGGCCAAATACCGTGAGATGCTGGGAATACCGGTGGCAAGGCTTCGGAAACAGATATAGCCCGCTTAAGAAGCGGGATTTAAGGGCGGCAGGCTTTCGGATATCGGATTCGGGTCTGCGCTGCCTGCCTTGAAAAACGTTTTTTAAGCGGGCGGGTCATTGCGGGCGAATGCAATGAGCGTGGCAATCCGATGGATAGTCGGGAGGTTCCGACATGATCCGCAGATCGCCGCGTCGGACTGAAAGTCCTCCTCGCAATGACGCCCGTCTGAACGGCGGGCATTAAAGAATTGGAAATGAACTATAAAAAAATCGCTACCGGCATATCCTGGGTCCTGCATCCGTTCCTGCTGCCCGTCTACCTGATGGCGGTGCTGCTGACGATGACCGCCTTTTCGCACTATCCTCCCAATGTGAAGTTCTATTTGCTGTGGGTGGTGGCGCTCTACGCGATCGTCATTCCGCTGCTGTCGCTCGGCGTGCTGCGCTCGCTGGGCCGCATTTCGGACTACCGGATCGACGACCGCAGGGAACGCTTCCTGCCGCTGCTCGTCGGGGCCGTCTGCTACGTGCTGTGCGCCATCACCATCGCGAAGATTCCTTCGGCGATTTTCCTGCGTAAATTCATGGTCGCCGCGGCCTGCTGCGAGGTGCTGTGTCTCGTGGTGTCGTTCTACTGGAAGATCAGCCTTCATCTGACGGGCATGGGGGCCGTCGTGGCGCTGCTCGTGGTGATGAACGTCGTGGGCGTGGGCAACATGCTCGTTCCCCTCATGGTCGCCATCCTCTGCGCCGGGGCGCTCGCGTCGGCGCGCCTCTACCTCGGATGCCACAACGGCTGGCAGGTGCTGGCCGGATTCTGCGGCGGTTTCGCCGTGTCCGTCCTCGCGGTGCTTTTTCTGTAAATCGTCCCGAAAAAATGAAAACCGGCCGGAAACAGTTTCCGGCCGGTTTTTCGTAGTTGTACCGCCTGTTAGACGCAGCCCTGGGCGAGCATGGCGTTGGCGACCTTCATAAAGCCGCCGATGTTGGCGCCCACGACGTAGTTGATGTAACCGTCGGACTGGGTTCCGTAGCGCACGCAAACCGCGTGGATGTTCTGCATGATGGACTTCAGCTTCGCGTCGACCTCCTCGGGCGACCAGGTGAGGCGTATCGAGTTCTGGGTCATTTCGAGTCCCGAGGTGGCGACGCCGCCGGCGTTGGCCGCCTTGCCCGGAGCGTAGAGCAGCTTGTGCTGCTGGAAAATCCGGATGGCGTCGGGCGTCGAGGGCATGTTGGCGCCTTCGGCGACGCACATGCAGCCGTTGTCGACCAACGCCTGCGCCTCGTCGCCGTTCAGCTCGTTCTGCGTGGCGCACGGCATGGCGATGTCGCACTTCACGCCCCACGGACGTTCGCCGGGGTAGTAGGTTGCCGACGGATATTTTTCCGCGTACTCCTTGATACGGCCGCGGAAGATGTTCTTCAGCTCCATGACGTATTCCAGTTTCTCGGGGCTGATGCCTTCGGGATCGTGGATGTAGCCCGACGAATCGGAGAGCGTCACCACCTTGGCGCCCAGTTCGGTGGCCTTCTGGCAGGCGTACTGGGCGACGTTGCCCGAGCCGGAGATGCAGACGGTCTTCCCTTTGAACGAGTCGTTGCGCGTGGCGAGCATCTCCTGCGCGAAGTAGCAGGTTCCGTAGCCCGTGGCCTCGGGGCGCAGCGGGCTGCCGCCCCAGTCGCGGCCCTTGCCGGTGAGCGTGCCGGTGAATTCGTCGCGCAGACGCTTGTACTGGCCGAACATGAAGCCGATTTCGCGGCCGCCGACGCCGATGTCGCCCGCCGGAACGTCGGTGTCCTGTCCGATGTGACGTTGCAGCTCGGTCATAAACGACTGGCAGAATTTCATCACCTCATTGTCCGACTTGCCTTTCGGGTTGAAGTCCGAGCCGCCCTTGCCGCCGCCCATCGGGAGCGTCGTGAGGCTGTTCTTGAAGGTCTGCTCGAAAGCCAGGAACTTGAGGATCGAGAGGTTCACCGAGGGGTGGAAGCGGATACCGCCCTTGTAGGGGCCGATGGCGCTGTTCATCTGGATGCGGTAGCCGCGGTTGATTTCGATTTCGCCTTTGTCGTTGAGCCACGGCACGCGGAAAATAATCACGCGCTCGGGTTCGGCAATGCGTTCCAGCACCTTCATCTTTTGCAGGATCGGGCTGGTCACGATGTGCGGGGCCAGCGATTCGGCCACCTCGCGGACGGCCTGATGGAATTCCGGCTCTCCGGGATTGCGTGCAATCAGCCGGGCCATGAAGTCTTCGACGTACTGTTGGGCTTGTTCGTTCATAAGCGATTCGATTTTGAGGGGGTTTGTATTTGTTTCTCGCCCCTAAAAATAGAACATTTATCGGAGTTTTGCAACTTATTTAAGAATTTCGTAAAATATTTTATTTATCCACTCCCCGAATTTGCTTACTGTCTGCGAGAAGGTTGGACTTCGGGAATGAAAATCCGTAACGAAAAATGACGGATTTGCAGTAAATCCGTCATCGAAATTTTTTCAAATTTTTTTCGGCTTTTCCCGCCGGGAAGCCCGTATTATTTCGAAAAGGCGAAGCCGACGTAGACGTTCTTGTATTTCGACAGCAGCGTCGTGGCCGTCGAAAAATAGGAGACTTTGCTGCCGAGCGCCGTGACGACCTCGACGAGTCTGGTGACCGGGAAGACCAGCACCAGTTCCTGCCCGCTGATGTAGGCGTGGCCGGGAACCGAACCCAGGTTGAGCCTGCCCTTGGCGAAATGGAGCGTCACGACGTGTGTCGGGGCGTCGTATTCGTAGGTTCCCGAGAGGGTGTGGGAGCCGAGCGTGGCGGTGAAGGCGTCGTCGTCCTTGCCGAAGGTGAACGTTCCGGCGCCGGGGCGGATGCCCGCCTTGGCATAGGCCTTTTCGAGCTGTTTGACGACGGCGGTTTCGAGCGCCGCGCCCCCGACCTCCGAAGCGATGTCGCCTCCTTCGAACTTGACGCCCGGACCCGTGTAGTTCCACGTTCCGGCAAGAGCATATTGGGTCAGCTTGCCGTCGGTGGCTTTGTCGGCGGCCGCCGTGGCGGCTTTTTTCAGGGCCTCTTTCCAGTCCTGCGCCGAGGAGGTCGTGCCGCCGAGCAGGAGCAGGGATGCTGTGAATAACAGGAGTTTCTTCATTGGGTCTATGTTATAACGTGTCGAGTTCGCGCAGCCATGCCGCTGCCGAGGCGTCGGAGGGCATGCGCCAGTCGCCGCGGGGCGAGAGCGTCACCGAGCCGACTTTCGGGCCGTCGGGCATGGCCGAACGTTTGAATTGCTGGGTGAAGAAACGGCGGACGAAGACCGTGAGCCACCGAAGAATCGCGGCGCGGTCGTAACTCCCGTCGAAGGCCTGTTCGGCCAGCAGTAGGATTTTCGCCGGACCGTAACCCGCGCGGAGGAAGTTGTAGAGGAAGAAGTCGTGGAGTTCGTAAGGCCCCACGAGGTCCTCGGTCTTCTGGGCGATTTTGCCGTTGTCGTCGGCCGGAAGCAGTTCGGGGCTGACGGGCGTGTCGATGATGTCGAGCAGCGTGGCGCGCGTCGCGGCGTCCTGTTCCGTCGCGGCGGCCCACTTCACGAGGTGGCGCACCAGCGTCTTGGGAACCGAGGCGTTGACGCCGTACATCGACATCTGGTCGCCGTTGTAGGTCGCCCAGCCCAGCGCCAGTTCCGACAGGTCGCCCGTGCCGATGACCAGTCCGCCCTCCATGTTGGCCACGTCCATCAGGATTTGCGTGCGTTCGCGCGCCTGGGCGTTTTCGTAGGCCGCGCCCCGGCAGCCGGGGTCGAGGCCTATATCCTGAAAATGCTGCGTGCAGGCGTCGCGGATCGGGATTTCGCGGATCGTCACGCCCAGTCCGCGCATCAGCTCCAGCGCATTGTTGTAGGTGCGGTCGGTGGTCCCGAATCCGGGCATCGTGATGCCGATGATGCCCGCGCGGTCGAGGTGCAGGAAATCGAAGGTCCGGGCCGTTACGAGCAGTGCGAGCGTCGAGTCCAGGCCGCCCGAAATCCCGACGACGGCCTTTTCGGAGCGGGTGTGAACCATCCGCTGCGCAAGTCCGTGCGACTGTATCCGGAAAATCTCCTCGCAGCGTTCGCTGCGGTCGGCTTCGTCCTTGGGTACGAACGGCATCGGGTCGATGTCGCGGTCGAGCGCCACGCCGCGAAGCCCCTCGGGAATCTCCATTTCGATCACGGTGTTCTCCGTGGCCCCTTCGTTCGCGCGGAACGAGGTGTTGCGGCGGCGTTCGAACTCCAGCCGCTCGATGTCCACGTCGGCGACGACCAGCTGTTCGTCGGGCGAGAAGCGCGCGGCTTCGCGCAGAATGCAGCCGTTTTCGGCGATGACGGCGTTGCCGGCGAACACGAGGTCGGTGGTCGATTCGCCGAAGCCCGCCGAGCAGTAGACATAGGCCGCAATCGCGCGTCCCGACTGCTGGGCCACCAACTGCCGCAGGTAGGCGTGTTTGCCGACCGATTCGGGCGATGCCGAGAGGTTGAAGATCACCTTCGCGCCGTTGAGCGCCAGCTGCGACGAGGGCGGTGCGGCGGTCCAGAGGTCCTCGCAGATCTCGATGCCGAACTCCGCGCCGTTGACTTCGAACGTG
>ERZ857882.4104-NODE-4104-length-12928-cov-4.344830_pt1 | contig 12928 bp, 10 predicted proteins | sample MGYA00519697_ERZ857882 | MGnify/ENA primary metagenome ERZ857882 (study PRJEB31778, sample SAMEA3449373) | human gut metagenome | biome: human gut; feature: human-associated habitat; material: faeces | place: United Kingdom | collected 2010/2012 ...
CAGTGCGCCGAGCGATCCTCTTCGTCTCCACCAATAACACGAATACTGCTTTTGCAGTGTTCGTGTTATTTTTTTAGAAGAGGATCGAACAGGATGGTTCTGCGAAGCAGAATTCCGAGCGTCCGGTGGACGGTCGGAAAGTCCGCGTGCGTGTCGGCGCACGGCAGTGCGCCGAGCGATCCTCTTCGTCTCCACCAATAACACGAATACTGCTTTTGCGGTGTTCGTGTTATTTTTATACCCACGCCAGATTTCCTAATCTTCGTTTAATCTTTACACGCTATGATAAAATCTGTATAATTATACCGGAGGGTGATCCAATGCGTATTCTGCTTGCCGAGGACGAGAAGAGTCTCAACAGGATAATCACAAAGCAGCTCAAGGCTGCCGGCTACAGCGTGGACAGCTGTTTTGACGGCGGCGAGGCATATGATCTGATAACATCGACCGACTATGACGCGGCGGTGTTCGATGTCATGATGCCGATAATGAACGGGTTCGAGCTTGTCAAAAAGATAAGGGCGCACGGCATCGACACGCCGGTGCTGTTCCTGACGGCGCGCGACAGCATCGAAGACAGGGTCACGGGGCTCGACATCGGTGCCGACGACTATCTGATAAAGCCGTTTTCGTTCGACGAGCTCTCGGCGAGACTGCGCGTCATGACGCGCAAAAAATACGGAGAAAAGACGGGTATAATTTCCGTCGGCGACCTGACAGTCGACACGGCAGCGAGGCGCGTTGAACGCGCGGGCAGGGAGATATCGCTCTCGGCAAAGGAATATGAGCTGCTGCAATATCTTGTGATGAACAAGGGCGTTGTACTCAGCCGCGAGAAAATTGAGAATCACATTTGGAACTACGACTACGAGGGCGGCACGAATGTTGTCGACGTATATATCCGATATCTCCGCAAGAAGATAGACGAGGGCGAGGATATCAAACTCATTCACACCGTGAGGGGTGCAGGCTATGTCATCAAATAAAAAAACAAGACCCGCGCGCCGCCGCTCTTCGTTCAAGCTGCGGATAACGGTGTGGATAACGCTGCTCATCGCCGTTGTCAGCTCCCTCGGCATCGGAGGAATACTGATAACAGGCTCGCAGATTGCCGATTCGCGCCTGCAGAATGAGCTGATAAGCACGGTCGAGCGCAATGTTGACGAGATAGAATACAAGAACGGCATTCTCGAAATCGAGAACGATTTTGCCTTCTTCGTCGACGAGGTCTACTGCAATGTCTTTGACTCAAGCGGCAGATATATCGACGGCGAGTCCCCTGCCGCGCTGATAAACAGCAAAAATCTCAAAAACGGCGAGGTCGGAACATTCGAGACAGACGGAAACAAATATTATTATTACGACACCCGTCTCGATTTCAACAAATACGAATACGAAATCGACGCCTTTTCGGGGAAGATAATCAAATACGAGGCGGACACCGCGATGTCCGGGCTCAGCGACCCCGTCTATAAAAGCACCGAGTTCAAGGACGGAATAAACAGCGAAAAGGCGATTGATATCGCGCTCGAGCACGCGGGTCTGACCCGCGACGAAGTCAGCTCGCTGAGCGTTGAACTGCCAGCAAACGCGGACAGGACGGTTTTCAAAGTTGAATTCATATGCAGTAACTCGACCTATCCCCCGGTCTGGGTACGCGGATTCATCAACGCCGACGCCGCCAAGAGCGCGTTCGACGCAATAACCATGACGGTCATATACATTCTCCCGGCGTTTATTATTATCGCCGCCGTCGGGGCGTATTTAATATCGCGCAAAACGATGAAGCCGGTCGAGAATATCTGCCGCTCGGCGCACGAGATAACCGACGGAACCGACCTCTCGAAGCGCATCGAGATGGAGAAGAGCGCGGGCGAAATATACACGCTTGCAGAGACTTTCAACGACATGCTCGCAAGGCTTCAAACCTCGTTCGAAAATGAAAAGCAGTTCACCTCCGATGCCTCGCACGAGCTGCGCACGCCGCTCGCCGTGATAAAGGCGGAATGCGAATACGCGCTGTCCGACAACGCGAGCGAAGAAGATATGCTCGAAGCGCTCTCGTCGATAGACGAGCAGACGGACAAGATGACGAAGCTCGTCACGGCTCTGCTGACGCTCTCGCGCACCGAGCAGGGCGACAAGCGCTACAAGCTCGAGGACACCGACTTAAGCGAACTCGTCAAAAAAACATGCGCCGATTTTGTTCCCGCGAAGAACATCACGCTCACTGCGGACATCGAAGACAATATTATAATCCCCGCGCAGGCGCAGCTGATATCACTGATGCTCGAAAATCTGCTCTCAAACGCCGTCAAATACGGCAGAGACGGCGGGCACATTGAAGTCAGGCTCAAGAAAGACAACGGCATCGTGCTCTCGGTGAAGGATGACGGAATAGGGATAAAAGAAGAGGATCTGCCGAAGATATGGGGCAGATTCTACCGCGCGGACGAATCCCGCAGCCGCGAAAGCGGATTCGGCTTGGGGCTCTCGCTCGTCAGCCAGATAGCGGCACTCCACGGCGGAAAAGTCTCCGCATCCTCCGTTTACGGCGAGGGAAGCGAGTTTACCGTAACCTTTTGACGGCGGTATAACAGCATAAATAAATGAACCGGTTGCAGTAGATTTTCTGCGGCCGGTTTTGTTGTTTTATATTGTTTGACATCGGGGATGGACAAATCCCAATTTATCAACATCACAGCACACTGTTTTACGGACTTCAAACTTTCCGAAAAATTTTTGCGCTCTAATCTTTCTTTAATTTTCGCGGGTTATTATATGGGTGTACTAAGGGACACGATCCCGATAAGAAAGGACAGATACTATGTTTGCAAGTATTTTCAAATCCATCGGAGTCGCGCTCATGTCAGTCATTATGGCTATCTTCTCTGCGTTCGCTCCGCCGCAGGATAAGCCCGACACGGGCTCGGGCAACTCCGGACAGATCCAGCAGGAAGTAAAGATAAGCCTTGACGCCGCGATAGACATTGCAGTCGCCGATGCGGGCGTTGCAAGAGCCGACGCGAAGTTCACCGAAGCGAAGCTCGACAGCGACGATCTTGTCGCCCACTACGATATCGAGTTCATCGCCGGGGCGAACGAATACGACTACGAGATAGCGGTAACGGACGGCAGCATTCTTAAAAAAGAAGTCGAGCCCGCTGACCCCTCGAAGCCCTCAAAGCCCCAGCCCGATGTCTCAGGCTATATCAGCATCGACGAGGCGAAGGCAATAGCCCTCAAGAAAGTTTCCCTTGACGCATCAAAGGTCACTTTCAAGAAAGCTGAGCTTGACGCGGACGACCGCACCCCGCACTATGATATAGAATTTGTCTCGGGCGGATATGAATATGAGTTCGAGATAGACGCAAAGAGCGGAAAGATTCTCGAGTTCGACCGCGAGCGCGAGGATAAGAAGCCCACAGTTGACACATCAAAGTTCATCTCCGTTGAGGAGGCAAAGGCCGCCGCGCTCAAGAGAGCTTCTCTCGACGCTTCAAAGGTCACATTCACCAAAGCTGAGCTTGATATTGACGACCGCACCCCGCACTATGATATCGAGTTCGTTTCCGGCGGATATGAGTACGAAGTCGAGGTCAACGCGAAGAACGGCAGAATAATCGACTTCGACCGCGAGCTTGACGATTCAAAGCCCGCCGACCCCTCGAAGTATGTCTCCGCGGACGCCGCGAAGAAAGCCGCACTCGACCATGCGGGTCTCACCGAGTCTCAGGTCACGGAGCTCGAAACCGAGCTTGACACCGACTCGCTCACCGCGCACTACGATGTTGAATTCAAATGCGGCGGATTCGAGTATGAGTACAAGATAAACGCAAAGAGCGGAAAAGTTATCTCGTTCGAAAAAGAGAGAGACTAACAGATTTTTATTCAGTCCCGGATGTTAAGTCCGGGGCTGTTTTTATTTGTAAACTTTTTTCGTTTTTCCTTGACTTAAAGCCGACTTCAGGTTCTATAATAAAGTCAAATCAAAGGAGGAATTATCATGAGAAAAGATTTCGGCGCAAAGCCATTCACCTATCCGCAGCCGGTGCTTATCCTCGGTTCCTACGACAAGGATGGCAACCCCGACGCTATGAACGCCGCATGGGGCGGCATCAGCGGCGGCAATGAGATATCCATGTGCATAAGCGCGGGCCACAAGTCCACGAAGAATATCCTCGAGAGAAAGGCATTCACCGTGAGCATGGCTGACCTCGAACACACGGCGGCGTGCGACTATGTCGGTCTTGTCTCCGCAGGTAATACGCCCGATAAATTTAAAAAGGCGGGTTTCCACGCCGTCAAATCAAAATTTGTTGACGCGCCGCTGATTGAAGAGCTGCCCATCGCCGCAGAGTGCAGGCTCAAGAGCTATGATGCAAACACCGGGCGCATGGTCGGCGAGATAGTCAACGTCTGCGTTGACGAGCGCGTGCTCGACGAAAACGGAAACGTCGACGTTTCAAAGGCGCAGCCGATAACCTTCGACCCGTTCAACAACACCTATGTTGTCCTCGGTGAGACTGTTGCAAAGGCGTTCAGCGCCGGCAACTCGCTCAAATAAAAATATACGCAAAACGCCCCGCACGTTTCCGTGCGGGACATTTTGTTTTTCGGATGTAACTTTTAATATTTTATCGTGAAGTCGCTTATTGTTGTCATGCCGACTTTCACCCTCGTGTTCGAGCCAAGCAGGTGCGCCGTCAGTTCAATAATAACGGGATAGTCATAGTGGGCATAGACCATATTGCCGGTGGACTTATCAAACTTTGCCGAGATAGTGCCGTTGTAATAGGTGAATCTCTGGTCGGTGAGCGAGAGGCCGGGATAGTCGAAGTTTACCACATCGGCGGTGAGCACGCCGAACGCTGCGGCATAGCCTTTTTCGCCGGAGGGATTGACCTCAGTGCCGAAGGTCAGGGTTATCTGATATTCGCCGCCCTTGTCCTCGACCTTTGCGCCCTTGACATCTGCGAGTGAGCTTGCTGACCCAATCCTTGCCGCCGACGGGGAACACGTTTCTGATGTCCTCTTTTGAGGTCAGAACTATCGCCTTGTCGTCGCGCTTCATGAAGGTCTTCATCGCGCTCTTGCCTATTGCGTCTATCGCCTTGGGCAACTCGGTCTTGTCGGCGTCGTTCTTCGTCTCGGTGTAGTTGCGGGTGACGGACTTCGCCTGATATTTTACCCTGTTCGCGCCGGCGTTGAAATAGGCGATTATCTCGGCCTTAGTCCAGTCTTTTGCATTTTTCGAGGGCGCGGCGGTTACCTGATTCGAAGCGGTCTCGCCGGGCTTTGCGGGGTCGGCCGATTGAGTTTCGTTTGTCTCGCCCTCCTGCGCGGTGCTGTCCTCGGGAAGGGCGGTCGTGTCATCGACAACATCGCCCGCCGCGCTCGTCTGCGCTTCGCCGGTGGTGTCTGCATTTGTTTTTGTGTCGTCCTTTTTGCACGCGCACAGCAGCGACACAAGCAGAACAAGAATCGCCATAACGGCGGCTATCGATCTTTTCATGGATTTTCCTCCTCAGAATTCATATTCACCCGCTCCGACGGTCTGTTTTCTTCCGTCGGGCAGAATTATATCCGCTTGGCAGTTCGACGGGATGGATATTTTATATTTGTATCCCCCGTCAGTTTTGTCCCAGCGCACGAATATTTTTCCGTATACGCTGTCATAGCTCGCCTCGGCGAACTCAAAATGTCCGCCCGGACGCGGGGATATTTTGAATTTGTTCTCCCCCGTGACATTTATTCCGCACATCGTGCCGAACAGCCACTCGCACACCGCGCCCTTTGAATAGTGATTGAGAGATGCTATACCGCCCTGTGCCGCAGTGCCCTCCCACGACTCCCAGACGGTGTTCGCGCCGTTTTTGGGCATGAACAGCCAGCCAGGCATCTGCTCGTTTTCAAGCAGGCGGTAGGCGTATTCAATATCTATATCCGCCAAAACGCTCAGTATCAGCGGCGTCGAGAGGAATCCCGTGCCGAGCCTCCACGAGTAGTTGTCGAGGGCTTTTATGAGCCGCTTTTTCGCATATTCCGTCTGCTTTTCGTCGAGCAGACCGATATAAAGCGGGCGAACGAGCTTCGCCTGGCGGTCGGTGTCTATTGAAAACTTCTTCGTTGTGACGAGCGCACTGTAGCCCTTTCTCGCCCTCGCCGCATTCTTTTCGTAGAGCCTTCTGTCGTCGTCTTTGCCCAAAATGCGGGCGATATCCGCCATCGCTTCGAGCATGAACACTATGTACGCAGTCGTCTCCTCCGGGTTAGGATTGACAAAATCCGTAAATTTAAGAGCCTTGACATCGGCGGGTTCCGCCCATTCGCCGTAGGACTGGCGGTAGTTTGAAATATTGCGGAAATTTTTGAGTCCCACTCCCGTCGGCAGGGCGGTCGGATACCACTTGCCGAGGGTCTTTATTTTATATTCGGCAAAGGCGCGCATATTCGGATAGAAGCGCTCGAGAATTTTTCTGTCGCCGTACTGCTTATAGAGCCTGTACGGTATGAACACACCCGCATCCGACCAGCCGGCCGAGCCGTCCATGAATGTCATATAGAAGTCCACGCCGCCGCGTGGGGCTATCTGGCGGAAATCGCCGTTTTTGAGCTGTTCGTCGCACATATCGCGTACGTACTTTTCCGCAAACGGGGCGTAGTCGAAAAGATAGCTCGCGGTTTTGCAGAATATCTGCGCGTCGCCCGACCAGCCGTGGCGTTCGCGGGTCGGGCAGTCTGTCGGCAGATCGGTCGAGTTGCCCTTTGCCGACCACTTTGTCACCTCGACGAATTTGTTCAGCAGCTCGTTTGAGCTGTTGAAGAATCCCGTCTCTTCCATGTCCGAATAGACGGCTATGGCGGTGAAGTCCTCCGGGCGGACGGTCACATCCGTCTCGACGCTTATATACTGAAAGCCGAATATCGCAAACTTGGTCTTGTAGCAGTTAACTCCCTCTTTGCAGATGTATTCGACTCTCTGCAGAGGCGTTGTCTTATGCTTGTTCTTGCACTGTATGTTTTCGAGTGTCAGCTCGCCGTCACGCAGCAGCTCGCCGAATTCCAGGGTGATTTTCTGCCCCTCGCGGGCGGTTACCTCAAACTCGGCATAGCCCGCTATATTCTGCCCGAAGTCGAGCAGCTTTTTCCCGCTCGGGGTGACGGACAGAGTGGGCTTGAAGCGTTCCTTTTCGGCTATCGGGAAATTGTTTGACGCGCTCGGCAAAACCTTGAACTTCGTCTCTTTCGCGTGACCACTGTATGACGGCGTCATATTTGCGTTGACCCGCTCGCCGTCCTTGTTGTCCGCAAAGCGTATCGCGCCGTCGCTGCTCCAGAGCCACGAGCCGTCGGATATGACGGTCTGCGCCGTGCCGTCGGTATATTTTATCTCAAGCTGAGCGAGCAGTTTAGTCTCGGTGCCGTACTGATTTTTGAGTCCCCATGCGCCGACGCTGCCCCTGTACCAACCGTCGGCAAGCTCGGCGCAGAGCACGTTGCTCCCCTCATGCAAAAGTGCTGTCACATCGTAGGTCTGATACTGTATGCGCTTTCTGTATTCCGTGATGCCGGGCGCGAGCGGCATTGAAAAATCAACGCCGTTAATCTCGGCTGAATAGAGTCCGCAGGCGGTCATATAGAGCCGCGCAGATAAAATCGGCTTTTTGCACTCGAACTCTTTTTTGAAGCAGTCGACCGGGTAACGCTGTTTTCTGTTTACATTATAGTTTCCTGTTATCCACTTCGCGCTCCAATCTGAGGCGTTTCTGAGCCCGATCTCGAAGAATGCCGGCTCGCTCCACTCGCCCTCAAGTCCGTTTTCGTCCCAGAGCTTCACTTTCCAGTTCACTCTCAGGCGCGACGGAGTGTCAAGCGGATACGGAATAAAACTCATCTGTGAAGATTCGACCTTGCCGCTGTCCCATAGAATATTGCCGCGCGTGTCGGAAGCGATTAGTCTATACGCGCTCTGCGCCTTCCCGCCCTCGCAGTTCCACATGAAGCGCGGATTTTTAATATCTATCCCCAGCGGATTTTTGAGATACTCTGTTTTAAGCTTTACGGCTTTCATTCTGTTGTCTCCCCGTTTCTCTGCTTTATCTCCTCCTGCTCCTTGGCGATATTCTTTTCGACATTCAAAAACAGCAGAAGTATCGCAAGGACTATGCCGGTTATAGTCTCAAGTCCTACGAAAGTAAATGTTATCGCGCTCTTGACGCTCGCCGACTGCACGGCGATGAGCTGACCCGCCGCATCGAGATAGGGCGCGACATAGCCGGACTTCGAGAGAATGAGATTGAATATACCCGTGCAGATTCCGACGCTCGCGACAGCGATCGTGTTATATATCGACATCGCGATGCCGTCGCACCTGAAGCCGTTTTTCCACTCGACATGGTCGAGCACGTCCGCGAACAGAGCCATGAACACATATGAACACGGCAGACCGCCTATGTTCTTTATAAACTGGCCGATAAGCACTATTACCATATTCGTCGGCGCGAGCCAGCATATAGCCGAGCCGACTGCATAGAAGATAAAGCCGATTGCCGTTAAATTGCGTTTACCAAACTTCTTCGCGAGCGGCCAGACGGCAAAAATGCCGATGCCCATCGGGATGCCGCCGATAACGGATAGCATGGTCTGGGTCTTGCCGTCGTTATATGTACCGAGGACATAGTTCGAGAAATAAACGAGCGAGATGTTTTTGATAGTCGAGCCGACGGTGAAAATAAGAAAATATATGAAAATTATTATCATATATTTATCGCTGAAAATCGCCTTGAGCTGAGTTACCATTGCAACGCTCTCTTTTTTCTGCTCGCCGCCCTCGAGGGTTATGCGCTCCTTGGTGAAATAATACTCCATAAGCGTCAGCGGCAGCGCGATGCACGAGAGAATACTCATCGCAACTATCCACTTTGATTTGTCAACGCCGAGCTGGGGCATAATGAGCATGGGGAAGATGAGCGCGACGATTATGCCGCTCATCATGATGGTCGATATCTGATTGAAAACCGAGAGCGAACCGCGCTGTTCCGTGTTTCTCGTCGAGAGCGGAACCATAAGATTGTGGCTCATGTTATAAATTGTATAAGCGAACGAATAAAACAGATTATACGAGAGCATGACCCATATCACCTGCACCGTCCGGTTACCCGAGGGGACTGTGAAGAGCAATATGCCGGTCACGGCGACAAGCGGCGCGGAGAGCAGCAGCCAAGGGCGCGCCTTGCCCTGCTTTGTGCGCGTGCGGTCGATGATATAGCCCATGACTATATTTGTTATAGCGTCGATTATCTTCGACACTATCGGGAACACCGCGAGGAACGCGCCGCCCCAAACGGTGGTCAGGTTTAGGACATCGGTATAATAGACATTGAGGTAGGTCGCGAGCACGGCGTTTAAAAGCAGCGCGCCGGACGGGCCGAGCAGATAGCCCAGCCACTTCTCCTTCGCCGTAACATCGGGCGAGGTCAGGCGCGAATCAAGCGCCCGCTTTTCAAAAAATTTTGCTTTTGCCATCACGAGAACTCCTTCATTTATTTTATCTTATGGATATAAAAATATATTTGCAGCTGCCTTTGCCACAGCTTTATGCGCTTGCGGTGCTTTTTATATGATTTGAGCCGTAAACCGACCCCGTAGGGTCGGCGCGGCTAAAATGTTAAAAGGCTGAATGAATTTCTTATATAGTTGTCGCTGCGGTTTCGGCGCGTCCTCGGATTCCGTCTGAAGCTTTCCGTAACGCGCCGTTTTCCGCAGGCGATAAAATCATTGGAGACTGAAAGGTTAAGGTCTCCTTGACAATTGAAAGATTTCATATTACACTACTATTATATCTACATCGTGTCGGATTAACAATCATCAGTTTTGTTAATCGCTGTTATGAAACCGACAAAATCATCTGAAAGTGGCGGGATAATATGAACACAAAAAATAATCAGCGCACGAGACTTTCAAAAATATTGCTCAAAAACGCGCTGATGGATCTTCTGGGCGAGAAAGGCTCGGTAACAAAAATATCAGTAAGAGAGCTGTGCGAGCGCGCCGACCTCAACCGCTCGACTTTTTATGCGCACTACTCCGAGCCGAAAGAGCTGCTCGAAGAGGTCGAAAACGAGCTGCTCGACGCGACTCAGGATCACTTAAAGAAAATAGGCGCGGAAAACGACCTCGGCGCGCACAGATATCTGCTTTCATTTCTAATGTATATCAAAGAAAACGACAAGCCGTTCCGCACGCTGCTTGTCGACTCGGTTGACCCCGCGTTCCGTTCAAAATTCATGCAGCAGTCGATAATTCAGTTTATTGAGAACCTGAACATCGTTTTTCCGAAGGAGCAGGAGCAATATATCTACTCATATATTCTCAACGGCAGCACGGGCGTTATTATCCAATGGATACGCTCGGACTACTGCATTGACGAAAATGAGCTTGTTGATCTGCTGTTTTCGATAAATCAGAGCGCGCTTGTCAATCTCGACATAAAGCCGCGCATATAGTTGAAAGCCTACCAAGCAAGTGGTATAATTGTGAAAACTCGCGCAATAATGCGCAAAATGCAAGGAGACGACAAAAATGAGAGAGAGCAAAATCACGAGGGACGAAGCGTTCGAGCTTCTGAAAAAATACAACAAAGACCCGTTTCATATCCGCCACGCGCTGACTGTCGAGGGCGTTATGCGCTGGTACGCGAAGGAGCTCGGCTATGCGGACGAGGAGGAATATTGGGGCATAGTCGGTCTGCTGCATGACATCGACTTCGAGCTCTATCCGGAGGAGCACTGCAAGAAGGCTCCCGAGCTGCTCAAGGCGGGCGGAGTCGGCGACGACATGATATATTCAATTTGCTCCCACGGCTACGGCATCTGCGTCGACATCGAGCCAGTTCACGAGATGGAAAAGGTGCTCTTCGCGGCGGACGAGCTGACAGGGCTCATCTGGTCGGCAGCGCTGATGCGCCCGTCCAAGAGTGTGATGGACATGGAGGTTTCGAGCCTCAAAAAGAAGTTCAAAGATAAAAAGTTCGCCGCGGGCTGCTCGCGCGACGTTATCCGCACGGGCGCGGAGAGACTCGGCTGGGAGCTTGAAAAGCTCTTCGGACAGACGATACTCGCCATGCGCTCATGCGAGAGCGATGTCAACAGCTTCATGGAGACTTATCAGGCATAAAATGAGCAAAAGACTGCCGCAGAATAAATCTGCGACAGTCTTTTTTATTTGCGTTTTATATTCAGTCCAGTGCGGGCTCGGGGGTAACCGGTGCTTCCGTTGCCGGCTCGGTCACGGGGACTGCCGGATCCGACGGGATCGGATTTATCGGCTCGTCGGACGATTTTTCCGTCGGTTTTTCCGTTGGCTTTTCTGTCGGTTTCTCCGTAGACTTTTCCGTCTGCCTCTCGGTAGGCTTTTCGGTGGGCTTCTCTGTCGGTTCGACTACAGATACATTTATGAGCATCTTTCCGCTCGCCGTTTCCCCGTCGGAGTCTGTAACAGTGACTTCCACGGTGTACATTCCGCTGACCTTCGGGGTATATGACATACTCTTTTCCGATTTTTCCGCCACGAGTGCGCCGTTCAAAAATATCTTTATTTTATAAGAAGTATATTTTCCGGTTCCTCCGGAGACGAGCGCCGACGCGTGTATCTGCGGCGCTGCGGTGCCGTTGTTCGACACCTGCGCCGCCGCAACGGCCGCGAGGGTCGGGTTTTTGACGGTCACGGTGCATGAAGCGGTCTTGTTTCCGTCCTCGGTCTTTACGGTTATCACGGCGGTGCCCTTCGCCTTTGCCGTGACGCGCCCTGAGCTCGAGACAGATGCTACATTAGCATTGCTGCTCGACCATGTGACCTTCTGATTCGCCGCATTGCGCGGAGCGACTGTCGCCCGGAGCTGCCTCGAATCGCCGACCGTCAGGCTGAGCGAGGACGAGTTCAGGGTAACGCCCGTGACATGGTCGATATATACCGTCACCTTGCAGACCGCCACGCGGTTGCCGTCCTTTGTGGTAACTCTGATATTTGTCGTGCCCTCTTTTTTCGCCACTACTATGCCGCCCGCGACCTCCGCTATCGACGGATCGTCGCTCGACCAGGTGTAGTCCTTGTCATATGCGTCGGCGGGGATAACAGTAGCGGTGAGCACTTTAGTCTGACCGACTCTGAGTTTGGCTTCCGTTGCGCTGAGCCTGACGCCCGTCACGCTCTGGTATTTTTTCTTGCTGTAAAATGTCCTTGTGCCGTTCTTGTTCTTTATCGTCAGAACGCCGTTACTGACGGATATTCCGTAGCTGTCCCAGTCGCTCTTTCTGTCCGCATATCCGCCGCCGGTCGATGACTTCGTATAGGTGCTGAGAGTTGCGATGTCGAAATTCGTCGCCTTTATGCCGAAGCGATCGCCCGTCTCGTCGCCGCCCTTCTGCGCGGTGTATATTTCAATCGTGGAGTCGGGATTGTTGAACAAATACCACACTCCGCGCGCCTCTCTGTAGCAGGTGCCGGTGTATCTGTCTTTCGCGCCGGGAGATTTCACGAATTTCTTGTTATTGATATAAAAGCAGTTGCTGCCGAGGATTATTTTATTCGCGCTCAGCGAGCTTTCCCACGAGGCGAACGGCACGGAAATTGAGTTGCCCCAGCTGCCGCCCGAGGACGAAAGCGACTTCGAGGGATAGAGAGTATACGCCGCGACGCTCCCCGAAGACGAGGGCAGCGAGAAATTATACGAGCGCAGATTCATCCCGCTCGCCGAGTTCGACACATCGACAAATATATCGGAATATCCGTCGAGATACCATCTGCCGGAATATTTCGCCGCGGTATTGGAATATTTCTGCGCGGATTCCTCCGCCGCCGCGGGCTGATTTTCGGACCCGCTCTCGGTTTTTCCCGTCGCTTTCCATTTCGCGGTGAGGTTCAAATC
>ERZ857882.4105-NODE-4105-length-12927-cov-25.055547_pt1 | contig 12927 bp, 11 predicted proteins | sample MGYA00519697_ERZ857882 | MGnify/ENA primary metagenome ERZ857882 (study PRJEB31778, sample SAMEA3449373) | human gut metagenome | biome: human gut; feature: human-associated habitat; material: faeces | place: United Kingdom | collected 2010/2012 ...
GGTGTGTCGTGACTTCATTCTACCAGAGCCTGCAAGCTATGTCTTCTTTTATGCGATTTTCAATTTGCGCAACTTATTGTACATTATCCTTTTACGGGATGCCTCCACCGGCAGAGCCGGTGGTTTCCGTATCCAATAATATGGCTGGCATTATACTGTCATGCCAGCCATATTATCTACACTAAGTGGTGCGTATCATATATTTTGTTTTCAGATGTAAATTCCTAAGATAATATTTTAATGATGTACGACAACTGCCTGTAACATATGAAATACCTTATTCCCCCAATACACATAGTCAGTAGACTCTGGATTATATGCAAGTATACCCTATCCCAGTAATACCGATTACCATCAACGCTTTTTAATTGTGGATGGCATATGTGCGTACCCTCTTATACGAAATCGGCGAAAATGATGAAACACCTTATTTGTATATAATCAACTAGATTGCCTGAAACTACGCCAATGGATGAAGGTTCAGATATGCTAGAGGCCCATTTTTCAAAAACGACTTGTTTTCCGGGTGCCGAACAGACAAATCTTTTATTAGATCCATATTAAATGCATTTATCTGCTGACAGCATTTTACGTACTGGACAAGCTCTGATTCATTTTCTATGGACGCAAAGCTTTCATTTAGAGAATTCTGCCGATACAAATTACGCATGGGGATTAGTTTTTCATATTCGGCTTTAAACGTTTTATATGGATACCATATTCCGAAAGCGTGATTATAGTTTATTGAATTCCGCACCCATGACAGCCAGTTACAGTCGCTATTCTTATTCAGAATATTTTTCACGCCATCTATGTGGCTAGCAACTATTTCTGCATCCTGCTGAGAAAGTTGTGCATACACACTTTGTGAATATGCATCAGATATTTTTCGGGGTCTAATACAATTACTGTCAAGTGCACCCGTCGAAACCGAAAAGCCCAATAGTACATTTAAAAAATCATAATATCTACGCCATAACCCGCGGTGACTGTCATCGTATTTAGCGACAAGATAGAAAACCATTTTTGATTCGGAGGGACAAATATTTACGCAGTATACTCCCTGAGAAATTTGTGATAATTCCACGCCGAGTGTTTCAGCTCGTCGCTTTATCTGTCGAATAATCTGGCTGTTCAGTTGCAATAATCCAAAACCGCAAATTTTAAGTGTGCTATGCGCCGAATAGAACGCAGAATAATAGTATTCAACCAGCTGCCAAGCCAAAAACTTTCTTTGGTTAGGAATTTCAGAAATAGCGTCTACTGTTTCAAATGATGCACAGGTAAGACGTACAATGTCATGTGCCAATGCCGAAAGAGCTTCAGAAATATCATAAAAGTCAATTTCGAAGCACCCAGACAGGGGCAATTTTATAGGTATATAATTTTCAGATTCGGACAACCACGCTCGTAAACCAATCGAAGAACAATTTGAAAGTGTGTTTAAACGCGGAACATATAAATGCCTTGCTCCATCTGCAAAATAGTGTTCATTTGTGTCCATACATTTTACAAAGTAAAGCCTCTGTTTAGGCACTCTACAAAATGATCTGTTATTATTTTGATAGAAGTAGCTTTTGTTACTCTTGTTGCGGAGATACCCGAAAACAGTGGTGCAAGTGTTTCTGTGAATTTTTCAACAGTATATTCTCCATCGGTCAGCCGAGCAACGTGCGGGAAAAATTGCATAATTGCCTTAAAAATTATTGGCTTGGTGATTGAAGAAATACCCTTCTTTTGCAGACCACTGCACATTGCCTTGAGATAAGCATTAAGGAACGTGTATATCTCTTTTGCGTCTCGCTCACCAAATACGCCATATATCGGTTTTATGGCTGCATTGAAGGTAACTCTTGAGATTTTTCCGCTCTTTTTCTGCGCTGGTGACATAAGACCCAGCAAAACGCTGTCTGATTGCTCACTGAATAAGTCAAAAATCGCGCGGCAAAATGCATCAATATTGCTTTCGTATTCTGCAAGAGATTTTATATCAAGGACTAATTCAGAAGGAACAGGGCGTTGCTTTGTGTTGATATCTACAAAAAGGCGAGTTTCTTCTTTGCGGGAGAGTCCGTTATAGATAATCACCGGAACACGAACTGATGTTTTTGCCAGCGAAAACCCATAGATGCGGTGCTGTCCATCCAAAATTAAGAAAGCATTGGGGACTAAGTTGAACTCTATCGTTTTATTCTTGCTACTATACTGTAGACCTGCATCTGTTTGTGCCGAAAGAATAATTGCCGTAGGGATAGATCCCGCGCCAGAATCAATATAGTCAGCAATTTCTTGGGCTCTAGATTTGTCTAACATTCGTTGAAAACCATCTTGTGGATTTTCATCTCTTGTAGAAACGAAGCAAGTATCAGCTAGAATTTCACTTGGCATAGTAAGTGAATAAAATTTTGTGGTTCCTTGACTAATTAAGCTACAGCTAAAGCTCTCGCGTTTTTCTGTGATTTTTTCAGCCATATGATCACTCCCGGTTTATTTTATTTCATTATAACCAACTATTTCTACCTTAGCAAGATGTTACGTGTGATTTTGCGCTATTTTCAGTTGGGAATTCTAAAATATCTAATAACATGGCCATATGCATTCTTGTGCTTATTTAATAAATAATATTGGCTTGCTTATTTATATGCGACTGCTGTCTTTTTAATCCGGATGCGAACTACTTGGGGTCAGCACTTCCAGCGGCGTTCAAAACCCACCGGAAACGCTCGGTTCGCATCCACGCAAAACTCCTCAAAAAGTTGCAAAAAAGCTGTGAAATATGAAATTTCACAGCTTTTTGTGGTGGACCTGAAGGGATTCGAACCCTCGACCTCTCGGATGCGAACCGAACGCTCTCCCAGCTGAGCTACAAGCCCATATGAACAGGGCAGCACACCCTTCTCATCTATTATACACATTTCCCGGCGGATTGCAAGCATTTTCTTCCCCAGCGGGCAAAAATCCGGTTCCGGCGGCGGGGCGGGAGCCGATTGTAAAGCCTTCTGATTTGTGATAAAATGCATGCCGGACCATAAAAGACAAAGGAGGTGCGCCATGGACCGGGAAGCCTTTGACCGGAAATATGCCGCCCGGCTGAACCGCCAGCAGCAGGAGGCGGTGCACGCCGTGGAGGGCCCTGTGCTGCTGCTGGCGGTGCCCGGCAGCGGGAAAACCACCGTGCTGGTGACCCGCCTGGGTTATATGCTGTGCTGCTGCGGCATTGCGCCGGACCAGATCCTCACCATGACCTATACCCGGGCCGCCGCCGGGGAGATGAAGCAGCGCTTTGCCGCCCTGTTCGGCCAGGACTGCCCCCATCCCCCGGAGATCCGCACCATCAACGGCGTGTCCTCCAAGATCATCGCCTACTATGCCCAAAATTGCGGCAAAAGGCCGCCCTTCATCCTGGCGGAGGACGAAAGCGCCCTGGCGAAGCTGGTTTCGGACCTGTACCGGGACCTGTGCGGCGAGTACCCCACCCAGAGCGTGGTGAAGGAGCTGCGCAAGAGCATCGCCTATGCCAAAAATATGATGCTGCCGGAGGAGCGGCTGGGGGAGCTGGACACCGGCTTCGAGAAATTCCCGGAGCTGTACCGGGAATACGGCAAGGCCCTGCGGGACAATAAATGGATGGACTATGACGACCAGATGGTGTACGCCAAGAAAATCCTGGAGTTCCACGAGGATGTGCGGACCTATTTTCAGAACCGCTTCCCCTATATCTGCGTGGACGAGTCCCAGGACACCTCCCGGATCCAGCACGCCATCATCCGCCTGCTGGCCGGGAAAAGCGGCAATATCTTCATGGTAGGCGACGAGGACCAGAGCATCTATGGCTTCCGGGCCGCCTATCCGGATGCCCTGATGCAGTTTGAACAGACCTATCCCGGGGCCCGGGTGCTGCTGATGGAGGAAAACTACCGCTCCACGCCGGAAATTCTCCGGGCGGCGGACGCCTTCATCCGGAAAAATCACCACCGCCGCCCCAAGACCATCCACCCCACCCGGGCCTCCGGCGCTGCCGTCCGGGTGATCTACGCCATGGACCGGGCCGACCAGTACCCCTGGCTGGTGAATATGGCGGCCAGCGTCCGGGAGGAGACGGCGGTGCTTTACCGCAACAACGACAGCGCCCTGCCGCTGATCGACCTGCTGGACCGGGGCGGGATACCCTATCGCTGCCGTCGGATGGACGACGCCTTTTTCACCCACCGGATCGTGGCGGACATCCGGGACATCATCGCCCTGGCCCATGACCAGACGGACGCGGAGACCTTCCTGCGAATTTACTACAAGGTCGGCGGCGGAATTTCCAAAAAGGCGGCGGAGTATGCCTGCCAGAAAAGCCGGGCCACCGGAGGCTCCATCCTTCGGGAGCTGCTGGGCTTTCCGCAGCTGTCCCAATACGGCCGGGACAGCGCCGCCGCCCTGCTGACCATGCTGCCCATGCTTTTGCAGGACACTGCCGCCCAGGGCCTGAGCCGCATCTGGGACGGCCTGCGCTACCGGGACTATGCGGAGCGCCAGAAGCTGGACGGCGGCAAATACGAGATTCTTTGCCTGCTGGCCCGGCAGGAGACCGGGCTGGAGGGGCTGTGCCGCCGCCTGGACGAGCTGCAGGCCCTGGTGTCGGCTCCCTCCCTGCCCTGCGGCGGGGGACTGATCCTGTCCACCGTCCACTCCAGCAAGGGCCTGGAGTACGACACGGTGTATCTGCTGGACGTGCTGGACGGCATCCTTCCGGCGGTGACGGAGCCGAAGGACGCCGGGCAGCAGGACCAGTATCAGGAGGAGCGGCGGCTGTTCTATGTGGCCGTGACCCGGGCCCGGAACCGGCTGTATCTGTTCGCCTGCCGGAATCGGGAGTCCGCCTTTGCCGACGAGCTGCGCCGGGAGCTGCCCCGGGAATACATCGGGCCGGAGGACGTGTTCGCCTCCCTGAATACGGAGCCGTGCGGAAAGCACTATCGACACGCCGAAAAGGGCGGCGGCGTGATCCGGGCCTGCTGCCGGGGGCAGTGCATGGTGGCCTATGCCTCCGGCGAGACGGAGTTCCTGACCCTGGGCCAGATGGTGGGCCGGCGGGCCGTGGCCTGGAGGGCCCCGGACCGGCCGGCTCCGGCGGCATTGCCCCGGGAGCAGGCGGCGCTGCCGCCGTCCGGGGTTCGTCCCGGGCAGAGAGCCGTCCACAGGGTTTTCGGACCGGGAACCGTGTTGTCCTTCCGGGACCCCATCGTGGAGATACGCTTTCCTGCCAAGGGGGACAAGAAATTCGTCCTGTCCGACTCGGTGCAGCGGGGGCTGCTGCGCCTTGAGGAGTGAGGGAGTGCCAGAATTTTCCCAGATTCAGGAAATCCCTGCATGATACTGTTCACTCTGGGGAAACATAAACAGTGAAAAAAGTAGATATGTCAGGGACGTTGTATAAGGAAATTGTATGACGCATTCGCCGAAATGTGTTGCATTTTTTGGGGCGTGTATTATAATATGGACATACCCGCAGTTCTATCAGGCAAATACAGACAAGAAGGTGATCAATTATGGAACTTCAGATTCAGGATCTTGTTTCTTCCATCAAAAAGGACGGCATCGACAGCGCAAATCAGCAGGCCGCCGCGATCCTGGCCGACGCCCGGAAGCAGGCGGACGCCATCATCGCCGACGCAAAGAGTCAGGCGGATAAGCTGCGGGACGACGCCAAGGCCGAGATCGAGGTGTTCAAAAACAGCGCCCAGCTCAGCGCCCAGCAGGCCAAGCGGGACGCAGTCCTGGCCTTCCGGCAGGAGGTGCAGCAGGAGTTTGAGAAAATCCTGGCCGCCGACGTGGGCAAGGCTCTGGACCAGCAGACGCTGGCCAAGCTCATCCAGGCAGCCCTCCAGGGAGAGGACGTTTCCGGCTACGCCGTGGAGGTGGGTCAGGTGACGGACGGCATCCGCCAGCAGCTGGCCCAGGAGCTGAAAAACGGCCTGGAGCTCCGCCCCTCCAAGAAGGTGGGCGCAGGCTTCCGGCTGGCCGCCAAGGACGGCTCCGGCTATTTTGACTGCTCCGACCAGGAGATCGCGGAGATGCTCATGCCCTTCTTCCGGGATATGCACCTGTAAGGGGGCGGCCTATGGCTTCCTATTACTATCTCATCTCCAGCCTGCCCATGCTCCGGACCCAGGGCGAGCCTCCCATGGACTACGCCGCGTTTCTGGCCATGTGCCGCTCGGCGGTCAGCGCCGGGGTATACCGGACGCTGGAGGAGCTGACGGTGGACTCGGACAAGGGGCCGCTGCTGTCGGAGTGGGCCGGGTTTTACAAGGCCCTGTGCCGGGAGCTGACCTATCAGCGGAATGTGAAGCTGGGACGGCCCTGCGCCGTGCCCTCCGACCGGGACGCCGGCATTGTCCAGACGGTGACGGCGGCGGTAAACGCCGAAAATCCCCTGGAGGGGGAGCGGCTGCTGCTGGACCTGGAATTCCGCCGCCTGGACGGCATGATCGGCCTGCACAACTTCGATGACCACGCCCTGTACGGCTACGCCATGAAGCTGCAGCTGCTGGAGCGGCAGCGGACCTTCCGGTATGAGTCCGGCAAGCGGGCCTTCGACGGCCTGATGCAGAGCATCCGCCAGCAGGTTTCCAGCCTATAACGAAACAGGAGAATCAAAATGGACAAAGTGACAGGATATGTGACCGGAGTGAACGGGAATCTGGTGGCAGCCACCTTTTCCGGCTCCGTCCGAAAGAATGAAGTGGGCTATGTCCTGGTGGGCGATGACCGGCTCAAGGGCGAGGTCATCCGCGTCAACGGCGACACGGCCAGTATGCAGATCTATGAAATGACCAACGGCATCCAGGTGGGCGACAAGGTGGAGCTCTCCGGCGAGCTGATGAGCGTGGAGCTGGGCCCGGGCCTGCTGACCCAGGTGTTCGACGGTCTGCAGAATCCCCTGCCGGAGCTGGCGCAGCAGTGCGGCTTCTTCCTGCAGCGGGGCGTGTATCTGGATCCCATCCCCAACAAGGACTGGGAGTTTACCCCCCTGGTGAAGCCCGGCGACCACGTCACCGCAGGCGACGCCGTGGGCAGCGTGCCCGAGGGGCTGTTCACCCACCTGATCATGGTGCCCTTCGGCCTGAAGGACCAGGGCTGGCGGGTGAAATCCGTCCGGGAAAAGGGCGTGTACAACGTCCGGGACACCGTGGCGGTGCTGGAAAACGAAAGCGGCGAGGAGAAGGAACTGACCATGGTGTTCTCCTGGCCCGTGAAGCAGCCCATCCGCTGCTATGAGGAGCGTCTGCGCCCGGATGAGACCCTGGTGACCAAGCTCCGCTCCATCGACACCTTCCTGCCGGTGGCCAAGGGCGGCACCTTCTGCGTGCCCGGCCCCTTCGGCGCGGGCAAGACCGTTCTGCAGCACATGGAGGCTAAGAACGCCGACGTGGACGTGGTCATCGTGGCCGCCTGCGGCGAGCGGGCCGGCGAGGTGGTGGAGGTGCTGAAGGAGTTCCCCGAGCTGGTGGACCCCCGCACCGGCCGCTCCCTGATGGAGCGCACCATCATCATCTGCAACACCTCCTCCATGCCCGTGGCCGCCCGTGAGGCGTCGGTGTACACCGCCGTTACCATGGCGGAATATTACCGCCAGATGGGTCTGGACGTGCTGCTGCTGGCGGATTCCACCAGCCGCTGGGCCCAGGCCATGCGTGAGATGAGCGGCCGTCTGGAGGAGATCCCCGGCGAGGAGGCCTTCCCCGCCTATCTGGAGTCCGTTATCGCCTCCTTCTATGAGCGGGCCGGTAAGGTCCGGCTGAAGAACGGCAAGATCGCCTCCGTCACCATCGGCGGCACCGTGTCCCCCGCCGGCGGCAACTTCGAGGAGCCCGTGACCCAGGCCACCCTGAAGGTGGTGGGCGCGTTCCACGGTCTGTCCCGCGAGCGGTCCGACGCCCGCAAATACCCCGCCATCCACCCCATCGACTCCTGGTCCAAGTACCGGGGCGTGGTGGATATGGAGCGGGTGGAGCAGGCCCGCAGCATCCTCAAGCGCAGCAACGAGATCAACCAGATGATGAAGGTCATCGGCGAGGAGGGTACCTCCGCCGAGGACTATATCGTATACCAGAAGGGCGAGCTGCTGGATGCGGTGTATCTGCAGCAGAACTCCTTCGATCCCATCGACGCCGCCTGCGACCCCGACCGTCAGATCCACGAGTTCAACGTGCTGTATGACGTGCTGACCCGGGACTTCGCACTCAGCGACAAAAAAGAGATCCGCGCCTTCTTCAACCAGGTCCGGCAGGAGTTCCTGGACTGGCACAACACCGTGTTCCGCACCCCGGAATTTGAGGCCCAGGAAAAGCGGCTCAAGGACTTTTACCTGAGCAAGGCAGCGGGTTGAGAGGGGAGTCAATATGCAGAAAGTTTACACGAAAATTGAGTCCATCGTGGGCAACGTTGTCACGGTCCGGGCCTCCGGCGTCCGCAACGGCGACCTGGCCCTGGTGGGCGACAGCTATGCCAACGTCATCAAGCTGGACAAGGACCTGGTGACGCTGCAGGTGTTCAGCGGCACCCAGGGCGTCAGCACCACGGACCCGGTCCGTTTCCTGGGCCGCCCCATGATGGTGTCCTTCTCCGACCACCTGCTGGGCCGCATCTTCGACGGCGCCGGTGTCCCCCGGGACAACGGCCCCGCCCTGACGGAGAATATGATCCCCATCGGCGGCCCCTCCGTGAACCCGTCCAAGCGTATCGTGCCCAACAAGCTGATCCGCACCGGTATCCCCATGATCGACGTGTTCAACACCCTGGTGGAAAGCCAGAAGCTGCCCATCTTCTCCGTGTCCGGCGAGCCGTATAACCAGCTGCTCTCCCGCATCGCCATGCAGGCCCAGGTGGACGTGATCGTCCTGGGCGGCATGGGCCTGAAGTACGACGACTATCTGTACTTCCGGGACACCCTGGAAAAGAGCGGCGCCATGGGCCGCACGGTGATGTTCATCCACACTGCCTCCGACCCCACCGTGGAGTGCACCCTGGTGCCGGATATGGCCCTGGCCGTGGCGGAGCAGTTCGCCCTGGCCGGAAAGCGCGTGCTGGTGCTGCTGACGGATATGACCAACTACGCCGACGCCCAGAAGGAAATGGCCATCACCATGGAACAGGTGCCCTCCAACCGCGGCTACCCGGGCGATCTGTACAGCTGCCTGGCCGCCCGCTATGAAAAGGCCGTGGACTTTGAGGGCGCGGGCTCCATCACCATTCTGGGCGTCACCACCATGCCCGGCGACGACGTGACCCACCCGGTGCCCGACAACACCGGCTATATCACCGAGGGCCAGTATTACCTGAAAAACGGCCACATTGAGCCCTTCGGCTCCCTGTCCCGTCTGAAGCAGAACGTCAACGACAAGACCAGAAGCGACCACCGGGCCCTGATGGACGGCATGATCCGGCTGTACAGCGCCTATAAGGAGAGTCTGGAAAAGAAGTCCATGGGCTTCATGATGTCCGAGTGGGACGAAAAGCTGCTGAAATACGGGCACCTGTTTGAAACGAAGCTGATGGACCTGAGCGTGAATATCCCGCTGGAGGAGGCGCTGGACCTGGGCTGGGAGATCCTGGCCGAGTGCTTCGAGCCCAACGAAACCGGCCTGAAAACCAGCCTCATCCAGGAGAGATGGCCCAAGCGGTCCGCCGTGGAATGAGGGTGCGCCTATGGCTGTCAAACTTACCAAAAATGAATTGAAGGTGCAGAAGGACCGCCTGAAGCAGTTTCAGCGCTATCTGCCCACCCTGCAGCTGAAAAAGCAGCAGCTGCAGTCCGTGGTGATGCAGGTAACGGCCCAGCTGGAGCAGGTGGAGCAGCAGCGCCGGGCCGCCGTGGCGGGACTGGACGACTGGGTGGCCGTTTTCGCGGAAAACGACAGCTTCCCGGCGGACAAGCGCCTGGAGACCCTGATCCGCCCCCACCATGTGGTGTGCGGCGAGGAGAACATCGCCGGTGTCACCGTTCCGGTGTTCCAGGAGCTGAGCTTTGAGGAGATCCAATACGACGTGGCGGACTATCCCCTGTGGGTGGACACCGCCGCCGTGCGCCTGCGGGAGATCGCCCGGCTGGACGCTCTGGAAAAGACCCTCCGCCGCCAGGTGGAGCTTCTGGAGCAGGAGCTGCGCTCCACGGCCCAGCGGGTGAACCTGTTTGAAAAGGTCAAGATCCCCGAGGCCAAGGAGAACATCCGGGTCATCGGCATCTACCTGGGCGACCAGCAGACCTCCGCCGTGGTGCGGGGCAAGATCGCCAAGAAGAAGCTGCAGGAGGTGAGCGGATGATCGAAAAAATGAAGGTCGTCCACATTGTGGCGGCCGCATCGGAAAAAACCGCCCTGCTGGACCGGCTGCGGACCCTGGGCATCGTCCACTTCGCCGAAAAGGCCAGCGCCGACCAGCGGCATCTGGAGCGCTTCGCGGAGCTGTCCCGGATGGACATGGCCCTGCAGGAGTACGCCGGCCCGGGCCGGGAGACCGCGCCCATGTCCGACAAGGACTTTGAGCCTTTTTATAAGGAGCTGGCCGACTGCCTGGAGCGCCGCAAGACCCTGCAGGAGAAGAAAACCGCCGCCGGTGCGGCGGCGGAGAAGCTGGCCGAGTGGGGCGATTTCTCCCCGGAGGAGCTGCGGGAGCTGAAGGACCAGGGCTTCGACATCCACGTCTACCGGACGGATAAAAAGACCATGGCCGCCCTTGCGGCGGACCCGGACGTGAAGATCATCCGCCTGGCCCCGGTGGGGAAAATGCCCACCCTGGCCTCCATCGGTCCCCTGCCGGGGACCTACCCCGTCACCGAGTTCCCTATCCCCGATAAGGGTGCGGGTCAGCTGCGGCGTGAGCGGGACGACTGCGACCAGGGGCTTCGCAGCTGCCAGGCCTTCCTGACCGAGGCCGCCAAGCACCTGCCCAGCATCCACGACCAGATGCTCAAGACCCAGAACGCCGCCGAGTACTCCTCCGTCAGCAACACCTCCCAGAGTCAGGACGGCCTGGTGTGGCTCACTGGCTATATCCCGGAGGCGGAGGTGGAGGGCTTCAAGAAGGCCGCCGCCCAGGCCCACTGGGCCTGGGCCATGGAGGACCCCGCCGCCGATGACGACAAGGTCCCCACCAAGGTCAAGTACAACAAGGTCACCCGCCTGATGATCCCGGTGTTCGACATTCTGGGCGTGGTGCCCGGCTACCGGGAGTATGACATTTCCTTCTGGTTTCTGGGCTTTTTCACCCTGTTCTTTGCCATGATCATCGGCGACGCCGGATACGGCTGCCTGTTCCTGCTGGCGGCGCTGGTCATGACCCTGAAAAGCAAGAAGGCGTCCACCGCGGTGCAGCTGCTGTGGCTGCTGTCCATTGCCACCATTGTGTGGGGCGCGCTGACAGGCACCTGGTTCGGCCTGGAGCAGGCCATGGACGTGCCCTTGCTCCGGAGCCTGGTGATCCCCACCTTCGCCAACTATCCCGCCCACTTCGGTGTGGAATCCACCACCCAGCAGAACACCATCATGAAGTTCTGCTTCATCCTGGGCACGGTGCAGCTGTCGCTGGCCTGCGTCATGAACATCCGCCGCAAGCTCCGGGAGAAGGACCTGAGCTGGCTGGCGGACCTGGGCTGGCTGGCCGCCATCGACGCGCTGTATTTCGTGGTGCTGTACCTGGTCATCGGCCAGCAGGTGAATCTGATGCCTGTGGCCTGCGTGGTCATTGCGGGCTTCCTGCTGGTGGTGCTGTTCGGCGGCATGTCCCCGGACAAGAGCTTCGGCCAGGGCCTGAAGGCGGGCCTGGGCGACGCGTTCACGGTGTTCCTGAACACCATCAGCGCCTTCGGCAACATCATGAGCTACATCCGCCTGTTTGCCGTGGGCATGGCGTCCCTGGCCATCGCTCAGAGCTTCAACAACATGGCCCTGGGCTTCAAGGGCCCCCTGGTCATCGCCGCCGTCCTGATCCTGCTGATCGGTCACGGGCTGAACATTGTCATGGGCCTGCTGTCTGTGGTGGTCCACGGCGTCCGCCTGAACCTGCTGGAGTTTTCCGGTCAGCTGGGTATGGAGTGGGCCGGTATTGCTTACGATCCCTTTAAAAAGCACGATAAAATCAAAAAATAAACGGATAGGAGATCAACTATGAATATCGAATTTATTGGTATGGCGTGCGCTCTGGGCCTGTCCGCCATGGGCTCTGCGTTCGGTTCCGGTTTTGCCGCTCAGGCCTCCGTGGGTGCGTGGAAAAAGTGCTACGCCAACGGCAAGCCCGCTCCCTTCATCATGGTGGCCTTCTCCGGCGCACCTCTGACCCAGACCATCTATGGCTTCCTGCTGATGAACTTCATCCGCAGCGCCGTGGCCTCCGGCGCCGATCCCGCGCTCGCCATGTTTACGGGCATCTTCGCGGGTCTCGCCATCGGCCTGTCCGCGTTCTTCCAGGGCAAGGTCGCCGCGGCGAGCGCCGACGCGCTCGGCGAGACCGGCAAGGGCACGGCGAACTTCTTCATCGTCATCGGCATCATCGAAACGGTCGCGCTCTTCACGCTCGTCTTCAGCCTCCTGCTGTTACAGTAAGCGCAAGGAGAAATTTCATAGCGGCACAGCAAGGGAGCCGGAGGATGTCCGGCTCCCTTCTTGCAGCATTTTCTTCACGATACCCCCATTTTCCGCCAAAGGCGCAGGCTTTTTTGTCGAGATCTGCAATGTCCCCCTCCCTTCATTTCATCATTAGCTGAGCGAATGATAAGTATATTAAATCAATTCTTTTCTTATGCCTTTGTATCCCGTATAATACTAAGGCTGGCGTTTTGACGCAAACCGTATCTCTCATAGTACGGAGGAAATATTCAGGAGGCTATTATCATGGCGAATTGTGCGATCGTAGGCATCAACTGGGGCGACGAGGGCAAGG
>ERZ857882.4117-NODE-4117-length-12885-cov-3.023850_pt1 | contig 12885 bp, 13 predicted proteins | sample MGYA00519697_ERZ857882 | MGnify/ENA primary metagenome ERZ857882 (study PRJEB31778, sample SAMEA3449373) | human gut metagenome | biome: human gut; feature: human-associated habitat; material: faeces | place: United Kingdom | collected 2010/2012 ...
AAAAATAACAAAGTAAAAAAATCAATTATAACGGGGTGTAGCGCAGTTGGTAGCGCGCCTGCTTTGGGAGAATACGACCAGCCGAATAAAATAACGAAATAACCGGGTGTAGCGCAGTTGGTAGCGCGCCTGCTTTGGGAGCAGGATGCCGCAGGTTCGAATCCTGTCACTCGGACCACCTTTCTCAGAAAAGCCGCCTTTTAGGCGGCTTTTCTGCGTTATAAGTTCAATTTTTGAAGTGTGCTTGACCACATTTTAACTGTGGTCAGAGCGGCAAAATGGCAGTTGCGCCCTTGGTACCGAGGAACGTCGAAGGCCGCAAAATCCCTAACCCCTCCCTAACGGGTGCAACTTCTGTATTTTCGACGCAGATACGCCGAAAACTTGAATTTTTCGACATTATCCACTATAATAATTCTACGGTAGGCCTTTGTGCCGCCAAGGCAGCCGTGTGGGTGTATTCCCATGCGGCTTTTCACTTATTTGCAGTTTTATGGAGCCATTGATATGTATGACAAATCCATGATTGCACAGCTATTACCGTCTGAAATGATAATAAAAAACTATATACATGGAGACCCGGATTGCAACTATGAGAGGTATTTATTAGAGTTCGTAAATGCTTCTGACTTTTTCCGCACAAAATCAGGCGGAGATATTTATCAATCTCCCGAAAGTGAAGAGAACGGGCAATGTGATTGTATTTCGACAAGTTATCAGTTGGATTTCAAGCTAATTGCCAGTAAAACTGCATTGCAGGCAAAAAGCATTTTATACCCAAGTAAAACCGAAATTGTGAAAGGCGTATTTGTCACGAGTGAACCTAAAGTTAAAAATGGTTCAATTAAAGCAACACGCATCCATGCCGCTCTAAGAGAATATGATTTTGAAGGTTTGCAGAAGTTACGCACAACCACAATAAAGAAGCAGGGAGTCGAAAACGATATCATTGAGTTACTGAAAACCCTTGAAACACGAAAGCATCTTTTACTTTTCTTTCCCTACAAATTCATATTTAATGACAAGTATGAATTCCTCGCCGGGATTGCACAAATCCAAAATGCATTAAACAGTGATTTTCGATGTGCTATGCAATACCGGACGCACGAGGTAGGAGCTGATTTTGATACATATATTGCATTCATCTACGATGATAAGATTGTATTTATGATTGAGAACGCTGCTCATTTATCCTATATCGACAGCGTTAATCTTACTAAAAGTCCCGTTTATATGCGATTATTGGATTATAGTTGGTAGTTGGAGGAATATAATATGTACTTATCTACAATTACGCTTAAAAACTTCAGAAAGTATGCCTATGATGGGGTGAGCAAACACGGAATCACAGTGAATTTTCACAAGGGATTAAACGCATTGATTGGAGAGAATGATTCCGGAAAAAGTGCAATAATTGATGCAATCAAGCTTGTCCTCCAAACGCAAAGTGGCGAATTTACGCGTGTTACGGATGAGGATTTTTATATTAGCGCTACTGGGGAAATTGCAACCGAATTCAGTATCGATTGCACTTTTGAAGGATTTGAAATCAACGAAGCAAAAAATTTTATTGAATGGCTCTCGTTTGAAAAAGATAAAACCTCTGGTGCGGTATTTTATAAACTACTCCTCCACTACCGGGCATGGCGTGAAAATGGTCGTATTTATACTGAACTCAAAGCTGGAGATATCGAAGACGGTATATCGCTCGATGGCAAAGCGAGAGAACTCTTAAAATGTGTTTATTTAAGACCGCTTCGGGATGCGCAGAAGGAAATGCATAGCGGACGAAATTCACGAATTTCTCAAATACTCTTTAGCCATCCTTTGTTTTCCGACAAAGAAGATAATACGCTGGTTACTCTTATTATGCGGGCAAATGAAGGTATAGAGAAATATTTCCTCGAAGAAGAAGGCCGAGAAATTCTTGGAAAAATCAGAAACACACTTGCTGAATTTTTAGATGAACACGCTTCCAAAGATGCCTCAATCAAAACCTCCGAAATGAGATTGAAGTCGATTTTAGAGAGTCTATCTTTGGTTGCGCCAGAAATACAACCCGGTTTGGGGGTACATAATCTTTTGTTTATTGCCGCCGAGCTCTTGCTATTGAACAGTGATACTAATGGTAGTTTGAAGCTTGCGGTTATTGAGGAATTGGAAGCGCATCTGCATCCGCAAGCACAGCTCCGGTTGATCAGCTATCTGCAAAAAGAATACAACGATTCTGGTGTGCAGGTGATTGTTTCTACGCACAGTTCCATTCTTGCATCTAAAATCAACGTTAAAAATCTTATTTTGCTTAAAAATGACACTTCCTTTAATTTAAGCGCAGAGTACACAGGACTTGAAAAAGGGGACTATTTGTTTTTACAGCGATTTCTGGATTCGACAAAAGCAAATCTGTTTTTTGCCAAAGGGATTATTATGGTTGAGGGAGATGCTGAATCGTTGCTCATCCCAACATTGGCAGATGTTATTGGAATTAATTTAGAGAAGCACGGAATCTCTGTTGTTAATGTTGGTGGAACAGGTTTCTTTAGATATTCGAGGATTTTTCTAAGAAAAGATGGCAGTGCAATAGATGTTCCCATTTCAATCATAACTGACTGTGATATTGAGCCTGATAAAAAAGCTGGAGAGATAGATCAACGAGAAGCCGAAACAACTGCTGCCATAGTTGCTATTCAACAAAAGTACAATGTGGGCTGTATCAATGCATTTGTTGCACCAAAATGGACTTTTGAATATTCTGTAGCATTTAGTTGTTTGCGAGATATGCTGTATGAGTCTATTCTTCAGGCAAAGAAAATTGAAAACAGCGATCAATATGCTCTGACGGCTACTAAAATTGAAGAAATTGAAAAAAAGCTTGCCGAAGAAAAAGCGAAATGGTCAACCCAAGAACCCTGTGTCACAGCGCATCAGAATATCATGACACAATGCTTAACAAAGGAAATCCAGCAGTCAAGACGAACGGCACATCGAAAGCAATTGTTGCCCAGTGTCTGGCAAGCAACCTGAGATGGGCAATTACTGAGATATCTTCCTTAGGAGAAGGTGGCAATTCCTTACCCAAGGAGCATATGTTTGATTTAGACCTTTACCAGACTCATATTGACGAAACCAAACGAGTGACATTGGCAGAAGAAATAGAAAAAGACCCTTATCTTTCCTATCTTGTGTTAGCAATAAAGCATGCTGCTGGAATTGAGGGGTGAAATATACCATTATGGAACTAATTACAGATTTTACACCTATCGAGAAACTATTATTACCAAATGGTTGTTGCTTTGCGGATGATGCTCGCAATGTGATAAACAGTTGGGATAGTAATGACATTCTCGCATGTCCAGGAAGCGGAAAGACCACTGTTCTCATTGCAAAACTCAAACTAATAGCCGATACATTACCGCTAAAAGATGGCCGTGGCGTTTGTTTGCTATCACACACAAACGTAGCAGTAAATGAATTGAAAGCAAAGTTAGGAAAATCAGCAGAAAGACTCTTGTCATATCCTAACTTCGTAGGCACAATTCAAACATTTGTCGATCAGTATATTACATTCCCTTTTCTCAGGCAATTTGCAAACACGTCGATTCAAGTCGTTAGCAACGAGGATTATGCAAATCATCTGTATAGCTTGATTTGTAAAACCGACAGTAAATTAAAGTGGTTTATCAATCAGCAGTACAATGTCCTGGGAGCAAAACAATACGATTCCGTGGTCAATTTTATGGCAAATATATATGCTGATGACGCAGGTGGGATTCACCTTTCTGGCGTTAACCGTGTGTTGGCTGGAAAAAGCACAAACACTGCGTTCAGTTACGCACGAGCAATCCAACGATTGCTATCAGAGGAAGGGCTAATACGCTATAACGATACATATAGGTATACACTTCTGGCGTTAAAAAAGTATGGATCATCATTGCAAACACTTTTATCCAGACGTTTTCAATATGCATTCGTAGATGAGTACCAAGATTGTTCAACACTTCAGCGTGATGTATTAGATGCGCTATTCTCTGGTACGGAAACAATATTTCAAAAGATTGGAGATGTAGACCAAGCTATTTATAACAGCACAAATGATAATACGCCTGTTTGGCAAGTTGAGGATAGCTACATGTCCATTGCGCATAGCAATCGATACAGTTAAGAAATTGCCGGCGTGTTATCGGTCTTGCGCACCAACCAAGAAACAATTACTTCGTCCAGGGGAGTTCAAGGCATCAAGCCAACATTATTTGTATATGATAACAGTTCGAGATTAAGGGTTATTCCCGCATTTATTCAGGAAATACAGAGTAACGGGTTGGCTAAACCCGAAGGAATATACAAAGCTGTCGGCATGTTTGAAAATGTAAGTGGATTGAAGATTAGCGATTACTGGCCCACTTTTCAGAAAAAAGTCAATCAGCAATCCATGGTTCATTTTCAAGACTATATTTTCGAGATTTCTTCTGCCTTGGCTAATGGATCTTTATCTTTAGCTGAACGATGGATAAGAAAACTATTGAGCAAAATCTTACATTATCTTGGAATAAAAGATGAGGCCGAAAAAGAGTACGGAAGCATATCCATTAAGCGATATATTTCAAATAGTTTTCTTCAAAGCTATCAGTCCTCAATACTCAGTCTATCCCAAATTGATGATTTCTCATATTCTGCCGTAGAGGAAAAAGTCAAAGAAATATTTGTCTCACTGTTAGGAGATGAGTGGCTTGAAAATATTCCGGATTCGTTCATGCTGCCAGCTCGAGAACCTCAGGCAGAAAGTGAAGATAGCCATATTTTCTATGATGAAAGCAGTATCTCAATAGTGTTTGATACCGTCTATGGAGTAAAAGGAGAAACACACGACGCAACTCTTTATTTAGAAACAGAAACCAAGAAGAGTTCAGATATCAGGCGAATACTTCCGTTATTGGAACGCAAAATCACACAGTGCAAAAATGAGTTGCAGGAAAAAAGTCGCAGATGCGTATATGTAGGTTTCAGCCGCCCCAAGTACTTGCTCTGCCTTGCAATAGGTGAAAAAACTTATGTTGGCCATGAAGCCGCTTTTTCTTCGTGGAAAATTGTGGACTTGCGATCTGGAGATGCTATGTAACCACGAGACATGTTTGATGGATGATATTCTTCCACAAAATCAAAGCCCAAGGGGCAAATCTCTGTCCCTTGGGCTTCGTTTCTTTTATCCCACCTTTTCGAACGGTATCACCTTACACCGGCTCTGCTCCGGCGGGTCGGGAGGCTCCGGGGTGTTGGCTGCCGTGACCGACTCCATGAAGCCGCCGATCTTCTCCGCCGCGCCTCGCTGCATATCGTTGGTGATGTGCGTATAGGTGTCCAGTGTGAACCCTGCGCTGAAGTGGCCCAGCATACTGGACAGGGTTTTCACATCCACGCCGCTGGAGATGGCCATCGTTGCGAATGTGTGCCGTTACGGTATAATAACGACAAACAGAAAAAGCCTGTATTTTCAAGGGGTTTGACCGTTTGTCGCAGTCAATTCAATTCCTTTTCCAACGTTGAAACTGACGCGAAAAACTGAAAGTTAAGGAGGTTGTAAAGGAAAGAACAAATTGAATATGTGCGGTCTTGCCATGACCGCAACTGTCTAAAGGGCGTTTCATCAAATCAGATGGAGCGCCCTTTCGCTATATATAACGACCGAAGAAAGGAGGAACGGGATGGCCGTATTTAGAGTTGAAAAGACAAAGGATTTTACAATTATGTGCAATCACCACCTGCGCAACAAAAAACTATCGTTGAAGGCAAAGGGGCTCCTGTCCCTCATGCTTTCTCTGCCGGAGGATTGGGACTACACGACCAAAGGACTGGCCCATATCTGCAAAGACGGTATAGACGCCATTTCCACGGCGCTGAAAGAGCTGGAGCAGCAGGGATACCTCACAAGAGAACGTATCCGGCTGCCAAACGGACGGCTCGGAGATATTGAGTACACAATCCACGAACAGCCCGCAACCCCAGATATACCGCCAAATCTACCTAAACGGGAAAATCCAAGACAGGTAAATCCAGTACAGGCTTTTCCTGAACAGGTAAAACCTGTACAGGATAATCCCGCCCAATTAAATACTAATAGATCAAAAACAGAAGAATTAAAAATGGATTTATCAAGTACGTATCAATCAATCTATCCTAAAGCGGGAGAAAGAAAATATAGCTCAGAGACACAGGATTGGATGGATTGGATGGATGAGGTCAACGCTTACCGTGAATTCATTATGACAAATATTGAGTATGACATCCTCTGCGAGCAATACGGCACGGAGCGGATGGACGAGGTGGTGGAGCTCATGCTGGAGGCTGTGATTTCACAAAGACCATATATCCGTATCGCCGGAGATGAATTTCCCCGCGAGGTTGTTAAGAGTCGTCTGCTTAAAGTAAATTCCATGCACATTGAGTACGTGTTCGACTGTATCGACCGGAACACAACCAAAGTCGGGAATATCAAAGCTTACCTGCTGACGGCTCTTTTCAATTCTCCCGCCACAATGGACAGCTATTACAGGGCGGAGGTAAACCACGATCTGTATGGTACTTAGCGCCGCAAGGCGCTGAAACAATCAATATTCAAAGGAGGTGCGCTGTATGAAAAGTAAAGCCGCAAGAAAGCCATGCCCGGCGTAACAAAAGAACAGATTAGGCAGGCGCGGGAAGCCGATCTGTTTGCTTATCTGGAACGGCACGAACACGGCGTGCTGAAACGGGACGGACCCAATTACAGGCACAGGGAGCATGACAGCCTGGTCTATGTTCCGGCAAAAGATTACTGGTACTGGAACAGCCGTGGAAAAAGAATCAATGCCCTGGACTACCTCATGGAGATCCGCGGATACGGGCTTGTGGATGCGGTCAATATATTGACCGAGCCTTCCATACAGATTTCTTCTCCTTCCAGATCATATCAAAGCCATGTAACTGCCGGAGAGATAAAGAAGCCGGATCGCTGCTATCTCCCATACCGGAAACAATGTGCGACCTCGTATGTGTCGTATTTGCAAAAACGCGGGATCAGCTCATCCGTCATAAGGCGCTGTGCTCAGCTTGGCCTTCTCTATGAGGGCGTGTACAAGAAAAAAGAGCCTGACGGTCTGGCAACATATACCCCGGTCTGTGTGTTCGTTGGCAAGGACGATACCGGAACACCGAGGTTTGCCTGTATGCGCGGGATCAATTCAGATCTTAGCAAGGACGCTTACGGCAGCGATAAGGAGTACAGCTTTTGTCTGCCTCCCCGAAAACTGGACAGCCGTCACGTCGCCGTGTTCGAAGCGCCCATAGATGCCCTTTCCCATGCCACCATGCAGGAAATGGACGGGTGGAAATGGAACGGCTACCGGCTCTCTCTTGGCGGCACTTCCCATGTGGCCCTGCTCGCCTTTCTGGAACGGCGCCCGGAGATCCGGCATGTGAATCTGTATATGGACAGCGATTACGCTGGGCTCAAGAACGCATGCAAGATCAAAGATATGCTGCGGGCCGATCCGCGTTTTAAGCATATCCGTGTCGGCATCCACCCGCCCCGTCAGGGCAAGGACTACAACGAGTTGCTTCAAATCAAACTGCAAGAACGTCAAAAGACGCCTACCCGCCGCCTTGAACAACAGGCGGCAATTTCAATTTAAGGAGGATGATACCAAATGAAAACAGAAAAAACGGCGCTGCAAATGATCGCCGGTGATGCCAGATGCCCGGAGTATGGTCCGGCTATGGTTAAGGCGCTTATGAAAAAGCTGGACATGAACGAGAAAGGCTTTGCGCTCCTGATGAACGTCACGCCTACCACCGTCCGGCTCTGGACCTCCGGCGCGGTACACCCCTGCGGCACGGCCAAACGCCTTATGCAGATTTATGATACCGGCCCGGAGATCGTGAGCATTATCGCCGGAGAAAAGGAGGCCGTGAATGCCACCTGAACTGCATGAGGACTTTGGCGAAAAGATCGGCGGCGCGAAGAAAGACCTGTGGAAAGACCGCGGGCTATACACCGACGACCTGGACGGGATGAACGAGCGCGAAGCCGAAAAGTACGTCAAAAAGGATAACATCTGGAAGAAGCCTGACTATCAGGCCATGCTTGACGAGGGTATCCCTCTGGGCGTGGTCTATTTTATTAAAAAGGCGCGGGACAGCATAAACGCTTCCCCGCAATATCCCTACCGGGATAACACCCCTGAAAAACGGCTTGACCGGCAAAAGCAGTACATCGAAACGGTGCGGGAACTTCAATCCGTTGTTGAGGGCGTCCGATCCGTTGAGGATGCCATGCGGGTATGCGACCGCTTCTTTCTGGATAACGGCTATCTGGAAAAAAGGCACGGCTACGGAGGTACACCGGCATATCAGGGCACGAAGAAAGGCTCGGATAATCCTGCCATCACGAATAAGCTCTTTCGGGCTTTGCGGGTTCACTCTCCGGCAGAGTTTGAGCGGGATTATACAAGGCAGGCCCAGAAGGAGCAATTCGGTGTTGCGAAGGATCAAAAGGTGCCGCGCGGCTATGAACTTCACCTCTACGATGGCAAAGGATATTCCCGCAATAGGGACTGGAAGGAAGGCACCTACTATGTCACAAAAGGCTATTCCATTTTGCAGGACAACCTGCCCACCCGTGAGGCTGCCCTTCGCTGGGCGCAGGAACACGCCAAAGGCCGCGGCAAAAGCGGTAAGCAACGTTTCGTCCCGCCCCAGCTCGAACACATCACCCGAACCGGACCGGACTACCGAAATGGCCGGGAGATCGTCGGGAAGCATTACCTTGATACCTTCGGATTCCGAGGCGGCGAGTTTGGCAACTGGCTCAATCAGAATGACCGCCAGTCTTCCCTTAACATGGGCTTTGAGGCGTTAAAAGACCTGGCAGCCGCACTCCATATCTCGGATAAGGACATTGCCTATCAGGGCACCCTTGCGATTGCTTTCGGAGCCAGAGGCAGTGGCAACGCGGTAGCGCACTATGAACCGCTCCGCAAGGTCATCAACCTTACCAAAATGCACGGAGCCGGATCGCTGGCGCATGAATGGTGGCATGGTCTGGACGACTATCTGGGCGGCAAGATGGGCGCGAAAGGTTTTTTGTCCGACAGCGCACACCTGTACCCTCCCATGAAAAAGCTGATCGACGCCATGAAGTACAAAACAGAAACGCCGGAACAGGCGGCGAAACGCGCAGAAGTGCAAAACGCAAGGCTTATCAAACAGGCCGAGGCTTGGGCTGATTCCGCCATGAAATATGCCGTTGACCGTTACGGGGATGACGCTGTGAAAGAACAGTATGCGTCTTTGAAGGCCGCTTTTGTCGCAGGTGAAGCCGGAAGCGTGGATAAAATGAGCGATCTGAAAAAATCAATCAGCGGCCATGTGATCCCGAAAAGCGAGCGCGACCAGCTTTATAACTACGAGCGGATCATGCGTGAGATCAAGGAGAACCCGGAGCCCACGCCCGGCAAGACGCCGACGGACTACTACCGCAATTCCAAAAAGATGGGCGAAAACTGCGAACGCGACGGCAGCTATTGGGAAAGCAACGTGGAAATGACGGCGCGGGCCTTTGCCTGCTATGTCAAGGATCGTCTGCCGTACCAATCGGATTATCTCGTGGGGCACGCGGAAAGCTGCGTGAGCATTGCCTTTGATAAAGCGAGCAATTCCGAAGTGATCCGGGCCTATCCCCAGGGCGAAGAACGAAAGGCGATCAACGCCGCTTTTGACGAGATCGTGGCTGACTTGAAGCTGGAACAGATCTTCACGCATACCGCGGAGATTGCCTCTTTGGAAGCCTCCGCTATTCCGCTGAAAGACGGTGCGCAGCTTACCCTTTTCGGAACGGACAGGCCCTCCGTGATCGGGCAGCTTGCGTCCGCAAAGGCAGCAGATAAACCGGCTCCCGCGCCGAAAAAGACGCATGAGCCGGAACGATAACATTTAGGAGGTAACGATTGAGAAAAGAAGATTTTTATGACGTGTACGATTACGGAGACAACCTCGACCATGGCGCAACCCTGAAAATTGAGCGCAGCGTTACGATGGATTTCAATGCCCCTGATCTGACACCCTTTACCAACACCGATATAAAAGAACTGGAAAGCCTAAGAAAGATCAGCGTTGCGGCAGAACAGGAAATCTTTGATAGCCTGAATGTCCCTCTTTCCAAATGGGAACGGCAGGCGGCGCTTACAAAGCTGATCGACCGGGCTATTGACTATTTGAAAACGCCGCAGATCGAGCATACCGGGAATAAATGGGTGAAGGACCGTTATGCCGACGAAAAGATCAGCAACAGAGTTTATCAAATGTCGGTAAGTGTTTACGAGGATTGCACCTACGACCGGCAGACGCAGCAGCGTATTCCGACGGCGTGGTATGTGACCTGGGATGTGGGCGTGCATACCCCGAAACAAGGCTGGGGAAAAGCCATTGCCGGGCAGCGTCAAAAACGCTACACGGACAAGGAGGCCGCCCTGAAATATATCGAGGGCAGGAAAAAGGCGTATACGCACCTCTTTACGGAGGTATCCCCGTCTATTCCACAGGAATATGCAGAACTTTTCAAAGTAAACGGCGTTCTTCTTCCCGGATACACCATCGAAGGACAAGAGCCAATCACCACTACACGCACCGCCAAAGAGGTTTTGAACGAACTTTCCGGCGGTGCTTTTTCATTTCCGGACAAAAAGCCGTCTGTGCTTGGAAAACTGGCTGCCAATAAAGAAGATGCGAAAAAAGCTCCGACTGCCGGAGCAAAGAAAAAGGAGGAACCAGCATTATGAAAGTTTTAATGGTCGAACCCGGCAAGGTGCCGTATGAAACAGAGATCGAAGGCGGCTTGGAATCGCTGCAAAAAGCTGTCGGCGGCAGCATTCAGGCCGTTTACCCTTATGAAGATCCGGTCGCTCTGATCTGTAACGAGGAAGGCAAGCTCATGGGGCTGCCCCTCAACCGCTCGCTTGCGGATGACAACGGAGAAATCTACGACATCATTGCGGGCAACTTTATCCTTACGGGACTTACCGAGGATAACTTTGGGGATCTCTCGCCGGAGCTTATGGAGAAATTCAGCGAACACTTCAAGCACCCGGAAGAATTTGTACGTATCGCCGGAAAAATCCTGGGCGTCAAGCAGCCTGTTCCCGGAGAAAGCGAGCCTAAGAAGTCTCATTCGGGGCCGGAATTATGATGCAGCTTGCCATTCAGGAACCGTATATGCTCATGGTCCAGCCGGACGATTTCTTTATCAGTCCCCGAAATCTGGACGAGAACTTTGGTACAATGATCTGCTTCCACCGGCGCTATGATCTGGGCGATGAGCATAACTATGGCGACAACGAAGATTTTCTGAAAGACCTGTTTCTCAAAACGGTTGGGAACGACGAAAAAGGCGAGGAAAAATACGACCGGCTGCTTGACCGCCTCTCTAAGCAACCGGACACGCCTTTCGGATCAAGGGAGTATGCCTGCGCTGTCAATCAGGCGCTTATGGCGGAGATTGAAAAAGAACATATCGTGCTGCCCCTCTATCTCTACGATCACAGCGCCCTTGCCATGAGTACGGACAGCTTTATCGGTCGCGCTGTCCATGCGGAATGGGACAGCGGTCAGGTCGGATGGATCTATGTATCCAAAGCGGATATACGGGCGGAATATCAGGTTGACCGCATCACCCCTTCTGTCAGGGAGCAGGCGGAAAACCGGCTGAAAGATGAAGTCAGGATATATGACGCCTACTTACGCGGCGAGTGCTACGGCTATGAGCTCTACAAAAACGGCGAGCTCACCGATAGCTGCTGGGGCTTTGTCGGCAGCTTTGATGAGGCCATAAAAGACATCGCCGAATACCTGCCCGACGAGTGCAAGGGCATGACCGAAAAGCTCGCGGAGGTAAGTGATCCTGCTTCCATGGTAAAGACTCTGCTGAAACACGCCCGGATTCAGGTCGATCAGGCAGCAAAGGACATGGAGCGTAAGCCGCGTGAGCAGGTGCTTGGCGCAGAACTGTAACACGATCAAAAATCGGAAAGGAGGAATACTTTGCAGGAAGAACTGGAACAAAGAACCGTATCCGTCACCGTCCAGGCGGCAAAGCTGTCCGGCCGCGTTCTGAAAGCGCCGATTGCCGCTGCGCTCCGCAAGATGGAGCAGGAACGCAACACACCGAAGGTCGGACGCAACACCATGAAACGCCTTGCCGGTCGGGACGGCGGAATGAATACGATTGAGGTGTCCGGGCGTATCCGCTCTTTTGAAAGATACGCAAGGAAACACCAGGTACGTTATCACATTGAAAAGGAAGTCGGTGTTGATCCACCCCGCTGGACCGTATATTTCAAAGCAAATCAGGCGGACGCTCTGACGGCGGCATTTAAGGAATACACCAAAAAGGATCTGTCCCGTGAGAGTCGTCCGTCCATGCTGGCGAAGCTCCATAAATTCAAGGAGCTGGCACAGGCGCTCGGAAAGGACCGCGTAAAAAACAAGGAACACGGAGGGCCGGAACGATGAAGGTAAGCGATATACTGAAAAAGTATGTGTTGCCTAATCTACCGTATCTGATGTTCCTTTGGGTATTTGCCAAGCTGGGCGAGACCGTAAGACTTGCCCCCGGCGCCGACGCTTCTATGAAAATGCTGGGGCTCTCCGAGGGCTTCTCCCTTGCTTTCGGTCACTTTCTCCCGACTGCTGGGATTGACCTTCTGATCGGTCTTTGCGGTATGGCGGCGGTTCGACTTGCGGTATATATCAAAGGCAAGGACGCCAAAAAGTACCGAAAAAATGTGGAATACGGAAGCGCCCGCTGGAGTGCATAATTTTAAGTGTAAATGACACATACATGGACGCACAGGAGGTTAT
>ERZ857882.4120-NODE-4120-length-12883-cov-5.635641_pt1 | contig 12883 bp, 7 predicted proteins | sample MGYA00519697_ERZ857882 | MGnify/ENA primary metagenome ERZ857882 (study PRJEB31778, sample SAMEA3449373) | human gut metagenome | biome: human gut; feature: human-associated habitat; material: faeces | place: United Kingdom | collected 2010/2012 ...
CCGGCAGGCTGGGCCGGATGCGCGCCCCTCCACCGGCGGCCCGCTCCCGTTCGTTTTTGCCCGCAGACGGGCGTTTTTTTGCTGCGGTGTGCCGAGCGCCGCCGCAGGTCTTTCGCATCCGGCCCGGCCTGCGCGCGCCGCAGTTCGCGAATGTGAAATATCTGTAAAAGCGTTCCGTCCCTTATAAAAATCCGTTTTCCGCCGGCCATGCGGCGTCCGCCCGCCCCCTGTGCCGCCCGCCGTCTCTGTGCGCACCGCGCCTTCCGTTCCCCGCTGCGCCATCCCCGCTGTCCATCGCGCCGCATCCTCTCCGCACCGCTGCGCCCGCCCCGACGGCGCATCCCGTGCAAAAATTATCGGAGGAGCGCGCGGCTGTTTTGCGGTATGCTCGTTTCATCATCGTTGGGCTTGCCCTTCGATCATACGGAAAGGAGTATTTCACCATGATACCGAAAACCAATAAGGAATTCAGCCGTCTTGCGGGCAGCGGGCTGCCGCGCAATGCCGGCAAGCTGCATAACGATCCGGCAAAGTACCAATCCGGCGTGCAGCGCCCCACCGCAGCGCGCGGGCAGGAAGCGCAGGCGCAGCAATCCGCCGAACAGGCCGCCGCAAAGGACGCCGCTCTCCGCTCCGCCGGTCTTGCCGGCGCAGGGGCAGGGCTTCTCTCAAAGGCCGTTTCTGCCGTCTCTCCGAAGCGCAGCGATCGGTTCACAAATGAGGATTGGGCGAATCTGCAGCGAACAGTCTGGAAAAAGACGCACGAAAAGCAATTGGAGCAGGTCAAAAAACGTCTGGAAGCGCGCGGCGCGCTGACCGACGTCCCGACGCGTGCGACAGCAGTCACCAGCCGTCAGCTGCAGGAGCAGCTGATGGAGCACGAACAGCGCGCCACGCCCGCCGCGGTCAACGCAATCGGCGGCAGCGACGCCTATCAGCTGCTCAAAAGGCTGCGCGCCGATTTCTTTCTCGATTGGAGCAAAAAGACGACAGACCAGCAGCGCGAAGCGCTGGAGCACTCCGGTTTGACCAGGCAGGAGTGGTGGAAGCTCCTGAACCTCGATGAGCACTATCTGGAAACGCTGTCGGATATCCGCAACATCCGGGAGCACCGCGGCGCCTACGGCCTGAGCCCGAAGGAGGTGGACGAGGTGTACGGCAGGCTGATCGATCTTGCGAGCAACCGTGCGTTTGCCTCGGGCCGCGAAGCGCCATTCACCTCTCCCGGCGTGCGCAATACACTTCTGGAAATGCTGCGGGATGATGAAGCCGCGCTGTTTGAATCGATCGGCTATGTGCGCGGCCGCGCGCCCTCGGCACGCGGCGGCACACAAACCGCGTATGGCCGTATCGATGGTTCCGGCGCAGCGCACATACGGCAGGGCGATGGGATTGGCAAAACCCGTCCCGCATGGTATGATAAAAACGATGTTGTGGCGGAGCCGCCCGCCCCGCAAACGTTCGGCAATGTGTTGAAGGCGCTGTTTCTCTCGCTGCTCTTTCCCTATGGCTGCGCCCCCGCGCCGGGTACGCCGGAGCCGTCGGCCACACCGGGCTCCACGCCGCAAACCGTCATACTCGACCTGTTGCCTACCCCTACCAACGCACCAGCTACGCCCACGCCAGAGCCAACGCCGGAACCGACGCCGGAACCCGATGCGTATCGCAAAATGATTGAAGACATTGTGAAAAACGGACGCATGTCCAACCCGGACTTCTTTTCCGTTTATACGCAAGCCCAATCGGAGCAAGAAAAGAAGGACGGAGTTCAACGAAAGGACTGTTCGGCACAAATATACAGCTTTTACAGTGTTCTGAGAGACCGTCGGAACAGCCCGTTTTACGGTGCGGATCATATCACTTGCTTGGGTCTGTTCGATAAATACAAGGTCGCAAGCAATATACCCAATGGATGGACGGTATACTCCGAATTGTCCAATTTGAATAACAATGGACAGCCCAATATTCCCGAAAACTGGAGAGAGTTAGCCGAAACCGGGGATATCGCACTTTTTAGAAAAGGCAATAGCAAAGATTGGCATGTTGTTCTTTGTCTTGGTGATGAGCAGGTTTTGGATCGTGGGCAATGGAAAGAAGGCAGTCCAAGCGGTGGACTGGAAACTGGTTTGTTTGTACGTGACTTTGATGATCTGCCATCGGGATATGATCTGGTCATGATGATCGATCCCGGCAAGGAGGCGCTCACAATGAGCGAGTTGTTTCTCTATCTTGAAAACCCTCCCGACAGCAATGCACTGCTCCAATGAGAGGAAACGGTATGCAATTTCGCTTCAAGAAGCAATGGATTCGTCTTTTCGGCGCCGCCGCTGTGTTCGCTGCGCTGGTTTGCCCGTGCGCTCTATCGTCTGCACAACCCGAAACGCCCGCTCCCAACGGCGAAACGGCATGGTTTTGGGAAATGGTCGATCAGTGGATAGCGGATGGCGCGGTCATCCGGGACGGCCTACTGATCGATGAAAGCACCCTCACGCTGCTCTGCTGTGTGGAGCCGATGGAAACCGTGGCCGTGCCGGCAGGTGTGGAGCGGGTCGGGGATACGTTCAGCGACGGCATCTACTGTAACTCCATCCGCGCCATCGAGCTCCCTGAGGGCTTTTTGGAGATCGGCTCCGCCAGTTTCATGCACTGTCCCAATCTTGAACGCGTCGATCTTCCGACAACGCTGGAGCGCATCGAATTCTATGCGTTCAACGCGCAGATCGATACCCTTTTGATACCGCGGAATACCCAGCTCTGCCCAAATCTTGGGGAAATGGAATGGTACGGTACTCTGGACGGGCTGAAGGTGCAGACGCTCGTATTCTGCGGGACGGAGGCGATGTTCCTGCCCTGTGAATTTATCGGGGTAACCTTCCCGACGGACGGCAGCGGAAGGCTGGTCTTTTGGGGCGAGCCGCCGGAGCACATCGATCTCCCCTACCTGTACCATGCCTACCGTATGCGCGAGCCGAACGGTTGGCGCGGGGAAAGCGGCCCGTTTACGATCTGCTATCCGGCGGCGTACGCCGATGCGTGGTCGCCAAATGGGGAAACGCGCTGGCACTCCCTGCCGATCCGCATGCTCACGCCCGCGGAGGAAGCGACGATCACCGGCCTTTCCCCCAAGCTGTTCTCGGATGCGGATCGCATCAATCACGCCAAGGATCCGGGCTGGGATTTTGACCTTGCAAACAATGTGCAGATCTATTCAGAGGCCGGCTGGGCACATTTCACAGACTTTTACTGGGGCATGGAGATCGCCGAGCTTCGTTTTGCCGAGGGCGTTACGGCCATCGGGCGGTATGATTTTCACCGCGCAAACGCGCCCGAGAACGTGTTCCCCACCGAGCCCATCCTTGCCGATGCGCTGTGCCTGCCGTCGACCGTAAAGCAAGCGGATGTATCCCGCATGACGCTGAACCGCATCGAGGTATCGCCGGACAATCCGTATCTGCACATCGAGGACGGCCGTCTCATCGAGACGCGCACCGGCGCCGTGCTCTGGGAGCCGCCCGCCGCGCCGCATCCAACGCCGTATTTGGGTACGCCGCTCACAGAGGAGGAGATCGCCGCGGCAATGGCCGCCGCAACTCCGCTTCCCAACGCCGGCAACCAAGCCGTCCAGCCATCCGCCGCGCCTGAGGCCGCAGCAGCAGCCGCCGGACCCGGAGCGGAAACACCTGCCACGCCCACGGCTGCCGCTCCCACAACCGCCGCATTGATCTTATTGGCGCTCGCCGCCATCGGTCTGACGGCGGCTGTGCTCGCCCTGCTTGCCGCAAGAAAGCGCAGGCGCTGACCGGCGAGACCGCTGCGCCCACGACAGGCGCAGGCATCAACGATAACCGGGCAGGCCTCCGAAACGCTCCCGCGTGCACGTTGTGCACGCTGTGCACGTTGTGCACGCTGTGCACGTTGTGCACGCTGTGCACGCAGTGCACGTTGTGTACGTTGTGCACGCAGCGCACGCTGGGCGCGCATTACAGGCTAACAGGCCAATAACACCCACAATACCCCCGTGTACTCTGGAACACTCCCGCACGCGCGGCACACACAACACACGCTGGGCGCGCAAATGCTTGCGGATGTAGGCCAGAACATCTTGCGCAGACATAGCCACCCCCTATCCGCAACGGAACAAAACAACCGGCCCCGCATGAACGTCCATGCGGGGCCGGTTTTACGAATGGGTTTCTATTGTTGCTTGCCGATGGAGCGATAGACGTCCTCGTGGTAGGTCACCATGGATTCGTCCGCGTCCCATTCCTCGACCTGTGCGTTCCACGCATCGAGGCGCGCGCTTTCCAGCGCGGCGGCTTCGACCGCATCGTGCAGTTCCTCGAGCGTCCGCGTGCCGGCCTGCTCGCCGCCGACGCGATACACGATGTAATACACGTCGTCAATGCACAGCACGTCGGAATACGCGCCGTCCGCCAGTGCGAGCGCTGCGGCGTGAAGCTGCGCATCCCAGCCGTCGTCGCCCTCCTGCATCATCAGCCGGCCGCGCTCTGCGATCAGCGCATAGTCGGTATAGGTGGCGTCCTCGCCGTAAGCGGCAAGCACCGAGTCGAACGATTCGCCGCCGTCGAGCTTGGCCTTGGCCTCCTCGATCTTCGCCATGGCGTCCGCCATGTAGGTTTCGTACATCTTGTCGGTCTCGAGCTTCAGCGCGTCATAGAGCGTTTTGATCTCCTTGAGCTCGGCGGCGTTGGCCGTGGCGTCCTGCAGCATCAGCTTGCCGTAGGTCGCCTCATGCTCCGCCATCTCGGCGATCTTTCCCTCGTACGCCTCGTCCAGCGCCTCCTGCGGCTCAACGGTGAGTACCTTCACGCGCAGGTATCCCTCGGGTACCACCACGGACGGATCGCCGCCGTTCATCTCGTAATTTTCCTGCGTTGTCAGATACTCGGACGCGTCCGATTCGTAAGCGGTCGTCTGGGATTCGAGGAGCGCATCGTAATAGGCCTTGACATCCTCCTCGGTCACGGAGGCGGTGTCCTTGATGTGGCTTTGCAGCTTTTCGAGCACCTTCTGCTGCGCATAGCTTTCATACGCAAACGCCGCATACTCGATATAGTCCATCTCGATGCCGTAGGCGGCCAGATCCTCGTTGAACAGTTCCTTGGCGCGCGCCTCGACGTCCTCCGCGCCCTCCTCCTCGGCGGTCTCGCGGAAGGTCTGCAGGTAGGATTCCATCTCCTCGTCGGTCGTGGCCTGCACCTCGGCCGCTTCCTCTTCGGTCAGTTCGTCCAGCCCAAGCTGCTTGGCAAAGTACAGCTGCTTCTTCATGCTCACCAGCGCAAGCACCGCCTGATCCTGCGTGGATTCGATGTCCGCCTCCGCGGTCGGCGCAGGCATGCCGTAATAGCTCATCATCTGAACATAATAGTTGTAATACTCCTCGATCTCGCCGTAGGTCACGTCGAAATCCTCACCGATTTCAACGGCAACGGCGTCGGGATCAACGGCCGCGTCGGCCGCAGGCGTGGGGGTCGGCTCGCCGGCCGCAGCCGGCTGATCACCGCAGGCGGCCATGCCCGCCGCCAGCACCAGGCAAAGCGCCAACGTCAGCGCACGGATACTCCATTTTTTCATGTCCTTTTCTCCTTCAAATCAGTCAGGTTGTGGGAACCTATTGCATTATAGTCTGTCCATTGTGTCAACACAAGACACGATTGTGTAAATAAATTGTGGCAGTTGCTTCATCCATGTCTTGACGGCGGCGTCTTTTTGCCGAATCCGGATGGAAGGCGGCGCCGAGGCGGTCAGCTGCGCGCCGCGCATGCCGGACACCGCCGCAATGAGCCGTGCGCCGTCGAGCTGCGCATCCTCCCGGAACGCGAGCACCGCTTCGCCCTCGCGCGCCGTCACGGCCGAAAGCTGCGCCCTTGCCGCACCGCAGCGGATGGAGGCGAGACTGAGCATGTTCTCGACCGGGGCCGGCAGCTCGCCGTACCGATCCTCGAGCTCCTCGCGCACATCGTACAGCGCGTCGTCGTCCGCGGCGTCGGCAATACGCCGGTAGGCGGACAGCCGCTGCACCTCGCTCGGAATATAGTCCTTCGGAATATGCGCCGAAACCGGGATATCGACGGCTATATCCGTTTCCGGCAGCACCTGCTCGCCTTTGGCCTCCGCGACCGCCTGCCGCATGAGCTTGCAATAGTATTCATAGCCGATATCCGCGATGTGGCCGTGCTGCTCCGCGCCGAGCAGGCTGCCGGCGCCGCGGATCTCGAGATCGCGCATCGCCAGCCGGAAGCCCGCGCCGAACTGCGTGAACTCGCGGATGGCCATCAGTCGCTTGTGCGCCTCCTCGCTCATCGCTGCGCCGCGCCGCACGGTCAGGTACGCATAGCCGATGCGCGTTGAACGGCCGACGCGCCCGCGAAGCTGATAGAGCTGGGAGAGGCCGAAGCGGTCGGCGTCGATCACGATCATGGTGTTGACGTTCGGAATGTCGAGCCCGCTCTCGATGATCGTCGAGCACACGAGCACGTCCGTCTCATGCTCCAGAAACGCGAGCATCGTCTTTTCCAGCTGCCCCTCCGGCATCTGCCCGTGGCCCATGGCAAAGCGCACCTCGGGGAGCAGCTCGGAGAGCCTGCGCACATACGTTTCCATGCTCTGCACGCGGTTGTAAACGATGTATGCCTGCCCGCCGCGCGCGAGCTCCCTGGTGATCGCGTCGACAACGAGCGCATCGGTATATTCGAGCACGAACGTCTGCACCGGATAGCGGGACTCCGGCGGCGTTTCGATCACGCTGATGTCGCGCACGCCGGTCATGGACATGTTCAGCGTGCGCGGGATGGGCGTGGCCGTGAGCGTGAGCACATCGACCTCCCGCTTGAGCTCCTTGAGCTTTTCCTTGTGGTTGACGCCGAAGCGCTGCTCCTCGTCGATGATGATGAGGCCGAGATCCTTGAACCGCACATCCTTGGCCAGCAGCGCGTGCGTGCCCACGACGACGTCGATCAGCCCCTTTTGCAGCTTTTCCTTGATCGCCTTGCGCTCCAGCGGCGGCGTAAAGCGTGACAGGCACGCCGTGCGCACGGGAAAATCGGCAAAGCGCGCCGAAAGCGTGTTGTAGTGCTGCTGCGCGAGGATCGTGGTCGGCACGAGGAAGGCCACCTGCTTGCTGTCCTGCACGGCCTTGAACGCGGCCCGCAGCGCGACCTCGGTCTTGCCGTAGCCCACATCGCCGCACAGCAGCCGGTCCATGGGGCGCGGCCGCTCCATGTCGGCCTTGATCTCGCGGATGCTCTCGAGCTGATCCGGCGTTTCCCGGTACGGAAACCGCTCCTCCATCTGCACCTGCCACGGGGAATCGGGCGAGAACGCGAAGCCCCTGTTGCCGATGCGGCTGGCGTACAGCGCGGCCAGATCGACCGCGAGCTTCTTTGCGGACTCGCGCGCCCGGTTGACGCGGCCCTGCCAGTCGCTGCCGCCGAGCTTCGACAGGTGCGGAACCGTTTCCTCGTCCCCGCCGCCGATATATTTCTGAACGCGGTCCATCTGATCGGTCGGGATATACAGCCGGTCGCCCCCGCGATACTCGAGCAGCAGGTAGTCGCGCGTGTTGTCCTGCACGGTCAGCGTTTCCACGCCCACAAACCGGCCGACGCCGTATGCTTCGTGCACCACATAATCTCCGACGGCCAGTTCGGAGAGCTTGGGCGCGCCGCGCTTTTTGCCGTGCTTGACCGGGGCGGCCGCCTTGCCGAACAGCTCCTGCTCGCCGAGCACCGTCAGGTGCAGCTCCGGGTAGCAGAATCCGCGCGGCAGCTGTTGGGCCACGATCAGCGCTTCTCCGGCGACCGGCGGTCGGGTCAGCGCGCCCGATTGCGCCGTCTCGGCGCCGAGGTCTTGAAGCTGCTGCTGCAGCCGTCCGGCGTGTTCGCCGGCAAAGAGCACCGCGGCCTCGCGCGTGCGCTTCCACAGCCCGATATCGCGTGCAAGCTCCTCAAAGCTGCCCATATACTGCGGCGCGCTGCGGCCGAGCGACTGCACGATCTCCCCGGCCTGAAACAGCGGGTGGGAGCGTGCGAGCGTATACAGCGCCATCGTGCGCTTCGTGGACAGGCTTTGCAGCGCCGCTTCCGCGCTCTGCTGCAGGTTCCCCTGCTGGGGCAGCCCCTCGCCGCGCTCGAGCATCGCGGCCACGTTCTCCGCGAACGCAATCTGCGCGGCCCGCGCCGCCTCCTCGAGCCGGTGCGGCTCGTCGGCAAGGATCAGCGCATCCGGCGGCAGATAATCCACGACCGTATCGAGCTTTTTGTACAGCAGCGGCAGCAGCGCGTCCGCGCCCGCGCAGGCATGCCCCTCCCGCCATGCCGCATACTGATCGGCAAATTCCTCGCGCCCCTCGATCCTTTTGAGCGCGCGGGCGACGGCGGCCTGCGTCTGCGGCGTCTCGAACGCGGGCGCGAACACGGCCGCCGTGACCTGCTCGATGCTCCGCTGCGTCACCGGGTCGAACGAGCGCATCTGGTCGATCGTATCGCCCCAGAACTCCATGCGCACCGGATAGCGCGCGTCGGTTGCGTACACATCGACGATGCCGCCGCGCAGCGCGACCTGTCCGCGCCCCTCGACCATGGCCACCCGTTCGTAGCCCGCTTCGACAAACCGCTCGATCAGGGCGCGCGGCTGTACGTCGTCCCCCGTGGCCAGCCGGATGCGCTGCTGCAAAAACGCCTGTTTCGGCGCAACGTGCTGCAGCAGCGCGCCCATGCTCGCCACGACCACGCCGCCCTCGCCGCTCGAAAGCTGCATGAGCGCGCGCACGCGTTCGCCCGCGCGCTCGCCGGAGATGTTCAGCACATGGGTGAGCGGAATCTCGCGCGGCAGCAGCAGCGCGGCCGGTACGCCGAGCGCCTCGACGTCCGCGCGCATGCGCACAGCGGTCGTATCCGTCGTGGTCACGAGCAGCACCGTGCGAACCGCCGCGCCCGAGCCGTTCAGATACGCGCCGGCGGCCAGCGCCGCGGCAATATGCGATTTGTGCGCTTCCGGCAGGCCGAACGCCGCAACCGGGCCCCTGCCCGCGCGCAGCGCGTCGGCTACGCGGGCAAAGTCCGCTGCGGTGAACAGCATGTCGAGCAATGGTTGCTTCACCGTTGTCTCTCTCCGTATGTCGTTTCTGTCGGCGGCCTCCCGCGGGGCTGAAAGCCGCGGTGCGCCCCCATACCGGCGGTTCTGTCCGCCGGCCGCCAGGGCGGAAATTTCCGTCCTGCGGATGCAGCCGCCGCCGGTGTGTCGCCCAAAACGGCCGCCCACTCCGTAAGCATCCGAAAATCGTTTGCATCCGGCCGCCGTCGGTGTGCCGTTCAAAACGGCCGCCCTCCGCCCGATCTTGCGGCCGGAAAGAGGGCCTGTTTGCGCGCGGCTCCGGCCAATTTCTGCGTTGTTCGGAAACGCAGCGGGTCCCCGCCTCCCTGCCTATTTGCGCGCGGCTCCGACCGCAAGGCCGAGGCACATGCCGACGCTCAGACCCATGCACATGCCGAGCGCAAGCTGCCCGAACGCTGCGCCGAGCGCGGTCCCCACCGCCATGCCAAAGCACATGCCGAGCGACATCGCCGCTGCCTGCCGGTTCTGTTCCCCGCGCCACTGCATCGCTTTTTGCTCGAGCGCAGCGACAAACGCGGCCTTGCCGTCGCAATAGCCGTCGTTATCATACGGGAACTGATCCGCAAGGCGGCGCTTGAGCGCGGCGTACGCCTCTGCCTCCGCCGGATGGCTGCGCAAATAGTCGCGAACCGCGAGATGGCGGTCAATATCCTGCCGGTTGCCGCGCTCGAAGATATGCACATGGTGCGTGCGGTTGTCCCCGCCCTTGCGGTAGAACCGCCTGCCGGCAATCCCATATTCGCAGTTCTTGCCGAGAATCCTCCGAATCGCCTTTGCCTCGGCCCTGAACGCCCGTTCCCAGCCGGGATCATAGTCCGTTACGACCATTCTTCTCGCCATACGCGCCCCCTCGCTTTCATCCCCGGCCGCCGGTTATGGATTCCTGCCCGCTTCTTTGGCAGAAGCCGTCGCTCAAAGCCCCTCGTGCTTTTTATTGTAGCGCGCCTGCGCATCGTTGATTCTGCCGGCGATGATGAGCTGCGCCGCGTCGGCCGCGCGCGCGTACGCCTCGTCCAGCGCCAAAAGCGCCGCCTTGCCGGGCTTTCCCAGCACAAAGTCCTTGAGCTCGCCCCGCTGCGCCTCCCCCACGCCGATGCGGATGCGCGGGAACGCCTCGCTCCCCACGCACTGAACGACCGAGCGCATGCCGTTGTGCGTGCCCGCGCTGCCGCTGGCGCGGATGCGCAGTGCGCCCACGGGCAGGTCGATATCGTCGTACATCACGATCAGATTTTCCGGCGGCGTCTTGAAAAAATGCAGCACGCGCTGCACGCAGTCGCCCGAGAGGTTCATATACGTCTGCGGCTTCACCAGCACGACCCGCTGCCCGTTCACGACGCCCTCGCCGTACACGCCGGAAAGGCCGCGCTTGGCGACGCGGATGTGCAGCGCGTCCGCGAGCGCGTCGAGCGCGTTGAACCCTGCGTTATGCCTTGATTTTCGGTAGGCAATTCCGGGGTTGCCCAACCCCACGATAATCCACATAGCAAGAACAGTTTACCACGCCCCGCCGCCCTTGACAACCGCCATGCGCGGGGATAATATTAAAGAAACGATAGAATGGATAAAATCGACCATACAGATACGGATCGGAGACGAAACATGGCAGACAAACAGAAGTATTACCTGACCACCGCGATTGCCTATACATCCGGCAAGCCGCACATCGGCAACACCTACGAGATCGTCCTTGCGGACAGCATTGCGCGCTTCAAGCGCATGCAGGGCTATGACGTGTTCTTCCAGACCGGTACGGACGAGCACGGCCAAAAGATCGAAGAAAAGGCCATGGCCGCGGGCGTGACGCCCAAGGCGCATGTGGACCGCGTCGCCGGCGAGGTCAGACGCATCTGGGATTTGATGAACACCTCCTACGATAAGTTCATCCGCACCACCGACGCCGACCACGAAAAGCAGGTGCAGAAGATTTTCAAAAAGCTCTATGAGCAGGGCGATATCTATAAGGGCTATTACGAGGGGCTGTACTGCAAGCCCTGCGAGTCGTTCTTCACGCCCTCGCAGTGCAAGGACGGCAAGTGTCCGGACTGCGGCCGCGACTGCGAGAGCGCGCGCGAGGAGGCCTATTTCTTCAGGATGAGCAAATATGCCGACCGCCTGATCGCCCATATCAACGCGCATCCCGAGTTCATCCAGCCGGAATCGCGCCGCAACGAGATGATGAATAACTTCCTGCTGCCGGGGCTGCAGGATCTGTGCGTGTCCCGCACCAGCTTCAAGTGGGGGATTCCGGTGGACTTTGACGACAAGCATGTCGTCTACGTCTGGCTCGACGCGCTCACCAACTATATCACCGGCATCGGCTATGACTGCGGCGGCGAAAGCACGGCGCAGTTTGAGCGGCTCTGGCCGGCCGATCTCCATCTGATCGGCAAGGACATCATCCGGTTCCACACGATCTACTGGCCCATCTTCCTCATGGCGCTCGGCCTACCGCTGCCGAAGCAGGTGTTCGGCCATCCGTGGCTGCTGCAGGGCGACGGCAAGATGAGCAAGTCCAAGGGCAACGTGCTGTATGCGGACGATCTGGTCTCCGTGTTCGGCGTGGATGCGGTGCGCTATTTCGTGCTGCACGAGATGCCGTTCGACAACGACGGCGTGATCAGCTGGGAGCTGATGGTCGAGCGCATCAATTCCGACCTTGCCAACACGCTCGGCAACCTCGTCAACCGCACGGTCGCCATGAGCAACAAGTATTTCGGCGGCGCCGTCAACCGCACGGGTGCGGCCGAGCCGGTCGACGGCGAGCTGATCGCGCTCGTGAGCGGCGCCGCAAAGCGCGTAGCCGCCCGCATGGACGAGCTGCGCGTGGCCGATGCGCTCACGGAGATCTTCACGCTGTTCAAGCGCTGCAACAAATATATCGACGAGACCGCGCCGTGGGCGCTGGCCAAGGACGAGGCAAAGCGGGATCGGCTTGCCGAAGTGCTCTACAACCTCGTGGAGAGCATCGCCATCGGTGCAAACCTGCTCTGTCCGTTCCTGCCGGAGACCGCGAAGAAGGTGCTCGCCCAGATCAACGATACGGTTCGGGAGCTGGACAGTCTGTCCGCCTTCGGCCTGCGCGCGAGCGGAACGGCCGTAACCGACAAGCCGGAGATCCTGTTCCAGCGGCTTGACCTGAAGGCGGTGCTCGAGCAGGCGGAAGAAATCGCGAAAAAGCAGGCTGCGCCCGCAGCCCCCGCACCCGCAGAGGCCGAGGACGGGGAAGAGGCGCTGCCGTCCATCGAGTACGACGATTTTGCGAAGATCGACCTGCGCCTTGCAAAGGTCATCGCCTGTGAGGAGGTCAAACGCTCGAAAAAGCTGCTCAAGCTCACGCTCGACGTGGGCGGCGAGCAGCGCACCGTGGCCTCCGGCATCAAGGCGTGGTACAAGCCGGAGGAGCTCGTCGGCAAGACGGTCGTGCTCGTGGCCAACCTCAAGCCGGTCAAGCTGTGCGGCGTCGAGAGCCACGGCATGATCCTCTGCGCGTCCGATAAGGACGACGTGAATCTGTCCGCCATCACGACGCTTTCCGACATGGCGAGCGGGCTCAAGGTACGATAAGGCTCCGTTTTTCCCTGCGTTGTCTCCGGAGACAACGTCGAAAAAAGAGCTAACACAAGTCCATCAGATAAAACACGCCTGCCGGAGGATGCTCCGGCAGGCGTGTCAGTTTGTCAAAAAAGTAACGATGCGAACCGCCCCGTCGGTTCGCGCACGAGCATTGCGCAGGAAGAACCATAGG
>ERZ857882.4122-NODE-4122-length-12880-cov-6.333645_pt1 | contig 12880 bp, 10 predicted proteins | sample MGYA00519697_ERZ857882 | MGnify/ENA primary metagenome ERZ857882 (study PRJEB31778, sample SAMEA3449373) | human gut metagenome | biome: human gut; feature: human-associated habitat; material: faeces | place: United Kingdom | collected 2010/2012 ...
TTACTGTATCTGTTGGGAGCAACACTGTTCGGATGGAATTTGGCGTTTTTGGCGTACTGATGACCAGCTTCCCATTCTGTCGAGCAACGCTTTTATTGATGGACAACGTGCAGCTCTGAACGTCCAAGTCTTCCCACCGTAAAGCCAGCAGTTCTCCGCGGCGCAAGCCTGTGGTCAGTTCCAGATACATCGGCGCGAGAATGCCATGCTCCTTCGCTGCGCTCAGGTACGGACCGACCAATGCTTCGGGCAAAATTTTCATCTCTTTGCGCGCGTTCTTTGGAATTTTGCATTTCTTTGCCGGATTTGCTAAAATCAACTTTTCTTCCACTGCATGTTCCAGCGCCTTATTCAGCACCACATGAACGCATTGCACCATGCGTGGGCTGAGTCCGTGTTCTTTCAGCTCCGGCTGATTTTTCTTCTGCACGCGCCCGTTTTTGAGCAGCTCGTTGTAAAACTGCTGAATTTGCAGCATCGTCAGCTTTTCCAGTTTGACGCTTCCAAGTTTCGGAATGATGTGATGATCAATCGCGTTGTGGTAAAATTCCTTGGTTGAATATCTCACTTGCGGCTCGATGTATACGGAGTACCACAGCTTCAGCCACTGTTCGAGTGTATAACTGCCAGCTTTCACAGGATCGAGCTTCTTACTGTCCTCAATGGCAGTACGCAGCTTGTCTTTGACTTCTGCTTGTGTTTTGCCAAGCACATTTTTCGTGATTGCCTTTCCGTTTGCATCATAGCCCGCCGTATATCTGCCTTCCCAGCGTCTGTCTTTTCGCTTGCGAATATTCCCTTCGCCGTTGGCGCGTCGTTTCGGCATCGTGTCTACCTCCTTCGTTTTCGGTTAGCACACACGATTACCACAAACACAGCCGAATAGCAAGTCCAATCTTTCTTCACGCACATTTTCGTTCCTCACACTGCTCCCCCATTCTGGGGATCAAAATTTGTTTTTTGAATGGCCGAAAAGAATTACCCAATCAAAGTTTTTTATTCTATTTTCTTTACGCCGCCACGGTGGGCGGACGCGGCGTTTGTGTAGCGCAAACCTGCACGGATGCGCGGTCATCCCACATAACCGCACATATCGGCACGACGCGCCCCACGCCGCGGAGTAAATGGCTACGCCGATGTGCGTTTCCGACTTGTGCCATAGTTCAACCGTTAGTCCTCCGCCTGCAGGCGGCATTGGGGTCAGGGTTCTCCCTGCAAGCCGCATTTTGGTACCAAAATGCTATGCTTGCGCTTTTCTTGCAAGGCAAGAAAAGCCTAAAACGCAGCCTGATCCTCATTCCGTTTAGAAGAATTTATTGATTTTCATTTTGTACAAGCCATGAAATCCAAAATTTTTGCGCTTCGGATGCCGTAGTCGCTACATTAGTCGCTATGTAAATTTGAAATTCGGATTTTTGCCTTTTGTAGTCGCTAGTATAGTCGCTATGGTTTTCTTACGCCGTATTTGCAGCTCGCGCCCCGGCGATGGGGAACAGCACGGACAGAGCTTGGCAGCTCTCACAGCTCGTGGAAGGGGTCTTGACTGCTTTCAACCCCAGCCACGGCAGCCTGTCTTGCGTCGAAACAAACTGCGTATCTTTCGCTTCCGTGCAAGCGCGAAAGCTCAACCACTCCGTTTGTTTCTCCTTTCCCCACGAAGTACCGTTTTTCGAAAAAGCCTTTGTGGCGATCCACATCGTCACACCTAAAGGAAGCGATAACGCTCGTGTATGGGATACCTCCAACCGGGCAATACAGGTCATCCTCAACAATCTGAAAGGGGTATCCTCCATGCTGCTGATGTTGCTCGCTTGCAGTAACTCCCGGATCTTTGCTCGCCGGGCTTGTTCCTCTGGGCTTCGTTTCTTTCTGCTCATATGATAAACCTCCAAATCGGTGCTTCCATTCTACACCTATTCGGAGGTTTACACAATTTTCGGAACAGTCTCGAAAAAAAGCAGCCATAAAAAGCACAGTGACTCTATTGCTACTAATAATTCCTCCATTATAGTTCTCCTGGTCATGTTTCAACAGTGCTTGTTCCCACCGTTCTGTCAGTCAGAGAATCTTGTGGGGAACAAATATGCTGTTTAGCTCCCTAACTGTTCATTCCAAAATCGACATTTCAACACCTCATCCAGCATTTTTCGATATAATTCCGGGCGCCAATCTGGCTTTCCAGTTAAGGGATTTTTGCGAAATAGATTTACATTGCTATTGTTGTCTGCTAACGAAAGGTCAATTGTCGCTTCATACATCACTGCATTATCCGAATTTTCCGAAAAAAATCCTGTCCCGGCATAATAATGGCATGTTTCATAAGAGCAATTGTCTGGACCAATAATTGAACTTCCGCCAATAAAATGTTCGTTTTTCCCACGTCCAGCCAAGTTCGCCGACGCAATATATAACGTATTGATTTGAACGTGATACTCAAGCGCTTTACGAATCAGATCCCACTGGTTGGCCTCCCGGCTGCACGCAGTACAATTCAGAAACAGTCTGGCCCCCATCGCCTTTGCATACCGCGTCATTTCTGGGAAATTATATACGTCGTAGCAAATAGCAAGCGCCACTTTGCCCCACGGGGTATCGAATACCATAGGGCACATTTCTCCAGGCGTTGCCCAAACGGGCTCTCTTCCTGGAAGATGAGCCTTGCGGTACACACCAATCAGTCCATCTGTACCGCAAACAAAGGCAGAATTATACACTCGTTCATTTTCGCGTTCGGCAGCTCCAAATACAACGTAAATATCATACTTCTTTGCAGCCTCTTCGATGCAGCGGATTGACTCACCATCGGCGGGTTCCGCTTCTTGGTGGTGCATCAAAAAAGTACCCTCGCCATTTTCCTCATAGCCATTTAAAGCTGTTTCAGGGAATACAATGATATTTACACCTTTACGATTGGCAATCTCGATATAGTCCAGCATACGCTGTAAATTTAATGCTTTGTTTCCCCAAGAGGGTCTGAAATTTACAACAGCAACTGAAATTACATGTTTCATCTAATATGTCTCCTCAAAATCATTTGGTTTTCTTTGCTTCAATATTGCTTGCCGCTACAGCAAAAAGTAGAACCAATCCTTTGACTAACCACTGCCAATAATCGTTAAGCCCGATCATAATCATTCCATTTCCAAGAATGCCCATAATAAACACACCAAAGAAAACACCCGTGATTTTACCTTTTCCGCCATTGACGCTAACGCCACCCAGAACAATGGCAGTAATTACATCCATGGGGAAATCCACGCCGATTGAGGGCTGGCCAGAGCCCAGTCGAGCGGCCATTAAAATACCCGCAAACGATGCGAATAGACCGCTTACGCAAAATACAAGGGTGTTGACAGATTTTATGTTGATACCCGACAAACGAGTTGCCTCAGCATTTCCACCTACAGCATATACATATCGGCCGATATACGTACAATTTAACACCCAAAATCCACAAGCAAATAGCACAAGCATGATGAGAAGAGGGACAGGAAAAACACCGAATAAGTACCCTTGTCCCAGATACTTAAACGCATCTGGCAGACCGTAAATCGGTTCAGCGTCTGTCAACAAAAACGCAATACCTTTTAATATGGTTTGCATGGCAAGCGTGGCGATTAACGGAGAAATATGAAATCTTGTATAAGCTAAGCCGCTCACACCGCCCAGGAGGAAACCTAAAATTAATGTCACTATAATTGCCACAAAAATAGGAACACCGTGATTCACAATCAGCATTGTGCAAAGTACGCCGGAAAATGCAAGCATGGAACCAGTAGAAATATCAATACCGCCCGTAATCATAAGGAAGGTACAGCCTACGGCGGCGATTCCAATAAAAGATACTTGGCGACCGACCGTTAAGAAATTACTGATTGTCAAAAAGTTTCCAGACAAGAAACTGAAAATTACAATTTCCAACAAAAGGATAAAAAAGACTCCGCATTTTTGATAAAGGTCAAACGCTGTACTAATCTGTGTTTTTTTCATAATAATTCATCCATTCTCTAATTTGTTTCACCAGATGCTAAACGCATAATATTTTCCTGGTTGATTTGAGTTCCAATTAAAGTGCCTTGCTGGTTGCCCTCATGTAAAACAATGACTCTATTGCACATACCGACCAACTCAGGCATTTCGGAGGAAATCATCACAATTCCCTTACCCTCCTGACGCAGGAAATCCAATAGTTCATAAATTTCCTTTTTAGCACCAACATCGATACCACGCGTGGGTTCATCAAAGAATAGAATATCTGCGTTTGTAGATAACCACTTAGCAAGGACTATTTTTTGTTGATTCCCGCCACTCAAGCTGGAAACAGGATTTTCAACAGACCCTAATTTGATAGATAATTTTTGGATAAAGCTTTGGAGCAATTCGTTTTCTAATTTTCGGGATATGGTAAATTTAGGCCTACATAATCTTCTGATTTCAATTAATGATGCGTTAAAGCGGATAGGCAACATTAAGTGCAACCCCTGATTTTTCCGATCCTCTGGAATCAGACCAATCCCATATTCTATGGCTTTTCTTGGAGCGGATATTTTTACTTCTTGTCCACGTATCCGAATCTGACCACCACTAATCTGATCTGCACCAAAAATGGCTCGCACGACTTCACTTCTCCCTGCACCGACCAAACCGCCCAAACCTAAAATTTCTCCGCGTCGCACCTCAAAAGAAATATGATTAAGTAAAGGCGTGGTCAAATCCTGCACTTCTAGTAGCACTTCTCCGTCTCTGCTAGGTTGTTTTTTTTCTGGGAACTCTGTTCCAAGCTCTCGTCCGACCATTAAACTGATCAATTCATCTTTATTGGTTTCGCAGGTGTTGAGGGTATTGACTTTTTCTCCGTCTCGTAGAACGGTAATGCGATCAGATAGCTCAAACAATTCCTCTATTCTGTGTGAGATATAAATAATGGTAACGCCAGAAGCCCTCATCTCTTTCACAAGCCTGAATAGCGTCTCTACTTCCGCATTTGTTAATGGTGCCGTTGGTTCATCCATAATCATGAATTTAACTTGTTCCATGAGAACCTTGCCGATTTCAACAAGCTGGCAATATGCTACGGAAAGCGTGTTGATCTTAGCCATAGGGTCTATATGTACATTCATGCTATCGAACAATTCGATAGTTTTCTGAATCATTTCTTGCTTTTTTATACGGATTCCTTGTCGAATTTCCTTACCAAGAAAAATGTTTTCATACACCGTCATCTCGGGCACCAAATTGAATTCTTGGTAAATCATCCCAATCCCTTTTTCCTTGGCCTCTGTTGGTGTTAGTGAAGTAAAAACCTTATTGTTGATTATGATATTTCCGCTGTCTGGTGCAATAGATCCAGATAATATATTACAAAGGGTAGATTTTCCGGCACCATTTTCCCCTAGAAGTGCATGCACTTCTCCTGGTTTGAAATCAATAGAAACGTTGTTTAGAGCATGTATACCTTTATATGATTTTGTAAGATTCTGCACTTCCAGATGTATCTGATTCATCTTTCTTCCTCACAAGCGTAGATTTATATTAGTTAGTGAGATGCCCAAATGAACATCTCACCAACTAAATTCAAAAATTATTTCATGTTGTCAATAGCATCATAATCCGGGGTTTTCGCGAGATATTCTTCAACATTTTCCTTTGTAATGGAGAACACCTCAAACACCATTTTTTCTTCATACTCCAAACCAAGCTTCGCTCTTGCCATATTTCTCTGAATATAATAGGCTACCTCAGAGGTGAGCATTTTGCTTGCCACAGAAGCTCTGTAAATTGTACCATCAGCAATCTTAGCCAACGCTGATGCGTCGCCATCAATACCGCCAATGAAGAAGTCGTCTGTTGCCTTACCCGCGCCAACGACAGCTTCATATGCACCCAAAGCACCGCTGTCATTGATGCAAAGAATTACCTTGACATCCGGATGGGCCTGCAAAATAGACTCCGTCACGGACATTCCATCCTCGGAAGTATAGCCTTCTTGCTCTGCAACGACAGTGGCATTGGGAGCCTCGGCCTCCAGCACATCATGAAACGCAGCTACACGCTGACGAATTGTCTCACTACTAGGCTGCGTCAGCAGGGCGACTTCCGCTGTACCGTTCAACTTGGTATTAATCCATTCCGCAGCAGTTTTTGCTAATGCTGAACCCTGTGCATAATCGTCATAAGTCATGGTAGAAGTCATCTCAGGATACTCAGGATATGTGCATAGAGCCATGCCGGACTCAGCAGCTGCTTTGACGATGTCCGTCATTGCAGCAGAATCAACGGCTCTCATATCGCAAGCATCAATTCCCTTAGTTATGAGATTTTCCATACCAGTGACCTGCTTCTCCGCATTGCTACCGCCATCTATAACGGTCAGATCATAACCATGACGGTCTGCAAATGCCTGGGCGCCCTTCACAGACTCAACAAAATAAGGATTGCTGATGTCCATAACAACAAAACCCATTTTGAGTTTAGTGTCTTCAGGCACCGTGGTCAGATAGGGGTGAGAACTGGATGCGTTTGAAGACGTATCGTTGGTGGTGTTGTTTCCAGTTTCAGAGTTTGAAGATGCATCTGTAGAAGCACCATTATTCGATGCTCCGTTTTGCGCACAAGCAACCATTCCAAATGCCATAATGGTTGCCAAGATGAGCGAAATTACCCTTTTCATAGTTACCTCCGTTGTAATTTTTTTTATGAAAACGAAGAACAAACCGCTATCTGTATTTATTTGGGTGATGCTTTCAACAGAATTAACCGGTAAAGATTCTGCGTATTCACACTAGACCAGCTATAGCAGAGATGTTTATCCCATATTTCGGTTTCTTTCCAATCAGGACATCAACAACATTCTGTGTTGCTTTTATTCTTAACTCTTCTACTGCTTCCTCAGTATTAAATCCACTGTGATCGGTTAGTACACAATTATCCAATTTCAGTAATTCGTTGTTACTTTCAATCGGCTCTATATTGAAGGTATCCAAACCAGCCCCAGCGATATCACCTTCCTTCAACGCCTTAATTAAAGCGGACTCATCTACTAAGGCGCCGCGAGAAGTATTTATAAGAATCGCACTCTGCTTCATCAGCGCCAATTCATCGAAACCAATAATCCCTCTTGTTTCGGAGTTAAGAGGAAGGTGCAACGAAACAATATCACCTTCGCGAAGTGCTTCCTCTAAGTTTGTTTTTATGGCACCACATTCTAAAATTGTTTCTTCACTTACAAATGGATCATATATGTAGATTTTGCTTAAGTTAAATCCCTTTAATTTCCTGACCAATGCATGTCCAATTCTTCCAAAGCCAATAAGAGAAAGAGTTTTCCCCTCCAACCTCATCATATGATTTGCGTTGATGTTCCATTTTCCTTCTCGGATTAGGCGATCCTTCATGGCGACACGCCTAATACAAGCGAGTATTAAGGCAACTGCCATATCCGAGACGTCTTCCGCACAGTAATCCGGAACATTTGTAACAACAATTCCTCTATCTGTACAAGCTTGGACGTCAACATTGTCATACCCAACCCCATACCTTGAAATCACTTTACAATTAGCCAGATTATCTATTACATTTCGGCTACAGGGGGCTAAATTTAGGAGTATTGCATCTGCGTTTTCACATTCTTTTATTAATTCGTCTTCTGTATCGCAATTACAAACCTTTAATCGGCAACCAAAGGACTGAAGAAGTTCCGTTTCGATTGCAGCGTCAGGAAATCTTAAATCAGACATAACAACTTCGAATTTAGGCATATATCCTCACCCATCCATTTTCATTATTTAAACTCTCTAATATAAAAAATATGAATTATGACCAATTAACGCTGAACTCTGCCGGTTCCATCACCGCCAGCGAGCTTCTCCACATCAGAAACACTGACACGGTTAAAGTCGCCGATGATGGAGTGTTTCAGGCAGGAAGCAGCCACGGCAAACTCCAGCGCCTGTTGTTTATTCTCGTAGGTATTCAGACCGTAGATCAAGCCGCCAGCGAAACTGTCCCCGCCCCCGACGCGGTCGATGATGTCGCGGATCTCGTATTTCTTGGAGATATAGAAATTCTCGCCGTCGTTGAGGCAAGCGGCCCATCCGTTCCAGTCGGCGCTGTGGCTCTCCCGCAGGGTGATGGCGATCATCTTCATGTGGGGATACGCCGCCAGCACCTTGTCACCCAAGGCCTTGTATTTTGCTCGATCCAATTCACCAGACTCTACATCCACGTCCACGGTAATCTCCAGAGACTTCTGGACATCCTCCTCGTTGGCAATGGCCACATCAACATACTTGGCCAGCTCACGCATCACCTCAGCGGCCTTCTTGCCGTACTTCCACAGGTTCTTGCGGTAATTCAAATCGCAGGAGACCGTGATCCCCTTCTCCTTAGCGACCTTCACGGATTCCAAGCTCAGTTCCATCGCACTCTCGCTGATGGCGGGGGTGATGCCTGTGATGTGGAACCAATCGACACCCTCGAACACCTTATCCCAGTCGATGTCACCGGGTTTGGCCAGCGCGATGGTAGAATAGGCGCGGTCATAGACCACCTTGCTGGGCAGCTGATTGGCGCCGTTCTCCAGGAAGTAGATGCCCATCCGGCCGGGGCCACGCTGCACCTTGCTCACATCCACACCAAAACGGCGCAGTTCCTTGACGCACTCGTCACCGATGGCATTGTCGGGCAGGACCGTGCAGTACTGGGCGTCCATGCCATAGTTGGCCAGGGACACTGCCACATTGGCCTCGCCGCCACCAAAGGTGGCCTCCATCATGTTGCTCTGGAAGAAACGCTCATGGCCGGGAGCACGCAGACGCAGCATGATCTCACCAAATGTTAAAACCTTCATTGTTATTACTCCTTATTTCTGTAACAGGTGGATGGCAAAGCCGCCAATTTCATCCTTCAGGTACACCGCGATCATCCGATCACCCTTATACTTGGTGGTCTCCATGTCTGCCTGGAAGCCCTTCTTCCCCAGATCGGCAATGGCGATATCAATCTGGTTCGTGCGTACAGCCAAGTGTCCCTGCTTGCCCAGATACTGACTCTTCATCACCTCGATGCCGGTGGAAGCAAAAACAGAGCTGTTGCCATCCTTCGCGGCAAAGCCAAATGCGGCACCGAACTCACCCGCCACGTCTTGAGCCGCAGCATTATCCTCGGTATTGATGCCCACATGGGCTACCTCGTAGCCCAACAAGTTTCGACGGGACTCGACGCACAGGGAGGTGATCTTTTCGAAGTTGCCGGCAGCGATATCGGCCTTGGGACAGACCCAGCTGCCGCCCACGGCGTGGATGAAGGGGGCAGAGATATACTCGCCCACATTCTGGGCATTGACGCCGCCTGTAGGAATGAACTTGATCCCGCCAAAGGGGCCGGACAGAGCCTTCATGGCACTCAGGCCACCGTAGACGTTGGCGGGGAAGAATTTAACCACGTTCAGTCCCAGTTTCATAGCGGCCATGATCTCGCTGGGGGTGACGCAACCTGGGGTGATGACCACGCCGTTGTCGACACACCACTTTACGACCTCCGCATCAAAACCGGGAGAGACGATGAATTTGGCCCCCATCTCCACCGCCTTCTGACACTGCTCCAGCGTGATGACCGTACCGGCGCCCACCAGCATGTCTGGACAGTTGTCCGCCACCGCCTTGATGGCATCGGGCGCAGCTGCCGTACGGAACGTGATCTCCATTACGTCAATCCCACCCGCCAGGAGTGCTTGCGCAGTGGGCGCCGCATCCTTAGCGTTGTCAATCACAACAACAGGAATAACCCCTGCATAATTAAGTCTTTCAAGAATATCCATACAACTTCCTCTTTTTTTATAAAGCATATTCCAATTTGTCTTTTGAGAATGGAACGCAAGCCAACAACTTAAACACGCTCGTAATTTCCTGTTACCCTGTAATATTTCCCTCAATCAAATTCACACAACGGGACACGGCTTTCATTTCATATAGTGATACTACGTTTACCTATTTGAGTTATTTTATGTGAAGATTATACTCCGACTTAAAGAAAAAGAATATTGACAGAATAAATGAAATAATATTAGCACCTATGTATATATTTCACAAAATTTTACGAGTGATTTCATATGGTGGAATTTCAAAAAACTCTTTTATTTTTCATAATGTTATGATAAAATACGATAAAATTATTGTGATATAAGTTTTTGGGAAGGCTTTTCACTGTTTTTTTAAACACTTGTAAAAAGTTTCTGGTAGCCAACGTTCCAATGTTAATATTAATATAAGAAAATAATTGTGGAGGAAATTGATGGAAAATGGTATTATTCAATGTGTAGAACGTACCTTCGAGTTGCTTGAGTTATTAGCACAGTCTGCAGAACCTCTTTCGTTAAAAGAAATATCTACAAAGTGTAACTTGGCTCTCCCTACGGCTCATCGGCTCTTAAATAATTTATGTTCTTTGAAGTATGTGATCCATGAGCGCGGTGGCTATTATAGGGTTTCATTAAAACTCTATGAACTCGCCAATCAAACGGCACCCCGTTCAAGTTTAATCGCAATTGCAAAGCCGTATATTGATGAATTAAGCAGTTCTCTTGGTGAATCGGTGCATCTTGTGGTGCGTGATGAAAATGATGTTGTGTATGTTTATAAAGTAACTCAACCGATTGGTTCAATTCAGATGGCTTCTAAAATAGGAATGAGGCTCCCTATGTATCGTTGCGCTACCGGAAAAGCAATCATGGCCTCCTTGCCAAACGGAGAAATTAAAAAGATATTTGAGTCTAGCAATGTGATATCAGTAACAAAGAACACAATCACGGATTTTGCTGATTTGATGAAAGAAATTAATCAGGTTCGCATAAATAATTACGCAATGGATAACGAAGAAAATGAAGAACTTATCAGTTGCATAGCAACGTCTCTTGGAAGAGAGGGCGATGATATAAACTATGCTGTAAGCGTATCTACCCTCACAGCTCGTTTAACAGACAAACACAAAAGTGAAATCATAAATGCATTATTAAAAACCAAAGATAAGGTTGAACAACTTCTTATTATTGAATAAGTGCCTCCATACTTTATCAATTTTTAACTTAACCGCAATTAATCCACGTAAATCAGCTCCGCCAGCTGCTCCGGCGTCTTCGCGGCTTCCAGACGGTTCGGTGGCGCGTGGATCAACGCACGAATGCATGAATACAAACGCATGGATCGGGTTGAATCAGGTTGAATCACCGTTGACCTCCTCCACATTAAACAAAAATGTGCTTATCGGCTTAACGCAGCTGGGCACAAGATGCAGCGACGGCTCTTGCTAGGGTGTATCTGAAAACTGAAAATGTGCCCGGCAGCGTGAAAAGGCCTGCTGTCCGGGGGCGTTGGGAGTTTTCAGATACACCCTAGGCGCAAGAAGATCTGATCGCCGGTTTTTAGGCGATTGAAGCGGAAGCAGAACTCGTCCAAATAGGACTGAAGCTGTGTGCAGCGGCCGTGATAAGTGCCGAGCAGAAACGCTTTCAGATTGCTGATGGCTTTGTGCAGCCAGTGCAGGTCGCCAGGTTCATACTTTTTCGCGTCCAGCTCCACGCCAGACAGGTTCTTATAGCTTCTGTAGCCGTCGCATTCGATTTTTGCACCCGGTGCAGCAGCTTTGTCGACGACTTGCTGAAGTGTTTTACTCGTGACGTCTTCCACGACCTGCATCCGCGTGAACAAAGCCGCGCCGTTTTCCGTTTTTGACAGCGCCACCACGATCTTCGCCTTGTCCGTCCCGCGACCACGTTTGCCGTTGTGCGTTGCTCCGCCCACGTAGCCGTCGTCCATCTCAACAATGCCAGAAAGTGCGTAGTTCTCGTCTCTTTGAGCCATCGCGCGGCGAATTCGATGCAAAAGATACCACGCCGACTCATAGCAGATGTTCAGCGTACGGCTCAGTTGGACGGCAGAAATGCCGCGTTTGTCCGTGGCACACAGATAGATCGCCCAGAACCAAGCGGTCAGCGGCAGGTGCGTGCGGTGCATAACGGTTCCTGCGGTGACGGAGGTCTGGCGTCGGCAGGCGCGGCACTGGAACGTGTTTCTCCCGCGAACCGGGTAGTATTCCGTACAGCCGCATTTCGGGCAGACAAAACCGTTCGGAAACCGAAGCCGGAATAATTCCGCCCGGCAGGCATTCTCGGTGCTGAAACGGGCGCGAAATTCCTGAAATGTGATAGATATAAGGAAATGTCAAAAATCAGACTACTTAATTTTGTGAAATCATGATGCCCTCCATGAAGGTGTTAGCTATCTGAAATTTTGCTTTATCCCTTTCATGACTTGACTATCAGCAAAACTCAAGCTACAATCCATCTCAACCTCGGCAAAAATCCTCCAAATCCGCTTGTTTGTTCTGACCCGGATTGTGACCCAAGTGTGCGTGAAAGCATGTGGACGCAGTGGACAAATCGCTGTAAAATCCCGCACTTTTCACTGACGGAACGGACGTATTTAACGCAAAAACGCTCAATATCACGAACCGATCGCAGCTGGCAGTCATGAGGTCAGCGGTTCGATCCCGCTTATCTCCACCAAAACAAAAAGTCATTCCGTAAGGAATGGCTTTTTTGTTTTGGCTGGGCATACGTGGCGCGAGAAACGCTGTGGTTCGACCGAATGCATTTTTGCGGCGCAAAAGCGCCGCTTTTTCTGCATGCAATGCAGAAAACACAAGAAAATGCAATCGGCACGGAGGCGGCGCAGCCGCCGGAGTATCCCGCTTATCGTTCCACTTTCCTTTCTCGAAAATCAGCCGCATTTCTTTAGTCATGCGACCTGACCCAGATTCGACCCAAACGGGCGAAAACGCGGTGGATTTATTGAGATTTATTTGACAAAACAGCATGAGTTTCTCT
>ERZ857882.4123-NODE-4123-length-12879-cov-3.595836_pt1 | contig 12879 bp, 6 predicted proteins | sample MGYA00519697_ERZ857882 | MGnify/ENA primary metagenome ERZ857882 (study PRJEB31778, sample SAMEA3449373) | human gut metagenome | biome: human gut; feature: human-associated habitat; material: faeces | place: United Kingdom | collected 2010/2012 ...
AAAAAGGTGGCCTTTAGCGGCAACATCATTCTGAATGACGGCGGAAGTGTTTATGCCGAAGCGCTGGACCCGGAAACAGGCCGTTACTACGGCATGGCGGTCTACTACGGCTACGATCTCAGCGGCGGCGGGCTGAACGCCCTGCACGTGGGCAATGAGACCCGCGTGGCAGGAACGTTCCAGTACTACGAAGCCGGGGGCGTATGGCAGGTGACGGATGTGAAGTACCGCGCCATGAAGCCGGACGACCCGGACAATCTGCGCAAGCTGGGCGAGGGGAAAAAGCCTGCCTATCAGCGGCTGACGGCTGCTGAACTGAAGCAGGAGGGGCCGCTTTTGACGGCCGCCTCTGCGGAGCTTCAAGGCCTGACAGTAGAAAGTGCCGAAACGCTGACTGCGAAGGACGGTACTGTCTCCTTACTGCTGGACTGCCGGCAGAACGGCGAAACGGTTCGGATTCGAACGCTTGCCGCACAGAATGTCGCAGAAACGCTTCTGCCCGCAGAAGCCTATCTTCACCATCAGGTCGACGTTAAGGGAATGATCCAATGCGGCGAAGAAGGGGCGTACCTGCTGGTTTTCCAGCCGGAGGGCCTTATGCTTCACCCGTGAACATGACAAGGAGAAAGAAAATGAAAAAGTTTTTTGCGCTGCTGACTGCGCTGGTGCTGTGCGCGACCCTGTTTGTGGGCACTGCCATGGCCGAGGACGAGAATCTGGCTTCCGCTAAGGGACTTTTGGATTTCTGGTACAAGAACAAGAGCCGCGACAAGCTGACCCAAACGGCTGAGGACTACGAAGTTCCCGCCCAGTTGATGATCGACGGCGTGGCTTACCCGCTGACCTGGTCCGTAGATACCGACGCGATCCAGATCACCCCGGCCGAGGACGGCAAGTATCTGGTGGACATCGACGAAACGAACCCCAAGGATCTGGTCTACACCCTGACCGCCACTGTGACCGCGCCGGACGGCAGCACGCTGGACGTGCCCTATGAGCGCATGGTTCCCGCCGCGGTGCTGGACATGAGCTATGCGGACATCGTGGCCGCCGCTTATGCGCTGGACACCGACACTGCCATGAGCAAGGCCCAGCGGCTGTTCGGCAAGGTGGTCTCCGTTGACACCGCGTGGAGCGACGAGTATCAGAACATCACCGTCACCATTCAGGTGGGAGAACTGGCCGACCAGCCCATCCAGTGCTTCCGTCTGACCGGCGAAGGCGCGAAAGACCTGAAGGAAGGCGACGAGATCACCGTCACCGGCATCCTGAAGAACTACAAGGGCACCATCGAGTTCGACAAGGGCTGCGTGCTGGTCGGCTACGGCGAAATCGTCAGTCAGAAAGCGATTGTAGACGCGGCTTACGCGCTGGAATCGGGCGTTGCCATGACGGCTCCGACCGCGCTGGTGGGCGAAGTGGTTTCCATTGACTCCGCGTGGAGCGACGAATACCAGAACATCACCGTGACCATCGTCTGCGACGGTCTGACCGAACAGCCCATTCAGTGCTATCGTCTCTCCGGCGAGGGCGCGCAGGCGCTGGAAGTCGGCAGCGTGGTCGGCGTGTACGGCACGATTAAGAACTACAAGGGCACGATCGAATTCGACAAGGGCTGCACGCTGGACGCTGTGGTCAAGGCGGAGTAATCGTTTCCTAACATGGGGGAATCCTGCATCAGCGGGACTCCCCTTTTTCTGTACGCAAAACGCCGTGCTTCCGATCTTGGAAACACGGCGTTTGATACTATTTCCAGATAAAAATGCACCAAGATGCGCCGCGAATTTTTCATTCTGGCTAACGTGAATGAAACGCAGCGCAGCAGCGCTACGCTAAGTGGAATGAGCGGACGCCAGAAAGGAAAAGGCGCAAGCAGATGGTGCAGTTGAATCTGGAAATAGTATGATTATGCTTCGTAGCCCAGTGCCTTCATGAAGCGCTGGAAGCCCGCCAATCCGGCTTCATCGCGCTTGTAGACACCCGCGTCCGCCAGCACCTGCGCGCACACCAGCGCCACTTCCTGCCGCAGGATGGCTTCCGCTTCCGCCGACGTTTGGACAAGTCCGTGCCGCGCGACAACTTCCACCAGCCAGTCGTAGTGTTTCGCGCACGGGTCGCTTTCCGCCGGACGCACCAGCGGCTTCTCGCCCGTCAGGTAGCCATTCAATGCCGCTAACTCCGTCTTCAGGCGGCCCGGCAGGATGAACAGCCCCATCACCTCAATCAGCCCGATGTTCTCCTTCTTGATGTGATGCAGCGGCGCATGCGGATGGAAGATGCCCAGCGGGTGCTCTTCGCTCGTGCGGTTGTTGCGCAGAACGAGGTTCAGGCGGTACTGCTCCCCCTCTTTGCGCAGAATCGGCGTAATGGTGTTATGGGGCGTTCCGTTCGTTTCCGCAAGAATGCCGCACGCTTCGTCGCTGTACCCGCGCCACGCGTCCAGAATCCGGCTGGCTTCGGCAATCAGCGTCTGTTCGTCCGTGCCGCTGAGCTGAATGGTGGACATCGGCCAATCGAGCAGTGCCGCCGAAACGCCCGGCACCGGAGACTTCAGCTGGCAGCGCACTTTCGCATCGTCCATCGGGAAATGATAGCGTCCGCCCTGAAAATGGTCGTGATTGAGGATTGACCCGCCGACTATCGGCAAATCCGCATTCGAGCCGAGCATGTAGTGCGGGAACTGCTGCACGAAGTCAAACAAGCGATCGAATGTGCCGCGGGAAATGCGCATCGGCACATGCTGGCTGTTCAGCACGATGCAGTGCTCCGGGTAATACGCATACGGCGAATACTGCAGATACCACGTCTGCCCAGCGAGCGACAGCGGCACCATGCGGTGATTCTGCCGCGCCGGGAAGTTGCTGCGGCCGCGGTAGCCGGGATTCTCCACGCACAGCATACACTTCGGATAGCCGACGCTGGGCGCATTCTTCAGCTTTGCGATTTCCTTGGGGTCTTTTTCCGGCTTGGAGAGGTTGATGGTGATTTCCAGCCGTCCCGCCGGCGTATCGGCAAAATAACGGACGTTCTGCGCAATCGCATCAACCTTGATGTAATCGCACGCGCGGCACATCTGGTAGAAATCCTCCGTCGCCTGTTCGGGATGCCCCTGCGAAACGCACTGCTGGAAGTGCGCGCGTACTTCCTTCGGCGACGGCGTGAGCAGCCCCATCAGGCGCGCACTAAAGAGGTCACGCGCATACGTCATATCCTCGATAAGGCCTTTTTCGACCGCCAAATCGCACAGTGCCCGCAGAAGCGCCGTCGCGGTCGGCGGCACGTCCGTCATCGGCACAGTATCGCCGGCGGGGGCATCCAGCTGAAACGCATCGAGCAGCAGGTTGCGGAAGTACGGCATATCCACCGTTTCTATCAGCCCTTTTGCCGATGCGTAAATCAGCAGATTTTCAATTGCCTGTGTTGTATTTTCTTCCCAAGACATCATCAACAGCCCTTTCTGTATTCATCGCTCTGGCCTGATTCATTCCTATTATAGCGGAAAACAGCTTTTCTGTCAATCAGCCCGGCAAAAGACTTGACAGAAAGGCAAAAAGACAGTAGGATAAATCATATGATTTCCCATTGATTTTCAGGAGGCGGCTTCATGAACGAACGCGAGGAAGGCAAGGGAATGCGGCTTCTGCGCAAGGGCAAACGAGGCCTGATTCAGGCGATTTTCAGTCGTCTGGGGCTGATTGTGCTGCTATTTTTGCTGCAGCTGGCGCTTCTGCTGGGGCTGTTCAGCGCGGCAGCAGAGTTCTTGCCGCACTTTTTCGGCGGAACGATTGTGTTCAACGCCATTATCGTCATTTATCTGCTCAACAGCGAAGGCGACCCGACCGCGAAGTTGACGTGGCTGGTGTTTTTCAGCGTTGCGCCGGTGTTCGGGGCGCTATTCTATCTATACACCAAGAGTGACATAGGGCATCGGCTTTTGCGCGAACGGACGACACAGCTGATTCGCGAAGGTCGCAGTGACCTCCGCGCACATGCCAGCGCACAGCAGCATCTGGAAGAGTGCGACCCGCAGATTGCGCGCATGGCAAGCTACATCGCGAAAAGCGGCTGCTATCCCGTTTGGGAGCATACCGCTGTGACGTACTTTCCGCTGGGCGAGGACAAATTCGCCGCGCTGCTGCCCGCGCTTCGGCAGGCGAAGCATTTCATCTTTCTGGAGTACTTTATCGTGGAAGAGGGCGAAATGTGGGGGCAGGTGCTGAGTATTCTGGTGGAAAAAGTGAAGCAGGGCGTGGAGGTGCGCGTACTGGTGGACGGCACATGCGAGTTCACGCACCTGACGCACGATTATCCCCGCCGGATGCAGGAACTGGGCATCAAGTGCAAGATGTTCGCGCCCGTCCGTCCGTTCGTCTCGACGCACTACAACTACCGTGACCACCGCAAAATCGCTGTGATTGACGGGCAGGTGGCGTTCACGGGCGGTGTGAATCTGGCGGACGAGTACATCAACCGCGTCGTACGCTTCGGGCACTGGAAGGACACCGCGGTGATGCTGCGCGGCGAGGCGGTGCGCAGCTTTACGCTGATGTTCCTGAATATGTGGGCGATTGACGAGCACACGATGGAGTCGTCGCGCTTTCTGGCATATCCGACAAAGCCCGTCATGGACGCGCCGGGGTTCGTGCTGCCCTACTCGGATTCTCCGTTGGACGGCAACAAAGTCGGCGAGCAGGTGTATATCGACATTCTCTCCCGCGCGCGGCGATATGTCCACATCATGACGCCCTACCTCATCATCGACCACAACATGGAGACGGCGCTGCAATACGCGGCGGAGCGCGGCGTGGACGTCCACCTGATTCTCCCCGGTATCCCCGACAAGAAGTACGCCTTCGCGCTGGCGCACACGCATTACGCTTCGCTGATGAAGGCAGGCGTCAAAATCAGCGAATATACCCCCGGTTTCGTCCACGCGAAAGTGTTCGTCGCGGATGACCGAGAGGCCGTTGTCGGCACGATTAACCTCGATTACCGCAGTCTGTACCACCACTTTGAGTGCGCGGCGTACATGCTGGATGTGCCGTGCATCGCGGACATTGAGGCGGATTTTCAGCATACACTGAAGCAGTGCCGCCGCATGACACCTGAGCGCCTGAAGAACGACAAGCTTTCGATGAAGGTTGCTGGTGCGCTTCTCAAGGCGATTGCGCCGCTGATGTGATTACAGCCGCGCCTCCTCCGCCTGACCGGAACGGCAGACGACCGACAGCGTCAGGCAGACCGTCCCCGGCATGGCGTACCATGCGCTGCCAGTGAGGATATAGAGTATCAGCATGAACAGCCCATAGCCCCAGTAGCGCGGTGCTTTTTCCCGCTGCGTCATGATGGACAGCAGGCTGCCGCGCTGCGGCGTTCTCCGTTTTCGCTGCCCCAGCGCCACCAATTGCGCATCCGTCGCGGGGGAAAGCCGCCCCGCCAGCGCCAGCAGCGTTTCTCGGCGAATGACGCGGATGGGCGTCGGCATCTGCTCGGCGCGTGCAATCACCCGCGGCGGCGCTTTTCCCAGCACGCACAGGATGACCCGATTCGCCTGCTGCCGCTGCATCGCCCGGTGTGCCTCCACCAGCTGCCCGATGGACAGCTCCCCTTCCGACGGCATCCGAACGCACTGCACCAGCAGCGTTTCCGCGCCGCCCGACGGCTTTTCCTGTCCACACAGCGCGCCGTCTGCCGTGATGCGCTGCATCCGGAGCGGCCACTTTTCCTCCAGCAGCAGCGCCGCCTGAAAGTGGGCTTCCTTCGCCTCCGAAAGCAGCATTTTCTCCAGCAGCAGTTCGCCACCGATGCGGCAGCGGAGCGCCGTTTCGCGCCGCACCAATGTCGTCTGACGATAAAGGCGGCGCAGCAGCAGCAGCAGCGTGCCCAATGCAATGCCCGCCAGCAGCGCAGGGAGGTTCAATCCCCAGAGGAACACAAACCAGCCGATGCCCAGCGCCATCAGCAGCACACCGCGCCCCACGCTGTCCAGCAGCTCCGCCAGCAGGTTGCGCCCGAATCCCGTTTCCATCGCTTCTCCGCCTTTACAATTCTCGAAATTTCGGGTATAATAGGAATGTACACTTGCACAAGCAGGAGGATTGCCATCACATGGCAAAAGAACGCATTGGTATTTTAGGCGGCACGTTCGACCCGATTCATGAGGGGCACATCCATATGGCGCTTTCCGCCATGCAGGGCGCGCATCTTGACCGCGTGCTGGTACTCCCGACGGGCAATCCGCCGCACAAGATAGGCATCACCCCCGCGGAAGATCGCTGGCGCATGGTCTGCTGCGCCTGTGCGCTGCATGACGGGTTGACGCCGTGCCGCGCGGAAATCGACCGCGAAGGCGTTATCTATACGGTAGATACGCTGTCCATTTTGCATCAGGATTATCCCAAGGCAGAGCTTTTTTACCTGATTGGTACGGACACGCTGATGGAGCTGCACACATGGCGGAATTTTGAGCAGGTATTGTCGCTGTGCACCTTCGTTATCTGCCCGCGCCCGACCAGCATATCGCCCAAGGTGCTGGCGGACGAGCAGCGGCGGCTGATTGCGCTCGGCGGACGATTCGTGGCGCTTGACGCGGACGTGGTGGATGTGTCCTCCACGGAACTGCGGCAGGCGCTTCGGGATGGTCAAGCAACGCCGCATTGCAGCGTACCCGTGCGGGAATACTGCAAGGTGCGCGGGCTGTACGGGCTGTCGCCGCGCGTCCCGCAAGGCGACAAGTGGCTTGACCGCCTCTTCGCCGACCTGAATCAGCACCGGTTTATGCATTCGCTGGCAGTGGCGCACACGGCGCGGCAATTGGCGATTGCGCACCATCTTGACCCGGTCAAGGCGGAAGCCGCCGGACTTCTGCACGACTGCGCGAAGTGTCTGCCGCTCAGTGCCATGCAGCAGCTTTGCCGTGACCATCAGCTGACGGTTGATCCGGACATTCTCCAAAGCGGCGCACTGCTCCACTCCGTCGCCGGGGCATGTCAGGCGCAGGATGTTTACGGCATTACCGACCCGGAGCTTCTCTCTGCCATCACCAACCACACCAGCGGCCGCCCCGGCATGAGCAAGCTGGACATGGTCATCTGGCTGGCGGACAAGATTGAGCCGACCCGCGCATCCTATCCGCTGCTTGACAAAGTGCGGATGCTGGCGGGCTTTTCGCTGGAAAAGGCGCTGCTAACCAGTCTGGAAGGATCAGCGAACTATCTGCGCAGCAGCGGGAAAACCGTGCATCCGCTGACGCTGCAAACCATTGCGTGGCTGAAAACGCTTCCCGAAACCAAGTGAATTATCAGAAGGAGAAATATTATGCAGAATCTTCAGCTCGTGCAGGAAGCTGCACAGGAACTCTACAAGAACAAAGCCGGTCAGATTGTCGCGCTGGACGTGCAGGGCATGACCGTTATTTGCGACTATATGCTGATTGCGGCCGGGCGCACGGTCAATCAGGTGAAGGCGCTGGCAGACGATGTGGATGAGCGCATGGCGGAACTGGGCGTGCCGATTCGCCGCCGCGAGGGGCAGAACGAAGGCCGCTGGATTATCCTCGACTACGGCTTCATGCTCGTGCACATCTTCCACACCGAGGAGTACGAGTATTACAACCTCGAACGCCTGTGGACGGATGGCAGCAACCGCCTTGTGCTGCCGTTTGACCAGACGGATTTGTAATCGAATACAGAAACATCGGGCAGTGCGCATGGTGCGTTCACTGCCCGATGTTTTTGTTTACGGATAATTGCGGATTGTCCTTGCCTTTTCCATCGCATCCTCCTTCGCGGAAAGCGGCGACAGGATGTAGGCGTAGTCGTAATCCCGCGTCAGCGGCGTCAGGTACGGCTCATGCACGATGATGCGATACCACGAGTTGTCGCCGCCCAGCCCAATCTGCACGGCATTCAGGCGCAAAATGACGTTCTCCGTCGCCGTCAGCTGGTACGGGTGCTTTGCCTGCGTGAGCGCTTCTGGTGTGTAGTGCAGCGCACTCGCTTCCATCGGCGCACTATCCGCCGCAGCCAGCAGACCCTCGCCCGTCTCGTCCGTCAGCGCAATCCAACGCACGCCCGTCCGATTCCCCGTTTCTGATGGTTCCATGTACGGGAAGAAATTGTCCGTTACAGTCGTTTCATAGCATCCGACTTTCGTGCCGCTGTGCCGGTCGGTGTAGTTTTCTTCTGGTCCGCAGCCGAAATAGGTCATCCGCTCATACGCCTTGGGAAGCGTCATCTGCATCCCGACGACGGGGATGTAAATCAGCTGCTGATGCTCCGGCGCGGACAGGTGCATCTGCACACGAATGCTGCCGTCGCCATAGAAACGGTATTCCAGCGAAACCAACATGTTTTCCAGCGCCGGATAGCAGCCGTCGAATGTCACGCGAACCGGGTTTTCGTCCGTATACAGCGCCCTGTTCGTGACGACATACATTCCCGGCTCTTTCCATGCCGCATTCATGTGCCCCAATCCGGAGCCAAACGCGCGGTCATTATCCGTCGCGGCACGGTAGAAACTCCCCTTCGGTCCTTCCCCGGGTACAATCAGCGCATGGAACGTGCCGTCCGCACCCAAGGCTTCATAGCGCGTCAGCTGCGCCGTTTCCAGATTCAGCGCCGTGTGGAACTGCTCGCCGCTGATGGACAGCACATTGCCATCCTGCGTCACAGTCATGGCAGTGTCCGGCAGCATCGACGTTAGTTCATTGTCATTGCGCATGGCAAACTGCTCGTAAGCCACCACATGCCCCGCATTCAGCAAGCCATCCTGCGCTTTCAGCGCAACCGTCAGATTCAGGAAGTACTCTTTGCCTGCCTCTTTCGCGATGGTCGGCAGATTCAGTGTGACTACACGCTCGCCCGGCTGATTCGTTCGCGCATCAACATTCGCCACGCGCACCACGTCCGCCGAAAGCACACCTTCCGCCGCAACATCCCCATCTGCCGTGATGCTCCATCTGAATTCGTACTTTTCCGCCACATCAGTGAATAAGAAGTAGTTCTTCATTCGCACCGTCGCGTGGTCTTCGTCAAACGCATCAAATTTCAGCTGACTGTACTGATAGCGAACTTCCGCCATTTCCGGTTGAAGTGTGCGGTCAGGCAGCAGAAGCCCGTTCGCACAGAAATTGTCGTCATGCACGCGCTCGCCGAAGTCGCCGCCGTAGCCGAAATAGCGCGTTCCATCCTCGGCGGTCTGGTAAATCGACTGGTCGATGAAATCCCAGATGAACCCGCCCTGCAAGCTGCGGTAGGTGTCAAACGCCGCCTGATATTCGTCCATGTTGCCCATTGCGTTACCCATCGCGTGTTCATATTCGCACTCAATGTAGGGCGTGTCGTGCCCCGCCTCGGCGTAGGCAATCATCTGCTCGACCGTTTCGTACATGCCGGAATAGACGTCGATGCCCGTCGCAAAGTTATCGCGCGCCTGCTCGTAGTGCCACGGGCGCGTCGGATCGTAGGCGTGGAGAATATGCGTCTCGCCCATCTGATTGACATACGGCTGCACCAGAATCGTCCGCAGAATCTCCGGGTTCTTGCACTCGTTGCCCAGCGACCACATGATGACGCTCGCATGATTGCGGTCGCGATTCACCATGTTGTACTCGCGGTCAATAATCGCGTTCGACATATACTCTGTGATGCGCGCGTTTTCATAAATCATGTTGGAATGGACTTCGAGATTCGCCTCATCGACAACGTAAATGCCGTATTTATCGCACAGATAATACCAGTACGGACTGTTCGGGTAATGCGACGTGCGCACGGCGTTGATGTTGTTCTCCTTCATGATGCGGATGTCTGTCTCCATGACCTCGCGCGTCACGGCGTACCCGTATTCGGGGTGCGTCTCGTGGCGGTTGACGCCGCGCAGGGAAATCGGCTGGCCGTTGATTCGGATGAGGTCGGCGTCGCCCGTGCTGCCCTCAAACCAGCCGCTTGCATTCGTCTTGTAGGTCATTTTGCGGAAGCCTACCTGACAGCTTTCGTAGACCGTTTCCTCGCCGCTCGTCTCCGCCAGCACCAGCGTGTAGAGATACGGGTCTTCGGCACTCCACTTGCGCGGGGTTTTGACAACGCCGCTCAGGATGACGCTCTGCGCTTCGCCTGCGGAAAGTATCGCGTGCGCTGCATCCGCCGTCCATGCGACCGGCTGCCCGTCCGCATCGTAAAGCTGCGCCGAGACGGAAATTTTGCCGTCTGCATCGCCGCGGTTTTCCAGCATCAGCGTTACAGAGAACGTGCTGTCCGCGAAATCTGCGTCAAAATCGGTCACAAGGCTGTAATCGCGCACGAACGTCTGCGGCGTTGCGTAGAGGTACACATCGCGGAAAATGCCGCTCAAATCGAAATAATCCTGATCTTCCAGCCATGAGCCGTCGCACCAGCGGTAGACCTTGACCGCCAGCGTGTTTTCTTCGCCATAACGGACGTAATCAGTCACGTCGAACGTATCCGCCGTGAAGGAATCCTCCGCATAGCCGACCTGCGTGCCGTTCACCCAGAGGTAAAACGCAGCGTCTACGCCCTCAAACGTCAAGAAAATGCGTTCGCCTGACCAGCTCTCCGGCAGCGTGAACGTTCGGCGATACAGCCCGATGGGGTTGTACGTTGTTGGCGCCATCGGCAAATCCGCCGGATAGCCGATTTTGTTGCCGAAATTGCGCGCAAACTTCTGCGTTGTGTTGGTGTAAATCGGATGGTCGTAGCCCTGCGTCTGCCATACGCTCGGCACAAAGATATTCGCCCAGTCCGAAGCATCAAAATCCGGTTGATAGAAGTTCACGCAGCCGCCACGGTCAAATTCTGACGGAGAGTCGAAGAGTCGGAACGTCCAGTTCGTCTGGCTGAGCAACAGATAGCGTCCGCTGTTTTCCTTGCGGTAGTTGACTGCGCCGTCTATCGCCTGTTCGGGCGTGTCATAGGGAACGGAATCCGCGCGCGGGGCTTCCCGCCCAATCTGCACGATGTCGCAATTGCGATTCGGCGCATCTCCATCCGTGCTGCCATTCCATTCCTTTCCTGTCCAGAAAACACCCGGTGTGCTCCATGCGCAGTCGGTGAAAGTCGGCAGCGTGTGGGAAGCTGCTTTGAGCATATCCGCCCGACTGCCCGTAAAGGTACACTGCGTCACGAGCATGTCCGTCTGCGTCCCTTCGACTTCCAGATGCGCCTTCGTTTCGCCGGAGAAGCGGCAGTTCCGAATCGTCGCGCCGCGCCCATTGCCAAGGTACATGTTCGCGCTGGCGTTGTCCGAAAAATCGCAGTTCTCGATGGTCGTGTCGTGCGAATCGTAGTAGATGACACCTGTCCAGCCGTCCGCCACCGTCGTATCGGTGCAGACGCAGCTGGATTTGAGAATTCGCAAGCCCGTCACACGCGACTGCCGCACGTCGCAGGCAGTAATTGTCGCGTTCGGTTCGTTTTGCAGATAGATGCCGTCGGCGTTATCAGAAAAAGTGCAATTTCCGATGCGGTTGCCGTTCCCGACCGCGCCAAAATAGCCAAAGCCGCAGCCCTGCACATGCGAATCCTGCAAAGTGCAGTCCGTGCAGTGGGTAAAAAACACGCCTTGGTCGCAGTTCAGCGCAAGACTGTCCGTGACGACGACGTTCTGGCTGCCGCGGATGTCAATGCCGTGGTTCGTCTGCTCAACGTGAACATTGCGCAGCACCGCACCCTGCACGAAAACGAGGTATGTGCCGAAAATGCCGCAGCGGTCAGCCGAAACGTTCTCCAACGTCACATTTCTGCTCCGCGCGATTTCCAGCCCCATGCTGCTGTCAGAGACGTCGATGTCCCGCACCGTCAGATTATCGCATTCCACGGCAATCAAACCGCCCGCATCCGTCGGAACAGTCAGGTTGTCCTGTCCGACGAAGTAGTAATACGGCCTTCCGTTGATGGTGCAGTCCGCAATCTCGTGCGTCGAGAAGTATTCGGGATCTTCCCCGGCTTCACACATGCCCGTCAGCACCGTTTTGCCAGCGCTCTTGTCGCTCAGCGGGTCACCCGCGATGCAGATGCCGACCTGACGGAACGTGCAGCGGCGAATTGCGCAGTCCTTCATGCCGCGCAGCCAAATCGCCGTAGAGGATGTGCGGCATTCCTCGTCGCCCAGCACAAATTCACAGTCCTCAACCGTCATCGCCCGGCTCACATCCGCAACGATGCCCCACTTGCGCACCTGAAAGCGGATGTTCCGCAGCGTCACGCCGTCCGCCGTCACGCTGACCATCGTCTTGAAACGCGGCGAATCCAGCACAGCGCCGTCCTCGCCCTCGATGGTGACTGCATGGTCAAGGGCAATCGGGAATGTCTCCTGCTCGCCGTACACGCCCGTGCGCAAAAGAATCGTGTCGCCCGTGGAGGACGCTGCAGCTGCTTCCGTGAGCGTCTGGAAGTCCCCCGTGCCGTCTACGGCAACGACATACGTTTCCGCCTGAGCAAAGCCCGCGCAGAGTCCGAGAATCAACAGCAGTCCGATGAGCCATTTTCGCACGATGGAATCCCCCTTATGGCGATAGAAAGCAATTGGTTGCTTACGGAGTGAAAAAAAGGCGGGACGCAGTGTGCGCCCCGTCTGTACCTCATGATGAGGCTTTTTGTTCTGCTTACTCGAACACCAGATTGCCCCACAGGCTCGGATTGGTGTTGATTTCAAGCGTACCCGTCCAAGCCATCTGCGGGATGTACTCCGTGCCGGGGCAGGGATAGGAAATGTCGGTGACCGCCACGTTGAACTTCACCACGTCGCCGGACTGCGGCTTATAGACCGCAATCTTGTTGTTCGCGAAATTCGCCCACGCAATCTTGACTTCAAAGATGAAGCCCGTGGAGGTTGCCTGCGTCGCGCGCTCGTAGCCTTCGGTCA
>ERZ857882.4127-NODE-4127-length-12873-cov-3.787486_pt1 | contig 12873 bp, 11 predicted proteins | sample MGYA00519697_ERZ857882 | MGnify/ENA primary metagenome ERZ857882 (study PRJEB31778, sample SAMEA3449373) | human gut metagenome | biome: human gut; feature: human-associated habitat; material: faeces | place: United Kingdom | collected 2010/2012 ...
CGGGCGAGCTGTACGAGAGGTTGTCGCTGATCGGCGCGCGCGTACTGCTGCGCACGCTGGAGGCCCTGGAAAACGGCACGCTCTTGCGGATTCCACAGGACGAGGCGCTTGCCACCCGCTGCCGCATGTTGAAAAAGGAACACGGCAAACTGGATTTTTCCGAGCCGGTGCAGCGCGTGCATGACCGAGTGCGCGGCGTAAACCCGTGGCCCGGCGCCTACGCCACGCTGGACGACGGCAGCGTGCTGAAGATCTGGAAAACGCGCCCTGCGGCAGCCGGCGGCGCCGCGCTGCCCCCCGGCGCGTGCGTGGGCGGCGCAAAGGAGGGCCTGTTCGTCCAGTGCGCGGACGGCCTGATCGAGCTGATCGAGGTGCAGGCGGCGGGCGGCAAGCGGCTCGACGGCCGCGCTTTCCTGCGCGGCAGGCCCATCGTGGGCCGGACGCTGTCGTGAACGTCCGGCGTCTGGCGCTCGCGGTGTTGTGCGACGTCACCGACGGCGGCGCCTATGCCAACCTCCGGCTGAAACAGGCGCAGGCCGGGCTGGATGAAACGGACGCGCGGTTTCTGTCCGCGCTCTTGTACGCCACGCTCGACCACCTGCTCTACCTTGACCATATCCTCGCCGCCTACGCGCCGCAGCGCCAGAAGAAGGCCGTGCGCGCCATCCTGCGGCTGGGCGCGTGCGAGCTGCTGTTTCTGCGCACGCCGCCGCATGCGGCGGTATCGGAGTACGTCTCGTTGTGCCGCTCGCTCGGCAAGGGCGCCGTCGCCGGGTTCGTCAACGCCGTGTTGCGCCGCATCGACCGTGAGCGCGACGCGCTGTCTCCCTTGCCGGAGGCGGCGGACGAGCGCCTGTCCGTCCGGTACAGCTATCCGCTCTGGCTTGCGCGCATGTGGATGCACGAGCGGGGCGCACAGGAGGCGAAACGCCTGATGGCCTGCCCGCCGCTGCCGCAATGCGTGCGGCCGCAGTATCCGGAAACCGTGGCCGGTCTGCTCGCCGCGCTGCCCTGTCCCGCCGAGCGCGGCCGCATGGACCCGAACTGCCTGCGCCTGGGGCGCGGCCTCGACGTGACGGCCTGCGCGCCGTTCCTGTCCGGCCGGATGGCCGTGCAGGGCGAGGGGGCGATGCTGGCATGCCGGGCGCTCGGCGATTGCCGCGGGCTGCGTGTGCTCGACGCGTGCGCCGCCCCGGGCGGCAAGAGCGCGTATATCGCCTCGTTGGCGGAAAACGACGTGGCGCTCACCTGCTTCGAGCTGCATGAGCACCGTGCGGCGCTGCTTGCGCGCACGCTCGACCGTCTGCATGTCGCCGCCCGCATTGAGCGGCGTGACGCAGCGGCTTTTGACCCCTCGTTTTCGGATGCATTCGACGCGGTGCTCGTGGATGCGCCGTGCTCCGGCCTCGGGCTGCTCACCGGCAAGCCCGACCTGCGCTACGGCAAAACGGCGGCGGATATCGACGCGCTCGCGGCGCTGCAGTCCGCCATCCTCGACACATGCGCGCGCTACGTCCGCCCCGGCGGCCTGCTCGTGTATGCAACCTGCACGATCAGCGCGCGTGAAAACGAGGCGCAGGTCGCGGCCTTCTTGGCACGGCGGGCAGATTTTATCCCGGACCGGCTGCCGTTCGCGGACGGGGCATCGTTGCAGCTGCTGCCCCATGTGCACGGCACCGAGGGATTCTACATGGCGAGGATGCGAAGATGTACCTGACGGAGCAATCGTTCGACGAAATTGCCGCGCTGCTGGACGAATTGGGCCAGCCACGCTACCGGGCGCGCCAGGTCTATGCCTGGCTGACGCGCGGCGTGCGCCCGTCGGACATGACCGATCTGCCCAAAGCGCTGCGGGGGCGGCTGCAGACGCTGCCGTTCGGCGCCGTGGAGATCGACCGCAAGCGCATCTCCGCGCGCGACGGCACGGTCAAATACCTCTTTGCGCTTGAGGACGGGAACCTGATCGAGGGCGTGCTCATGCGCTACAAGTACGGCAACACCGCCTGTCTTTCCACGCAGGTGGGCTGCCGGATGGGCTGCGCGTTCTGCGCTTCCACGCTCGAGGGCTGCGTACGCAGCCTGCACGCGGGCGAAATGCTCGGCCAGATCGCCGCCATCGAACGCGACGAACCGGCGCCGGAGGGTAGGCGCACGGTGACGAACGTGGTGCTCATGGGCAGTGGAGAGCCGATGGACAACCTCGACAACGTCCTGCGCTTTTTGCGGCTTGTCACGAGTCCGGACGGCAGGAACATCAGCCCGCGCAACATCTCGGTCTCGACATGCGGGCTTTTGCCGGAGCTGGAGCGGTTTACGGAGGAGGCGCCGCATGTGACGCTGTCGGTTTCGCTGCACGCGCACGACGACGAGACGCGCAGCCGCATCATGCCCGTCAACCGCGTCTATCCCATCGCGGACCTGCTGCGTGCGGCCAAACGATACGCAGAGACGACGGGGCGGCGGGTCGTGTTTGAATATGCGCTCATCCGTGGGCTCAACGCCGCCGAATCGGACGCCGTGGCGCTCGCGCGGCGGCTGCGCGGCATCAACTGCCATGTGAACCTGATCCCGCTCAACCCCGTGCCCGAGCGCAATCTGGCGGGGGCGACGCGGCAGGAGGCGGCGGCATTTTTGAACTGGCTGACGCGCGAGGGCGTCTCCGCAACCGTGCGGCGCGAAATGGGCGCGGACATCGAGGGCGCCTGCGGCCAGTTGCGACGGAGGGTACTGCATGAAATACGCGATTAGATCCCATATCGGGCGGCGCGCCCACAACGAGGACCGGGCCTGCGTGCCAAAGCAGGCGGAGGGGATGCAGTTCGTCGCCGTATCGGATGGCATGGGCGGCCACGCCGCCGGCGAAACGGCGAGCACCATGACGGTGAACGGCATGCTCGAAGAGCTGCGTCACAGCTTTGCGGAAGATCCGCTCGCCGCGCTGCAGCGGGCCGTCGCGCACGTGAATCTCGATGTGTACCGCGCCGCGCAGGACGATCCCGCCCTGCACGGCATGGGCGCAACGCTCGTTTGCGCGCTGCTCAGCGGCAGCCGCTTCCTCGTCGCCAACGTGGGCGACAGCCGCCTGTATCATTTCGACGGCGATACGCTCACGCAGGTCACGACCGATCATTCGCTCGTGGAGATGCTCGTGCGCTCCGGCAAGATCACGCGCGAGCAGGCGCGCGCCCACCCGCGGCGCAACATCATCACGCGCGCCATCGGCATCGGCCTGCGCGTGGAGGCCGACCTGTTCGACCGCTCGTGGAAGCGGGGCGATATCCTGCTGCTGTGTTCGGACGGGCTGATCGGCTGCCTGGAGGACGCGCGCCTTGCCGAGATCCTGCGCTCCGGCGGCACGCTCGACGAGATGGCCGACCGGCTCGTACAGGAGGCGCTCGACAGCGGCGAGAGCGACAACATCACCGTCGTGCTCGCCCGCTGTGAAGGGGGTGCCTGCGCATGAACATCGGCACCATTCTGAACCACCGGTACCGCATCGTGGAGGCCATCGGCGCAGGCGGCATGGCGCTGGTATACCGCGCGGTCCACATCACCACCCACCGGCAGGTCGCCGTCAAGGTGCTGCGGCAGGAATACCGCGACAATCCGGAGTTTTTGCGCCGCTTTGAACGCGAGGCGCGCGCCGTGCTGCACCTGTCGCACGACAACATCGTGCGCGCCTACGGCGTGGGCCAGTACGAAGGCGTCCCCTACATCGTGATGGAATACGTCGCTGGCCGCACGCTCAAACAGCTCATCCAGGAGAACGGGCCCATGCCGACCCGCACGGCCATCCATATCGCCTGCCAGGTGCTCGAGGCGCTCTCCGCGGCGCACGCCATTGGCATCATCCACCGCGACGTCAAGCCGCAAAACGTCATCGTCACGCGCGACGGTCGCGCCAAGCTGACGGACTTCGGCATCGCGCGCGAGGCGGAGGCGAGCACCGTCACGTTTGCAGGGGATACGGTGCTGGGCTCGGTCCACTACCTCTCGCCGGAACAGGCGACCGGCACGCCCGTCACCGCGGCGAGCGACATCTATTCCGTCGGCGTGATGCTCTATGAGATGCTTACCGGTACGGTGCCCTTTGTGGGCGAAACGTCCGTGGCCATCGCGCTCAAGCACATCAACGACACGCCGGTGGAGCCGGTGCAGGTCAACCCGCACATCCAACCGGCGCTCAACAGCATCGTGCTGCGCGCCATGCGCAAAGACCCGGCCGACCGCTATCCTTCGGCCAAGGCCATGCGCAACGATCTGCTTCACGCGCAGTACGACCCCGCCGGCTCGTTCTTCCACGCGCAGGCGTCCGGTTCGGACGGCGAGCACCCGGCAGCGGTCCCCGCCGGCAAGTGGCATGGCGCGTTCAAGATCGCGCTGGTGGTCGCGCTGTGCATCTGCGTGCTGCTCGGCACGTTTTTCGGCACGCGCAGCCTGCGCAGCGGCACGGTCTCCGCTACGCTGCCCATCCCCTCGCTGCAGGGCAAGCCCGTGGCCGAGGCAACGCAGCGGGCGGAGGACTACGGCTTCACGCTCGTTATCGCCGATTATGCGCCGAGCGAAACCGTGCCGTACGGGAACGTGCTCACCCAGACCCCTGAAGCGGGCGTCACGGCCCGCGCCGGCGAGCAGATCTCCGTTGTCGTGAGCCTTGGGCCGGAGACGCCTGCCGTGCCGAAACTGATCGGCGAGACATATGAGGACGCGCTGGCGCTGCTCAAGGAAGCAGGGCTTGACATTGGCGGCGTCTCCTACCGGGTGTCCGACGTGGCCATCGGCTATGTCTGCGAACAATACCCCGCGGCGGGGACGGCGGCTGAACCGGGGCAGCGGGTTGACATCATCATCAGCGCCACCTCCGCCGTGCTGACGTCCATGCCGGCGCTTACCGGCCTGCCGCTTGCCGATGCGCTGTCGCTGCTCGACGGGGACGGGTTTACGCGTATCCTGCTGCGCTATGACGGGGCTTCGGAGAGCGAATCGGGGCTCGTCGCCGCGCAGTCGCCCGCCGCGCTCGATTCCGTACAGCGCGGCATGACCGTGCTGCTCACCGTGGCGGGAAGCCCTGCCGGGGAGCGGCCGTACAGCGCGGACATCGCCTACAACCTGAACATTGAGAACAACGGCACGGACGTCATGGTAACCATTGCCGAGGCGGTCAACGGCGTGCTCATCGAACGAATCCTGTACGAGACGACGCTCGAAAAGGGCTCGGTCATCCCCGTTTCGTTCACCGCGTGCGCCGCTTCCGAAGGATTGCACGAGGTCATCCTCTACATCGACGGGCAGGAGCGGCGGCGGCAGGACGTCAGCTTCCGCGCAGCGGCGCAATGACGGCGCGGGGGAGGATCATCAAGGGCGTCGGCGGCTTCTACTACGTGCAGGGGTCGGACGGCGGCGTAACCGAATGCCGTGCGCGCGGCCGTTTTCGCCGGGGGATCGGCGCGCCGCTCGTGGGGGATTCCGTCACCGTACAGCCGCAGCGCGAGGGGTATGCCCGCATCGAAGAGATCCTGCCGCGCAAAAACGTGCTCGTGCGGCCGCAGGCGGCAAATATCGATCGGCTGATCGTGGTGCTGTCCGCCTCCGCACCGCAGCCGGACTGGCTGCTCGCCGACAAGCTGCTCATCCAGGCCGCGCTGCTGCAGATCGAGCCGCTGCTGGTGCTCAACAAATGCGACGAGGCGCATGCAGAGATCCGGGCCGCGTTCCTGGCGGACTATGCCGCCTTTGACGCGCTTTGCGTTTCCGCAAAGACCGGCCAGGGGCTTGACGAGCTGCGCAAACGGCTCAACACGGGCGTTTCCTGCTTTGCCGGGCAGTCCGCCGTGGGCAAGTCGTCGCTGCTCAACGCGCTCATCCCCGGCCTCTCGCTCGAAACGGGCGATCTGTCGGACCGGACCGAGCGGGGCCGCCATACGACGCGGCACGCCGAGCTGCTGCCCTTTGGCGCCGGCGCGGTGCTGGACACGCCCGGCTTCTCGCTCTACGAACCGGAGGATGTCGAGCAGGCGGCGCTCGACGCCTGTTATCCGGAGTTTGCCGACCTGCCGTCGCGCTGTCGCTTCGCCGGGTGCATGCACGTGTCGGAGCCGGATTGCGCGGTCAAGGCGATGATCGCTGCCGGCGGCATGAGCGAGGCGCGCTACGCCCGTTATGTACAGCTTGCCAAAGAATTTGAACAAAGGAGAAAACACCGCTATGATTAAAATCGCTCCCTCCATCCTCTCAGCCGATTTTGCACGGATGGGCGACGCCGTGGAGCGTCTCTCGGACTGGGGCGCGGATTGGGTCCATTTCGACGTGATGGACGGCCACTTCGTACCCAACCTGACGTTTGGGCCGATGATGTGCGCCGCCGTGCGGCCCCTGACCCGCCTGCCGCTCGACGTACACCTGATGGTGGAGCGCCCGGCCGACTATGTGACCCCGTTCCACGAGGCGGGCGCCGACTGCCTGACGTTCCATGTGGAGGCCGACGCGCATGCGCACCGCACGCTCCAGTCGATCCGCGCGCTCGGGATGCGCGCGGGCGTCGTGCTCAATCCGGCGACGCCCGTGTGCATGGCGGAGCCGGTGCTGCCGCTGTGCGACCTCGTGCTGCTGATGAGCGTCAACCCGGGCTTTGGCGGACAGGCGTTTATCCCCGAAGTGCTCGACAAGATCCGTGCGCTGCGCGCCATGATCGACGCGCGCGGCCTCGCCACCGAGATCGAGGTGGACGGCGGCGTAAACCCTGACACTGCGCGACAGTGCGCCGCCGCCGGCGCGACCATCCTCGTGGCGGGCAGCAGCGTATTCCGGGCGGAGGACCCCGCCGCCATGATCCGCGCGCTGCGCGGCGCGCAGCTTTAGCGCGCCTGCGGCATCGCCCTGCCTTTTTCGCGCCGTTGAGCGGATTCCCGGGGCTTTTTCACCGGGGTCAATGGCGATCAGATGGTAAGCAGATTGTAAAAAATTGCGGCAACGGTTGCGATGGACGGCGGCCATCGTGTATACTACACTGTGTTGAATTATGTATCATTTGGTATGAGGGAACGTATGGACGAGATGTTTCGGGATCTTTCGCGCACAACGCGCTCTGACTCCCCGCGCAGGAGCGGCACGGGGAATTCATCGCGTGCGGATCATTCCGGCTATCTGCGCGACCTTTCGCAGGGCACGTCCGCCGCGCCCGTTGCCGGCGGCGCCTCCCGCCAATCCGGCGCCGCGCGCAGCCGCGCGTCAAAGCCCGTCTCCGCCCCGTCTTCCAACGGTCTGGACATGATGAGCGGCGGCCGCGGCCTGGCCTATTCCACGGGCAGCCGTTCTTCCGCGGGCCGTTCCTCCGCGAGCCGTTCTTCCGCAGGCCGTTCCACGACGGGCCGTTCGTCCGGCGGCCGTTCCTCCGTCCCGCCCACCTCGGGCGGCGGAAGGGCTTCTTCCGGCGGTTCCGACCGACGGCGCCGGCAGCAACAAAAGCGTCAGCGGGCCATCCTTTCCGGCATGGCGCTGTTGCTGCTGCTGCTCGCGGCCGCCATTTTCGTGATCATTCGCAGCTGCTCGGCGGCGACCGGTCCGGTCGATCCCTCCCAGATCGACACCACGACCGCCACCTATGCCGAAGAAGTCTATATCAACGGCATCCCCGTCACCGACATGCTGCTGGCCGATGCGCGCAACGTCATCATGCCCGGCATCGAGGAAACAGTCTCCCGCATCGCCATCTCCCTTACGGGCGAAATGGGCGGCGTCACCTTCCATGAATCCATCACCGGCGCCGATATGGGCATCACGACGGACATCGAGCAGGTTCTGCTCGACGCGCTCGCCGGCGGGAAAAACAAATCGTATCAGACCTCGCTGGAGATCGACTATGAGGCGCTCGACCGCCGCATCGCCGAAATCAACAATACGCTCTCCTTTGGTCCCACCGACGCCACGGTGACGCTGAATCCCGTGGAAAACGGCGAACCGGAGCTGATCTACACCGAGGAGCGGGCGGGCATGGGCATCGATGTGCCGGCCACGGAGCTGCTCGTGCGCGAAGCGCTCGACGCCGGCAACTACCAGGCCAATTTGGAGCCGCCGCTCACGCAGCAGGAGCCGAGCGTCACGGTTGCCGAGCTCAAGCAGCAGCTCTCGCTGATCTCCTCCTTTACGACCGAATACCGCAACACCGGCCTCTCCGACTGGACGGAGGAAAAACGGCAGATCACCCTCAACCGCGCCTACAATGTCGAAAAGGCCGCCGGTCTGGTCAACGGTTCGGTCGTACAGCCCGGGCAGGTTTGGAGCTATAACGACACGGTGGGCGACCGCACCAAGGCCAACGGCTGGAAGGAAGCCAACGAAATCACCGGCGGCGACCGCTATGTGCTCGGCTATGGCGGCGGCGTATGCCAGGTCAGCACCACGCTCTACGGCGCGCTGCTGCGGGCCAACATCCACATCGTGGAACGCCGCAAGCACTCCATCCCGGCGGACTATGTCCCGCTCGGGCTGGATGCGACGGTCGATACCAACCACATCGACTTCCGGTTCGAAAACGATACGGATTATCCGCTGTATATCTTCGCCTATACCAACGTCAAGCGCGGCGCTTCGCGCAAGAGCGAGCTGACCATCCTCATATACGGACAGGCGCTGCCGGAGGGCGTGACGTATGAACCCCGTTCGGTGACCAAGCAGGAGATCGAACCGGGCGAACCGATCATCACCTACGACGATGAAATGCCCGCCGGCGAAGAGGTCATCACCGTCGAGGAGCGCACCGGCTATATCGTGGAGGCCTATCTCGATAAGATGGTCAACGGCGAAGTGGTGGATTCCATCCTGCTGCACACGGACGAATATGCGGCCATCGCCGAAAAGCGCACCGTCGGCACGATGGTCCCCGCCACGCCTACGCCAAGCCCGACTCCCGAACCGACTCCTGAACCAACACCAGAACCGGTGCAGGACCCCACGGACGACATGCCGTAACGGCACGCGAAACAACGGATTTTGTTCCTTCCTCATCCCGGAAGGAACGCCGGGACAAAAAACGATCCATACAGGATGGGAGCGTGGCTTTCCCCGCTCCCTTTTTGATGTTTGCGCTCTGCTGTTTTGTTTCCGTTCCCCGGCCCGAATGCCGCCGGCTCGTCAGGTCAAAGGATTTGCGCTCTGCTGTTTTGCTTCCGTTCCCCGGCCCGAATGGCCGGTTTTTCGCGTTGAAGGGTTTGGCCCTGCTGTTTTGCATCCGCTCCCCCGGCCCGAAGGGCCGGTTCTTCGCGTTGAAGGGTTTGGCCCCTGCTGTTTTGCATCCCCTCCCTTGCCCGGTTCTTGCCCGGGAAAAGAGGAAATCCGCTACGGCGTTGTAAGTTCGTTTGGGGAGCGACTCCGCTTTGCATCCCTTGCCCGGTTCTTGCCCGGGAAAGAACGGAATCCGCTACGGCCGGTCGTCCGGCCGCAGAAAGGGCGCGCGTTTTTGCGCGTCGGTCAGCAGGGAGTACCTGTCCGGCCGGCGGTAGGCGTTGCCATGCACCTCGCGGCTCCGATAACTGCGCAATCGCTCCAGATCGAGCGAAGCAAGATAGACGCCCTCGGCGCTTCCCGCCTGCAGGATACAGGTGTCCCGCGACGTGGGCGTATCCGGCAGATAGGCCACGCCGTCGAACACGCTCGAACCACCGTTGCAGTCCGGCACGGTATCCGGGTAGTTGCATGTGGCAATCGCCATCATGTTCTCAAACGCTCTGGCGCGCAGCTGTGAAAGGCGGTTGCCTTCCATCGGGCAGGCGTTGGGGACGAGAACGAGCTCCGCGCCCTTGAGCATCAGGATGCGGGCGCTTTCCGGAAATTCGCGGTCATAGCAGATCATTGCGCCGACTTCGACCGGCCCGCAGGCCGTATCCAGCGCGGCCACAAAAAAGTCGTCGCCCGGCGTCAGATGCCGCTCCGCGCCGAAAACGCACGTATGTACCTTGGCGTAGGCGAGCCTGCGCGCTCCGAACCGGTCGAAGAGGACGAGAGAATTGCGCAGGGCATCGCCATATCGCTCGAGCAGGGTGATGCAGACGGCCATGCCAAGCTCGCGCGCGAGCGCGCCGAATGCGCCGACAAAACCGCCGTCGGCCGGGATCGCATCCGCCCGCCATTGGCAAAAGGGCCGGTCCCCAATGCGGTAACCGTTGCTCCACATCTCGGGAAAGAGCGCGATATCCGCACCGGCCGCCTGCGCCCGGCGGCAGAACGCAAGCCCTTTTTCGAGGTTTGCCCGGCGTGTTGCCCCCGGCGTGAGCTGCAGCAGGGCAATCTTCAACGGGCGCATGGCTCGCCTCCCGATGGATCGGCGCTCCCATGCGCCCGGCGGCGGCGCACGATGCGGCGCACGAGCACGAACAGAAACAGCCCGGCGGCGGCGCCGATCACGTCGATGGCCACGTCGGCCGCCTGCCCGGCCCGGCCGGGAACAAAGAGCTGGTGGCACTCGTCCGCAATGGCGGCAAGGATGGAGAAGATGAACGCAAAATGCACCGGGTGCGGCATGCGGGAGGAGAGCAGCGCAAGCGAGAACAGGCACGCCAGCACGGCATACTCCGTCATGTGCGCGAGCTTGCGCAGCAGCAGCTCAAACGCCGCCAGCGTCCGCCCGTCCGCCCATGGCAGCAGCCAGGCGGCAAGCCGAGCGGACAACCCGCCGCTCTCCGCCCCCGTCTGCGCCGACATGCTCCAGATGCACGCCAGCCAGAGCGCCGTCAGCGACCAGAGCAGGATGCACAGTGCGCGTCTGCGCTTTGGATCGGTCATGCAACGCCCCCGTCTCACAATAGGATAGTACCAGTATAGCACGATCTGCGATCGCTGGGAACGGGGGGAACGCTTTTGGAAACGTTTGTCGCGCTGCTGCTGCTGGGCGCAGGCGGGTATTTCACAATCAAAACGGGCTTTGTACAGGTGCGGCGGTTCCTGCCGTCGGTGAGCGCGTTCTTCCGCGGCGGCGAGCGGGACGGGCGGCGCGTGTCGCCGTTTGAGGCGGCGGCCACGTCGCTCGCCGCAACGATCGGTACGGGCAACATCGCGGGTACGGCCGGGGCGCTGCTCATCGGCGGGCCGGGCGCAATCTTCTGGATGTGGGTGAGCGCGCTGCTGGGCATGGCGCTCAAATACGTCGAGATCCTCTACGCCGTGCGCCTGCGCCGGCCGGCGGCGGGAGGCGGCTTTGCGGGCGGCCCGATGGTCTATATCGAGCGGGGGCTGCCGCCGCGCTGGCACTTCCTCTCGCCGGTCTTTGCCCTCTGCGCGGCGCTGGCGGCGCTCGGGATGGGAAACCTCGTACAGGTAAACACGGTCGCCGAATCGGTGGTGACGCTCTCTGGCGCGCTGCTGGGCGGCGCGCTCTCCACGGCGGCGGCGCGCCGCATCGCGTTCGCCACCGGCGTTGTCGTGGCGCTGCTGATCGCCCGCGCGGTGCTCGGCGGCAGCAAGCGCGTCGGCCGCATGGCGGCGCTGCTCGTACCGCTCATGAGCGTGCTGTACATCGGGGGCGCGACGTTCGTGCTGCTGCGACGTCCGGCGGCAATCGGGCCGGCATTGGGGGCGATCGTCCGGGACGCCTTCCACCCGCAGGCCGTATTCGGCGGTACGGCGGGGCTGCACACGTTTCGGGTGGGCGTTTCCCGCGGCGTATTTACGCACGAAGCGGGGCTGGGCACCGCGGCCATCGCGCACGCGGCGGCCGATGCGGAGCCAGAACGGCAGGCGCTCTACGGCATCTTCGAAGTGTTTCTCGACACGATGGTGATCTGCACGCTCACGGCGCTTGCGGTGCTCGTATCCGGCGTGCCGCTCGACTACGGCAACGGCTCCGTTGCCGGGGCGCTGGTGACGGCGGCATTCGCCACGCGCCTCGGGGATGTGGGCGCGAGCCTGTTCCTCGCGCTGCTGCTGTTGCTGTTCGCCTTCTCCAGTATGCTGAGCTTCTCCCTTTACGGCGCCCAATGCGCCGCCCACCTGTTTGGTCCGCGCGCCGTGCGGCCCTACCTGATCGCCTTCATGGGGCTGTGCGTGCTCGGCGCCATCGTGCCGCTTGCGCTTGCATGGCGCATATCGGAGGTGCTGAACATGCTCATGGCGCTGCCCAATCTGCTCGCGCTCGTGCTGCTTTCGCGCCAGATGTAAACCGCCCGCCGGGGCTATCGCTCCGGCGGGCGGCGGACACATGTGCCGAGGCACGGGCGCCGATCAAAATGCGAACGACTGGAACGCCCCGCCGCCCTCGGCGTACTTGGCGACGCCGTGCGCAAGGTAGAACACCGTAAACCCACCGGCCTCCGGCGTGGGATAGAGCGCCTGCACGCTCGGATCCATCGCCGCGTAGACGGCGGCGCGCTCCGCCGCATCCGTCACGACGACCGCCGTGCCGCTCAGGCGCACCTGATACCCGTTTGCCTGGCAGGCAAACGCCACCTTCGGGTTGGCCGTCATCTGCCGATACACAGCCTTTGTGCTGGAGGTGGTAAAATACAGGCGGCCGTCCTGCTCGTACTGGAATTCCCAGCCGCGCAGATCGGGGAAGCCCTGCTCATCAACCGTAGCGAAATAGCCGTGGACAAATTTGCCCATGATCGCGCACAATTCCTTCAGATTCATCCCGCTCACTCCTTGGTTGCTTTCTATGCAAAGCGCCTCCGCAAGCAGAGGCGCGCGCATGACGGTTGATTCGGTTTGCCGAAGGCGTTACTCCTCGGTCTTAAAGCCCTGGAACAGATCCGCAAGCGACGTGGTGGAAGCCTGCACCGGCGGCAGCTCGTAATCCCCGTCCTCGCTGCGGCGACGGCGGTCGCCCCCACGGTCGTTCCGGCGCTCGGGCGCATCGCCCTGCGGGGCGGCGGGGCGCTCGCTGCG
>ERZ857882.4130-NODE-4130-length-12860-cov-4.862866_pt1 | contig 12860 bp, 6 predicted proteins | sample MGYA00519697_ERZ857882 | MGnify/ENA primary metagenome ERZ857882 (study PRJEB31778, sample SAMEA3449373) | human gut metagenome | biome: human gut; feature: human-associated habitat; material: faeces | place: United Kingdom | collected 2010/2012 ...
GCCCACAGGGCCACCGCTTCCCTCCGTCAACCCCTGCCGGGGTCCAGGGGCAGCGCCCCTGGCGCGTCCCCTGCCGCATCCCCGCGGCCCACAGCAAAAGGGGAGCGCTTAGGTAGAGCGGCATGGCGTAGCGGAAATAGCCGTTTACGGCGGACAGCAGGCAGCCCGCAAGCGTAAATAGCGCGGGCACAACGCATAGCAGGTTGCGGCGCGAGGAGCCTCTGAGCAGCGAAACAGCCGCAAAGAGCGCAATCCAGCCGTACAGGCCCGGCGAGATCAGAACGCGGTACATCGGGTTTTGCGCAAGGCGGTCGCAAAACGCCTTCAGCGCTGCGCTGCGCGGATTGACGGAATAATCGTACAGGCCCTTTATGCTGGCCGTGCGCGTGCTTTGGTCGCCAATGAGCAGGGTGGGCTTGATTTGGCTGAGGTAGCCGGGAGAAAGATAGCCGTAGGTGTTGTGGAAGGTGGCGCTCAGGCAGGTCATGGGATTGGAGGTCACGATACCGGGCCATGCCCGCCAGAAGGCGCGCTTCTGCTCGCCGGTCACATCGGCGCGCCACAGGTTTTTGACGGGGTCGCTCAGCTCGCCGTTATAGGCGTCTTTGAGCTGGTCAACCGGCAGCACGCCGTTTACGGCGGCGGCCTGCTGGGGCGTGAGCGCGTTGCCAGCGGCTACGCGCGCCACCTGCTGCAAGGGCAGGGAATAGTTTTCGGTTTCAGGCATGGGCGCGATGGAAAGGCCGGGCAGCACCAGCAGATGCAGCGCCGCATACACGGCTGCCACGCATGCCAGCCCGCAGACAGGCGCGCGCCACTGCCGCCTGCGTGCAAGCGTCCATAGAAGCGTTAGGCCAAGCGTAATGAGCGCCAGATATACGCCGGGATTTCGCAGAAGCGTACATAGCACCGCCGCCAGGCACAGGCGCGCGGTGGGGCCGCCGCCAAAGAGGCGGCTGGCGGGCGTATCCGCAAGGCGCTTTATCATAAGAGAAAGAAACAGCACAGCCATGGCAAAGTTGGTATCCTTGCCCACGCAGAAGGCGAATACCGGGAAGATGGGGCATAGGGCATAAAACGCCAGGCTCAGCCAGCATAGCCACCTTGGGGCCGCGCCGCGCCACATGTGGGAAAGCAGCGCGCCAAGCAGCCAGGCCATCAGCACGGCCTGGGTGACGCAATAGAGCGCCACGCCCGCATCCGCGCTGCCCAGCCATAGACCGGCCTGCCGGAAGGCGGCCACCAGCCACGTCTGAAACACGGGGTTCCCGTTGGAAAGAGGAACCACGCCTAAAATCTCCTTGAGCTGGGTGATGCTGTCGTTGCTCACGGTGCCGGGGTAGAGGCAAGCGTACCAGGGCAGCCAGCACATGAGCAGGCAGCCGCCCAGCCATACGCAGGGCGGGCCGGGCAGGCAGCGCGCGGAGGGCTTTGCCTCGCGCGCAAGGGCGCGGCTCAGCACGCGCATGCCCGCAAAATAGAGGGGCGCGCGCCCGACAAGCCCCAGCAGGGCGCGCAGCTTGCGCCCGGTGAACAGCTCGGCGGTTCCCACGGCGGAAAAGCTTTGCCCCAGCACCATCACAAGCGCGAACAGGCCCGCGAGCACCCATAGCCGCATGGGGGCCAAGGGCCGCTCCATGCGCAGCCACGCGTCATAAAGCAGCCACATGACCGCGGCACCCAGCGCCAGCAAAACCCCGGCGGCAAGGCCGGACGGCTCCCCGCCGGGGGCAAGGGGCAGGGCCAGCGCCGCCAGGGAAAGTATGCACAGCGCCACGCTGATAAGGCGGCGGATAAGAACGCGGGATTGCATGCAGCGCTGCCTCCTTTTAAAACGATAGGATAGCTGGTATGATAGCCGGTTTTGGGGCGGATGTCAAACGGCGCGGGGCTCACCGCTTGAGGTATTGCAGCAGGCGCAGGCTGAAAAGCACGCGCGTGAGCGCGCCTGGCGCGTTCAGGTCTATGCCGAACTGCTCCCGAATGCGCTGAAAACGGTACGCGACGGTATTTACATGCAGGTAAAGCGCCTCGGCGGCGCGCTTTTGGTTCGCACCCTGCTCAATGTAGGCGCGCAGGGTGTCCATATAACCCGTGCCGTTGCTTTCGTCCCAGGCCTCCATGCGGCGGATAGGCTCCCACACCATGGAGCGCAGCTGCTTGTCATCCAGGCCGGTTTCCGCGTAGAACGCAAAGTCGATGTAATCCTGAAGAAAAACGATATCGCCCGCGGCGGCCTGCTTAAAGGGGCGCAGGGCAAAGGCCCGCTGGTGCCATAGCGGCGTTTGCATGAGATCCTCATAAAGGGGGCTGAGGCAGCAGGAGCAGCCAAGCTGCTCTAGCTGCTGGCGCAATACGTCTGTAAGCCGCTTGTTGAAGGGGCGGCTTTCAAAGAGGATCGCCGCGCTGTGCTGCGAACGCTCGCACCATTGGGAAAACAGCCAGGCGGTGAGACGCGCGCAAAGGGCGGCGAGCTTTTGCGGCTCCCCGCCGTTTACCAGGCTTACCGTCATAAGCCGGTACCGCCCTTTCCGCAGGAATACCTGATCCGTCGCTAGGGCCGCGACCTGCGGATAGGTGGCGCGAGGGTCGGAAAGCAGCAGCTTCATAGCCTTGCCGTCGCCCAGGAACTCATTCGCGCCGCCCGACTGAAAAAACGCCACGGCCAGGAAATGGGCGCACAGCGCGATCAACTGGAAATCCAGCGCGTCCAGGGGCACATCCAGCTCGGGAATGGAGATATGGCCAGCGCGGCGTCTGCCTACCAGCGCCATGCATAAAATGCGCCTTCGCTGCACAGGAGGCGTAACCGGGAAAAGATAGGGCTGGGAACCATGGGTAAACGCGTATTCATTGGATAAAAACGTGCGGTAGGCAGGGGAGAGGGAGCCGTCCGGCACAACAAGCGCCTTCCACTCCAGAAAATCCTCATAGGGATAAGCGGAGGAAAGAATGCCGCCGTCCGGCTGCCCGTGTATGGTAAAGCGCAGCGGCGTGCCCAACGCCTGCGCGCAAAGCTCCACCACCTCACGAACGGTGCTTCCGCAAAAAATGGCTTCGCTGAGCTGGATATAAGCTTCATTTAACGTCATTGTGCGTACAGGCCCCTTTCCTTTGTGAGAAAATACAAATATGCCGTGTCTATTTATCACTAAAACAACATTGTTTTCCATACCCTTGGAGGTATAATGCTAAACGGATGCGGCATAAGGAGGGCTTTGCGCCTGAATTGTCGCGAAATTAACGACAACTTGAAAGGGGAAAGAAACAATGGAAGAAATGGCTAAGCGTGCTGCTGGCTGCCGCCATGCTGCTTACCATGGCCATTCCGGCCCTGGCCGAGGAAACGCCCTTTGAGGCGACCATCGATTGGGACGCGGAGTGCGATGTAGTGGTCGCCGGTTTCGGCGGCGCCGGTGCGGTTTCCGCCATTACGGCGGCGGATGCGGGCGCGAAGGTGCTTTTGCTGGAAAAGGCCCCCGAGGGCGAGGCTGGCGGCAATACCCGCTATGCGGCACAGATTTTGCTGACCCCCACCGACCGCGAAGGCGCCATCACCTACTTCAAGGCCATGCGCGGCGGCTTTGACAACCAGAGCGACGAAGTGATCGAGCTGATTGTGGACGGCGCGATGGCAATCCCCGAATGGCTGGTTTCCATGGGCGCGGACGGCGAGAACTTCCTGAACTACCCGCTGATTGAATACCCCGACCTGCCCGCCGCGGAAGCCATCAACACCACCGAGATCGACAAGGAGTTCTGGACCAGCAAGTTCTGGGGCCTGCTGTACAGCAATGTGATGAAGCGCGCCGAAAACATCGACGTGTGGTACAGCGCGCCGGCCGTGCGCCTGATTCAGGATCCCGATACCAAGATCATCCACGGCGTAAAGGTGGAGCAGAACGGCCAGACGCTCAACGTGCGCGCGAAGAACGGCGTGGTTATGGCTGTGGGCGGCTTTGAGAACAACGAGGAAATGATTGAAAGCTACACCCAGATGCCCGAATGCTACTCCAAGGCCGCGCGCTACAACACCGGCGACGGCGTGAAGATGGCCATCGACGTGGGCGCGGATCTGTGGCATATGTCCACCCTATCCGGCCCTGACATCAACTTTGTGAACCCCGAAACCGGCATCGCTCCGGGCTATAACTTCAACACCTCCGAAGGCCTGAACATGTTCACCGGTTTTGCCCGCGGCTCCTGCATCGTGGTGGGCGGCGACGGAACCCGCTTTATCAACGAGTGCGAATCCCCCAGCCATGGCCATGTATATAACCACGGCACCTGGGTTTCCCAGCAGATTCCTAACAATTCCTGGATGATCTACGACAGCACCAACACCCGCAAGGTGTACCTGAGCTTCTCCGAGGGCAATCAGGAGGAGATCGAGAAGGGCTGGATTATCAAGGCCGATACGCTGGAAGAGCTGGCTGAGAAGATGAACATCAACCCCGACGCGCTCAAGGCCACCGTTGAGGAGTACAACGGCTACTGCGCGCAGGGCTATGACCCCGACTTTGGCAGCAACGACGCGGCTGACGTAAAGGCCGATAAGGAAGAGGGCCGCGTGACCGCCGTTTCCGCGAACGCGGAATACCTGGTACCCGTTGAGGTGGGCCCCTTCTACGCCATGCCGCTCAAGCCCACGTTCACCAACACCCAGGGCGGTGCGAAGCGCAACGTGGAGTGCGAAGTGATCGACGTTTGGGGCGAGCCGATTCCCCACCTGTACAGCGCGGGCGAGTTTGGCAGCTTCTACTGCGACATTTACAACGGCGGCGGTAACCTGGCTGAGTGCGTGTTCTCCGGCCGCATCGCCGGCGCGAACGCGGCGGCTGCCAAGACGGACGTTTCCGCCGAGAGCATGCTGAAGAAGGAAGCCTACGACGGCCGCAGCCAGAACGAGGTCGCCACGGCTGAGAATGAGTTCATCGGCTCCGCGATGGGCATGGGCGGCGAAGTGGTTGTGAAGGTGACCATGGACGGCGAAACCATCAGCGCGGTTGAGGTCGTGAAGCACGGCGAGACCGAAGGCATCGGCGATAAGGCGATCACGGTTGTGCCCGGCGAAATCGTGGAGGCCCAGTCCTCCGAGGTGGACGCCGTGGGCGGCGCGACCATTACCTCCAACGCCATTATGCAAGCCGTAAAGAACGCGGTGAACAAGTAAGCGAATAGAATCTCTTGGGGGAGGGCCCGCGAGGGCTCTCCCTTTCGGTTTGCCGGAAAAGGCGCGGGAAGCTTTCCTCCCGCGCTTTTTGCCATGCCTAAACCAGGCGGAGGTAGAAATTTCCTACAGAAAATTGATTTTCGTGCCGAAAAACCCGTTGACAAGACGAACCAAATGTACTATATATAATATAACTGAAAGAATAGTTAGTACAAATAAATAATGGGGTTGTTGCCTGCATTACAGATTGACTCTATCGGTATGATGTTATTTGTGCGAGAATACCAAGCGCTCACGGTTCCTATGAGGTGTCTGTTCCAGAACAATTGTGTTTCAGTCACGAGAATGGTGCATATTTAGATTGTCTTGAATATATGGGGGATGATACCAATGGGTGATTTATAATGACAACCTTACATGCTGCACCATAATATGCATAGAGAAAAGAGGAAATGTTAATGAAAAAGCGAATTTGTGCTATGTTCATGCTGGTTTGCATTCTCCTCGTTGCATGCTCGACTGCATGGGCAGTTACAATCAATACTAGTTTTTCAAATTACACAACTACCCATCAATCTGGAAGCGCCACTAAAAGTAACGTAACGAATAAGTGGCACATGAAAATCAACGATTCCAAATCCAATGTAAGCACAACATATGTATGGGGTGGTCGTGCCAGAATCGATAACACAAGCACAGGCAGCGTTAGTTCTTACTGGACTTGGAGTCGCCAAGGTGTTGACGATGATTATTCTTACACAAAATCCGTTGGAAATTTTACTCCTGTCTATTTTTTGAGTAAAATGGATGACAGTAGCACCGCAACTTCTGGTTTGATAGTATACGCAACATTTACCCCATAATGATAAAATTTGGGCTGGGAAGTGTATTCCCAGCCCAAATTTTATGGCAAAGGAGTACGCATGAAAGAGTTGCGTTCCGTATTCATTTCTAGAACATGTATATTATAGCAATATTATTGGTTCTGCTTGCGTTTAGATATCCATTCCAGTCAAGTTCGGAGCGAACCGATACATGGTTATATTTGATCAAAAGTATTAAAAATGGTGGGTCTGCTTACCTGCTGCCCGACATAGATATATTAATCAATTTCTCAATGTACGAAGCGGTATTTATTCAATTTTTCTTGCAAACTCTTGTTTTTACGTTCCTTGGGCTTGTTGTTTTGGTAGTGGATACCCTAACAGAGAATATGATGGGAAGTATAATAGCTATTATTTGTGTTCTCATGAATATTACTTCTTACAATTTACTAGGCATTGATGTTTATAGATGGATACCTTGTGCATTAGCTCAATTAAAACATTATCTTCCAGAAAATGCTCAATATGGGCTTACCTTAAAGGAAAGCTTTTATAAACTTGTGATCCTGATTATTTCACTTTTTGTAATTTATGTGATTACTTGTAAAATAAGACTAAAAAAGCGTGCTGTTTGATGCCCCCGGCATCTGCAAATATCAACAAACGGAGGTGTATGTATGAAACGTATAATTATTCTCATTACACTGACGGTAATCTGGTGCTTCTTGCCGGCTGCCTATGCCGATACGTCCTACTACACGCTTGACTTGCTTAACGCTGAGCTCATTTCTACGACGGTTGTAGAAGAAACGATCTATGGTCTCACAAACGACGGACGATTAGTGGCTGCGTCTGAAGGAGATACATCGTTTCAAGAGATTTCTACAATTTTTTCTCCTTTCCAATATGGCTATCCGGAGGGTGACGACAATACCTATGCGATATCCGTACTTGTAGAGATTGATAATTATTTGTGTGGATTGAATTTATTGAATGGTATAATCTACAAAATTGACACACAGGCGAACGGATCCATTTCACCCCTTTACTTCTTGGAATGGGAGAATATGACGCGTATTGAGGATGGATTCCGCTATATCAAGCCTATTAAAGAAGTCAGTGTGTATAATGGAAAATTGTATTTTATCCATACCGACCAGCAGGCAAAAGTTCCTGGCACCACCTATATCTTCTGCTTTGATTTGGCAACAGGTAAGCAAACCAAATTTAAGTATGAAAACGCCTATCATTTTGCCGTTGAGGATGACAATACTCTATGGATTGGCGTACTTGGTATCGAAGCGCTGAGCCTATATCAACTTGACCCATGGCAAAATACGGCTCACTATGTGGCTGATTTAGAACGCACAGCTAGTGGGTTTGTGTGCGAGGATGGTAAGATGATTTTTTGCGGTAATGGCGCAATTTATTCCATAGATACGGAAGGACATCTTGATACGCTCACCCCGGTTTCTGCAACATACGATTTAGCATGTGCTGGTATGCTTGCTCAAGGACGCTACCTCATACCTGGTATCGACTTTGTTGCTGCGTATGATATATCGCAACGGGCGGATATCCGTACGCTGACAATTTACGGAATACCCGATACAGAGGCTAATCGTTCCTTTTCTCAAGAGTATCCGCAAGTATCCATCCGAAAACCAATCGAATTTTTTGAAACATCTGAGGATTTGGTTCAAGCACTCTTAACTCAGAGTTCATACTACGATCTGTTTGTGCTTGACACGCAATATTTTGATATCACACCATTACTCGAAAAGGGCTATTTTGTCGATTTATCAGCCAACCCTAAAATTGCAACAAGGATCGAGCAGATGTATCCCGCTATTGCCGCGAATGTAAAAAATAAAGGGAAGCTGTTTGCGGCACCCGTAGGTATCAGTATTTTCGCAGACACCATAGATTCTCAATCTTGGGACGATTTATTTGGAACAAAACAGATTCCTATGCATTATGATGAATTCCTGGATGTGCTTCGCTCGTGGCGCACGTTGAGCGTTGAGGACTTAGATCAGTATCAGTTGGTCGGTGCGGCCTCACCTCAACGCTGGCTACTAGATACCCTACTTCGTAACTATATAGCCAATTATCAATACACACAAGAACCGTTGGACTTTGACACACCATTGTTTCACGAACTTCTCGCTTCTTTTCGAGAATTAGACGATGTGTGCATACGCAAAAATCCAGACTATGGATCTGAAAAAGCCTGGATTTTTTACCCGGCAGAAACCGACTTGCTGGACACCGGTGCGTGGGCTAGTAAGCATATGCTATTACTCTCACCTAATCATTTCAAAGATCAGCCGATCAAAGCTTCACTCAAACTATATGTAATGAATCCGTTTAGCCAAAATGTTGATTTGGCTATGGAATATATCGCCTACACGCTAGAGCATATGAGTCCGCTGCATAGAATTGCTCTTTATCCTAGTGAAAGCACACCTGTTGAGCATCCTCAATATGCTAGCCATTCTAAAAAACTACAGGAAGCACAAGAAAAAGCTCAAGCAGCACTTAACCATTCAACTGATACCATACGACGCGAAGCACAGTTTCGTCTTGATGAGATCAATGCCGAATATGAAGAAATTCAAAGGTGGCGATATATAGTAAGTCCGCAGGACATCAGCTTCTATCAGGAGAAGATTGCGCCCAACTTATTTTTCCCCGGCCCAAGCTTTCTAGATATAATTGGCGGAATACATGATCAGATGCTTTTGGAGATCGACCGATATTTTGCAAAGCAATACAATGACAGCCAATTTATCGCTCGCATACAACAAATCGTCAAAATGGTATTGGCAGAGCAAGACAGCTAAAAATTTCGCGATTAAAGAGAGCAATCGAAGTCTATGAATAAGGATGAACATATAATGATATTTCTCAAGTTGTTCAGGCGCATCCCTGTCCGCTGAGGGGCGACATGAGCGCGTATACTGGGGGTAGAGGGGCGCGGGAAGCTTTCCTCCCGCGCTTTTTGCCATGCCCAAACCAGGCGGAGGGAACAAATTGCCTACTTTCCGCTTTACACATTTTTTACATTGTGCTATAATAATCAAACACCAAAAGGTGCCAGACTCGTTCCATAATCCATAAAGGAGGAGAAAATCATTATGAAAAAGACCCTTTCGATCTTGCTGGCTTTGGCGCTTGCGCTGTCTGTTTGCAGTTTCGCCGTAGCCGAGGGCAAGGACTACTCCGGTTACACCATCCGCATCTACTCCAACTCCAACTCCACCGAGCGCGCCACCTGGCTGCAGAACGCCGCTAAGGCCGCCGGCTTCACCATTTCCATGGATGATAACAGCGTTATCTCTGGCGACACCGCCGCCATCCAGGCCGCCAATGAAAACAAGGACGGCGATATCATCTTCGGCCTGAACGAAACCCGCTGGTCGCAGCTGGTGAACGGCACCTATGAGAACCTCAAGATCATGGACTGGACCCCCAGCTGGGTTGAGGAAGTGGGCCAGTATAAGTACGACGGCAAGGCCTACGGCCTGGTAATCCAGAACATCCTTATGCTGTACCGCAACGACGAGCTGGGCACCAACGGCGAGAAGCTTTCCTTCAAGCACTGGGCCGACATCGTGGATTGCGGCTACAAGTGGTATCGCCAGGGCAAGGTTGGCGGCACCACCAACGCCAACATCAACAACGCGCTGCTCTATGCCTACACCGATCCCACCTCTCCGGCGGGCGGCATCAGCATTGACGGCTGGAAGATGCTGTGGAAGTACTGCGCCAACGGCAACTTCACCGGCGACAGCTATGGCTTCGATCCCCTGAACCGCGGCGACGTGCAGGTTTCCACCTTCTACTCCTCCTCCCTGTACGGCAAGGTTGACTCCGCGGCGGACAGCTCCTCCAACCCCCTGAAGGGCACCCTGGAGCCCGAGAACTGGGCCCTGGTTGACATTGAGGACGGCACCTACTACATCGCCGAGTACCTGGGCATTTTGGATCGCGAGGGCCGCAGCGAGGAAGAAACCGAGGCTGTGAAGGCCTTTGCCGAGTGGTTCGGCTCCGCCGAAACCCAGGCCGCTTGGGCTGACGAGTTTGACAGCTTCCCCTGCAACACCGCCGCCGTGGCCGAGATCTATGACGAAACCCCCGAAATTTACACCCTGAAGAACTTCTCCCTGGAGAAGGTTGAAGGCACCGAGATGACCTACGCCGAGTACGTGGGCGCCCATTCCAGCGAGTGGACCAACATCATGACCAACCTGGGCTTCTACTGGGCCGACGCTACCGCCGCCCCCGCCGAGCCCGATTGGGATAACCTGGATTGGTCCGTGCTGACCCAGGCTGCCGCCCAGTAACAGGCGCGCGTAAAACACAGGAGGGCCAAAGGGGCGATAGCCCCTGGCGTTCCCTCCGTACCGACGGCTTATGGCGGGCCTGTGATAGCAGGCTCGCCATATCCATATCATTGCAAATGCGAAGGGGGCAGTGGGTCAGCATGATTGAATTGAAGGACATTGTGGTCAAGTTCGGTGATTTTGAGGCGCTTCATAACATTAACGTGGATGTGAAGGAGGGGGAGTTTTTTACCTTCCTGGGCCCGTCCGGTTGCGGAAAAACCACCACGCTGCGCACCATCACCGGCTTTATCGAGCCGGTTAGCGGCACGGTGAACGTAAACGATGAGGATATCACCCATGTGCCGATTGAGAAGCGCAACATCGGCATTGTGTTCCAGAGCTATGCGCTGTTCCCCTCCATGACGGTGTATGACAACATCGCGTTTGGCCTGAAAATTCAAAAGCTGGGCAAGCAGGAAATTGACCGCAAGGTGCGCGAGATCGCCAACAAGGTGGATTTAAGCGACGAACAGCTGAAAAAGGCCGTAAGCCAGCTTTCCGGCGGCCAGCAGCAGCGCGTGGCCATTGCCCGCGCCCTGGTTACGGGCCCAAGCATCATCTGCATGGACGAGCCGCTTTCCAACCTGGACGCCAAGCTGCGCGTGCAGCTGCGCAACGAGCTGAAAAAGATGCAGCGGGATTTTGGCATCACCTGCATCTACGTAACGCACGACCAGGAGGAGGCGCTCACGCTTTCCGACCGCATCGCCGTGTTCAACAAGGGCTTCATCGAGCAGATTGGAACGCCTAACGAGGTGTACAACCATTCCAAAACGGAGTTCGTGTGCAACTTTATCGGCGATATCAACCGCCTGGGGGACGATGTGGCGGGCCAGATGAAGCTGGACGCGGGCAAGCACCATTTCATCCGCCTGGAGCGCATCCGCGTGAACCGCCCCAAGGACGCGGATGAATTGCAGCTGACCGGCGTGATCGAGAGCCGCGAGTACTACGGCCTGTACATCAAGTACTACATCCAGGCGGGCGGCCAAACCATCAAGGCCATCGAGAAGAACGACGGCATCAATATCTACGAGCCCGGCGAGCAGGTTACGGTGGGCATCCATCCCTCGGATGTGATGAGCTACGTAGCCGCGCCCGAGGCGGAATAAGGGGGCGGACGCATGAACAGCAAAGCCCGCTCCTGGTTCAAGCCTGAGCTGCTGGCCAAAACCTTTGGCATTGCTTTCTTTGTGTATTTGTTTTTCGGCTTCATGCTGCTGCCGTGCCTGAACACCCTTGCCCAGATATTTACCGCCAAAAACGCCGACGGCGTTACCGACCCCCTGGCGGTTATCCGCTTCTTCTTTGCGGGCAACATGCCCAGCTATGTGTGGAACTCCCTCAAGCTGGCGCTGTGCCTGGTGGTAACGGTCAACATCGTGGGCGTGAGCATTGTGCTGTTGACCGAGTACTTTGACATCAAGGGCGCGAAAATCCTGCGGCTGGGGTACATGACCACGCTGATCTATTCCGGCGTGGCGCTGGTAACCGGCTACCTGTTTCTTTACGACAGCGACGGCATCCTGACCACCTGGCTATACGGCATGTTCCCCGATATGAACCGCAACTGGTTTTCGGGCTTCAACGCGGTGCTGTTTACCATGACGTTTGCGTGCACGTCCAACCATGCGCTGTTTTTGCGCAACGCCATCCGCGGCATTGACTACAACACCGTCGAGGCCGCGCGCAACATGGGCGCAAAGCCCTTTAAGGTGCTCTGGAAGGTCGTCTTCCCGACGCTTATACCCACGATGTTCTCCCTCACGGTCATGACCTTCATCACAGGCCTGTGCGCAATGTCCGCCCCTACCCTGCTGGGCTATGACTCCATCAACCCCGAGATCGTCCGTCTGGCCGGTTCCTCCGTCGCGGACGAGGCCTTCCCGCAGGCGCGCGCGGCGCTGCTGTCCATAATCCTCGCAATGTTCACGATCATCCTGCTGACGGTGCTCTCGGCCTACGAGCGCAAGGGGCATTACCTCTCCGTTTCCAAGACCAAGGCAAAGCTCCAGAAGCAGAAAATCACAAACCCCATCGCGAACGTGCTCGCGCATGTCTATGCCTATGTACTGTTTATCATCTACATGATCCCGGTCGTGATGATAATCATATTCTCGTTCCAGACCTACAGCGCCATACGCATGAAGAAGCTCGACTTCTCCCAGTGGACGCTTATAAACTACTTCGGCAAAGAGGACTACATGTACCTCACCAACCGCGGCAAATACAAGCTGCGCGAGGGCTCAATATCCGGTCTGTTCGCAAACGACGCGACCCTCGGCGGCATAAAGCTGAGCTTTGTTCTGTCGATCATCGCGGCGGCGCTTGCCTGCCTGATCGTCGTGGTCGCATGCAACTACATTTTCAAGAACAAAAATAAGAAGTCCGGCATCATCCTTGAATACTGCCTGCTCTTCCCGTGGCTGCTGCCGACCATTCTCATCTGCTATTCCTACCGCACCTACTTCA
>ERZ857882.4136-NODE-4136-length-12853-cov-5.141819_pt1 | contig 12853 bp, 13 predicted proteins | sample MGYA00519697_ERZ857882 | MGnify/ENA primary metagenome ERZ857882 (study PRJEB31778, sample SAMEA3449373) | human gut metagenome | biome: human gut; feature: human-associated habitat; material: faeces | place: United Kingdom | collected 2010/2012 ...
TCTATCGGCGGTACGCGGCGTTCACCGTACAAAATGATACCGCACCGGCGCAGGCGGCGGACGCCGTATGCCGCTGGTTTGCGGAGGGACAAGAGGAGGGGAACCCATGAACATTTTGGTCATCAACGGGCCGAACCTGAACCTGCTCGGACTGCGTGAGCCGGACATCTATGGAAACCGGACGTACCGGGATCTCACGGCCATGCTCGAGTCGCTTTCGGCTGAGACGGGCGTTTCGATCCGCTGCATGCAGTCCAACCACGAGGGCGCGATCGTGGACGCGATTCAGGGCGCGCTCGGCACGGCGGATGCGATCGTGATCAACCCTGCGGCGTACACGCACACGAGCATCGCGATTCTCGACGCGCTCAAGGCCGTGCGGCTGCCGGCGGTCGAGGTGCATCTGTCCGATGTGAACGCGCGCGAGCCGTTTCGCCGCGTGTCCTATGCGGGCATGGCTTGCGAAAAGACCATCGCGGGGCACGGCTTCGACGGCTATGCCGAGGCGGTGCGGTACCTGATCGAACGGTATGGGGAGGCGCGCGTATGAGCATTGTGGTTCGCGATTATACGGCGGCGGATGTGCCCGCCATGATCGCCGTGTGGAACGAGGTCGTGGAGGAGGGCGTGGCCTTTCCGCAGGAGGAGTGCCTCACGCCCGAGAGCGGCGCGCGCTTCTTTTCAGAGCAGACCCGTTGCGGTGTCGCCGCGGACGGCGCGGGGCGCGTCGTCGGCCTCTATATCCTGCATCCGAATAACGTCGGCCGGTGCGGGCACATCGCCAATGCGAGCTATGCCGTCGCGTCGGAAAGCCGCGGGCGGCATGTGGGCGAGGCGCTTGTAAGGGACTGCTTGGCGGCGGCGCGGCAGCACGGCTTTTCCATTCTGCAGTTCAACGCCGTGGTCGCGACGAACGTGGCCGCGCGCCGGCTGTATGAGCGGCTGGGCTTTTCGCAGCTCGGCACGATCAAAAACGGCTTTCGCATGGACGGCGGGCGCTACGAGGACATCTGCCCGTATTATAAAACGCTGTAATAAAAGAGGGCACGCCGTGGCCGGCGGATGCAGCGCAGCAGCGTGCTGCATCCGGTTTCGGCGGCACGGCTTTTCGGTGGGGTTCATGACACGGCGGCGCGAGAACCCCTCTCCGCTTGATGCAAATCATGGGGCTGCGCTATGAAAAAATCCTGCAGGGACATGCCTTTGCAGGATTTTTTTCGTGACTGCTCCCATCCACCGGAACGGAAAACCGCTGCTTTTGGGTGGGAAGAGCGCCGGGTGCACTGCGCCCCCAAAGGGGGTTACGCTTCGCCTGCAGGCCCGGCCGGCTCGCTGCAGAGCGGCGCGAGGATCGTCCGGTTCACGCGGCGCAGCAGGCACAGGCTGATGATGAGGCAGGCAACCTCCGCGATCGGAAACGCCAGCCAGATCCGATCCAGATCGTGCGTGAGCAGGGAGAGCAGCATGGCCGCAGGCACGAGCACGAAGAGCTGTCTCGAGAGCGAGAGAAACATGCTGTAGAACCCGCGGTTGACCGCCTGAAACAGGATGGAGCAGGCGATGGACACGGCCGCCAGCACGAAGCCGGGCGAGATCGTCCGAAGCGCGACAATGCCGATGCGCAGCGCCTCGGCCGAAGCGTCGAAGATCGAAAAGATCTCGGCGGGGAAGAGCTGGAAGCACAGCATGCCGAGCGTCATGATGACCAGCGATGAGAGCAGCATCAGCCGGAACGTGCGCTCCATGCGCCGCTTGCAGCGCGCCCCGTAGTTGAACGCGAGGATGCTCATCGCCGCGCTCGTCATGCCGAACACCGGCATGAACACGAGCGACTGAATCTTGAAATACACGCCAAATACGGCTACGGCGGTCGTGGTGTATGCGATGAGCAGCGCGTTCATGATGAGGTTCATGATCGTGCCGATGGACTGCATGATGATCGAGGGTAGGCCGACCGCATAGATTTGCCGGATGACGGCGCCGCTCGGCCGCACATGCCTCCAGTGCAGCCGGATGTCGTGCCGCGTGCAGAACACGAGCAGAAAGCTCAGGATCATCGCAGCGAACTGGCCGCCCACGGTCGCGTACGCCGCGCCCGCCACGCCGAGCTTTGGAAAGCCGCACAGGCCGAAGATCAGGAGCGGGTCAAGCACGATGTTGACCAGCGCGCCAGTGATCTGCATGAGCATGACGAACACGGTCTTGCCCTGCGCCTGCATGATGCGCTCCGCGCCCATCTGTAAAAAAATGCCGAACGAGAGCACGCAGCAGATGGACAGGTAATCCATGCCCATGTCCCGGATGGCCGGCGATTCGGAGACAAACGCGTCAAAAAACGGCTTTACGCCGAACAGGCCGAACAGCAAAAACGCCATCGACGATACGAACAGCAGGAACAGCCCGTTGCCTGCGGCGGTGTTGGCGTCCTCAAAGCGGCGCTCGCCCAGACGGCGCGAGATCAGCGCGTTCATGCCGATGCCCGTTCCGACGGCGACGGCGATCATGAGCATTTGAATCGGGAATGCGAGCGATACGGCCGTGAGCGCGTCCTCGCTCAGCCGGGTCACGAAAATGCTGTCAATGACGTTGTAGAGCGCCTGCGTGAGCATGGAGATCACGACCGGCAGCGACATGCCGAACAGCAGCCGGCCCTCGGGCATATAGCCCATCTTGTTTTCCGTTCTTACCTTTTCCATAACAAATTAGATTATCATATTTCGTCCGGTATGGCAAGGTTTTTGACGTACAAGCCGCGGCTGAGCGCGTAGCGCACGGTGTAGAGCGTGCCGCCTGCGAGCTTGTTGAGATAGGCGATGCAGCAGTCGGATTGGTCGGCCAGATGCCGGTTGCGGGCAAGCAATGCGCCGCTATCGGTGCGCGCCGCGGCGTACCAGATCGTGTCGGCCGCATCGAGCGCGCGGCGGTAGCGCTGCTGCGCGGGGGCCGCCCAGCGGTCGGCCTGATCCTTCGCGGGCAGCGCGAGGTGCAGCCGCAGTTCCGGCCGGCTTTGGCGCAGCAGCAGTACCGCTTCGGCCGCAAGCTGGTCAAACTCTTCCGATCTTGGTCAAACCCCTGCGCTCCGCCCGCCCAAAAGACGCGCACGCCGCCGTCGGCCGCCTGGCACACGGCGCGCATGAGCCGCAGCCGAAGCAGGGCCATATCGCTGCTGTTCTCCGCAGGCAGACCATTTGGCCGGTGACCGGTGAAGCAGCAGACCGTTTTTTTCAGGAACGGGTTATCGGACGGGCTTTCCATGCGCCATGTTTCCCCCCTCGAGCAGTGCTTCGAGCGCGCGGCCTGCGCCGCCGTCGCCCCGCAATGCGTCCGCGTACAGCGGCAGCAGCGTTTCGGCCTCCGTCAGCGCGGCTTCATACAGATTGAAAAACGATTCGGTGCGCGGCCGTTCCGGCTGCCACGGGGACGCCCATGGCCGGTGTGCCTCGTTGAACAGATCGCCCGCGCCCGTATGCGGCGGCGAGAGCAGAAAGCCGGAGAACGTACCGGGCTTCTTGAAAAGTGCGCGCTCCACGCCGCGCGCGACCCGCTGCTTGCGTCCGGTGGGGTCGTACAGCAGCCGGTGCACCCGATCGAAGTTTTTGAAGCTGCGCCGGTATGCCCCGCGCACGCTCCGGCCGAACAGCGCTTCGGTGAGCTGAACGTGCAGCGCATCGAGCGATTCGAGCAGCGCCCGGTCGCGCACGGCGGCGAGGAACAGCCGGTGCGGCGGCGTGGCCGAGAGGGGCGCGCCGGCTGACACAGCACGGCCAACCGGAGGGGGCGCGCCATCGGGCAGGCTCTTTGCCGAAGGGGGCTGCAAAGCGCTGCGCGGGCCGGCCGGCGCTTCGCGCGCTCCGGATGGATCGGAGCGCGCATAAAGCGGGGCTCTTTCCCCGGCCCATGCCCGCATGGGCACGCGCGCGCAAAACGGCAGCTCGAGCGCCATCTCGAAGCGCGTGTGATCGAGCCCGCGGTGCCCGGACTCGACGAACGGATGCGCCGCGGCGTCGAGCGCATAGTGGCAGAGAAAGCCGAGTGCATACGCCGTGCGCGCTTCATCGCCCCGAACGAGCGGATCGAGCGCGGCGAACACGCGGCCGGCCGGCGCGTTATGCAGCGCGTTTCCGGTGCGCTTTTCGTGCTTTCGGGTGATCGGCGGCGGCAGACGGTCGAAAAAATAGACGTCCGGCCCGATCAGGCCGCACAGATAGGCGGCGTGCTGCCGATTGAGCAGCTCGGGCAGCGGCGCCGGAAGCCGGTCGCGCACGGTCAGGCCGAACTGAGTGTGTATATATAAGTAAGGCATATCAGCAGTATACCACATGCCGGCCAAAAAAGAAGCGCTGTTTTCCGTTGGAAAGCGGCGCGTACGGGCAGGAAGTTGTTCCCATCCTTATGTACAATTTGTGAATCTTTTTTTTGAGCATACACAACCGGCCTCAGCCGTGATAGAATACAATTACCTGACGAGTATGGATCATCCCGCCGAATCGGCGGGCATTGACTTTGGGAGACATCGCATATGAAAAAGATCAAGCCGCGGCGCAGACGGCTGCGCATCAACAGCCCGGTTTCCTTCGGCGTACTCTGTGCGCTGATCCTGCTTTTGATCGGCGGCGCAACCTTCGGTCTGGCAGCCGGGGTGATCTCACCCGCTGTACAGGCCGTTCGCGAGGCCAATGCCACGCCCACGCCGGAGCCTACGGCTACGCCGGTTGTCGTGACCCCGCCGCCCGCCACGCCCACGCCGGAATCGGCCGATCCGAATGCAACGACCGATCCGAATGCAACGGTCGATCCGAACGCAACGGTTGATCCGAACGCCACCATCGATCCGAACGCCACGCCCGACCCAAATGCACCGGTCGATCAGGAGCCGACGCCCACCGGTAAGCTGGCCGGCCATGTGATCGCCATCGATGCGGCCAAGAGCAAGGGCGCCAAATACAAGGGCGTATCCACGCGCACACCGGAGTACAAGATCAACTTTGCGTTTGCCGACGCCGTGCGCGAGCTGCTCGAGGCGGAGGGCGCGACGGTTGTCATGACCCGCACGAGCAACAGCGAGGTCGTCGATCCGTCGGACCGCATCCGCATCGTCAACAAGAGCGAGGCGGAGATTGCGCTGTCGGTCATGTGCAACTACATCGACGCCGGCGGTACGCGCGGCGCGCAGATGATCGTGCCGAAGAAGAACGACGACCGCAGCGCCTGTGATGCGCTGGCATCGGCCGTGCTCAAAGCGTACACCAAGGCGACCGATATGCCCACGCGCGAGGCCGGCGACAGCGCCATCCGGCACCTGACCACCTGGCCGGTGCTCAACGGCATCGACAAGCCCGTGGCGGCGATCGTGCTTGGCCACATCAGCAACAAGACGGATGATAAGAATTTGAACGACGCGGATTTCATTCAGCGCGGCGCGCAGGGCATCGTGAACGGCATCATCGCTTATCTGGAAGGGAAATAAGCGCAGCATTTCAAAAAAACGGCCGCATGCGGCGGCAAAACCATCTGCATGAAATGAAACGGGGAGCGGAGCTGCTTCCCGTTTTTATATTCAAAACGAAGGGGGGGATTTCCGGCGCGCCGAACCGAATGCTCGGATCGATCCTGAAAATTTTATCGATTTTTGTATGAGATTGGGTCTGGACGCGCTTGAACGGCACGGGGTTTTACGGTATACTTTTGATGGTACTATGCCGTAGTTTGGGTACGGACTTTTCTTCTGGTATGGATTGATTGGGAAAGCAGGTGAAGAGAATTGAAAAAGACGTTTCGAGGCGGTGTGCATCCTCTCAAGAGCGTGCATGAGGGAAAACCGCTGACAAGCGCATGCGCGGTGCGGCCCATAGCGCCGTCGATCGTGGTCATTCCGATGGGAATGCACCTCGGCGCGCCGAGCAAGCCGTGCGTGCAGAAGGGCGATCTGGTCAAAATCGGCCAGCGCATCGGGGAGCCGGTCGGGGGACTGGGGCTGCCCGTACACGCGAGCGTTTCGGGCGAGGTCATCGCCGTGGAGGAGCGCCAGCAGCTTCGCGCCGCACCGGAGATGTGCGTCGTGATTCAGAACGATATGCTCGACGAGTGGGTCGAGCTCTCCCCGGTGGGCGATGTGGAAACGGTCGACGCGGAGAAGATCATCCCCGCCGTGCTCGACGCCGGCATCTGCGGCATGGGCGGCGCGTCGTTCCCCACGCACGTGAAGATGAACGTGCCGGAGGATAAGCACGCCGACATCGTGATCCTCAACGGCGCCGAGTGCGAGCCGTACCTGACGGCCGACCACCGCAACATGCTCGAAAACAGCAGCCGCATTGTGGACGGACTCAGGCTCATCATGCGCGCAACGGGCGTGAATCGCGGCGTGATCGCGATCGAGGACAACAAGCCGGACGCCGTTGCCGCCATGCAGAAGGCCGCCGAGGGGAGAAAGGGCGTTGAGGTCGTCGCGCTCAAAACGAAGTATCCGCAGGGCGGTGAAAAGCAGCTCATCGAGGTTGTGACCGGCCGGCAGGTGCCGCGCGGAAAGCTGCCGGCGGATGCGGGCGCGCTCGTGTTCAATGTGAGCACCGCCGCCGCCGTTGCCGACGCCATCACGCTCGGTAAGCCGCTCGTGGAGCGCATCACGACCGTGACCGGCTGCGTGAACAAGCCCTCAAACCTCCGGCTGCGCGTCGGCACGCAGTATGCCGAGGCGATCGCCGCGTGCGGCGGCCTGACCGAGGAGGCGGCCAAAATCTTTGCGGGCGGCCCGATGACGGGCCTGTGCGCGCCGAACGATACCATCTCCATCACGAAGGCCACCAACGGCATCGTGGTGTTCAGCAGGGAACAGGCGAAGGCCGTCGAGGAAGGCCCGTGCATCCGCTGCGGCCGCTGCGTCGAGGCGTGCCCGATCCACCTGATGCCCTATCAGCTCAAGTATGACTGCGAGGCGGCCGCGCTGAGCCGCGCCAAGGAGCACGGCCTCATGGACTGCGTGGCCTGCGGCGCATGCGCCTATGCCTGCCCGGCGCGCCGGCACCTGACCGCCGCGTTCAAAGCGGCCAAGGACGAGATTGCGGCCAAGGCAAGGAGGAGGTAAACGCTTATGCAGTGGAAAGTATCGGCCGCGCCCCATGTCCATGCAAAGGACAGCACGGCAACGCTCATGCTCGACGTCATCGCGGCGCTCATGCCCTGCGTGGTCGCGGGCATCTGGCTCTTTGGCTACCGGGCGGCGATCGTCGTCGCCGTCAGCGTCGCGGCGTGTGTGCTCACCGAGCTCGTGTGCCAGAAGATCGCAAAAAAGCCCATTCGCATCAACGACCTGTCGGCCGTTGTGACCGGCATCATTCTGGCGCTCAACCTGCCGTCCACCGCGCCGTGGTGGATGATTCTGATCGGCGCGATCATCGCCATCGGCCTAGTCAAGCAGCTCTTTGGCGGCATCGGCGACAACTTTTTGAACCCCGCGCTCACCGCACGCGCCGTGCTGCTGGCCTCGTGGCCCGCGCGCATGACCGCGACGAACACAGCCAGCGCTTACCCGCTGCCGTTCGATACGGTGACGAGCGCAACCGTGCTCACGCCGGAGACGACGCTGAACACCACCATGGTGGATATGCTCGTGGGCCGCATTCCGGGCACGATCGGCGAGGTGTGCAAGGTCGCGATCCTGCTGGGACTGGTGTATCTGCTCATTCGCCGCACGATCACCTGGCACATCCCGGTGGTCATGGTCGGCACGTTCATGCTCTCGGCATGGGCGTTCGGCCTCGACCCGATCCACGCGGTGCTCTCGGGCGGCATCCTGTTCGGCGCCGTGTTCATGGCGACCGATTACGTTACCTCCCCGATGACGAAGTGGGGACAGGTGATCTATGCCGCCGGCGCGGGCCTCATCGTGGCGCTCATCCGCGCGTTCGGCAGCTATCCGGAGGGCGTGACGTACGCGATTCTGTTCATGAACGTGGTAACGCCCCTGATCGACCGCGCGGTCAAGCCGCGCATCTACGGGGAGGTGAAGTCCCATGCGTGAGATTCTGAAGCTCGGCGGCAAGCTGCTGCTGCTCACGGCCGTTGCGGGTCTGGCGCTGGGCCTGACCAACGCCATCACAAAGGGCCCCATCGCGGAGCAGGCCATTGCCGCGGCAAACGCCGCGCGGCAGGCGGTGTTAAGCGACGCGGCGACCTTTGAACCGGTACTGGAGGATGAGAACGGCATGGACGAGATCCATCGCGGTCTGGACGCCTCCGGCAACGTTGTTGGCTATACCGGCAAGATCACCACGCGCGGCTACGGCGGCCCGATCGAGGTTACGGTCGGCCTGTCCGCTGACGGGACGATCACCGGCGTAAACGTCGGCGGCACGGAGTTTGCCGAGACGGCGGGCCTTGGCGCAAAGGTTAAGGAAGCGTGGTTCGGCGAGCAGTTTGCCGGCCTGTCCGCACCGGTCGCGCTCGCGAAGAACGGCGGCGAGATCGACGCGGTCAGCTCCGCGACGATCAGCTCCACGGCCGTCACCACGGCGGTCAACGATGCCTGTGCAGCCATCATGGACTGCATGGAGGGGAGGTAACCCGCATGGAAAAGAAGCAACAAAAACTCTCGAGCGTGTTCCTCGGCGGCGTGATCACCGAGAACCCGACGTTCCGGCTCGTGCTCGGCACCTGCCCGACGATGGCCGTCACCACGAGCGCGCTCAACGGCCTCGGCATGGGCGCGGCGGCGACGTTTGTGCTCATCGGCTCGAATGTCGTGATTTCGCTCCTTCGCAACTTCATTCCCGACAAGATCCGCATTCCGGCGTTCATCGTGGTCATCTGTACGTTCGTGACGATGGTGCAGATGTTCATGCAGGCGTTCGTGCCCGACCTGTATGCGTCGCTCGGTATGTTCATCCCGCTCATCGTGGTCAACTGCATCATTCTGGCGCGCGCGGAGGCGTTCGCCTCGAAGAACCCGGTGCTGCCCTCCGCGGTGGACGGCCTCGGCATGGGCCTCGGCTTCACGCTGGCCATCACGCTCATGGGCGCGATCCGCGAGCTCATCGGCAGCGGTACGGTGTTCGGATTGTCCGTGTTCGGCGCGTCGTTCGAGCCGATGCTGCTCATGGTGCTGCCGGCGGGCGGCTTCCTCGTGTTCGGCCTGATGTTCGCAGCGATCAACATCATTACCGGCAAGTTCACGGCGAAAAAGGCCGCGGCTGCCGATGAAGAGGAGGAAGCGGCATGAACGAGCTCGTCAAGATTCTTCTGTTCATGGTGAGCTGCGTGCTCACGCACAACTTCATCTTCTCGCGCTTCCTCGGCTGCTGCCCGTTCCTCGGCGTGTCCAGCAAGGTGGAAACGGCGTTCGGCATGGGCATGGCGGTCACGTTCGTCATGGCGCTGGCGAGCCTGTTCACCTATATGGTGTACCACTGGGTGCTCGTGCCGCTCGAACTGGAGTACCTGAGCACGATTGCGTTTATCCTCGTGATCGCGAGCCTCGTGCAGGTCGTCGAAATGTTCCTGAAGAAATCTGCGCCGAGCCTGTACAGCGCGCTGGGCATCTACCTGCCGCTGATCACGACGAACTGCGCGGTGCTCGGCGTCTGCATCCTGAACATCGGCGGTTCGACCACGCTGGCCAACGGTATGGTCATCGAATACAACCTGCTCTACTCGGTGCTCAACGGCGTGTTCGGCGCGCTGGGCTTCCTGCTGGCCATCGTGCTGATGGCGGGCGTGCGCGAGCGGCTGGAATCGGCGCATATCGCAAAGCCGCTCAAGGGCTTCTCGATCTCGCTGATCATCGCGGGCCTGATGAGCATTGCGTTCATGGGCTTTAACGGGCTGGTATAAGGAGGTGCGCACGGAATGAACTGGATTGCAATTCTTGCGGCGCTGGGCGTGCTGGGCGCGCTTGGCCTGCTGTTCGGACTGGTGCTCGGCGTCGTCGGCAAGAAGTTTGCCGTGGAGACGGATGAGCGCGTGGCGCGCGTGCGCGACTGTCTGGGCGGCGCCAACTGCGGCGCGTGCGGCTATGCCGGCTGCGACGCGTTTGCCGAGGCCGTTGTGAAGGGCGAGGCCAAGCCCAACGGCTGCACGCCGGGCGGCACAAAGGCCGCCAAGGCCATCGGCGCGATCATGGGCATGGACGTTTCGGCCATGGTGCCGAAGGTGGCGCGCGTGCGCTGCAACGGCACATGCGACAACGTTGCTTCCCGCTATGAGTACACGGGCGTGCAGAGCTGCCGCGCAGCGGCCTCGATTGCCGGCGGCCCCAAGGAATGCCATTACGGCTGCCTAGGCTATGGCGACTGTCTCTCCCGCTGCGCGTTCGGCGCGATCTCGCTTCAAAACGGCATTGCGCACGTCGATCCCGATAAGTGCACCGGCTGCGGCATGTGCGAGGACACCTGCCCGCGCAGCATCATCCATCTGCTCCCGCGCGACAAGACCATCGTGGTCACCTGCCGCAACAAGGCGATCGGCAAGATTGCGCGGCTGCAATGCAAGACCGCGTGCGTCGGCTGCAAGCGCTGCGAGCGCAACTGCCCGTCCGATGCGATTCACGTTGTGGACGGCGTGGCGCTGATCGATGAAACAAAGTGTACGCGCTGCGGTGCCTGCGTTGCGGGATGCCCCATGCACTGCATTCAAAACTTCTACGAAGAGGAAAACGACTGACCGAACATCCTGCGGGGGCGGCGCCTGAGCGCCGCCCCCGCAGTTGTTGCAGACATCAATCACGCCAATCTGCGGTTGGATTGGGATGCGTCGTTGGCCGGATGCGGGGATGCATCCGCCTGCGGCTTGCTTTTGCCGCATGGGCGGAAGAATCTGACAAAGAGGGGACAGCGCTTGCGAATGCTGTCCTTTGGTAGTATACTATGACTGCAAAGGATGGGAGGGATTATTTCTATGCACAATCGTGGCATGGCGGCGAACGCCGCGGCGAAGCGGAACAGCAAGCTGGTCATTGGCATTATGCTGCTCGTTTTTGCGGTGCTTCTGATACTGGTGGGCGGTTCGATTCTGTCCGAGGCGGATCAGTATGAGGAAATCCAACAGAACGGCGCGCCGGATTTCAACACGCTCTCCATCGAGCAGATCGAGGAGCGGCCGTATGTTTCCGGCAATGTGGAAGTCGTGTTGGAGTGCTTTGCCGAGTCCTATACAACCAATTACGGCGTGCGCACGTCGGATGAGAGCGAGGAGCTGTACTATCTTGTGGCCGCCGCGCCTGCCGATGCGGACGGCTATTACGATTTTCAATATCTGATCTGCATCAAGGCCGAGCCGTGGCAGTTCAGCAAGATGGATGCCATTCTGGAGGAGACGTGGGCGACGGATTTCGAGGGCGAATACACGACGTTTGAGATCGGCACATCCAAGGTCAAGTCGCTCGGCACCAAGCTGGAGGACATCCTCTGGGAGTATGCGGACGATTCGGACCTCGTGGAATGGCTCGCGGATACGTCGTTTTTCGGCACGAGCGACGAAGCGGAGATCCGCAGCCGCATCCTGCCGTATATGATCGACATCGGGGAGTCGCCGACCAGCCCGAGCGTCGGGATGGTCGCGTTCGCCATCGCGGCGGTGCTGCTCATCATCGGCGTGCTGCTGGTCGTGAAGTCGAGAGCGCGGCGCGACGACAATCCGTATGCCGGCCCGAACACGCAGGCATGGCCGGACGGCGCCTTTACCGATGACCCGGAAGCACAGCCGGCCGCCGGCGAAGCGCCCACCTGCCCGCATTGCGGCGCCGCGCTGCAAAACAATCCGGACGGATTCTGCCCGTACTGCGGCGGTGACCTGCAGAGATAACGAAAAACCGGGGACCAACAACGGCGTTCGGCCCGTGCAATCGGCACGGGCCGTTCTTTTCTTTTCCGCCGGCTGTTCGCACTGTCGATTGGTATCGTTGCTTGCAGCCAGGTGCCGACAACTGCCGCAGCGCGGCAAATGCCCGCATCACCGGCATTTTTTGCGGAAACGGTTGACAGAATCCGACGGAAATTTTATACTATCGATAAAGAAGTATCAATAAAGTGCGGAAGTATGCACGTTGCGGAGGAACGAAACCATGATGATTACCATTTGTATCGGCAGCTCGTGCCATCTCAAGGGAGCGCGCGAGGTGGTCGAGGGCATTCAGCAGCAGGTTGCCGAACGCAAGCTGGAGGATCGCATCAGCCTGACCGGCGCATTCTGCATGGGCAACTGCGTGCGCGGCGTCAGCGTCAAGATTGACGAGGAGCTGTTTGAAGAACTGGAAGAACTGTTGGTCATGGGCGATGTGGGCATACATACCGCCGGACGAATCTGTGAAGAATTGCGGGTGCGTGTGAAGAAGCAGGGCGTGACCGACCCCAATGCGGTGATGGATTTGTTGAAAGAAATCGTTGCCGATATGCTCAGCGGCGGCGAGGAGCTAGACCTTTCCGGCAAGCCCACCGCCATTTTGGTTATCGGCGTAAACGGTGTGGGTAAGACCACCACCATTGGCAAGATTGCATCCCGTCTGAAAAGTGAGGGCAACAAGGTGGTACTGGGCGCTGCCGATACCTTCCGTGCCGCCGCCATCGACCAGTTGGAGGTTTGGGCGCAGCGGGCAGATGTGCCGATTGTAGTTCGTCCCGAAGGCTCCGACCCGGCATCGGTGGTGTTTGACACCATTGCCAAGGCGAAGTCCCTCCATGCAGACGTTTTGATTTGCGACACCGCAGGACGACTGCACAACAAGAAAAACCTGATGGACGAGCTGGCGAAGATCACCAAGATCGTGCAGCGCGAGTACCCCGAAGCCGAAATGCGCTCCATGCTCGTGGTCGATTCCACGGCCGGGCAGAACTGCCTGCAGCAGGCGCGCATGTTCAAGGAA
>ERZ857882.4139-NODE-4139-length-12840-cov-10.015096_pt1 | contig 12840 bp, 14 predicted proteins | sample MGYA00519697_ERZ857882 | MGnify/ENA primary metagenome ERZ857882 (study PRJEB31778, sample SAMEA3449373) | human gut metagenome | biome: human gut; feature: human-associated habitat; material: faeces | place: United Kingdom | collected 2010/2012 ...
TAGTTGAAAATAATAATACTAGATTATATTCAGCTATGAATGAGTTACAAGTTGAGCAAAATAAAAAGGAAGAACTAATAGTTATAAAAATGCAAGTGTAATTTCGTGGTATTTGAATAGATTAAAATGGGATAACTAGGAGGATATTATGAATAATAATTTTCATAGAATATTATTAGGAAAAGAGCAATTATGGAAAGGGTGTATATTAGCTTCTATTGCTCATGCAATAATTGTTGCCCATTATCCAGATGAATCTAACGAACATTCATGGGATGGTTTTAACTATAGTGTACAAGATAGTGCAGGATCTAGAGGAACAATTACTTTTAGTAAAGATTATTATGTTGCAGCTTTTAGAGATGATAATAGTGAAAGATTAAATAAAAAAATTGATATTAATGAATATAAAAGCTATTTTAATGGAGCACCAAATGCTCTTGTAGAGTTAGCAAATAAAGAAGCATTGCAATATTTATTAGATGAAGTTAATGGTAATGTAGTCCCATTAATAACTACCGCATTTTGGGGTAATGAAAAGGAGACTTTTTCTAATGATACATTTGAAAAAATACATAATAATGGAGGATTCCTAATAGATAGACAGTTGTTAAATATAGAGGATGCATTTAATTCATGGAAAGAATATTATGATATGACAGAACAACAATATAAATTATTACGCTCTATATACAAACGAAAGATAGAAAATAATGATAAACTATTACTAATGTCAAAGGATGAAATACTTATGATAGGGACTGATGATGAAGAAGGACTAAAAGAAAGTGAAATTTCATTTAATGAAATAGGAATAGAATGGGAAAAGTAGTAACGAATGATTAAAATTTCACTATTTCAAAATATTGTATGAAACTATTTGTTAGAATTATTAATAAATTTAATCGTAAAAAGGGAACCATATGCAATTTATTGTATAGAGGTTCCTTCTAAATATTAATATTATTTATAAAATAATAACTTATACAATAGCAACATTGGTGAATTAAATCAAAACAGTAAATTACTCTCGCAATGATACTAATTGGAAGGATAAGCCAACAGAGATTATGATGGAAAAGAAATAACTTACGATGAAATAGGAAATAAATTAATTTATTATGGATATATCTACACTTTGGAAGAAGTAAGAAGACTTAAAGGAAATAATAATACTATAAGTTATAATTATAATGATAAAGGAATAAGAACAGAAAAAACAGTAAATGATGTAACAACTAAATATATATTAGATGGTAGTACAGTTTTATTAGAGACAACAAGGGATGAAAAAATACACTATACTTATGATTCATCAAATAACTTAATAAGTATGAATATAATAAGTAGTAGTGATCCTAGTATAAATGGAGAATACAAATGTTCAAGGTGATATAATAGGTTTATTAGAAGAACTTATCCAGGGACGTAGTAGCTGTTAACTCTAATTTTAATTAGAGTGTTACAGATGATGGCCATCGGATAAAGATGTAACAGAAATAGTAAGCTATACTTATGATACCTGGTGAAAACTTATATCTATAGAAGGATCATTAAAAGATATTGTAGGAATAAAGAACCCATATAGGGGAAGCTCCTATTCATGTTCATTCATAGGAGTAACTTCGAAGAGCTAAATCAAAGATTTATATTCTCAGTTATAGAGGATATAGATACGATACTGAAACAGGACTATATTATTTAAATGCTAGATATTATAATCCAGAGTGGGGAAGATTCATTAATGCCGATGGAATTGTTGGAACTCAAGGGGAGCTTTTATCTGCGAATATGTTTGCTTATTGCAAAAATAACCCTGTTAATTTATCTGAGTTATTAAAAAAAGAGAAATAATCAATAAGATAAAAATGCAGGAGATATAATATGTATATAATTTGAAAAAAATATATAGCTATGATAAAATATAGAACATTATGGTGATATTTGTATAAATGTAATTAGATGGATTATAATATGATATTATTAAAAAATAAAAATGTTAAAAGAGTAGGATTATTTTTATGTACTGCTGCTATTATTATATGACTGGTATGAATTATTCAAGTGTTTCTGAAAATGTTGTTGCAATAGGAGACTGGGCACCAGATCTATAATACATAATACAGTAGTTGAGACAAATTTACATACTTATATTACCATAATAGCATTTTTATTATGTATAAAATTTACTTTTACTAGATAGGAGAGAGTATATTGAAATATGTATTAAAGGAAGAATTCAAGAGAGCATTTTTAAATAAGAAATTTATTTTATTAGTTATTTTAGGCTTATTAATACATATATATAGCCTTTTTGTATGGGAGCATGGAGTGATTTTTTTTGATTATTCTGCAGAAGACATTGTTCTCGATGCTGCAATTGAAGGAATAACTAAATCTATTAATCGATATACTTTTTGGTATCATGGAATGGATATATATATAATTATTATGCCATTACTAGCATGTATACCATATAGTGCATCATTATATGGGGATAAAGAAAGTAATTTTTATACTTATATTGTTACCAGAACGAAGAAAAAAGACTATTTTATTTCAAAAATATTTATAAATGGATTAATTGGAGGGGTAATACTAGCATTACCTACACTTTTATTTTATCTACTTCTTACTTTTATAGTTCCAGGTCCTATCATAGATTTTGGAGTACATCCAATAGGGTTTTTAAGTGAATTGTTTATGAGTAATCCTAACTTATATATACTTTTTACTATTTTAATAGAATTTTTATTTGGATTTACATATTCAACCTTCGCTCTTGCAATATCAAAATTTAATGTTAATAAGGTTTTTATATTGCTTACTCCTTTTATTTATTGGTATGTTGGTACTTTTATATTTGAGAGATTGAAATTTTTTGCCATTTCTCCTGCATCATTTAATGCTTTTATGGTTAGAGGATTCTCAAATATTTATATGATACTAGGACAAGCTGTTGCTATTATGACTATATCTATTTTGATAATTTTATATAAAAACGGAGATGCATAAATATGAATTTTAATATATTAAAATATGAATTTCAAAGAATAAAGTCTAGTAATATTTTTAAGTTTTTTATATTAATCTATCTTTTTGTTACATGGAAATCTACTATTAATCTGCAAATAACACACCATCAGCGTGCTTTTAATGCTTTAGAAGGAGTAATTTATACTTTAAATAATAAAAATATAATAACTTGGGTATTAATTCCTATTTCTTTGTATATAATGTCTAAAATATTTTTTGATGATGAATTTAACTACCAAGTAAAGGTTAAATCTAAAAATAGAGTTAGTTGGTTTATGCAAAAGCTACTGGCTCTCATAGTGTATATATCTATTATAGTAATTACATTAACAATTATTTCAGTGTGTGTAAATTTACTAATATTAAATTTAGATTTTGGATGGAGTCATTATTCATTTCCAGGAGTTTCTCAAGAACATCTGTACCAATTTGATATAACTATTTTCCCTTTTCAACCTTATTACCATCCTTTAAAAGTTATAATGTTAACAATTATATTTCTTATATTAGGATTATCATTATTAGGATTAATTGTAAGTTTAATTTCATTAATAACTAATAAGCCTATTATTGGAGCATCTATAGGGTTTATATATTATATTTTTAGTATAAAATATCTTGATTTTATCGAAGTTAAATATAGCTTTATTAAATATTTTACTATTGATAGTTATATTTTATTTAGTAACCATAACTTTAACGGTATGGATATTAAATTATTTACTGTGAAAGAATCTTTTTTTGGACTTATTATATTAAGTATAGCTTTATTTTTAATTGGCACTATTATAATTAAGAAAAAAGACTTCTAAATGAGGGATAATATGAATGGATATATTACAATTATAAAAAATACTATTAAAAATATTAGATTAAACCTATATATTATAATTTCAATAATAACATATTTAGCAATATCACTTTCAAGCATAGATAATAATTTTCTTATAGAAAGCCCAACTAGAATATTAGGTGGATTTCAATTAAATCAATTTCCATTTTCAATTTATACACTGGTTTGGATGATTCCTAAACTCATGATATCTTATTTATTGTTTATTTATATAGGAAATCTATTAAATATTAATTTATTTTTTTCAATTATAAGGATAAAGTCAAAAATAAAATGGTATATTCTTTATAATTTTATTGGATTAATAGTAATAATTGCATGGTATGTAATAGGATATATAACTTTGAATTTAGTTATATGTATTAAGTTAGGGGCAATATATGATGGGTTTTCACAAAATATTAATATGTTAGTACTAGATATAACTTTTACTTATTTTATTTTTAATTTAGTTTATTTATTAGGAATTGTGAAGAAAAAAGTTAATTTAGGTATTGTATTAGCATTAATATTATATGTTTCACCAATATTTACAAATAATCCAGATAAAATGATTTTCAAGATTTTACCCTCAAATCATGCAATGATATTAAGACATGAATATCTTTCTAACTCTTATTTCTACATTTTTATTTTAATAATCATATTATTAATTATTGGGTGTTACTTATTTAAAAAAACTGAATTTTAGATATTAGGGAGGAAATCTAATGGAGAACTATGTAGTTAAGTTTAATTCATATACTAAAAAATATGGTGGAAATATCGTATTAAATAATATAAATTTTACTCTAAAAGAAGGTGTAGCATGTGGCATTATTGGTAGAAATGGTTCTGGAAAAACTCTATTACTTAAAGCAATATGTGGGTTAATAAATTCTACTGAAGGTACAGTAGAGGTTTTTGGTAAAACAATAGGGAAAGATATTGATTTTCCTGAGGGTACAGGATTAATAATTGAAACACCTGGATTTTTACCAAACTTAACTGGAATGAAAAATTTGGAAATATTAGCTGGGTTAAGTGGAAACATAGATAAAAACAAAATCAAGGAAGCAATTAGTTTTGTTGGATTAGATCCCAATGATAAAAAAACTGTTAAAAAGTATTCATTAGGAATGAAACAGCGTTTAGGAATTGCACAAGCAATTATGGAAGATCCAAAGCTTATTATATTAGATGAACCAATGAATAGTCTAGATGAAAGTGGAGTAGAAGATGTACGAAAATACATATTAAAACAAAAAGAAAAAGGAGTATCCTTAATTTTAACTAGTCATAATAAAGATGATATTGAATTACTATGTGATACTGTTTATAGTATGGATAATGGAAAGATAAGTTTAGTTAAATAACTACAAATTTTATAAAACTAAGTATTAAATGTTACTTTATAGTAGACAATAAAATTAAAATATTTATTTGTTTTAATTTCGATATTTATTATTGAGTTATTTTTATTTGTTTTTTTGTTAGCCATAAGAATTTATGTAAGCGTCAAAATTTGATATCTAGTTAGTGAATAACCTCCTTGATAAAATTATAGTAATAATTATTTAGTAGGTTTTATTTTATGAGCAGAAAGCCTATTTTTTTATTTTTAATAAACATAGTCATTCTTATGCTACAACCAATATAAGCTCGAATAGTGATAATATTAAAAATATAATAAGCTCATATTTTAATTCATATTTTAATTCTTTACAAAAATTAGAGGCTCCTAATTATGATAATCTAATAGTTGAAAATAATAATACTAGATTATATTCAGCTATGAATGAGTTACAAGTTGAACAAAATAAATTATCGAATCTTTCATATCAAAATGTTAAAGATGAACTTATTAATGAAGCTAAAGATACAATTAAATACTTATCTGGAGATAAAGATGCAGATAATAGTGAAAATAATTAAATACTAATATTAGAGATTTTAGAATTCACATTTTCCTGATTTAACCCTAAAAAAGTACTTATTTCGACATTGTTTTACACTGGAAATAATGATATAATAAGGAATTAAATAGAGATTAATTATAAAAAATAATTAATTGGAAATAATTCCAAGCGATGTTTTATTATTAAACTAAAATAAGCAATATGAGAGAAAGGGGATTAATATGGAAAAAAAGTTCCGAAAAAAATATACATATATTATAAGTTGTATTTTAATATGCTGTATTGGAGTTAGTATAATCATATTTTTTTCAGGCTCTCCAATTAATATTAATAAAGAATCAATATCTAAAGAAGAATTTAAATTATTTGTTGATAATCAGAAGGCATATATTGAATCAACTTATAGATCCAAAATCCAATCAAATTTAGATTATAATAAGTTTTGGAGTTATGAAATTGAAGGAACTACACCAAAAAAAGAATTAATAAAACGTGCTAGTGAATTAGCTATCCGAGCAAAAGTAATTCAATTATGGGCTCAAGAAGAAGGGATTATTGAGGATATTTCTTATGATAAATTTTATAAGGAATGGGAATCTAAGAGAAGTAATCTAAATTCTAACTCAATATGGGAGTACTATACCTATAAACAAGATGAAATGAAAAGGAAGATTAAAGAAATATTGAAAAAGGAGGCCACAGAAGAGGACAAACTACAAGATTATTACAATGAAAATCTAGATAATTATAAGAAAACAGATACTATAAAAGGAATATTGACAATCTGGGAGGATGGCAGAGCTATTTCATCAAGTGAAGTAGAAATTAGTCATGATACTACTAGGCTTATGTCTGAAGCTAATGAAGAATTAGCAAATCATCTACTAGAGCTTTCAGAGGGAGAAACAGCAATATGGGGAGACAACGAAGAACAAAAATATCAGTTGTTATGCACTTTACGTAAAGATGGAGGTTACATGAAATTTGATGAAGTAGTTCAAGCAGTTAAGGCTCAGTATGTGGATGAATTATTCGAAAAACAGATAATTGAAAGAACTTCAAAACTAAAGATAAAATATAACAATATTTTATTAAATCAAATTAATATTTTAGATAAAAATTAACTTTTTTAATAGGGAAAGGGGATTTTTCTATAATGTTTAGCAAATTTAAAAAGAAAATAGCAATGGTTTTGATATCTACATTAATTGTTGGACAAAATTCATTTATAAATTATAAGATAGCATATGCAAAGAATTCAGATGAAACACAAGTTAATCAAGAGGAAGTAACACGTATTCTTTTTCAAGATAATTTCTCAGCTAATGATGGAGCATTATGGAATGCATCTCCATATAATACAGCTTCAAAAATAAACTTTACAAATGGAATGATGAGTGTAATTGGTGGAGGTGCAGAAAATCGTGTTTCAACCAAAACTGAAATTCAAGAAGCTAATATTACAATTGATTTTGATTTATGGTTGAATAGAGGAAATACAAATGCTGCTATTAAAGTTGGATTTAAATCAGATTCAAATTTTAATAATCGCTATCAAGTAACTTATGATACTGTACATGATTTAATTAGGTTAGAGAAAAAAGTAGGATCTACTATTACAACATGTGGTTCTGAGGCTCCATTAGACCTTGATTTTAATGAAGGTGGTACACCATATCATTTCAAAATTGATGTTAATAAAGGAAATGTAATGGTTTTTGTAAACGAAGAATTAAAGTTAACTGCAAGTGATCCAGGTCTTAATGAAGCAGGTGGATATTTCTTTTTTGCAAGTCAATTTCCAGCACAAAATTACAGTGTAGACAACGTTATAATTACAACAAAAGAGAAACCAGTTGGAGATATTTATAATGTAACATTAAAAACTTCAACAAATGGAGTAATAGATACTTCAGAAATAGATGCTGGGGGAACTTTAACAGCAGATAAATTACAAGGATATGCAGGGGAGATGGTAACTCTTACACCAACTGCAAAAAGAGGATACATATTTAATGGATATAAATCTTATTTAACTGATTCTGGAAATAGTACAGATGGATTATTAACAATCGATGTAAATTCATTTAAGCTTGATGCAAAAACAGGTAATGTAACTATAGTAGCTGATTTTATTAAAAAACCTATTGATCCAAACATGCTTTTTGAAGATGATTTCCAAGGCGAATTAAATGAAACGGGAAAATATCAAATAATTAAAAGTGTTGTAAATGCAGTAGTTGCTAATGGAGTACTAACACTCTCTACAGTAGGAGAGGAACCAAATTATATTATTAACCCAGGTTCAGATTGGGGGATTAATGAAGAATATGAGGGATATTCTATTGGGTTTGATATAAAAAAAGTAAATAGTAATTTAGGTACTGCACAAATTGCTTTTCGTATTGGAAGTTTTGGAGATCGTTACGTATTAGCTTTAAATGGAAGTAAAGCCATGTTAAGACATTTAGATTCTAAAGGTGGAAATGTTGAATTAGCAAGCACGTTGTATACCTTTGATAATACAAGTAGACATATAAATATTACGGTATTCAAAGATACAGTTTCTGTAACATCTAATGGAGATCCATTATTAAGTTATAAAAATCAAGACTCAAATATAGACAAAGCTTCATGGAGCAATATTTCATATGGCTTAGGACTTATTAATATGACTCAAAATTCACCAGTTGAATTTGATAATATATTAGTAAAAAAAGTTCTTCCAAAACATTATATTACTACAGAAGTAACAAAAAATGGTGAAGCAGATACAACATATGAATCAGGTACAATTTCTATTTTGCCAACTTCAGCTGCAGCAGGAGATGTTGTTACTATTACAGCAACACCTAAAGCAGGTTATGAATTACAAGGATATTATTCAGATGATGTAACTATTACAGGAAATACATTTATAATGCCAAGTGAACTATCTACGGATAAACTTGTTGTAAAAGCTAATTTTATTCCAGTAAATTTACGTGAAGGTAGAAACTTTTATATAGATTCTGTATCAGGAAATGACGATAATAGTGGTAATTCAGTAGATAAACCATGGAAATCTTTAAAAAAGGTAGCAAGTAGTAATTTTGTTCCTGGTGATAAAATTCTTATAAAGGCAGGAAGTGTTTTTAATGGAATAGATGCAGAATTGACTTTTAAAGGGTCAGGATCAAAAGGTAAAAATATTACAGTTAGTACTTATGGAGAAGGGGCACGTCCTAGATTAAATGGAGAAGGAAAATTAACCAACGTAGTATCGTTATATAATCAAGAATATATTACTATAGAAGGATTGGAAATTACAAATCTTCATCCAGAGTATAATGGTGAATTTGGTTTAAATACAAATAATAATCGTCAAGTAAATTTACGTGGAGTAAATGTATCTGCAAAAGACTTTGGTATAGTTAATAGCATTCATATAAAAGACTTATATATCCACGATGTTAATGGAAATCTTTCTTCAAAATGGAATGGTGGTATTTTCTTTGATATCAAAGCAACAGTAGAAGGTGGAAAATTAGAAGGTATCCCGACAAAATATGATGATATTTTAATTGAAGGATGTACCATAGAACGTGTAGATCGTTCCGCAATTAAATTAATAGACTCAGATTGGGCGAATCAATCTTTGATAAATAAACCAGGTGTTCCGATTCATTGGTATCCATCTACAAATGTTGTTGTACGTGGTAATACTATGGATATGATTGGTGGGGATGGTATTACTGTTCGTGATACAGATGGTGCACTAATTGAATACAATTTAGCAAGAGATTGTCGTTACCAAGATACAGGTTATAATGCTGGAATATGGCCATTCCAAGCCTCAAATACAGTTATACAATATAATGAAGTATCCAGAACTCATGGCACACAAGATGGACAAGGATTTGATACGGATCACCTTTCTTCATATAGTGTGATGCAATATAATTATAGTCACGATAATTTTGGTGGATTTATGCTTATTATGAATGGATTCCCTCATACTGGTCCTACAATTCGTTACAATATAAGCCAAAATGATTTAGATAAAACTTTTGAGTTCTCTAGAGGAACACCAAGTGGAACAATGATTTATAATAATACAATATATTCTGAAAATATTTTAACAGGGCGTGGTGGTGTATTTGATCTTACAAATACTACTGCTGGTACAGGAAATAGAGAAATTTATGTATTTAATAATATATTCCATTATCCAGAAGGACAAAAATTCTATTGTGGTGAAGTGGATAATATGAAGAGTAAAATAAATTTATATAATAATGCTTACTTTGGAGGAATAGATATTCCGTTAGAAGAAGAAAATGCAATTACTCAAGATCCGATGTTACAAAATATAGGAAGTGGTCCTTCTTACAATACAAGTGATAAACCAATTGTTGGTGCATTATTAAAAGGTGAATTGGATGGATATAAATTAACAAATAATTCGCCATTAATTGATAAAGGTGTGACTGTTCAAGAGGTCATTGCAAAGTTCGGTGGAACAGAAACAGATTATAGAACGCTATCTCCATATGATTTACATGAATTAGCTAAGCAGGGAGAAAGTATTGATTTTGTGGTAGGAAGTAATTTCCCTAGTATACAAGGAGTGGAATATGATAAAGACTTCTTTGGAAATAGCTTATCTAGTAAAGGTTCTAAACCAGATATTGGGGCTATGGAATTCCAAGTAGATGAACCGATAGAATCCCAAGAAGATGAACCGATGGATACTGCTGGAGATAATACAAAAAAAGAAGAAAAGCTTAACTATAACAGCAATAGTAATATAGATACTAATAATGGTGATGATGAATCTAAGATATCTGGATTGAAGGAGTTACCTAAAACTGGTAATGGATTTGGAGCTGTACCATTAGTTGGATTGCTAATTGTGGCTACAGGAATTAAACTTACAGCAAGAAGAAAGATAAACTAATAGTATAAAATAGGAGAATTGGCTATATTTAAGTTAAACATTTATGTTAAGCTTTGGTATAGCCTTTTATATTATTAGGTTTTTACAAAAGAAAAATGTTTTAGTAGATATGATACTGAAATAGGATTATATTACTTAAATGATAGATATTATAATCCAGAGTGGGGAAGGTTCATTAATATTGATGGAATCATTGGAACTCAAGAGGAGCTTTTATCTGCAAATATGTTTGCTTATTGCGAAAATAATCCAGTAAATCTAAAAGATCCAAGCAGATATATAGCTATTTTAAGATTAATAATGATAGGTGGGTCAGGCTTGGGGGTTAGGAACAGCATATAGTGCGTATAAACAAAAGCAAGCTACTGGCAAAGTTGATTGGCTTTATGCAATTTCATATGGATCTAGTTGGGGATATACAGCTATGACATTAGGGTTAGCTGCAGCTTCGGTAGCATCTATGGCAGCTACAGTGCCATCAAGCACTTCAAAGGGGGCGGGTAATCCTGATTGGATAACTAATAAAGGATATAAACCACAATCTGGAGAAAGAACTCTTGATGGATATGTAAAAAATAATGCCGCTCCAGAAGTTGCATTATATACGAAATCTCCTGGATTTAATAATAATAATAAAGGGGTAGGAGGGCAATTTAAGAGATTAGGAGCAGAAGAACATTATGGATTATCACCACATGTACATCAACCAATAAGGAACGTAACACCAAATGGAATGATATTTGGTAGAACAGGGAAGACTGTTGGAGTTGACACTTTATCTCCAAGCAAAAAAGATATTAAACAATTATATGAATATATTAATAATGGAAAATATCATGAGTAGGAGGATATTTATGACAAAAGAACAAATAGAATTTTTAAAAGAATTAGAATCTATACAATACTATTGTGTAAATGTTGCTTTATGTAAAAAAGAAAAATTCAGTAATATTGAAGAATTTTTAAATGATGTAACATCTGAAGTTATTTACAGGGTTATGGAAATGCTTGATGGTTATGGAGAACATCTACCAAAATGCAATATTGTTAATACTATAACAGGTGAAATAATTAATGATGGAATTCAATTGCATGATGCATGTGTAGAATTTTTGGAAAATAATCATATAAATAAAAATTAAAGAAAGTGAAAAATGAACTAGCTAAAAAAACTTCGGCTAGTTCATTATATTTTATAGTGATAAAATATCAGTAAGACTTAAAAATAAAAAGACACAGATAGAATATTTTCTACTGAGGGGAAAAGAAGTATAAGATTCGGTTCACATGAAATGAATGGGTAGAAATAAATTGAAAGAATGGAGTAAGGACTAGCACCATTAGGTTCAGATGGAAAATCAGTTAACTTACATCATATGACTCAAACAAATGATAGTGCAATAGCAGAGGTTACACAAACATTCTATCAACAAAATAAAGGAGTAATCCATATAAATCCTAATACAATTCCATCAGGAATTGATAGAAATGCATTCAACAGTTGGAGAAAGTCATATTGGAAGAATGGGGCTAATGATTTTAAATGATGAGGAGGAAAAAATGAGTTACGCTAATTATAAAAAAGCAGTAGAAATTATGAATAAGAACAAGGAGAAGTGTGATTTCATTGGAGAGCGTTCAAATGAATTGATTGAGAAGGTAGAAGATGTTCTCGGATTAAAGTTTTCAAAGATATATAAAGAATTTCTTATAAATTATGGTGCTGGAAATTATGGTTCAGAAGAAATTTTAGGTGTTATAGATGAAGATTTTGAGGAGTCTTCAGTACCAGATGGAATATGGTATACACTTACTGAAAGAGAAGAAGTAGATTTACCTACGAATTTAGTTGTTATATATGAAGAAGGTAGTGGTGAATTATTCTGCTTAGATTTTAATAGCTTAAATGAAGAAAAAGAGCCAATAGTTGTATCATATGTACCAGGTGAGAACAATAAAAATCAAAAATATGAAAAGATAGCTGATGATTTCGGAGATTTTCTATTACAGTTAGTCAATGCAGAATAATGTATATTTAGACCGCGTAATTAAACAAATTAAACGTAAGCGTCAAAAAATCGACGCGTAGCAATTAAAAATTTAAAGTGATAAAA
>ERZ857882.4151-NODE-4151-length-12803-cov-9.438657_pt1 | contig 12803 bp, 10 predicted proteins | sample MGYA00519697_ERZ857882 | MGnify/ENA primary metagenome ERZ857882 (study PRJEB31778, sample SAMEA3449373) | human gut metagenome | biome: human gut; feature: human-associated habitat; material: faeces | place: United Kingdom | collected 2010/2012 ...
CATAGGCGGTTACATTCTCACTGAAACGGTTGGTGTTCGTATTGATGCCGGCTGTTTCGCCGTAGGTGGCGTTCATCAGGCGGCTTAATCCGTCGTAAGTGAACTTATAACCACGGATAGTACTCTCATTTCCAGCCTTCCACGTCATGCTGCTGATGTTTCCGGTGTAGCATGCGGTGCCGTTTCCGGTGTTGTAATACAGATTCTGTGTAAACTTGCTTCCGCTGATACCTGTCAACCAGCTGCGTACATTATAGGCATACGTCAGCTTGTTGGTGGCACTTCCGTGTAGAGACTTGGACTGCAGTCTGCCCAAGTTGTCATACGCATAGTCGGCAAGGGTTATCTTGGTGCCGCCTAATGTATGCTCTACTTTCAAGAGTCTGTCCGCATGGTTGTAGCTGTAAGTATACATTTCAGTACGAGTGGGCTTTCCGCTTGCAGTATGCGTATGCGTTACAGTAGCGGGCTTATCGGTGAAGGTATATATGGTAGCCGTCACATCATAGCTCCCCAAGAGATTGCTTTGCACGGTCTTTGCCACACGGCCCTTGATGTCATAGTAGTATGCGGTATAAATCTTGTTGCTACTACCAAGTACCGTTGCCACACTTGCAGTCAAGGCACCTTTTCCATTGCCCGAAGCATCATCAGGGAAATTGCTGTTATTGAAACCTGCTTGCGAACGGAAAGCGTAACTGTCATAGAAGTGCTGCACAAGTACATTCGTTCCAGAAGTGGTCACTTTGTTGGTACAAGTCCCCTGTTCCGTCAGGCGGTTCAGCCCGTCGTACTTGTAGTACGTCCAGTTACCGGATGTAAGGGCACGCTGGTTGCCGTCCTGCGAGAAAACCAGGCGGTCGGCATTGTCATACACCATTTCCACATATCCTGCACCGGGAAGTTTCTTCCAGATACAGCGGTTACGTCCGTCGTATTTGTACTGGAAGGCATACTGGTCGAGATTGGCCGAGCTCTGATACATGGGCTGGAGCACAAAGCAGAGGTTGCCTTTGTCGTCATACACATAGTAAGTGTCGTGCGTTTCGCTGCCCTTCATCTGACGGGACAATACAACATGTCCCATCTTGTCGGTGAAGGTGTAGCTCACGTTCAGGTCTTCATCGGTGGTCTTGACGACCGAAAGCTGGCCGGAAGCATAGCTGCCGTTGCTCGTCAGTGCGCCTGCACTGCTTACGCCATAGTTGATGCAGTTCAACTGCGCGTTAGCCGTACTGTTGGCCAGATAGTCCGTATTGACGGAATGCCCGCCATGCCATGCGGCTCCCGGTCCGTATTCCTTAACGGTACGGTTCAGCGGAGAAGCCTCGTACACCGGCTGGCTGTAAGGACGCGAATCGTTGCCATAGTTGCCGGGCGCACTGCTCTTGAAAGAAGAGGGTGCCACATAATCGTCAGGCGAGACTATCGGTAGCCAGGAATTCGCGGCACGTCCTGCAACGTCGTACTCCTGTAGCGTCACCAGATTGCTGTTGCTTGCCGTCACCTTCTTCAATACCGTCTGGAACGGACGTCCCAGGCCATCAAAATACTCCACCTTATCCAGATATTTACCTCCCGTTTCATCCAGCATGCTACGGGTACGCACATAATTATGGCTGGCATCCTGCGCCGCTGTTGTCAATGCATAACACAACAACGCCATAAACATATATTTTCGTTTCATACAATTCTTTCGTTTCATTGGGGTTTGTAATTATACTGATATTCATTCACTACCTTTCCATTATGATCCTTAACCTGGAACAAGCGGTTGAAGTCATCATAGGTAAAGGTCGATTTCTCTTTATTCGGTTCTACAATTTCCGTAACACCCACAAGCGGGCGATAGAGATAGGTAGTAACCAAAGCATTGTCGTTGGCAAGCCCGTTTCGCACTGTGTTCAGGACAGTTGTAATGGATGCATTATTCCAGTTGGCCGGCAGTTGGCTGATGCTCGCCGACGAGATTTTCTCTACAGCCTCATACGTCTTTCCTTCTATCTTGGCCACCGGATAAAGATTGTTATAGGCCCATAGGAAGCTCACCGGCAGATTGTTGCGTATATAACCCAGTAACCGACCTCTCGAAGTGTACTTGCCAAACCAAATATCCTGCACATAGGCTCCCGCATAATCGGCCAGCGTCTTGGGAGTAGTAGAGTTGAATCTCAACGTACGTTTGGGCAGAATCATATTGAGCGTGTCTTTATACTCCGTTTTCGATGCACCCACTACTTTGCCGCCCGAAAGTTCAATCCGTTCTATCGGTATGCCCATCATATACTTGTCGAGCATTTTCTTTGAAACTGCATCCGTAAAGCTGTGCGCATATCTGAATTGATTCTCTTTCTCCACCCCATGCTTGTTGCTCTTCAAGGAAGAAAGTACTCCATAGTTAGTATAGTCATACCTCTCTTCGTCCACTATATTGCCTTCGGCACGATAGTCGGTAGTCACTTTATTGCTGAGATAAAAGGACTGTGCCCACAGCTTGTAAGGCTGCATGTCGCGGGTAGGATGGGAATAATCCGGATTGAAATAATAGTTGCGTATCTTCGGCGCCCAAACCTCTTCCGAAGAAGAAGGTGAATAGGTGTATTCCTCTTTTTTCAACAGTTTATAGTTCTTGTCCCTATAGTCTACCGACGAAAGTTTACCGTTCTTATAGTCAGGTATTGTAGGAATACCAGCCAGATAGAGATCGGCAACCTCATCCGGAACATTGTGATATCTGTAAGTAATACATCCTTGAGTAGCCAAATCGCCATACGATTCGCTGACCACCGTATATCCTACAAGGTTTCCTCTGGAAAGATTCGTCAAAGGGATATAAGGAGTAGATTGAATCAGTTCATAGTAAGCATTCATCCAGTTTCCTGCCCAACTTTGCATTTGTTCTACATATGTCGGTGCATTGAATACCGGCTTCACCATCAGCTTTGCATCCTGATATTCAAACTTACGCCAGCTCCGGTTACCGTTACCGTCTGTATTCGTGATGGACTTGATGCGCAGCCCGGCACCCAGATAATCCTTGTCCAAGGGAGCATTCGTTTTGCCCACAACCTCTACCGAAATATTGATGGGGTACTCCAACCTTACATTCTGCACTTCCAATGTCATACGGTATGTACCTCTGTCCAATTGCTTTTCAATGTCATCCGCCCAGGGATTCATCACATCATAATTGGGAGAAGAAAACAAGGTTCTATAGCTGTTGCCCTCTTTCTTTTGGAGTTGTGTTGTATAAGTAAGCGGCGAAGCAAGATGTTCACTGGGGTGAGGTTCGTCATGTCTTATGCGGATGATAATCTTGGGATTGGCATCGTCCACTTCGAAAGGTTCGCCGATATACATAAGGACGGAAGCCCCGGGTGCTACGGGCGCCATGCTGTTATCTACCAGGTTGATGGCCCCTTCACGCAAGGGGGGCATCATAGGCAGAGTTTCAAAACGATGCCCTTCATACTCAAAGGTAGTTGTACCACCCGTAGGATAGGTGACAGTGCGCAGCGTACCGATTTTGCACAATGCCTCATTGAACGAACGGTCCATACCTTCCTTGAACAGACTTGTCTTACCGCTCGGCCTGATAGACTCCGACCAATAAATACTGGGACTAATCTTCAAGGAGGTAGTCATCGGCGATGCACCGTTGTAGAATCCCCAGGCATCTACAGACAAAGAGCGTTTGGGTGGCAATTTCCCCATATTGTAATCCATGGTATATACATTGCTCTTCTTTGAACCAGCCACATCATACACCTTCGACAGTAACAAACGGTCGTCGTAGCCATTGGTAGTTGTTGCTGCCCCACTCAGCAGATATTTGTATTCCAGCATGGTGGTCTTGATGACATTTCCGGCAGCATCGCTTACCTTTATGCTCGATAACTTCTGCACTTTCTTTCCACTTTCAGCACTCTCTATATCTTCGCGGTCGGTTGTGTTGAATTCCACCGTACCGCCCTCAAAAGATATTTTCGACAGCGTCCACTGTTCTATTTTGGAGTAAGTATAATTATAGTTGAACTTATTCTTGAAATACTGCGGAGACTGCGAAGTGATCTCTCCGGCAACCACTTCCGACAGCGAAATAACATCCTCTGTGGTAGAAATGGGTGTGAAGATAGTCTCTTTCTTATAGTCGAACTGAATCGTTCCACCATTAGGAGATGTCACAGAATCGAGCATCCAGGCAGTTACAACCTGCGGTTCTTTATTGTACGGAAATATATGGCTTCTGGTTATATCCGGCTGGAAGAATTCAATTGTATTCAAGAAATAATAGGTTGTTTCTTTCTTCGAGAAAGAATAGACATATCCTTCCAAATCTGTCATAGTCCATACATTAGAACTTGTATTGTATACCATCTTTACCACTTCTTCTTGTGTTTGGATGGTGGGGACAGCATTTGTCTGCCGGTTATTCTTCAATACATTGAAAAACATGGAGCCCGAATGCCCGCCTGCATTGAAGTAGAACATGTCTGGTTCGGCATCATAGTCTCCTCTGAAATAGCCCATGTATCTCTCCATATTCTGGTCGGTCACTTCAAACCGGGGATTGGTCAGCCACGGAGCATCAGTTAGATTATAGCAGCCTCTTGCTGTGAAGTCGTCCATATCTTGCACTTGCCTGATGACGCACCCTCCGGCTTGGAGAGTCCACCCAAGCCCCGCCCAAGTAGCTTCTTGAGCAACGCGCGTTCCGTCCGTATGGTAAGACAGTGCGATGGGAAACTTCTTCCCGTCAAGATCAATCTCATAGATTGGGATAGTCAGATTGGCCTGTCCCACATAATTATCGGTAGGTATCAGTCCGTACGTTCCCAATGAAGCTGCATTGGGAGATATCGGGACAATCCGAAGGTTTGCTTCCGGATCGCCTCCCTGCGAATACACAGCTGTTGCTTTCAGCAAAAGGAACAGCAATAGAAATAAAGATATTCTTTTCATGATAAATCGTTGTTATTAGAAAAATTATTCAATATGTTTTGCGGGATAAGGGATGGGGAGGCTGTTTTCCAAGCCTCTCCCATTCCCTTGCTGGCTTTTCAGCCTCCTACAGTGGCATCGCCTGCACGCCCAGCACACTGGCTATGGTGGCAATGATGGTACCCACAATTTTCAAGATATCTTTCCAGGTTTCTTTGCTTATTTTCATAATTCCATGTTTTAAAGATGATTGTTCTAAAATTCTTTACTTACCTCGAAGCACGGACACTGCTTCACCCACTCCCACGGCTCCACCTTCCCGTCACCGTCCAAATCGGGACTGAGGTCGCGGTGGCCGCATACACGGGCATTCCGGAACTGTTGTAGCAGCTGGTACACCAGCAGGTGCAGGGCCGAACGCTGCTCCGGCGTACGGGTATCCTTCGGATTTCCCCAGGCATCCAGCCCGCCTTCGTAGCAGATACCTATCGAATACTTGTTGTGACCGCGGCAATGCGCACCGGGCAGTTCCAAGGAACGGGTTCCGAGCACGGTACCGTCTCTCCGGATATAGTAGTGATAGCCCGTCGTGCGGAAGCCACGGCGGCGGTGCTCTGCCTCCAGAGCCTCGGAAGTAAGCGTACAGCCCTCCCGCGTGGCGCTGCAATGCACCACGATGTAGTTGATTTTTCGCATAAGATTAGTTAGTGATTAATGATTGAAGATTAGTAATTTATGATTTGACGATTTACGATGTACGATTACTTTTCGTATCATAAATGCCTGCATAGGCGCGGTTATTTAGCAGTACGAATTTCAATCGTACATCGTAAATCGTCAAATCGTAAATGGCCTTATCCCAACGGATTTTCACCTTGGTCACCGTCGTTACCGCCCGAGCCACCGTCGTTGCCGCCCGAACCTGCCGTGTCCTGAAGGTCGAAGCGCACGCACTTCACCCCGGTCACCAGCGAACGGGTAGACACCGTATGGTCCAGATTACGCTTGGAGGTGGGCAGAAAACGCACTCGTAGTGTGGACTGGGTAGCCGACACCTTCAGAGGGTCTTCCACACCGTTCATGGTGGACTTCATCGTAAGGCGGAAAGTACCCAGACCGTCCAGCGTCACGCTCTCGGAAGACTGCAGGTGGCGAGTCATCACGGTCACCAGGTTGTCGATGACATTCTTCGAGTCACCCGTAGAGAGGGAAGACAACTCCGCAATCTCCTTGGCCACCTGCTCGGTGTCCACATTCCCCGTCAGCACCACGCGGGGATAGAAAAGCTTCTTGCCCTCTTTGTTGGCAAGAACCGACTGAAATGATTTGTAAATTACTGGCATAGTAGTTTTGTTTTAAAAATTAATAGTTTGTCTTGAAATTCAAGGATTCGTTTTTTTCAGATGAAACAACATTGTTTTATTTTTGTGTATTAAGCTTAACCACATTGCAAAGATAACGCTATCTCCGGAAGTGTACAAATTAAAGGAACCGTTTTTCTTCATGAATCTATTCACATATCGAAAACTTTACTTACAGCATAGGCTCAGCAGGTATCGCCCCGGTTGCCGTATCTTGCCATGACTCTCGCGCAAGGCATAAAACCCCTTCCACAAAGGGTGGCCGATAGCACCGAAATTACTTTTGAGGATAATGGCATACTGCTCTTGCGGAGGAATATGGAACTGCTTCAGATTGAAAAGCAACCCGTCCAGGTTGCGGTCCGTGCCATCCTGCGGCGGTTGCAGTTGCTCTATTTTCCGAAGATATTCCCCCTCCGCGGATGGTACATCCGCGCCCTCAGTGCCCCCGGTTCCGGGGGAACTATGGAGGAGGGGATTTTCTTTGCTGTGTTGTGATGTGCTATGCTCTGCTGTGCTATATGTACCCGATGTCGCATTTTCGGGCTTAAATGCTGCACTTTCGGCAGCGGACGGCACGCTTCCATTGGCAGACGGCACTCTCCCGGCGGCAGTCGGCGCGGCCTCGTCATCGCTCTGAGAATCATCCACCAGACAATAACGTGCGTCTATGGCGGAAGATTTCCGGCGCTTGGTACTGAACAGATATTGCCGCTGTATCTCAGCAGAAGTCAAGATGGCGTATTTGCCGAAAAGGGCGGCATTGAAAATGCCGTACTCCACAGCCAGGGCAAGAATGCGCTTCACGTCGGCAGCCGTCTTTTCATAGAGGCAGGCGGAAAGGTCTTCGTAGAAAAGCTCGTCGGCACACACGTAATAGCCTTCGTCGGCATAAATGCAGGAGAGGGCGCCCAGCAGAATGGCAAAGGAGCCGTCACCCTCACGTTTCATGATGCGGCGCACCAGACGGTCGTGCATGAAGTCTGTGTTCAAGGGGAAATAGTCAAGTCCCCGTTTTTTGATTCTGGACATGGTTTGATGATTAGGGGTTAGTGATTAGGGGGAGAGAGCGGCTTGTATCATTCTATATCACCTGCTTCGCATAGGCGTTTCCGCTTGCGGAGCACGCTTTCGCGCACTACCTTCAAAGCATTCAGAATAAGATACATACGAAGGGTACAGTCCGAAATTTCAGTGATGACCGGATAACGGAGGGGATTGCTTGCAGGAAGTGAGCGACGGTAGCGGGCGTTGCTCATCGCCCTACGGCATTCCTTGCAATAATTGTCGGGGGCAAGCGTACGCTTGTCTACATAAAAAGAATCAACGGGCAGTTCTCTGTGGCAACATCCACAGAAACGAACATTTTTTTCAATAATCTGTTCCATAACCATTTTTTGTTAAGAATTAGTACAATAATATTTTTTCGGCACGCCCCTGCCAAAGATGCTTGTAGGGGCTGTTTGCTGGAAGTATATATCCAGCGTATTCTATCTATACATCCAGCGCGTTGCATCTATACTTCCAACGCACCTCATCTATACATCCGGCAAGGTGGATGCCCATTTTTTCAAATTCGTAAGTATTTTTGCTAAATTCGGATGCTTCCGGATAAAAGACCAGATGTGTATTTTCCATAAATCCCTCCCTTTTATTTGCATTTATAAAACATGATATGTATTTTTGTCCCAACAAAGATAATGTTGTTTTCATTTATAAAACAAACAAATCGGGAATTAAATTCTTAAATAAGACGTAAGACAGTATAAATGAGGAGATAATAGTTTCTGGATAATTTACACGTAAAAACTGAAGAATATGGCGAATGACAAAGACCCGGTATTTTGTGCGGCAGACATCATAAAACGTGCCAAACTGGCGAAAGAATTCAAGACAGACAGCGAACTTGCCGCCTTTCTGGGTATATCACGCTCCACACTGAGCAACTGGAACGCCCGCAACAGCATCGACTTCCCCCTGCTGCTGGGCAGCCTGGACGACGTGGACTACAACTGGCTGCTGACGGGAAAGGGCTCGCCTGCACATCATTCAAAATTCTGTGACAACGACTTGGTACAAGGTGAAGTGGAAATACTTCACACACCGAAAACAGCCGACCCTATGGACGACCGTAGCGTGACCCTCTATGACATCTCTGCCGCCGCCAACCTGAAGACACTGCTGGCTGACCGCCCGCAGTACGCCTTGGGGCGGATTGTAATTCCCAATATCCCCGTGTGCGACGGTGCCGTCTACGTCTCGGGCGACTCGATGTATCCCATCCTCAAGTCCGGCGACATCGTAGGCTTTAAGTCCATCCGCGACTTCACCGACGTCATCTACGGTGAAATGTATCTCGTCTCCTTCGAACGGGGCGGCGACGAATATCTGGCAGTGAAATACGTCAACCACTCCGAACAACCGGACTGCATCCGCCTGGTGAGCTACAACAACCACCACGACCCCATGGACCTGCCGCTGGCGGCAGTCAATGCAATGGCCATCGTGAAGTTCTCGATAAGGAAGAATATGATGATGTAGAGGGCGGCATTATCACCGGAAATTTCGTAAGAAAGCTCCTGGCAAGGATTGTTTAATAAGTAAACAGAGAAATTATACAAAAAAAGCTTGTAATTTATTCTTTTATCTTATTTTTGCGATGCCATAGGCATAATAATAAGTATCCGGAAAAAAACATGCTTATTCCATCCAATAGAACAAAGAGGGAGTGCATTCTTTCAAGGTTATGTTTTCTAGTGCTTTCAGTATGGGTGTCCCTACCTTCCGCAGCACAGAACAATCCCTACAAGATAGACGATGCACTCTACCCCATCTACCAGCGGGCTTCCAAGCAGGCACGCCAGCAGGAGGGGTTGCTGGTGGCCGACACTTTGTATCAACAGGCTCTGAAACTCGGTGACAAAAAAGCACAATGCCTGGCATACATCATCCCCCTGCAGTTCTATATATCCCAAAAAGATGATAGCAAAATAGAAAAGGCATCCACTGACCTGAAAGAGATTTCACGTGCCAATAACTATCTGCAATATTATTATCACGCTTGGAGCAGCGAAATCATCTACTTCCTGAACCAACAACGCTCATTGCTCGCCTTGCAGAAAGCGGAAAAAATGAAAAAGCAAGCTTTTGCCGACAGATACCCTTACGGTATCTTCAGCTGTATCCGAACCATGGGCCATATCTACAAATCACGCGGAAACTTCGACCTCTCCGCCCAATACTATCAGGAAGCCTTGGACTATATGCTGAAGAATATGCCCGACCAGGATCCCAGCCAACTATACTCAAGCCTTGCCGAATATTACCGTAACACCCAAAAAGATTACGCCACCGCACTGGACTATTGCGAAAAAGCCTTGAAGAGCGCCAAAACAGAACGGAACATAGCCCAAGCCATGATAGAGAAATGCCTGATACTATTCCGGCAGGGGCGTATAGATGAATTCAACGACTGCTATAAAGAAGCCGTACAAATGGCAGACCGTTGCAAGCTCTCTGCCAACGTTTCCCTACTGATAGCCCACATCAGCAAGAACATACTGGACAAACAGTATGAGCAGGCCCATGCCCACGCTGACCAATTGTCCGAGAAAGGCTTGCAACAACATGCCTACATTTACGAATGCGCCAAAGACTATCCCAATGCCATCAAATATCTGAAAAAATACCACCAGCAGTTGGATTCGACGAACAATCTCCTGCAACTGTCGGACATCGCCGAACTGAACACCCAGATAGGCGCCGAACGTCTGAAAATGGAAAACATACAGGCCACCTCGCGCTACCGCATCACTCTTTTCAGCATTGTCACCGGCTTTTTGCTGTTATCCCTGCTTTTCCTGATGCTCTACCTCCACCGCAAACGTAAAGTCAACCTCGAACTATGCCACAAGAACGAGGAACTTTCCGAAGCACGCGACCAAGCCGAAGCAGCCAACAAGGCAAAGAGCATCTTCCTGCAGAACATGAGTCACGAAATACGGACACCGCTCAACTCTATCGTGGGCTTCTCACAACTCATCACTTCCCCCGACGCGAACCTTTCCCAAGAGGAAAGGCAGGATTTCTGCCATCTCATACAGCACAATTCCGACCTCCTCCTTACACTGGTGGGGGACATCCTCAGCGCAGCCGAGTTGGAAAGCAACAGATACACCATGAAGATAGCGCCGCACAGTTGCAACAAGCTCTGCCGGGAAGCCATAACCACCGTTGAACACCGCAAGCCCGAAGGCGTGAAGCTCTACTACACCTCCGAAGTGGACGACTGCTACGAACTGAGCACCGACGGGCAACGTGTGTGCCAGATACTCATCAACTTCCTTACCAATGCAGAGAAACACACCACACAAGGCGAAATCCGCCTGCACTGCTCTCTCACAGAGAATCCCGGATACGTCACCTTCTCCGTCACCGATACCGGTACCGGCATTCCCCCGGAATACTCGGAAACCATCTTCGAACGTTTTGAAAAGGCCGACAACTTCGGGCAAGGCACCGGCCTGGGACTCAATATCTGTCGCCTCATCGCCGAACGGCTGAAAGGGAAAGTGCTGCTGGACAAGGAGTACAAGGAGGGGGCAAGGTTCGTGTTTGTACTGCCGGTGAAAAAATCCATTTGAAGAGCAAGACCAAAACAACAAAGGCCGCCTCTTCTGCATCCTCCGAAACATCGGTATCTGCAGAAGGGCAGCCTTCTATATAAATAGCCGTAAAGCTATGCTGATTATAAACCGAATGCGGCTTTCACCTTGTCCACATAGTCCAGCTTCTCCCAGGTGAAGAGTTCCACTTCAATGTCCTTGTTGCCTTCGTAGCGGCTCTTGAAATGCTTGACGATGGTCTGCGGCTCGCGGCCCATGTGTCCGTAGGCGGCAGTCTCCTGATAGATGGGGTTGCGCAGTTTCAGGCGGTCTTCTATTGCCTTGGGGCGAAGGTCGAACAGCTCGTCAATCTTACGGGCAATCTCACCGTCGCTCATATTGACGTGGCTGCGGCCATAAGTATCTACGAAAATATTGATGGGGCGTGCCACACCGATGGCGTAACTTACCTGCACCAGCATTTCGTCGGCAACGCCGGCAGCCACCAGATTCTTGGCAATGTGGCGGGCTGCATAAGCTGCGCTGCGGTCTACCTTAGAGGGGTCCTTTCCGGAGAAAGCGCCGCCGCCATGGGCACCCTTGCCGCCGTAGGTATCTACGATAATCTTGCGTCCCGTCAGCCCGGTGTCACCGTGGGGACCACCGATTACGAACTTGCCCGTGGGGTTGACGTGGTATGTGATATGGTCGTTGAACAGTGCCAGCACCTTTTCATGATGGATGGAGGCAATGACACGCGGCATCAGAATCTCGATTACATCCCGGCGGATTTGGGCGAGCATTTCCTCGTCGGCCTTCAGCTGGGCGGCATCACTGTCGTCGGCAGGCTGGACGAAGTCGTCGTGCTGGGTGGAGACTACGATGGTGTCGATGCGTACGGGTGTGCCGTTGTCATCATATTCGATGGTCACCTGGCTCTTGGCGTCGGGACGGAGGTAGGTCATCACCTTGCCCTCGCGACGGACATCTGCCAGCACTTGCAGGATGCGGTGTGCAAGGTCCAGTGAAAGCGGCATGTAATTCTCCGTTTCGTTGGTGGCGTAGCCGAACATCATTCCCTGGTCTCCGGCACCTTGTTCCATGGGGTCCTGTCGCTCCACGCCGCGGTTGATGTCGGGGCTCTGCTCGTGGATGGCGTTGATGACGCCGCAGGTCTCGCAGTCGAAGCCGTACTTTGCGCGGTCGTAGCCTATCTCGCGCAGCACGTCGCGCACAATGTGCGGCACGTCCACGTATGCCTGCGTGCGGATCTCGCCGGTCACGAACACCATACCGGTCGTGGCCAAGGTTTCGCAGGCGCAGCGCACCTGCGCGGGGTCGGCGGGCAGCCCGTTCGGGGCGATGTAGCCCGCATGCGCCAGCTCGATCTCCTTCGTCAGAATGGCGTCGAGCACGGCATCGGAAATCTGGTCGCAAATTTTGTCGGGATGCCCTTCCGTCACCGATTCGGACGTGAAGACATAGCTGGACTTCGTTTGAGCCATAAGATTCCTCCTTCATCGTTGTTGGCCGTACCACCTTGGCACACGAGAAGCGCACCTGGTTGGTGCCGGGATCGCAGAGCCAACTCTCTCCCCCGACTCTTGATAAAACGGACACTGAAACGTTCGCAGCGCAACCGAAGCCGCAATTGCAAACTGCGCCATGGTAACGCTAATCCAAACTTCGCGCAAGCCGCAAAAAACAAAAGGCCGAAAACCCTAAATCGCAAATCGCAGGATGCCCGAAACTGTACTATGCATAACAAAAAGCGGAAGCTAGGGATGGTCACGAGCGAATCGTGTTATGATGCGCAAGCGGCGCTTCGTCGGCTTTGGGCGCATCCTCGAAGGGGGATGAGGCCCATGGACGCTCAAACGGTAATCGCAATATGCGC
>ERZ857882.4154-NODE-4154-length-12799-cov-2.812461_pt1 | contig 12799 bp, 8 predicted proteins | sample MGYA00519697_ERZ857882 | MGnify/ENA primary metagenome ERZ857882 (study PRJEB31778, sample SAMEA3449373) | human gut metagenome | biome: human gut; feature: human-associated habitat; material: faeces | place: United Kingdom | collected 2010/2012 ...
TAGCATAATTTTGACGCTTTAGTATTTCCCACCGACGGAACCTGAACAGGAACGGTTTCCTACTTTTTATTCTGGTCCGGGTATCCGTCAGCCTGATGCATTAAATACAAGTAAAATTTGTTAAATCTTCCCGCCAATTCAATTACCAACATTTAACAAAATCTTTGTAAAACCATGATAGAGCCCCCTAAACAAAAGTGATAGGATATTCACCGTACGAGAAATGATGAAAAAAGAAAGCAGTCATCAGGCTGCAAAGGAGGAAAAGGAATGTCAGAAATTGCGTTGAGGAATGTCTGTAAGCAATTCGATTCAGAGCATTATGGAGTAAAGGACTTTAATCTGGACATTCATGATAAAGAGTTTGTGATTTTTGTTGGGCCTTCCGGATGTGGAAAGTCAACGACATTAAGATTGATAGCAGGTCTTGAAGAGATTACAGATGGTGAGTTATGGATTGATGGAAAACTCTGCAATTACCTGGAACCGAAAGAGAGGGATATGTCGATGGTATTTCAGAATTATGCATTATATCCGAATATGACGGTCTACGGAAATATTGCTTATTCACTGAAGATCCGGAAAGTACCAAAAAAGGAGATTGATCAGAAAGTCAGACAGGTGGCAAAGATCCTGGAGATTGATTCCCTGCTAGACCGTAAACCAGTTGCACTGTCCGGAGGGCAGAAGCAGAGAGTGGCGATCGGAGCGGCAATCATCCGACAGCCGAAAGCATTTCTGATGGATGAACCACTTTCCAATCTGGATGCCAAATTACGTGCCCAGATGCGTGTGGAACTTCAGAAATTACATAAAGAACTGGATACAACAATCATCTATGTTACGCATGACCAGACAGAAGCGATGACATTGGGAACAAAAATTGTGGTTATGAGAGACGGGCTGATCCAGCAAGTAGATACACCGCAGAGCATTTATGACAATCCAATCAACAAATTCGTAGCAGGATTTGTCGGTTCTCCGTCGATGAACTTTATCGCATGTGATGTGTATGCAGAAAGAGAGAAGACGGCATTGATTTTTGCAACAACCGGACCTGTGAAGAAGGTATATCTGACCGGACAGAATGCGGAAATCATCCGTGAAAAATACAATGGAAAACGAGTGATCTTAGGAATCCGCCCGGAAGACATCTATGAGTATGAAGAGGCAAAAGCCGGTGGGTTCGAGCAGAACAGTGTAGGCGTGGAAGACACTGTTGTGACAAGAGAAATGCTTGGTGCAGAAGTGGTGCTGTATTTTGATGAGCAGCATAAAACACATGCGGTCAGATTACAGCCATCCAACCAGACAAAGGTGGGAGAAAAGGTGAAGCTGTATTTTGATATGGACCGTGCCCATGTATTTGATATAGAGACAGAAGAAAATGTCTTGTACAGGAAAGGATGTTAAGAATGAAAAAGAAAAAGAAATTGCGGATTACGCCATATTTCTATCTGGTACCCAGTCTTCTGATATTTGCCATATTTCTGTTCTATCCATTTGTGAAGACAGTTTACTTAAGTCTGTTTATGACAAATAAAATGGGACAGGCAAAGTTGTTCGTAGGACTTCAGAACTATGTGGATCTGCTGACTTCAGAGTCATTTAGAAATAGTTTGAAAGTAACGTTAATCTTTGTAGTGATCGTAGTATTCGGCGGAATGCTTCTGGGACTGATCGCAGCAGTACTGTGTAATAAGGCATTTCCGGGAATCCGGGTATTCAGTACGGCATATGCACTGCCGATGGCAATCGCATCAAGTTCGGCAGCCATGATATTCCAGATCATGCTTCATCCGGCAGTCGGAATTGTAAATAAGCTTCTGGGACTGGATATCAACTGGCTGAATGATCCGCACACAGCACTTTACTGTGTGGCAATCCTGACGGCATGGCTGAACAGTGGGATTAACTTCCTGTATTTTTCGGCAGGACTTGGAAATATTGACGAGACCATTTATGAAAGAGCATCCGTGGACGGGGCAAGCGGAGTACAGCAGTTCTTCAGCTTAACACTTCCGGGACTTTCACCGATCATGTTCTACACCGTAGTGGTAAATATTATTCAGGCTTTCCAGTCATTTGGACAGATCAAGATCCTGACAGAGGGCGGACCGAATGAATCGACCAATGTAATCGTATATTCCATTTACCGGGATGCGTTCTTCAATTATAAATTCGGAAGCGCATCTGCACAGTCAGTTATCTTATTTGTGATCATCATGCTGGTAACGCTGGTAATGTTCCGTATTGAAAAGAAGGGAGTGAATTATTAATGAGTCAGTCAGAAAGTATGGCAATTCCAATGGAGGGACGTTTATCAAAAAGCGAACTTCTGGAATTAAAGAATAAAATGAATGCCAGGGCACTTGCGAAAAAGAGAAGCCGTACAGCATTAAGACTTGTGGCAAATGTTGTATTTGCAGTATTGATTTTACTTCCACTTTTGTATGCAATAAGCATCGCATTTATGCCATCGAATGAATTATTTACAACAGATCTGAATCTGCTTCCAAAGCATCCGACATTACAGAATTTTAAAGAGGCATTTACAACGGTGCCGTTATTCCGGTTTATCGTGAACTCATTCATCATGGCAGGATGTATTACGATCGGGCAGATCATCTCATGCTCGCTGGCAGCATTTGCATTTTCATTCCTGGATTTTAAGGGAAAAGGATTATTATTCGCAGTCGTTATGGCAACGATGATGGTCCCTGGAGAAGCAACGATTATCTCCAATTATTTGACAGTAGGTAACTGGGGAATCCTGGACACTTATCCGGTACTGATTATTCCATACCTGACATCGGCAATGGGAATCTTCCTGTTTCGTCAGTTCTATATGACCTTCCCGATGTCTTTATATGAATCTGCAAAACTGGATGGATGCAGTAACTTAAGATTTATTGCCAAGATCCTAATTCCGCTTACCAAGTCGGCAATCGGGGCAATGGCAGTCTATACATTTATTAATGCATGGAACATGTATATGTGGCCATTACTGGTTACAGGTTCCAACAATATGAGAACGGTACAGATCGGTATCAGCATGCTGGACAGCGTAGATTCGCAGTCGATCACACTGATGATCGCGGGAGTTGTGATGATCATTATCCCGTCGATTTCCATCTTCATCATAGGTCAGAAACAGCTGATCAGAGGAATGTTCTCGGGAGCCGTAAAAGGCTAAAGGTTCTAACATTATAACAGTAGAAACGGGAAATAAAAATACGTACGGTCCCGATTCTACATATCAAAGTATGCAAGAGAAGCTGCCAGTGGCAAGTTCTCTGCATATAACATCTGTGTATACCACATACACGTACAATACCAGGATAACAGAGATAAATGAATAAAATAATCTGCAAACCAATATTTATCTCTGATATTACAAAAATGAAAACAAAAATTTCTCAGGAGGGAAAAGTATTATGAAGAAAAAAGCAGTTTCATTATTGCTTGTGGCAGCAATGGCAGCCGGAATGCTGGCAGGATGTGGCAATGGAAAATCATCTGTGAGCCAGAATGGTTCCGACGGAAGTAAAGACAGCAATGAAAAAGTAGAAATGGCTGATGCAAAAGACGTAGATGGAACAACGATCACATTCTGGCATTCCATGGGTGGTGTTAACGGGCAGGCAATTGATGCGCTGGTAAAGAAGTTCAATGACGAGAACAAATATGGAATCAAAGTAGAGTCACAGTATCAGGGCGAGTATGATGATTCCCTGAATAAGTTAAAGAGTGCACAGATCGGTAACATGGGTGCAGATCTGGTGCAGGTATATGAAGTTGGTACACGATTTATGATCGAATCCGGATGGACCGTTCCGATGCAGGAAATGATCGATGCAGATAAATATGATGTGTCTCAGATCGAACCAAACTTGTCAGCATATTATACAATTGATGATAAATTATATTCTATGCCATTTAATTCCTCTACACCGATCATGTATTATAATAAAGACATGTTCGACAAAGCAGGAATCACGGATGTACCTGACAGTCTGGAAGGAATTGATAAGATTGGTGAACAGCTGATGTCAAAAGGCGGAGCCAGTGAAGTAATGTCTCTTGGAATCTATGGATGGTTCTTCGAGGAACTTATCGGAAAACAGGGACTTAACTATGCAAATAATGGAAATGGACGAGATAAGACAGCAACAGCAGTTGAGTTTGATAAAAACGGTGCAGCCAAAAATATTCTGACTGAGTGGCAGAAATTAAATAAAGATGGATATGCACCGATCGTAGGAAAAGGCGGGGACGCAGGACTTGCAGATTTCTCAGCAGGAAAATCAGCAATTACACTGGGATCTACAGCATCCTTAAAGCAGATTCTTCAGGATGTGAATGGTAAATTCAATGTTGGAACAGCATACTTCCCTAAGGTAAAAGAAAGTGATAAAGGCGGCGTGTCTATCGGTGGTGCATCTTTGTGGGCTCTGGACAATAAAGATCCAAAGAAACTCCGTGCAACATGGGAATTCGTAAAATTCCTGATCTCTCCAGAGTCTCAGGCATACTGGAATGCACAGACAGGTTATTTTCCAGTTACAACAAAGTCACAGGACGAGCAGACATTTAAAGACAACATTGCACAGTATCCACAGTTCCAGACAGCGATCGATCAGCTGCATGATTCTTCACCGAAGTATTGCGGAGCGTTGTTGAGCGTATTCCCAGAGGCAAGAGCAACGGTAGAATCTGAAATTGAAAGTATGCTGAATGGAAAAGAAGATGTAGATACAGCGGTACAGAAAATGTCAGATACGATTAACAAATCCATCAAAGACTATAACACTGTAAATAATTAGAAAAAGAAGAGGCGTTACAATTGAGTAATACAAAAGTATTTGCGCACAGAGGTGCCAGCGGCTATGCTCCGGAAAACACACTGGAGGCATTTGCCCTGGCAATCAGACAGGGGGCGGACGGAATCGAGCTGGATGTACAATTATCCAGCGACGGAATTCCGGTTGTCATTCATGACGAGACAATCGACCGGGTGACAGATAAGACCGGTTATGTAAAAGATTATACACTTCAGGAATTAAAAGAACTGACTGTATTAAAGGATAGATTTCCTGCATACAACCAGTCAAAAATTCCGACATTAAAAGAAGTTTTGGAAGCAGTAAAACCATCCGGCATTCAGGTAAATATAGAATTAAAGACGGGAATTTACTGGTATCCGGATATTGAGAAAAAGGTTGCAGAGATTGTAGAAGAAACAGGAATGAAAGACCGGATCGTATACTCGTCTTTCAATCATTACAGTGTGCAGCGGCTGAAAGAAATCGTACCGGATGCAGAGACGGCGTATCTGTACAGCGACGTAATATTGAACGTGGGAGGATATGCCAAAGAGACAAACGTAGATGGTTTACATCCGGCGGTATATCATGTGAAGATGGCCGATTTCCTGGAAGAATATAAAAAGAGTGGTCTGAAGGTCCGTGTCTGGACTGTGAATGAAGAAACCGATATGAAAGAACTGATAGAAGCAGGCATAACTGCAGTGATCACAAATTATCCGGATGTGGCCGTCCGTGTCCGGAAAGAAAGTGAGAACTAAAGCGGATGCTGGGAGAAAAGAAACTGTTCCTTCTGGACATAGATGGTACGATCTGCAAAGGAAATCAACTGATCGAAGGTGCAGCAAAGTTTTTAAAAGACATTAAAGAAAATGGCGGGCAGTATGTCTTTATTACCAATAATGCGACCAGAAGTGTGGAAGATTATATCCGTTTTTTTCAGAGGCTTGGAATTCATACGGAATATACGAATTTTCTGACAGCATCTTATGCAATGATTGATTATCTGAAGAAACATCATGACGGAGAACTGATCTATGTATTAGGGACGAAATCATTCATCCGGGAATTGAAGAAGAATAAGATCCGTGTGACAACGGATTGTGAAGATGAGGAGATTACCTGTGTGGTAATCTCTTATGATAATCAGCTCACTTATGAGAAATTGACAGACACCTGTAAACTTCTAAGTACAAAGAAGGTAGACTATCTTGCTACGAATCCCGATTATGTGTGTCCGATCGAGTTCGGATATGTACCGGACTGCGGAGCAATCTGTGAGATGCTGGCACATGCAGTAAAACGGATGCCGCATTTTATCGGGAAACCGGAACCTGATATAGCAGAGCTGGCATTAAGGAGAAATAATTACAGGAAAGAAGAGACAGTAATCGTCGGAGATCGTCTGTATACGGATATTTTGTGTGGATACAATGCCGGGATAGATACCGTGCTGGTGCTTACGGGAGAGGCAACTGAGGAAGAAGAAAAGGAATATAAATACCATCCGGATTATATTATGAGGTCGGTGGAAGAACTACGTCGGAAGTGGCTAAGCAGTTTGTGCTAGAAAAAGAATGTTGGAATAATAAAAATACACAATACAAGGAAGAACATGTTAATTTGATTTTCCTGTATTGTGTATTTTTATATAAGAACATGCGGCAGCAGGTTCTGCAGATATTTCAGTAATAGATGATATTACTGCAGCTTCTGCAAACGTGCGCGGAGTACAGGTCCGACGATGATCGCAATGATAATCTTCGCTGCGTCACCGGCAAGATAAGGAATTACTCCGACAGAAAGTGCTGCAACGAATGACATTTTCAACTGGATCGCAAGCCACTCTGTACCGAAGATATAAGTGACTGCCATACCGATGATCATACCGACAACTGCCAGGATTCTGTTCTTTGGAAATTTATCAACGAACAGTCCGGAAATCAGTGCAAGGAAGATGAAACCAATCAGGTATCCGCCGGTAGGACCTGCAAGCTTTCCTAATCCACCGGTAAAACCGGAAAATACAGGGAGACCGACAAGACCAAGTAACAGATATACGATGTAACTGATGGTTGCATCTCTAAAACCAAGTACATAGATACTGATCATGATCACCAGGTTGGTAAGACTGATCGGTACCGGGCTGACCGGAATCGGAATCGCCATAGGAGCGAAGATACAGGTGATTGCAGTCATCAAAGCAATCAGAACCAGTTTGCGGGTGGAAAGCTTTTTCGTTGTTGTGCTATTTGCTGTGTTGTTCATAGTGGTAATTGTCTGCCGTACGACATGGCAGAACTCCTTTCCTTTAGTTTTATATCAAAAATATAACAGAAGTATAAAATAAACAGGATAAAATGTCAACTACAAAAGATTGCTGGTTAACAATTGGACATGTGCAAGCGTATGATGTTAACAAAAGCATACGATTTGAAAATGTATAGTATTGTGTAAACATTAAAATAAATAAAGAAAAATCAGACAATTCAATTGCCGAAATAAAATAATGAAAAATAAATAAAATAAATTGCAAAAAGTATTGACAAAATAAAAGCCGAATGATATTATGTAATCAATCCAAAGGAAATCCAAAATAAACAAAAAAGAATTTCTGACGAGAAAGGGAATCTTGAAAATTCTATAGCATATATTTTATAAGAGAATTTTTATTATCAGAGTTCCGATTCATTTAGAAATCTAAAATGCATATATAGGTATAAAGTATTTGGTAATGCATCGAATATTAGATATCGTAAAGTATATTGTAAAGATAGAGAATGGATGAGGTAAGATTATAAAATGATATCACGGGGATATAGGAATAATCTTAATGAAAGAGACAAGGTAATAAATATCATTTATATCTTATGTGTATAAAGAATGAAAAAAGTTTATAAGGATAAAAAATATTTCATATGTCGGTGAGATATGTTGATTGGAAATTTATGAAAAGGAGGCTTAATCCAATGGACACAGTAGAATCATCGAATCAATATGTTAGTGGTATGACAGTTAAAAATTCCCATAGAGTAAGCCTTTATAATAATAGATAAAAAGGCCGGTAGAGGAGATTCAGATAATAATAAAAATAAACGGAGAAAATAAAACCGGATAATAAAAATAAAAAAACTGTAAACATATTGAACATAATACCATATATTTAAATATATTATTAAAATGTGTAAAGAAACATGAATAGTAGATTTGAATGAACATGTAGGACAATGAGTAAAAGATCATTGAAATACATAAAAAGGCGTCAGGGAATAAAATAATAATTAATTCTCCGAAACAAATGAAAAGTATATGATAAAATTGAATATGTAACAGCCATCATAATAAAAAGAATTATGATGGCTGTTTTTTTATCGCCATGCGTTCGTAAGGAGCTGCCAGTGGCAGGTTTTCGGCATTGCCATGCATTCGGAAGAAGCTGCCGACAATAAATTATAAACTTTTGTAACTTTTGTAATATTTTTTTAACATATTTAACCGGATATTTTGACAATAGACAGGTCATATGATAAACTTATATAAGTAAAATTGTAGGGAAATACGCTTTTTTAAAATAAATATTTGAGGTGAGAAATATTGGATAAATATGAATATAGGGTAAAGACCGAGCAGATGCTTGATCATCTGGAAAAAAAGGAATACCAGAAAGCAATGGATATTGCTGAAAGTATAGACTGGCGAAGAGTAAAGAACGCTTCTATGCTTAATACGGTAAGTGAGATTTATGAATATAACGGAGAATTTAAGAAAGGGAGAGATATCTTATTCCTGGCATTTGACAGAGCACCGGGAAGCCGTAAAATCGTATATCGATTAGGTACATTGGCATTAAAGATTAAGGATATCAGAGAAGCGACAGACTGTTATGAAGAGTTTGTTAAGCTGGCGCCAAAAGACCCGAATCAATATATCCTGAAGTATAAGATCCTGAGAACTCAGGGAGCAGCACTTTCGGATCAGATTGCGGCGTTGGAAGAATTTAAAAAAGCGGAATATATTGAAAAATGGGCATATGAACTTGCCAAGTTATATGATGAGGCGGGAATGACTGCGGAATGTCTGGAAGAATGTGATGACCTGATTCTTTGGTTCAGCGAAGGAAAGTATGTATACCTGGCGATGGAACTTAAGATGAAGTATAAGCCACTGACGCCGCTTCAGCAGGAAAAATATGACAGCCGTCCGGGAGCAGTAAAGAAGCAGCCGGAACCTGTAAAACAGACGGAGTCAACATTGGAAGAAGTTGACGATGAGAATGAATATGATGAAGGTTCTGAGGAAGAGGTACAGGAAAGTACGGTGCAGAGAATAGATGATGCACAAGTACAGGAGATTCCGCCGGAGCCGGTTCCGATGCAGGAAGAGTTTGAAATACCGGAGGAAGCCGCACAGGCAGATGTCGTACCGGAGGAAGTTGTACCGGAAGCAACTGCAGCAGTGGAAGAGACTCCGATGTATAGGGAAGAAGAACCGGAAGCATCTGTTGAGACACCTGAAGAGCATACATCAGCAATCAAACAGGTAGTTACGGGGGCCACATTAGAAGAAGCTCTGGCACAGGGTGTTGCTGTTGCAAGCGGTATTAATATTGAAGAAGAAGCAATGAAAGAGCGCGAGGATGAAATCCTGGCAAACGGTCAGATGATGATTGATGATATCCTTCAGAAATGGGAAGCAAAACAGAAAGATCATGAAGAGGCGATTGCAAAGCAGAAAGCCAAAGATGAGGAGCGTCTCCAGAAGGAAAGAGAACAGGCAAGAATCCGTCAGGAAGAAGAGCGCAAAGAAGTAGAAAGAAAAGCAGCTGAAGCAGAGGCCAGAAGAAAAGCTGAAGAAGAGGCCAGAAGAAAAGCCGAAGAAGAGGCCAGAAGAAAAGCTGAAGAAGAGGCAGCAAGAAAAGCAGCTGAGGAAGAAGCCAGAAGAAAAGCTGAAGCAGAGGCCAGAAGAAAAGCTGAGGAAGAGGCAGCAAGAAAAGCAGCCGAGGAAGAAGCCAGAAGAAAAGCCGAGGAAGAGGCAGCAAGAAAAGCAGCCGAAGAAGAGGCCAGAAGAAAGGCTGAAGAAGAAGCAGCAAGAAAAGCAGCTGAGGAAGAAGCCAGAAGAAAAGCCGAGGAAGAGGCAGCAAGAAAGGCTGAAGAAGAAGCAAGAAGAGCAGCCGAAGAAGAGGCCAGAAGAAAGGCCGAGGAAGAGGCAGCAAGAAAAGCAGAGGAAGAGGCAGCCGACGAGGAAAAATCTGAAAGAAATACACAGAGAATACCGGATGACATTGTCCGTCTGATGGAAGAGATGGAGAGTGAAAATGAAGATTCCGAAGATGAGATTTATGAGGAAGAACTTGAAGACGGTCCGGGAATGGATGAAGATTTCATAGAAGGAATCGAAGATGAGCTTGACGGACTGGATATGAATGGAAGCAGTTTCGAGGAAGGTGATTTTGACGAAGCCGACTTTGAGGAAGAGGATCTTGAAGGGGAAGACTTTGACGAAGGCGACTTTGAGGAAGAAGATTTTGACGAAGAAGAGATCGAAGATGAGGATGACACAGAAGAATTAGAGATTGAAGAGCCATCCGAAGAAGAGATCCAGGCAAGAATTAAAAAGTCAAAAGGTGGAGTTCCATTTGATACCGGATTCGTTGTAACAGGAAGATATGATCTGAGTGCAACGAGTGAAATCGGATTAAAGGCAGGACTTACGGAAGAACAGAAGAAGTTATTCTCATATTTCGTTCCGGTAAGAGGAATGAGTGAACAGATCGTAGAGGTTCTTGATAATGACAGACGTGCCCAGAGAGAGGGTACTTCCAAGACAGGAAACCTTCTGGTAATCGGAAGAAAAGGATCTGGTAAAACAGTTCTTGCGGTTGATATCGTAAAAGCAATCCAGAAACAGAGAAATCTGAAACAGGGTAAAGTAGCGATCGTTACAGGTGAGTCTTTGAATAAGAAAGAACTTACGAATATCATCCAGAAGCTTCGTGGAGGAGCAATCATCATTGAACATGCTGGCAAGCTGAATTCAAGAACGGTAAAAGAACTTAATTATCTGATGGAAAAGAAGACAGGTGAATTACTTTTCGTACTGGAAGATCAGAGAAAACCTCTGGAGCGTCTGATGACAGCTAATCCGGAATTCAAGAAGAAATTCAGTTCGAAACTGGAACTTCCGGTATTCATTAATGATGAGCTGGTAACATTCGGTCAGACATATGCGAAAGAGAATGGATATAAACTGGATGAGATGGGAATCCTTGCACTGTACAGCCGTATCGATGTAATGCAAAGAGAAGACCATGCAGTATCTGTTGCAGAAGTTAAAGAGATCATGGATGAAGCAATTGCTCATTCACAGAAAGCAAATGTAAAACACCTTGCACGAAGAGTATTTGGTAAGGGAACAGATGATTCTGACAGAATTATTCTGAAAGAAGAAGATTTTAAAATTTAAGTCAGATTTTGGAAGAGTTTTGACAAACTAAACTGTCAAAACTCTTTCTTTTTGCCCTTTTGTAAAGTATAATGTTGTTATAAATATGCAACAGAATGCGAGGGGTAATTATGGCTGAAAAAAAGAAGAAACCGTATGAAATAGGCGAGCTGGATCAATACCTTTTCGGACAGGGAAATCATTACGAGATTTATAAGAAGCTGGGTGCACATCTGGTACAGGACGGAAAACAAAAAGGTGTGTATTTTGCGGTATGGGCACCGCATGCACAGGCAGTTTCGGTAGTCGGAGAGTTCAATGAATGGGATACAGAGGCGAACCCGATGAAGAGAGAAGAACCTCTGGGAATCTATACCTGTTTTATACCTGGTGTGAAGAAAAATCAGATGTATAAGTATTGTATTGAGACTTATTCGGGAGAACAGATATTTAAGGCGGATCCATATGCCAATTATGCGGAATTAAGACCTGGAACAGCATCCAGAGTTACAGATATCGAGAATATAAAATGGACGGATACAGAATGGATGACCCACAGAAAGACCTGGAATCATAAGCATGAGCCGATGTCTGTCTATGAGGCACATATTGGTTCCTGGATGCGCCATCCGGGACGGGAAGATGAAGGTTTCTATACATATAGAGAGTTTGCCAGAGCAATTGCCAAATATATTAAAGAAATGGGTTATACACATGTGGAGCTGATGGGGATCGCGGAGCATCCGTTTGACGGTTCCTGGGGCTATCAGTGCAGCGGGTATTTCAGCGCAACAAGTCGCTATGGAAGTGCACAGGAGCTGATGTATCTGATCAATGCATGTCACCGTGCCAATATTGGAATCATTATGGATTTCGTGCCTGTTCATTTCGTGCGTGATGATTTCTCCCTGTCATATTTTGATGGGACACCGCTGTATGAATATGAGAAGGCATGCGATGCGGATTCTCAATGGGGAACGGCGAACTTCAATCTCTGGAGAGAAGAGGTGCGCAGCTTCCTGATGTCGGCGGCTGCCTTCTGGATTGATAAGTATCATGTGGATGGTCTGAGAATGGATGCCATCAGCAATATCATACACTGGCATGGAAACAAGGACCTGGGAGAAAATGAAGGTGCCCTGCATTTCATTAAGCGGATGAATTATCATTTGTCTGAGGCATATAAAGGTGTCATGCTGATTGCGGAGGATTCCAGTGATTTTGCGAATGTGACAAAGGCAACGCAGGACGGTGGACTGGGATTTGATTATAAATGGGATCTGGGCTGGATGAATGATACGTTGAAGTATCTGGAAAAGGATCCAATTTATCGAAAGTGGCATCACAATAATATCACCTTTTCCATGGCTTATTTCTATTCCGAACGCTTTATTATGGAGTTTTCCCATGATGAGGTAGTACATGGAAAGAAAACCATCGTCGATAAGATATGGGGCAGCTATGAGGAAAAGTTCGCACAGCTGCGGACCCTGTATTTATATATGTTCACGCATCCGGGCAAGAAGCTCAAT
>ERZ857882.4158-NODE-4158-length-12788-cov-3.187466_pt1 | contig 12788 bp, 6 predicted proteins | sample MGYA00519697_ERZ857882 | MGnify/ENA primary metagenome ERZ857882 (study PRJEB31778, sample SAMEA3449373) | human gut metagenome | biome: human gut; feature: human-associated habitat; material: faeces | place: United Kingdom | collected 2010/2012 ...
GAAGAGTTATTAAATGATGAAAGTGAGTATATGTGGCAATTAGATAAAAATTCACTTAAACAATTTAATAAACTAAAAAAAGGTGGAATATATATCCACTCAAATGCAGTACCTTTAGGTCCTTATGACCCAAGTTATGAACCATTTGTAAATAAATTTAAAAATATTACAATTTCATTAAAATTACAAAATACACTAGATGAAAAAACGGTTGCTAAAAGAACATTACTATCTTTTATGTTGACTACGGGTACAGAAAAATATCCCTCAACACAAGAACTTTCTATATATTTAGAAAGCATGTATGGCATGAAATTAGGAGCTAATGTTGTTACTAAAGGTAAGAGTCATATTATTAATATTAATTCAATCTGTATTAATCAAGAATATTTACCTTACAAAGAAGATCTTATTCAACGGCAAATCCAATTGTTAAATGATATTTTCTTTAAACCTAATGCCTCAAAAACAGTTTTTGATCAAACATAATCAAAACTTGGAGAATAAAAGCTTTTTTGGCTTGTTAAAACAAAACACACAACCATTTTATAAGATGATCAAAACAAAGAAAGCAAGAGTTATGGATCTTGTGTTTGCGTTGAAGAAGTAAAATAAGGAGGATTTATGAGTAACTGTTTTTGTTATGAAATAAATACAATTAAATATAAAAAAACTAATATGACCAGCTGCTTTCTTATAAACGGATGGTGTTTTTCAAAAACGAATACTGAAGTTGATTTTCTAGTTAAAATCAATGGAAAGGAAAGTTCGTTTAATTCTATCCCCCTTCAAAGAATTGATATTTTCAAAAAGTATAAAAATGAAATTGATTCAAGTATGATTGGTTTTAATATGCGAATTCCATGCCAAGCGGATGTCTTAGATTCTTTAGAAATAGTTGCCAGGGATAAACAAGGTAATGAAGAAGCATTGATTCAACTAGATGCTGATGAAATCAACGGTATAAAGGATATCTCTTCACTGGAGTATGAAATCGAATCTTATCAGGGAAATAAAGCAGATAAAATGTCTTTAGTTTTAGGATGGGTATATTCTCTAGATGGAAAAAATATTGATATTACGATTGTAGATAGCAAAGATACTCTAGTAGATTCAACGATTCGAGAGGTGAATCGAAATGATGTAGAAAAAACTAATTTATTAACAGATAAAGATAAATGTATTGGGTATCAGATTACTTTTGATGCGAAAAAATCAGAAAAGTATTTTATTGTGTTTACAACAGATGCAGATAAATTGAAAGTTGACCTGAACCAATTAAATGTATCAAAAGTAAATTTAGCAAAAGCTTATTTGACAAATATAAATGCAGAAAATATTCGAAAAGCTACGACTTATTTAAAGCGAAATGGATTAAAAGGCTTTTTGAATCGTTTAAAATATGGAGTTGCAAAAGGCAGTTCAAATTATTCCGACTGGTTGTTAGCAAACAAAGTGACTTCCAAAGCCTTAGAAGAACAAAAAGAAACGAAGTTTGACTATACACCAAAAATCAGTGTGATTGTTGCTACATTCAATACGAAGGAAGAATATTTAAAAGATATGATTGATTCAGTTTTGAATCAGAGTTATTCAAATTGGGAGCTTTGTATTGCAGATGGAAGTACAGATGATAAAGTTCAGGACTATATTAAGGATCATTATTCTAACGAATCTAGAATAAAATTTACAAGACTGGATGATAATTATGGTATTTCTGGAAACATGAATAAGGCTCTGGAGCTTGCTACAGGAGATTATGTTGGATTATACGATCATGATGACATATTGGAGTTGGATTGTTTCTTTGAGATTGTCTCTTCTTTGCAAGAGTATCGCTATGATGTGATTTATACCGATGAAGATAAATACGATGATGAGACAAAAGTTTTTGTAGATCCTAACTTTAAGCCTGACTACAGTGAAGATTTGTTACGTTCCCACAATTACATTACTCATTTTTTCTGTGTCAATAAAAAAATTATTGATGAAGTAGGTGGCATGCGCAGTGAATATGATGGAAGCCAAGATTATGACTTTATCTTCAGATGTATAGAGAAGGCAAATAAAGTACATCATATAGCTAAGATTCTTTATCATTGGCGTATGCATAATCTCTCAACTGCTCAAAATCCTGAAAGTAAAATGTATTGTTACGAAGCAGGAAAAAAAGCAATTGAAGCACATTATCAAAGAATTGGTATAAAGGCAACTGTAGAAATGATGCCTAAACCTTATTATGGTTTATATCATACGATTTATAGTACACAGGATAATCCACTAGTCTCTATATTGATACCAAATATGAATCATAAAGACGTATTAAAGACATGTGTTGATTCTTTATATCAAGTGAATAATTATAAAAATTTTGAAATCATTATTATTGAGAATAATAGCACGGAACAAGAAATCTTTGATTATTATGATCAATTAAAAGAGGAACATGACAATATCAAAGTGGTAGAGTGGGAAGGGGAATTCAATTATTCTGCGATAAATAATTTTGGAGCAAAATATGCAGATGGGGAATATTTATTATTGTTAAATAATGATACTGAAATGATGAAGGAAGATGCTTTATCGGAAATGGTTGGGTGTTGTTTACGCTCTGAAGTTGGTGTCGTTGGTGCAAAACTTCTCTATGCGGATAATACTGTTCAGCATGCCGGTGTAGTGATTGGATTCTCGGGCTATGCAGGCCATGTTTTTAATGGGATTGACCAGAATGAATATGGATTCATGCGTAGAGCTATTATCAATGGAAATTATTCTTCTGTTACAGGAGCTTGTCTAATGACCAAAAAATCAATATTTGAAGAAGTGGGTGGATTAGATGAGGAATTTAAAGTTGCCTGCAATGATGTTGATTATTGTCTAAAAGTAAGAGAAAAAGGATATTTAGTTGTGTACAATGCATTTTCTTTATGGCATCATTATGAATCTAAGTCACGAGGTTATGATGATAAAAATAAAGAAAAAATGTGGCGCTTTAATCACGAAGTTGAAATCTTCCAGAAGAAGTGGCCAGAGATTTTAAAGAATGGAGATCCATATTACAACCGTAACTTCAAGATTGAAAAAGCTCCGTTTACTTTATAATAAAAAAGATGGTTTACTTATCAATTTAGATAGATTAGTAACACCATCTTTTGTCATATTTACCAGAGTTATACATTTGTAAAAAAAGATGAAGAAGAACAATTATGATGTTCAACTTCATCTTTAGTCTTTTATCGCATCCATTAATAATGATTTTAGTTTTACTGGATCATTGATTTCTTTGGCTGCTTTTCTCAGCATATCTACTTTTCCATCAATTTCATCTTGATCATAATTAATGCTTTCATGCACGAAAATCAAATTGTTATCTGTCTTATGACACTTTTCAATTTCAAGAGCTAATTCTTCAAACATTTTTTCACCTGGTCGAAGTCCAATTTCTTGAATTTCAATCTCGTCATATGGCACATAACCAGCCAAACGAATCATCTTTTCGGCAAGATTGATGATTTTTACAGGTTCACCCATATCAAGTACAAATATTTCTCTATGGTTTGCATAGTATCCAGCTTGTAATACTAATTGAGTAGCTTCAGGGATGGTCATAAAGTAACGTTGTACATTTTTGTCTGTTACTGTTACTGGTCCACCTTTTTTAATTTGTTCTTTAAAAATTGGAATAACAGAACCATTTGAACCTAACACGTTTCCAAAACGAACTGCAGCCATTTTAATTGGTTTATCTGTTTTTCTAGATTGCATAATTAATTCTGTCATTCGTTTTGTAGCTCCCATTACATTTGTTGGGTTTACAGCTTTATCTGTAGAAATCATGATAAAGCGAGATACATCACAATCAATGCAGGCTTCAATTACATTTTTGGTTCCAACAATATTGTTTAGGATAGCTTCAGAAGGACGGGTTTCCATTAAAGGTACGTGTTTGTGAGCAGCTGCATGATATACAACATCTGGTTTATATTGATGCATTACTTTCATTAATTCATCTTTTTCACGAATTGAAACGATCAGAGAAATAATTTTTATATCCTGGCTCATGTGATTTAAACGTTTTTCACGCATGAATTCTTGTTCCAACATATATAAACTATTCTCATTGATATCAATCATCACTAACTCTTTTGGTTTAAAACGAACGATTTGGCGACATAACTCAGATCCAATGGATCCGCCAGCTCCAGTAACACAAACTGTTTTATCAATTAGATAAGAAGCAATTTCTTCAATTTTTAAATCAATGCTTGGTCGATTTAATAAATCTTCAATTTGAATATCTTCAACACTAATTTGTTGTACATTATCGTTTTGAAGTGAGAAATTCATTACTTTTGTATTGATACTTGTTGAGGTACAAAGTTCTAATATCTTTCTTTTTTGTTCAGCTGAAGCAGAAGTGATGGCAATAAATAACTGCGAAACATCGTGCTCTTTTGCGATTTTTCCAACTTCTTCAATGGTTCCTAAAACAGGTTTTCCACTTAAGATCATTCCTTTAGATTTATAATCATCTAGAAAACCAACTACGTTAAATGGATACTTTTTATTGTGATAGATTTCATTTAACATCATATATCCACCACTACCAGCACCAATAATCAAGGCATTTTGTTTACGATCGGTCTGTACAAATGTTTTTAAAATGGATCTGTATAAAAGACGAATCCCTAAAGTTAAAATAAATGCTAAGATTTCCGATAATACAATTAGTGAAGGGTGGAATAATCCAAACATGTTTGTAAAGAACAACATGATGACCATACAGATCAAGGAGCTTATTCCGCATCTGAATACTTCACTGGTTCCTGTATATGCCCATAAGATTTTATGTGTTTTGAATATTAATTGCATAATTAGATGCAATAATAAGACAAATCCCATTCCATATATAATGGCTCTAGTAAAATGTAAAACTCTACTTTCTAAAAAGAAATTATTATCTAGAAAGAAAACAAATCCATAACTACAGAAAACAATAAAAACATCAATTAAGGATATGATTACTCCTCTGTAATTTTGATAGAGTTTAGTTCTATATAAAGTTTCCATAATAGATCTCCATTCATATTTAATCCTTGGTTATTTTACCACAAAATGCATAATATAAAAAATTTATCCGTAATTGGGATAGAAAATATTAAGGAAATTAAGTGATTTTTATTAAAAATAGTTGAATTTCATTATGATTTTAAATTTATTGAATTAGTTACGGGTTTAATATATTTTTTTAATCATGTATAATAATTTAGATTGATTGAATACAAGGTAGGTGCAACTATGGATAGTAGAAATGCTATAGAAGTTAGAAATGTATATAAAAAATTTAAAATCGAATATGATAAATCAAATACTTTAAAAGAAAAAATGATATTCTGGAAAAAAGGCAAAGTAGAATATCATGAAGTATTAAAAGATATAAGCTTGAATATAAAGAAGGGGGAAACCGTAGCTTTAATTGGGACAAACGGAAGCGGAAAGTCTACTTTATTGAAGTTGATGACAAGAATTATTTTTCCTAATTCAGGAACAATTGAAAAAGATGGTAAATTAACTTCATTATTGGAATTAGGTGCAGGTTTTCATCCTGATTTTACTGGTAGAGAAAATATTTATTTCAACGCATCTATTTTCGGTTTAACCAGAAAAGAAATCGATAACCGTATAAATGAGATTATTGATTTTTCTGAATTAGGTGAATTTATAGATAATCCAATTCGTACATATTCATCTGGTATGTATATGCGTTTAGCTTTTTCGGTGGCAATCAATGTGGATGCTGATATCTTATTAATTGATGAAATTTTAGCTGTTGGAGATCAACATTTTCAAGACAAATGTTATAGAAAACTTGAAGAGTTGAGAGACTCAGGTAAAACCATTGTTATTGTTACTCATAGTTTGGATGTTGTAAAAAAACTATGTCATCGTGCCATTTGGATTTATAAAGGTGAATTTAGACTTGATGGAGATCCAGTTTATGTTATTGACGAATACTTAAAACAAGTGGCTCTAGATCATAAAGAAGAAAAGAAAAAAGAGATTGAAAAAGGGGGACATCCATATAAGGGCGTTGTGTTTATTGATAGACCTAAGGATGTTGCAAAAATATCTAAAACAAGAGAGAAATTATTTATTGGAGGATGGCAGATTACTGATTCTGATACAGCAGAGCTTAATGTTTACTTTGATAATGAGTTGATTAAAGTAAAAAGAGTTTCACGCGAGGATGTTTACGATGCGTATTTAGAAAGTTATCCAGGTTCTTTAAATCCAGAAACAATTGGATGGGAAGGAGAAGTTATTCTCAAAGATAAAAAATTAGGAAAACATAGAATTTACGTGAATTGTGTTGAACCAGATGGATATAAGTTATCAGAAAAAGAAATTGAGATAGATATTGGTGAGGAGGAATAAGATGCAAATATTTAAAGATTTATATGAGTATCGAGAACTTCTAAAAACGAATGTTAAAAAAGATATACGTGGAAAATATAAAGGTTCATTTTTAGGTATTTTATGGTCGTTTTTAAATCCATTGTTACAGGTTATTGTATACGCAATTGTATTTCCTTATTTAATGCGAGGAGCGACTATAGAAAATTACGTCGTTTATTTGGTTACCGGTATTATTCCATGGACATTTTTTAATACAGTGGTTTCAATGGGAACGACAGTAATAAAAGCAAATGAAGGAATTATAAAAAAAGTTTATTTTCCAAGAGAGATTTTAGTAGTATCGCAAGTAATTAGTGGTTTAATAAACTTTTTCATTTCTTGTGTTATTATTATTTTATTTTGTTTAGGATCTGGGGTTGGTATTTCGATTCATTTAATATTAGTTCCTGTTATTGCACTGATTCAAGCTATATTAGCTCTAGGTATAGTATTTATTCTAAGTTCAGTGAATGTTTACATCCAAGATTTAGAGTATATAGTTACCTTCATTTTGAATATGGTTTTTTATGGGACACCAATTATATACGAATTGAGTCAATTTTCTTCCGCAGGTTTTTTATACACTTTAATCCAAATAAATCCAATGACGCCTTTAATGAGTGCTTATCGTGATGTATTTTTATATCACCAATGGCCGGATCCAAGTGGGTTAATATATGTAGGTATTTTAAGTTTAATTGTTTTGATTGTTGGTTATTATGTTTTTAGAAAACTGGAGAAAGGTTTTGCGGAACAATTGTAGAAAGAGAGTATAATAATGGCTGATTTATTTCATTCACATTTAGATAAATTTGTATATAAATATATCGATGGGGATTCATACATATTTCTTGAAGGTTGGAGTTTTACAGAAACAGCCTCTCATCAGGAATATGAGATAAAAGTTAATGGTAAAGTTTTAGAGAAATCATTGGTTAGTGTGAACCGTAAAGATGTAGCAGATACATATAAATTAGAAAAAGATCAACAAGATGTGGGCTTTAGAGGAATGGTTCACTTAAATGAAAGAATTAATTCTTTTGAACTCTCCGTAGAGTCGAATTCGAATAGATATCTAATTATTAATTTGAAAAAAAAGGAACTGGAAAAAATCGAAAGTAGAGATCCGATAGAATCTAAACTAGAACTTTTAGAAAACGATAATGGAAACTTTATGATTATTGGCTGGGCTTTTCCAATAGGATATGATAATTGGAATCTATCTATTTGGGAAGAGAAAGACAAACAAATAGATTGTGATATACAAAGGGTAATAAGAAAAGATTTAGCTTTGTTATTTCAATTAAACAATGATTCAATGGATTGTGGATTTAGCTTAAAGTTTAAAGGAAACCCAGAGAAGAAGTATTATTTAAAGGTAGAATACGGAGACAAAGAATCTTTTATTGAATTAAGTAAAGAAGTAGACTTAAAAGATTTAACAAATTTTTATTTGCATGGATTGAATTTTCATAATATAAAGAGCGGGTTAAGATATTTAAGGAATAATGGCATTCAAAAATTTGTGAAGAGGATTTTTGAAGGACCTGAAAAGAAAGATATCTCTTATAATAACTGGTTTGATTTACAAAAACCAAATGATGAGGAACTAAATAAACAAAGAGAAACAAAATTTGTTTATTCCCCCAAAATTAGTCTAATTGTAGCGACTTATAATACTGCTGATAGGCACTTAAAAGCTATGATTGAATCAGTGCTCAATCAAACTTATATAAATTGGGAGCTGTGTATAGCAGATGGTAGTGATAGTAATAATGTGGAAAAATTTATAATAAAACACTATTCAAACGATAATAGGATAAAGTATAAAAAACTATCAGAGAATTTAGGCATTTCGGATAATATGAATGCAGCATTGGATTTAGTTACTGGAGAATATGTAGGTCTTTTTGATCATGATGATTTGTTAACACCTGATGCTTTATTTGAAATTGTATCCATATTGCAAGAAAGAAAATATCCAGTTATATATACAGATGAAGATAAGATTGATGATGCTACTGGCGAGTTAATGGAACCTCATTTCAAACCGGATATGAATATTGATTTATTGTTAAGCGAAAATTATATATGTCATTTCTTGGTGGTTAGTAAAAGCTTAATTGATAGAATTGGAATGATGGATAAAAATTATGATGGAGCTCAAGACTATGATTTTGTTCTACGTTGTGTAGAAACAGTAGGTGTTGAAAACGTTTATCATATCCCTAAAGCTCTTTACCACTGGCGTAAGCATGCTCAATCAACTGCATCTAATCCAGAAAGTAAATTGTATGCATTTGAAGCCGGGAAAAGAGCAATACAAGCTTATTATGATAGAAATGGAATTGATGCAGAAGTGGAAATGGGAGGTATTTTAGGTTTTTACAGGACAAGGTATGCTATAAAAGATGAAGCGTTGATTTCGATTTTGATTCCTAATAAAGATCATATTGATGATTTAAAACGTTGTATTACGTCCATTGAAAATAAATCAACGTACAAAAATTATGAATTTATTATTATTGAGAATAATAGTGAATTAGAAGAAACTTTTAAATTTTACGATGAACTTGAGAAAAATAATAAAAAGATTAAAGTGGTTTATTGGGATGGAGAATTTAATTATTCAGCAATAAATAATTTTGGCGCAAAATATGCTAATGGAGAATATATATTATTATTGAATAATGATACAGAAATTATTAATGAAGACTGTTTAAAAGAGCTAGTCAGTATTTGTCAGAGAGAAGATGTTGGGTGTGTTGGTGCTCGATTATTATATGAAGATGATACAATCCAACATGCTGGCGTAATAGTAGGATTAGGAGGAGTAGCAGGCCATTGCTTCATAGGAGAACCTAAAGATAGTGGTGGTTACTATAATAGAATTCTTTGTATTCAGGATTACAGTGCAGTTACAGCTGCATGTATGATGATTAAAGCGTCTGTGTTTAGAAAGGTGAATGGATTATCAGAAGATTTGAAAGTAGCTTTCAATGATATAGATTTATGTTTAAAAATTCGTGAACTTGGATATTTGGTGGTTTATAATCCTTATGCAAAACTATATCATTTTGAATCAAAATCTAGAGGCTTAGAAAATACACCAGAAAAAGTAGATAGATTTAATCGAGAGGTAGAAACTTTTAAATCTCGTTGGAAAAAGTTTTTAGATAAAGGAGATCCTTGTTATAATCCGAATTTATCTTTAACGGATAAATCTTATGCTCTTAAAAGATTTAAAAAATAGATTGTATTTATAAGAAAGAGGGTTATGAGATGAAGAGATATTTTAACACATTTTTAAGCTTAATTATTTGTTCTTTTATGTTTGTATCTCCGTTAAATATTTCTGTTTTTGCTCAGGAACAAAATCCCATTGAACAAACAGAAAATAATGGAGATTTAACAAATATAGAAGAAACACCAATAGAGAATCCAACCAGTGAAGATGAACAGGATGCTTTACAAGAAGAACAAATTCAAGAACCTGTTGTTGAGGAGGTTCCAGAGCAACAAAATGTGGTAACCAAAGAAATTCTTGAAGGGGAAAAAGAGAAAGTTAACTATTTTTATGTAGGTGTACCATATCTAGAAACTCCTGCTGAAGAGGAATTTGTTGCTTCATTTGGAGATGGAACAGAAAACATCAGTTCAATGAAGTTAATCGTGCAAAAGAATGATGGTTCAACCATGGAAATTGAAAATGTAAATCGCGTAGGAGAACTATATCATTTTAAAAGATCTTTTACAGAAGCTGAATCTGGTGTTTATTCAGTGACAGAAATTCGATATTTTATTGATGATCAAGAATATAGAATAGTTTTATCTGATTTAGGTATAGATGCTCAATTTGGCGTTAATCAAGAATATGATGGTTATGTAGCTACATATTCAGATGAAGTTACAAATGAAGATATTTCAGATATAGAAGGATCTGTTGTTTCATTAGATTCAAGCAATGTGGATAATGCTGAGGCATTGGTAGAAGAAAAAGTAAAAGAAATTGAAGCAGCAACACCATCTAGTTTATCTGATTTGGATTTAGGTGCTGCTGCAAAAGCTAAAGCAAATGATGAATTTGTTATAGCTTTGGATCCAGGACATGGAGGTTATGACCCAGGTTCTACAACATACTCAGGGATTAGTGAAGCAACATTAACTTTAAAGATTGCTAATTATTGTAAACAGGAATTAGAAACCTACATGAATGTACGTGTAGTTATGACTAGAACTGGAGATACATCAATGGAACTTGATGAACGAGTTACTTATGCAGTAAGTCAAGGTGCTGATGTATTAGTTAGTATTCATTTAAATGCATTAAATGGAGCAGGTCGTGGGGCTGAAGTTTATTATCCTAATTCAAACTATCGTCCAGAATTAGGAGTAGAAGGGCAAAATTTAGCTCAACAAATTCAAAATCAATTGGTTGCTTTGGGTATTCCTGATAGAGGGATTAAAATTAGAAATATAGATCCTTGGGATGATCCATCATATAATTATGCAGATGGGTCTGCAGGAGATTACTATGGAATCATCAGACATGCAAAAAAACAAGGAATTGCAGCAGTGATTGTAGAGCATTGCTTTGGTGACAATGCAACTGATTACAATAATTATTTAAGTAGTGAGGACAAATTACAAAGATTAGGTATTGCAGATGCAACTGGAATTGCGAATGCATATGGTTTGAAAAAAACACCTTTACAATCATCACAAATTATTCAAAAAAATGATTTCAATGGGACATTTGTAGTTAAAAATGTTTTAAGAGATTCAAACCATACAGTACAAGTTAAAATCTGGTCGGAGGCAAATGGAAAAGATGACATTAAGACTTATGATCCAACAAAACAAAGTGATGGTTCATATATAGCAGTATTTAATAAAACTAATCACAATAATGAAGTAGGTAAATATATTGTAGAAACATATGTAGATGGTACTATGTATCATTCGGATAGTTGTGTACTATATGACAGTTCTCAGGAAACAACGATAGAGAATGTTGGTGGTACGGATACGAATTTTAGAGTTACTACGAAAGTAACGAATGTGCCATCGGAATTAGTTGAAATTCGACATGCTATCTGGTCAGAAGCTAATGGACAAGATGATCTTAGATGGATATCAGGAACAAGGAATGGAGATAGTTGGACCACGGATTATACTACATTTAGTGGATCAGGGAAATATGATGTTCATGTTTATGCATATATGAATGATGGCTCGTTGGTTTTTTTAAATGCATATACATTTGAAGTAAGCAAGCCAACATGGGATATAAAGATAGAAAACCAAAATGAAGAAGCGGGAACATTTGATGTGGTCATCAGCAATATCGATTCAGCATCCGGAGTGAGCCAGATCCAGGTGCCAGTATGGTGTGCAGAGGATCAAAATGACATCTACTGGTATACGGCACAGAAACAAAGTGATGGTATTTACAGAGCAACGGTAAGTATCGCCAATCATAAGTATCATTCAGGAGAATATACAGTACATACATATTTGATGGATGGAAAAGGATATCAATCTTTTAAAGCTGGAGATACTTTTATATTTGCTCCTAAAACATCAATTAACGGTAATCCAAATGTAACAGTTTCTCAAATGGTAAATTGGTTCAATGACAATAATTCAAACTTTGATAAATTTACTAAATATTCCAATGGAGAATATGATGGTATTTATAAAAAGGCTGGAATAAACTCAATTGAAGATTTTTGCCAAATTTACTATGAAGAAGCTGCAGCTGAAGGAATTCGTGTAGAAGTTGCTTTTTCCCAAGCAATGTTAGAAACAGGTTTTTTAACTTATGGTGGACAAGTTAAACCTTCTCAGTTTAATTTTGCTGGATTAGGTGCTACAGATAATGGAGCATCGGGTGCTTCTTTTAATTCTGTAAGAGAAGGAATTCGTGCTCATATACAACATCTTAAGTGTTATTCTTCGACCGACCCATTAGTGAACGAATGTGTGGATCCGAGATGGAATGAGTCACTTCGAGGTAAAGCTATTTATGTGGAATACTTATCAATTCCTAACAATCCTTATAATGTTGGGTGGGCTACTGATAAGAATTATTCAAAAAAAATACTTAATTTGATGGAAATGTTAATAAGTACTAATGTATAAAATTGAAGAGGAATCATAAAAGAGCTATTAACTCATTTATGGTTCCTCTTTTATGGCATTGTCATGAAAACAACATAACCTTTGAATTAGGATGATATAGATTACTTAAATTCACGTATTTTTGTGTATCTTTTTACAATCATAATATTGATTTTTATGGGATATCGTTGCATAGTAATATTACCATT
>ERZ857882.4167-NODE-4167-length-12769-cov-3.672251_pt1 | contig 12769 bp, 10 predicted proteins | sample MGYA00519697_ERZ857882 | MGnify/ENA primary metagenome ERZ857882 (study PRJEB31778, sample SAMEA3449373) | human gut metagenome | biome: human gut; feature: human-associated habitat; material: faeces | place: United Kingdom | collected 2010/2012 ...
CGACGCTATACTTCGGTAGCCGATTATGCGGTAACCGAAGGCGTGATGGGCCTTTTTGACGGATACGATGCTATGCAGGGAAGTAGTGCTGAAATCGCGCGTACATTAAATATACCTGTCGTCCTGATCGTAAACGCAAAAAGTACAGCCTATTCCGTTGCCCCTTTGCTGTACGGTTTCAAAAACTTCTATAAAGAGATAAACATTGTCGGAGCCGTTTTCAATTTTGTAGCTTCCGAAACTCATTATTCCTTTTTGAAACAAGCCTGTGAAGATGCCGGTGTCGAAGCATTAGGATACCTTCCCAAACAGGCCGACGTAGAGATACCGAGCCGCCATCTGGGCTTAACCCTGGATGAGACATTTTGTTTTGATACATTTGCCGACCGTGTAGCCGCTCTGGTAGAGAAACATGTCGATATCGACAGGCTATTGGCATTGACCGCCTGCCAACCTGTTTCTAACTCTCATATGGTTCAGCTTGAACAAACGCTGCCTTCTCCTTTGAAAATCTCGATCGCTCGTGATGCCGCCTTTAATTTTGCGTATGAGGAGAACATTCAATTGCTGCACAGGCTGGGAGAAGTTACCTTTTTCAGTCCGCTTCACGATTCCGTATTACCGGAATCCGATTTTGTATACTTGCCCGGAGGCTATCCCGAATTATACCTTCCCGGTTTATCATCAAACCGTTCCATGCTTCAATCTGTCCGCGATTATGCAGAAGCAGGAGGGAAGCTACTTGCCGAATGCGGAGGAATGATGTATCTATGCAATGAAATAAAATCGTCGGAAGGGAGTAGTTTTCCGATGGTCGGTTTACTGAACCAGTCGGCTACTATGGAGCAAATGAAACTTCGTCTGGGATACCGTACATTATATTATAATGATTATGTAATGACCGGACACGAGTTCCATTATTCCCGTATTGAGCCTCGGAAAGAGGAACTGCCTTCCATCGCTACCGCCTGCACAGCCAAAGGAAGCCCTGTTGATACCCCTTTATACAGATATAAGAACGTCTTAGCCGGATACACCCACCTTTATTGGGGCGATCCGTCAAGAAACCAATGGTTTATCGACTATCTGAACGGACTTATCTAGCCATTGCCAACACTTTCATCTCTTTCGGCATCTTTTCGATCGCATATCTTAACGAAGTACGCGGCATATCCGCTTTCTTAGCCATCACATAGTCGAATACATCTTTCTGATATGCTTCACTGGCAGCCTTCAACATCCATCCGTAGCCTTTTTGTACCAAATCATCCGTATCATAGAAAAGAGTATCGGCAATTTCAAATATATCTTTCAGGAAAAGGCCCTTTCTGGCAGGGATAATCAGTGTGACGGCAGCTGCCCGTTTCATCCACCGGTTCTCAGAATGCGCCCACTCTTTCAAACGGGAAATATAGTCCGGATACATCTCAACAAAAGTACCGACCGTATGATTACATAATGTATCGCAGGAAGCCCAATTGGATACATACTTGTCTACCCACTTTTCGAAAACGTCAAAATCCTCCGGTTCATACTGCGCATGAAGATAATAAGACCAATTACATGCAATATAAGATTCTTCCGAATATCCTGATTCCCACAAAGTTTCACAAAGAGTAAATATCTCTTTCTTAGGAAGTTCTTTGATTAATGCATAAAACTCCTTACTGATCTTATTAACCGTGGGGATTCTCACACCGTGGTACAAAATTTTTTCCTTAAAGAAACCCTGGGCATTCTGCCGGGTCTTTTCGTCGATATTGTCAACCAGTGCCTGGCGTACTTGTTCAATGACTGTTTTCATAAGAGGATATGATATATTTACTACAAACATACATATTTTTCTTATATATGCTCGTTTTAATAAAATAATCCTTATTTTCGTGTAAACTAATAATTCAATGCCATGGTCAATACTATTTTTCTTGGAATCGCAGTTGTTGCTTCCGCTATATTTCTGATACAGTTCATCATGTCTATCTTCTTCGGAGACCTGGATACGGACACGGATATTGATGTCGATCTCAGCAGCGCAGTATCTTTTAAAGGATTAACCCACTTCTGCATCGGTTTCGGATGGTATATGTATATTGCCAAAAGTACGGCCATCTCTACTTTCCTGATCGGCATCCTGATCGGGTTGCTCTTCGTTTTTATCCTATGGTTTCTCTATAAGAAAGCCTATCAGCTTCAAAAAGAAAACAAACCGGAAAAGACAGAAGCCCTGGTGGGCCGGGAATGTACGATCTATGCACACGACGGAGTTCGCTATATCGTTCAGGTCGCCCAGAACGGAGCCTTGCGTGAGGTGGAAGTCCGTTCTCTGGAAGGAAAAAAGTATCAGACCGGCGACCGTACGTTGATCTGCAAGGTTGAATCAGGAACAATTTATATACAATAAATAATAAACTCAACGATTAAATTATGACACAGGAAATGTTAATCATGGTAGCCATCCTGGTAGGGGTTATCATTCTTTCTTTTATCGGGATATTGTCCCGTTACCGTAAGTGTAAGAGCGACGAGGTGTTGGTAGTGTACGGTAAGACATCCGGAGAGAAATCAGCTAAACTCTATCACGGTGGAGCCGCTTTCGTATGGCCTATTATTCAGGGATACGAGTTCCTTTCCATGAAACCTCTTCAGATTGATTGTAAACTGACCGGTGCCTTGTCCGCGCAGAATATCCGTGTAGATGTTCCGACCACCATTACGGTAGCGATCAGTACCGACCCTGAAGTGATGCAGAATGCAGCCGAACGTCTGTTAGGTTTGCAGCCGGAAGACAAGCAGAACCTGATTACCGATGTTGTGTATGGCCAGATGCGTCTGGTTATTGCCGATATGACGATCGAAGAGTTGAACTCCGACCGTGATAAATTCCTTTCCAAGGTACGCGACAATATCGATACGGAACTACGTAAGTTCGGTCTTTACCTGATGAACATCAATATCAGCGATATCCGTGATGCCGCCAATTATATCGTCAACCTCGGTAAAGAAGCTGAAAGCAAAGCCCTGAACGAAGCACAGGCCAATATCGAAGAACAGGAAAAACTCGGTGCCATCAAGATTGCCAATCAGATTCGCGAACGTGAAACGACTGTTGCCGAAACACGCAAAGATCAGGATATCGCTATTGCAGAGACAAAGAAACAACAGGAAATATCAGTTGCCAATGCCGATAAAGAACGTATTGCCCAGGTTGCCGTTGCCAATGCCTCGAAAGAGTCGCAGGTAGCCAAAGCCGAAGCAGATAAGAATATCAATATAGAAAAAGCAAATACTGAAAAAGAAAGCCGTATCGCAGAACTAAATTCCGATATGGAAATCAAGAAGGCCGATGCCGGAAAGAAAGCCGCTGTCGGACGAAACGAAGCAAATAAAGAAGTGGCCAAGTCTGATGCCGAACTGGCAGTAACCCAGGCCGAAGCAAGCAAACAAGCCGGTGAAGCAGCAGCCCGTTCGGAAGCCTCTGTGCAAGCTGCCCGCGAAATCGCCCAGCGCGAAGTGGAAGAAGCAAAAGCCAAAAAGGTTGAATCAGCCCTGAAAGCACAAAAGATCGTTCCGGCAGAAATCGCCCGTCAGGAAGCCATCCTGCAAGCTGAAGCAGTGGCCGAAAAGATGATCCGCGAAGCCGAAGCGAAAGCAAAGGCAACTTTGGCCCAGGCCGAAGCCGAAGCCCGTGCCATCCAGATGAAACTGGAAGCCGAGGCCGAAGGTAAAAAGAAATCATTGTTGGCTGAAGCCGATGGTTTCAAGGCAATGGTTGAGGCAGCCGAATCGAACCCGGCTATCGCTATCCAATATAAGATGGTAGACCAGTGGAAAGAAATTGCCGGCGAACAGGTGAAGGCATTCGAACACATGCAGCTCGGTGATATCACCGTCTTTGACGGTGGCCAGGGCACAACCGGTAATTTTCTGAACCAATTGGTTAAAACCGTTGCCCCGAGTCTCGGCGTATTGGATAAATTGCCTATCGGCGAAACCGTAAAAGGAATCATTCGTCCGGAAGAAAAAGACGAAAAGAAAGATACAACGAAGAAGTAATATGAGAATTTACACCAGGGGAGGAGATAAAGGCCGTACCGGTATTCACGGCGGCGAACGGGTTGATAAAGACGATATCCGTATCGAAGCCAACGGTACGCTTGACGAAGTGAATGCACAAATCGGTATCGTGCGGGCTTTATTACCTCCCGAACATGAATGGCAGGATGTCTTAGGTAAAATACAACGGGAGTTGATGGTTGTCATGTCGCACGTGGCAACCCCTTCGGCTATTCGTGATAAGAACCCTAACAGTTTATCGGAGGACCTTGTGTCCTTCTGTGAGCAACAAATAGATCTACTTACCGGACAGATGCAGGATAATGGTTTCTTTATCCTGCCTGGCGGTACCCTGATCTCCGCCCATTTGCAGTTGGCACGTACCATTGCCCGTCGAGCCGAACGTCGTTTATGGACATTATACCGGAAAGATCCGCTTCCAGAGGAAATCATGCAGTTCGTGAATCGCCTCTCAGACCTACTTTTCACTATGGCCCGTTACGAAATGTTTCAACAGGACCATGCCGAAGAACGTTGGAACTCTTTCCTCTATAAAAGAAAAAAGAAAGAGTAATCCATATCCGGCAATAGTTAAATTAAACTCTAAAATCTTGCAAATTCACGATTGAAAAGTGAATTTGCAAGATTTTTTTATTTTTCAGAAGTATATAACCTCTCTTTTTGAAGTTTGCCATCATCGGAACGTCCACTCTCCTTATGAAAATAAACCTATTTCTGGAAATCTCATCTTTTTAATTACTTATAAAAAACAGTGTATTATTGCCTTACTTATTGTATGGAATTAATGTTTTAGGTTTTGACTGAAAAATGACTTTATTCATATAAAGAATATGGCTTAAAGTGTGTGTTAATATGCAGTATACTAGATTTTTATATGTAATAGGTACTGACTAGAAAAAACGATCGTTTTTTTTAGTCAGTTAAATTCTCATAAAAAATTAGAGCCGAAGCTTTATATTCAAAAGCTTCGGCTCTACAATCAGGCCATATCCACACGGATAATTCAGAAACAAAGGTCTCTCAAAACATATAGCTGAACTATCTACGATCAGCGTAACTACAACGGATACCTCCGAAGGAAAGCCACCGTACGATGGATCTCCGTGTACATTACAATATCATCCTCTATGAAAGGGACCTCCTTCCGGAAGTCTCTCAGGAATTTTTCAAGGACAGGTGAAGTCCTGGCCGGACGGCGGAACTCCATTCCTTGTGCCGCATTCATTAATTCAATCGCCAGGATATGATCGAGATTATCCATTACCTTGAATAGTTTGGTTGCAGCATTGGCTCCCATGCTGACATGATCTTCCTGACCATTGCTGGATACGATCGAATCGCTGCTGGCGGCATAACAATACATCTTATTCTGGCTGACCATGCTTGCAGCAGCATATTGCGGGATCATAAAACCAGAGTTTAGTCCGGGATTGGCTACAAGAAATTCCGGTAAACCGCGAAGTCCCATGATCAATTGGGCGACACGGCGTTCGGATATATTTCCTAATTCAGCCAAAGCGATGGCCAGAAAGTCGAAAGAAATGGCCAATGGCTGACCATGGAAATTACCACCCGAAATAATCTTGTCTTCTTCCGGGAAGATGGTCGGATTATCCGTCACCGAATTAATTTCCGTGAGCAATACGCCGGAAACGTAATTGATCGCATCTTTTGTCGCTCCGTGAACCTGCGGGATGCAACGGAAAGAATAAGGGTCCTGCACATGTTCCTTTTTCCTGTTGATCAGTTCGCTTCCCTCCAACAACCGGCGGAAAGCTGCTCCCGTTTCAATCTGTCCCGGATGAGGACGCATCTGCTGGATACAATCCATAAAAGGATCGATACGACCGTCGAAGGCTTCCAAAGACAAGGCCGCTATCGTATCCGCCTTTTGGGAAAGACGAAAAGCACGCATCAGGGCAAAAACGCCATTTGCACTCATAAACTGTGTTCCGTTCAGTAAAGCCAGTCCCTCTTTACTTTTCAGGCGTACGGGCTTCCAGGCAAACTCATCCAATACGCTGATCGCTTCGCGCTTCTTTCCTTTATAATAGACATCTCCCACTCCGATCAGCGGCAGGAAGAGATTCGCCAACGGAGCCAGATCGCCGGAAGCTCCCAGGGACCCCCGGTCATAAACGATCGGCAGGACATCATTATTGAAGAAATCGAGGATACGTTGTACGGTAATAACCTGTACACCGCTATGGCCCAAAGACAAAGCGTGTGCTTTCAGCAGCATCATCAACCGGACAATGACGGGACTCACCTCGTCACCGACACTACAGGCATGACTTTTCACCAGGTTTTCCTGTAAGGTACTCAGTTCGTCGGGCGAGATATTTTTATTGCATAACGAGCCGAAGCCGGTTGTAATGCCATAAAGCGGACCATCCTGTTGTTCGATTTTCCGGTCCAGGTAGTCGCGGCAACGCTGGATGCGTTCGCGCACTTCCTGGCTTAACTCGAGCTTCATGTTCTGAGTCAGGATCAACTCAATGCTGTCGAATGTCAGCGGTTCAGAACCTACATAATAGACATTGCTCATGTTATACTATTGTTTTAACCCAATCCAGTAACTTCGTTTCAATACGGATCGCTTCCGATTCCAGATGGTCGGCTTTCACTTTCATCTGCTTCACAAAAGCTTCGTCTTTGATGGAAGCCAGGTTGATACGTACGTTCAGCAGAGCTCCCAAGACACAGGTACGGGCAGTCATCATGGCAACACAAGCATCGGTAACGGCATTCCGGTTTCCTTTATGTGCCACATAAATGACGGTTTCCATCACAGACGCGATCTCTTCGGCAACCTGCATAGGAACAATAGCCGCCTCTTTCGTGGCATCTTCAATGGCCCGGGCACGTTCGGCGATCTGCTCTTCCGTTTCTTTAGGAAGTTTAAAGGCGGCAAACACACGATCGTAGGCTTCACTGTCACGGTCGATGTCGCGGATCAGGCGCTCACGGATCAGGGCCGCTTCCGTAGCGATCGTTTTCATCTGCCCTTCCACATCGGCATACTTCTTTTTCCCGATGGTCAGGTTGGCGACCATCTCTGTCAATGCAGTAGCGATAGCACCGTTTAAGGCTGAAATACTTCCGCCGCCCGGAGCCGGTGCGTTACTGGCTGTTTCCGCCAGAAATTCTTTAATTGTCAAGTCTACAAGCATGGTATTTATATTTAAGGTATTAAACAATGAATAAACTGTTTCTCAAATCATATAAATGATTCCGTCCTTAATCACCGTATCCACGATATTCATTCCCACATTATAAGGAAGGAATTTATAGGACGGATATTTCAGCAGGATCAGGTCGGCCTTCTTTCCTACATCTATGCTGCCGATCTTATTAGCACGCCCCAGAGCCGCCGCCCCGTTAATCGTCAAAGCGGTAACCGCTTCTTCCGGAGTCAGTTTCATCTGAATACACGCCAAAGCGAATAGCATCGGGATAGAACAGGAAAAACAACTGCCGGGATTATAATCGGTAGCCAGCGCAACTGCACAACCGGCGTCAATCATCTCACGACCACGGGCATAAGGTTCGTTCAACGAAAAGGCCGTGAGCGGAAGCAAGGTGGCAATCACCCCGCTGCGTGCCAACCGTTGGATGCCTTCATCCGAAGCGTGCAGCAAATGATCGGCACTGACAACCTTCAAACGGGCCGCCAGTTCCGTACCTCCAATAGATACGATCTCATCGGCATGCATCTTCAACTTAAACCGCTGACTTCTGGCGGCACGTAACAAACGTTCACTCTGTTTTACCGAGAATACTCCCTGTTCACAAAAAACATCACAGAAAGTAACCGTTCTCTCCAGACGAAGTTCCGGCAGGACCTGTTCGATCATATAAGTAATGTAATCATCCGTCTGATGAGTATATTCAGGGGGAACGGCATGAGCTCCCAAATAAGTGGACACGACATCGACCGGATGTTCCTCGTTAAGGTCTGCCATTACACGCAACTGCATCAGTTCGGTTTCAAAATCAAGACCATATCCACTCTTCCCTTCCACCGTCGTTACGCCCATGTCCAACATTTCGTCGAGCCGTTCATAACCGATACTCCACAGTTGCTCGAAATCACGTTCACGGGTGGCATTGACCGTATTGACTATACCGCCGCCACGCTCCATGATCGACATATAGCTGTCGCCTTTCAACCGCCAGGAAAACTCTTCTTCACGATAACCACCGAAAATAAAATGGGTATGACTATCCACAAACCCGGGAAGCAATGCCCTTCCACTGGCATCGATTTCCAGGTATTCGTCCGGATCTACCTGACGTACTATTTCTTTTGTCGGACCGACATGCGTTATAACACCTTCGGAAACAACCACTGCTCCATCTTCTATAATATGGAGATCAGACATTGCCGTCCCTCTTTTTGCTTCAAAACCGGAACAGGTTACAACTTGCGATGCGTTCCTTATCAGTAATTTATCTCCTTTCATGTTTTATTCCATTATTCTAGCTTCTAACACCTGGTTCATGGAAAAGTTTTCCAACCCTAAATAGAAAGAAGCTGTATCAATCAATGCTTCCATCGGAACCAATCCGATAATCTCACTACCTACAACCGCAACACCATAACGGCGAGCCTCTATCTTCACCAGTTCAAAAGCGCGGTACAAGGCCGTACGAGTATAGTCGGTCATATTAATCGAGACCTGCACGATACCCCGTTCTTTCAGTTCGAATCCCATTGCTTTACAATAACGAAGACCGCCGCCGATAAAACGGATCTTACGGGCAATGTCGCTGGCAATATTCAAATCGGCCGTACCCAGATTGACATTATAAGCAACAAGCGGCATGCGGGCACCAACGGCAACCGTACCGGCTGTCGGATGGCGCTCCGCCGGTCCGAAGTCCGGCTGCCATTCTGCAAGTTTAATCTTCTCAGCCATCCCTTCGAACTCACCTTTCCTGACTGCTGCCAGATTCTCCCGATGAGGGGCGGTTGCCGACTTCTCATATAAAAACACAGGGACCTGGTATAAGGTTGCAATCTGTTCACCAACTTCTTTGGATAAAGCAATCGCTTCATCCATTGTACATCCTTTGATCGGGATGAACGGGATCACATCGACAGCTCCCATCCGCGGATGTTGTCCGCTATGCCGGTTCAGGTCTATCAAAGCGACCGCCTGTCCTACAGCCTCCAACAGGGCGGCTTTCAACGCCTCCGGTTCACCGACTACAGTAACGACCAGGCGATTATGATCTTCATCATTGCTATAATCCAACAGTTTTACTCCTTGCCTGGCTCTGAACGGCTCAATAATCTTTTCTATCTTCCCTAAGTCCCTACCTTCACTAAAATTGGGGACACACTCCATAATTCTATTCCAACTACTCATAAATTCAGGTATTTAAAGAGGTCTTTATTGTTTTTCGTATCAATTCTTCCTCCGGAATATAAGGAAGAGTGATATGATACTGATTCTCATTATTCTTATTAAATGTTTCACTTGTTTCCAGAGCATGCCGGTTACGTGCCCAGGCACGGCGCGCCACACCGCCCATTACATCCCATAACATGGCAGAACGTAATATTTCATCGACACGGTTACTTCCGTCGAGAACCATACCGAATCCTCCGTTTACCGCTTTACCGATACCGACACCACCACCGTTATGAAGGGCTACCAGACTCATTCCGCGGGCTGCATTTCCGGCAAAACACTGTACAGCCATATCGGCCATGACGTTACTACCGTCGTAGATATTGGACGTCTCCCGGAAAGGCGAGTCTGTCCCGCTGACATCATGGTGGTCGCGTCCCAGCATCACCGGCCCGATCTCTCCGTCACGGACCATCTGATTGAAACGAAGTGCAATCTTCAGCCTGCCTTCGGCATCCTGATAAAGGATACGGGCCTGTGTACCTACTACCAGATTGTTCTTTTCGGCATCGCGTATCCAGTTGTAGTTATCACGGTCCTGTCCCCGCCGGTCCGGATCGATACAATCCATGGCGGCATGGTCGGTTTTGACCAGGTCTTCTTTTTTCCCGCTCAGACAAACCCAGCGGAAAGGACCGTAGCCGTAATCAAATAATTCCGGTCCCATTATATCTTCCACATAAGACGGCCAGATAAAACCATCTTTCTCATCGATACCATTCCTGGATATATCTTTTACACCGGCATCATAAATCGCTTTCAGAAATGAATTGCCGTAATCGAAGAAATAGGCTCCGCCCTCGACCAACCGTTTTATCACTTCATAATGCCTGCGCAAAGAACGGTCCACCAGGGCACAAAACGTTTCCTGGTCTTCCGAAAGCAAACGCGTACGTTCTTCGAAAGAGATTCCTGCGGGACAGTATCCACCCTCATAAACAGCATGGCACGAAGTCTGGTCGCTCAGTAAGTCGATAGGAATAGATTCCGATGCGGCATATTCCAACAGGTCTACAATATTCCCATGATAAGCAATCGAAAGAGGCTCTTTGGCACGGCAAGCATCCGTAGCCAGGCGAAAAGCCTCGGCCTCGTTATCTGTAACCAACTGAACCCATCCCTGCAAATGGCGTGTTTCTATTCGCGATCGATCCACTTCCGCCACAATGCAGGCAGCACCGGCAATAACTGCCGCTTTCGGCTGTGCCCCGCTCATTCCTCCTAACCCGGACGAGACGAAAAGATGTCCTCGCAAGTCTTTATCCTGCGGTATGCCGAGTTTAAGACGACCGGCATTCAGAAGCGTATTGAAGGTTCCATGTACAATACCCTGCGGTCCGATATACATCCACCCTCCGGCTGTCATCTGACCATAGTTGGCAACACCCATCTGGGCTGCCACATGCCAGTCCTTCTGATTATCGAACATGCCGACCATCATCGAATTGGTGATAATTACCCGGGGAGCATCCGGCCTGGAACGAAACAGACCGAGCGGATGGCCCGATTCAATCACCAGGGTCTGCTCCTGTGTCATGATCTCCAGATATTGTTTGATCAACCGGTATTGCATCCAGTTCTGACAGACCTGACCTGTCTCTCCATACGTCACCAACTCATAAGGATAGAGGGCAATGTCGAAACAGAGATTATTGTCAATCATTACCTGGAAAGCTTTTCCTTCCAGGCAGTTTCCTCGATAATCATCAATGGGACGTGCTTTCAGATCACCCTCCGGACGATAACGATACCCATATATCCTTCCACGGGTACGAAACTCTTCCATAAATTCAGGTGCTAATGTCTCATGAAGTTCTTTCGGAATGTACCTTAAGGCATTTTTCAATGCTGTTTCAGTTTGTGCAGACGTAAGGGAATAACCGCGATCGGGGGCGCGGCGGATACCGGCAACAAAAGAAGGATATGCCGGCAATTGGCTACCTAGATGTATATCCATAACTGATGACGTTTTAAAATAAACTTACAATTTGTCAGAATAAAACAATTGCAAGTGGCCTACAAGGTAGATATTTCCGTGCAACCGGACAATTTCGGCTATATGTTTAGAAGCATATTGTAAACAAGAAAAAAGGCCATCCCGCAATGAGATGGCCTTTTCATTATTTCATAAAAACTGTCTGTTACTTAGCAGCTTCGGCAGCTTTTTTGTTGATCTTTCTTTTCTGTATTTCGTATGCAATCGGAGTTGCAACGAACAGTGTAGAATATGTACCTACGATGATACCCAGCAAGATAGCGAACGTAAAGCTACGGATTGTGCTACCACCCAGGATAAAGATACAAAGTACTACAACCAACGTTGTCAATGATGTATTAAATGTACGAGACAGCGTTGAGTTCAAAGCGTCATTGATCACCTGGTAACGATCGCGTTTCGGATACAGACCGATTGTTTCACGGATACGGTCGAACACAACCACGGTATCGTTGATAGAGTAACCGATGATGGTCAGGATAGCCGCGATAAAGGTCTGGTCGACTTCCATAGAGAACGGCAATACCTTCCAAAGCAATGTGTAGAATGAAATAATACACAAAGTCGTGACAGCTACAGAAGCAAATGCACCGACAGAGAACGAGATGTCGCGGAAACGAAGCAAGATATAAGCCGCCATACAGAACATGGCAAATACAACTGCGAGAAACGCAGCGTTCTTGATATCGTCAGCCATACTCGGTCCTACCTTCTGTGAGCTCTGGATATACTGATCCGTGAACTGAGCCAAAGTCGTTCCTTCCGGAAGCAATGACTTGACACCTTCAAACAATTTATTTTCGATTTCCTGGTCGATAGCCGGATCATTGTCTTCAATCTTATAGTTGGTAGATACACGAACCTGGTCGGGAGTACCGATCTGGATAACGCTAACGGAACCATCCAACTGGGCATCCAACAGATTACGGACTTCGTCAGTCTTCACATCCTGGGCGAAACGGATCACATAGTTACGTCCACCGGTGAAATCGATACCGTTGTTCAAACCGATAGTAGACATGGAGATCGCCCCCAAAACGATAATACCGGCCGGAATCAGATACCCAACCTTACGGGCTGCCAAGAAGTTGATCTTCGGATTCGTCAATAAATCTTTCGTAGTGTCCGAGGTCAAGGTCGGTTTCGGCGCCGTCGTCGGTTACAAAAACCTCTCCGTGCTGATAAGGACTCATTGTGCCCGGGTCCACGTTGATGTAGGGGTCCAGCTTCTGGGCGGCGACCTTCAGTCCCCGCGCCTTGAGAAGACGGCCAAGAGACG
>ERZ857882.4173-NODE-4173-length-12752-cov-2.832716_pt1 | contig 12752 bp, 14 predicted proteins | sample MGYA00519697_ERZ857882 | MGnify/ENA primary metagenome ERZ857882 (study PRJEB31778, sample SAMEA3449373) | human gut metagenome | biome: human gut; feature: human-associated habitat; material: faeces | place: United Kingdom | collected 2010/2012 ...
TAAACTGGAAAGCATGCTATTGACACCAAAACGAAAGTATGCGATTGTTTTCTTGGCTTGAAAAGGAGGTGGCACGCTATTGGATCAACTTACTTATGGAGTGCTATTTAAGCAGATCCATGATGAGCTGGAAAAATGCTTGAATAACGCTCTGCGTCCACGAGATTTAACTTTGGCGCAGGTAGGGATGCTCATGGAATTAAGATATGCGTCGGAAAAGCAAATGTCTTTGAAAGAATTAGAAAGGCGCTTCCATGTTGCACAGTCTACGGCCGCAGGAATCGTGTCCCGATTGGAACAAAAGGGGTTTGTTGAAAGTTTCGGTAGTGCGGATGACCGTAGGATTAAGATGGTCAGGATTACCTCTGCCGGAGAACAATGCTGTCAGTTTGCCGATCAGTATTTGAACCAAACGGAAGTCACATTGCTGTCAGGGTTGACAGAAACAGAGCAGTCCATTTTGCTTGCTCTGTTGCAAAAGATTTGTTCGTCCTTAAAATAAATGCCCGCCCTATATCGGGCATTTATCAAGGACATATCAACAGCATACTATCAATATTATGCGATTGCTTGGAGGAGATTCAAATGGACGATCAGAACGCAATGGAAGGTTTCAGCAAAGCCCCTGTTCCGCAAGCGGTTTTCAAAAATGCATTGCCCGCTATGGCGGCTATGGTGATGGTATTGATCTACAATCTGGCGGATACTTTTTTCATCGGGCAAACACACGATGATTTTCAAGTGGCGGCAGTATCGCTGGCAATGCCTGTTTTTCTGGTCTTTATGGCAGTAGGAACCATGTTTGGCGTGGGTGGGATGTCCGTTATTTCCCGCTCTTTGGGCGAGGGAAAGAAGGAATATGCAAAAAAAGTATGCTCCTTTTGTATGTGGAGCTGCATCGTTGTTGGCATGATCATGGCTGCGCTGTTTCTGGTTTTTATGGATCAGATACTTGTGTCAGTAGGGGCGAGTCCTGACACTTGGGAGTATACAAAAACATATCTGACAATTGTGTCTCTCGGAGGCCCGTTCGTATTGATTTCAAATTGCTATTCAAGTATCATCCGGGCGGAGGGCAAAGCGGTCCAAGCCACGATGGGGCAGCTTATTGGAAACCTGCTGAATGTTATTCTTGATCCGGTTATGATCCTCGGCTTTGGCTGGGATATCGCAGGCGCCGCCATCGCCACCGTAATCGGAAATGTTGCTGCCGCCGGTTATTATCTGCAATATTTCCTGCAGGGCAAATCGGCACTCAGTATTCACATCAAGGATTTTACGCTGAAGGACAAGGTTTGCGGCAGTGTTTTAGCAATCGGTATTCCCGCGGCGCTGGATTCTTTGCTTATGAGTGTATCTCAGATTATTCTCAACGGACAGTTGACACATTACAGTGACATGGCGGTAGCCGGAATGGGCGTTGCCATGAAAGTCACGATGATCATCGTGATGTTGGCTATGGGCATTGGTCAGGGCGTCCAGCCTTTGCTTGGTTATTGTGTAGGCGCAAAGCTGTGGAAACGTTTCAAAGAAACGCTGCGGTTCTCCTTATTCTTTGCTTTGGCGCTTGGTACGGTGCTGACAGCAATCTGTTGCTTGTTTGTTGGACAGCTTGTTCGTATCTTTTTGAGTGCTCCGGATGCGTATACGTATGGTGTGGATTTTTGCCGTATCTTACTCTCCTCCTGCTGGTTGTTCGGCGTATTTTATGTGCTGATGAATACGTTGCAGGCAATGGGCGCAGCTACTCCGGCTTTTATCATCAATTTGAGTCGTCGTGGGATTCTTTTTATCTCGGCACTTTTCATCCTGCAAGCTGCCATGGGAATTACAGGCTTAGTATGGGCACAGCCGGTAGCAGATGTTTTATCTACTGGATTGGTAGCTGTCCTGTATGGGTTTACCGTAAAGAAGCTTGCAGTACAACCGGAAAATAAAGCTGGGTCTATAACATAAGCGGCTATGCCGCCCTTTGCAGGCTTTGTTCTGCCAGAACCGCAAATGAATTTGCGCATAGCTTCGCGCTGCTATTTTTCATGAACCTTTTTGCCTGAAATATGTTCTATTTCTATGGCGACTAACTGAACGCCGGCGATGGATCTTTTGATTTCTTCCTCCACTTCTTCCGCTGAGGATAGTATTTGCGAGCGAATTTTCTTACCTTGTCCTCTGTGATTTTGCGGTCTTCGATCAGCTTGGCGCGGCCAAACACGACGCAGCTTGATACATGAAACGCCCAATCGCCATCTTCAAGATATCCATCGTTCCAAGTCGTTAAGCAGACTTTGTCGTTGGCTTTTATGGAATCAATCTTATGACCCTTTTTCGCGCTGTGAAAATAAATTATGTTATCATCTTCATCATAATAGAAATTTACAGGAACTGTATATGGATAACCGTCGTCCCCGTTGACAGAAAACGCGGCTCTCGTATTATTTCTTAATAATGCCTTTGCATCCTCAACAGGTATCTCATTTTTGGTTTTCCTTATCGGTCTAAACATAATCAATCCTCTCAATCAACTTCCGATCGTTCCGGCTCATGAAGCTGGAATTCACATCATTATTTCTTCAAAAAGTCTACAATCACCTTTTTGATATTGGGTGGTAGAACGTGCATATACCATGTTTTTACTTCTCTAACAACCAGAATCGCAGGAAACGCCCTGAGAGCCTCTGAAATTTCCGCAGACGACCAAATAGACGCTCTCAGGGCAAAATTCGATTTTTCGTATTGCAGTGTGCACAAAATTCGAGCTATTCCAAACGCTGAATTATATGCATAATCCACATGGTTTTTTCACTTAAAAACAGCCCGGCCTTTCGCAGCATTTATTTCGCACTCACTTAGATGGACTTTGAGAAACCCTGTGCGGGAATCCGCATCGCGCATTGGCGGGCAATGCCACGGTGTCCGACGGCGAAGCGGTTACTGCCGGTGCTTTTCTCCCCAATCACACATTTGGTCAAGAATCGGGATGAGGGATTTCCCGCGCTCTGTAAGACTGTATTCAACCTTGGGCGGGATTTGCGGGTATTCTTCGCGGTGAATCAGGCCGTCGGCTTCCAACTCCTTCAGGGTGGCGCTCAGCGTCTTGTAAGAAATCGTTCCGATGTACTTTTTCAATTCGTTAAAGCGGACGACCTCATACCCCATGAGCGCATACAGGATGAACATTTTGTATTTCCCCTGAATCAGCGACATGGTATAGCTGAAACCTGTTTCCTCCAGTTTTGCATTCTGAATGCAGGACACGCTCATGGCATTACGCTCTCCTTTTGGTAAGTATTTCACTTCAATGTAAGTATCGCACTTGAATGTGCGTACTTGTTTTTCTTCAAATTCTCACTATGATTATAGTGTTAGCAACGGGAGAAGTCAATCCCGAAGAATTGGAGGAGTTTTGCATGAGCAAGAAAATCGTTGTGATTACCGGAAGTCCCCGCAAGGATGGAAACAGCTTTGCCATGACAGATGCTTTCATCAAGAGCGCAGAGGCGAAGGGACATACCGTTACCCGTTTCGATGCCGCTATGAAAAAGGTTGGCGGATGCCACGCCTGCGAAACCTGCTTTAAGACGGGAAAAGCATGTTCTTTCGACGATGATTTCAACACCATCGCTCCGGCGATTTTGGAAGCGGACGCCATTGTGTTTACCACGCCGGTTTATTGGTATTCCATTCCCGCGCAGATCAAGGGCGTTATCGACAGATTGTATTCGCTGGTCGTGGGCGGCAAGGACATTGCCGGTAAGGAATGCGCCCTGATTACCTGCTGCGAGGAAGAGGATATGTCTGTGATGGACGGGGTTCGCGTTCCGATGGAACGCACTGCCGCGCTGCTGAAGTGGAAAATGGTCGGCGAGGTATTGATTCCCGGCGTGCTGAATGTCGGCGACATTGAAAAGACCGACGGCTGTAAGCAGGCCGCCGCCTTGGCGGAGAAGATTTGAAGGAAAGGAAGAAGCATCATGAACAAGATCAGTTTGCCGCAGGCTGCGGGCCTGACCTCTCCCAATCCGGTAACGGTTGTGTGCACCCAAAAGCCGGATGGATCGACCAACCTTGCCACCGTATCCTGGTGGACCTATCTCTCTTTTAACCCTAACATGATCGCCTACGCGATGGCAAAGACCTCGTACAGTGGAGAAATGGTGCGGAACAACAAGAAGGTCATCCTCACCATTCCTGGGGCGGAAATGGCCGAAGCCGTTATGGGCTGCGGCAGCACCACGGGGCGGAATACCGATAAAGCGGCGAAGTTTGGTATTGAGCTCGTGGATGTAGAGAACAGCGCGATTCAAATCCCTGTTCATAGCCGTGTGGCCATTCAGTGCAGCTTGAAGGAATACCATGAAGTCGGCGACCACTACCTGTATATCTGCGATGTGGAGCAGGTCTATGGCAACGAAAGCGAAGAAGCCCTGTTTGCATGGAACGGATATGGAGAGGTTGCTCCCGCGAAGCAGCAAGCATAAAGAGAAAACTTCTTATTGATCCCATCCTCTCCGCCACACCTGGCTAAACGACATGCGTTGTTTAGCCTTTTCTTTTTTTGGGGGGCGAGTTGGCGGGCTTTGCGAAGGCCGGGGGACAAGCGGCAGCTTCGTTCGCAGAAACCGTCCGCTTGCCGTTGGCTGATAGGACGTTCAAGCTGAAAAGACCTTGGCGACAAACGAAAGAATCCGCCGATACGATGACCGGCCGGATTCGAGGAGCGGAGTGAGTGCGACAAGGCGGCGTTTAGCTCTGTAAAAATTGAAGAACGACTCGGTTGAATTCTTCGGGCCTTTTGCTTGCAATAAAATGATTTCCCCTGATGAAAACAAGTTCTGAGTTTGGAATACTTGCAGCAATCAGCCTTGTATGTTCTTCCTTGATCATATCTTTTGTTCCTGCGATGACCAGGGTTTTCGCTGATATGCCGATAAGTTCTTCCGGCATTACATTCGGGTCGTTGACCATCAGTCCAAGCATCTCGGCATTTTGTTTCGCGGAATCATTTTTATTAGCGAATTTCCGCGCGATTTTATACCCGATTTCGATGGGAATTTGAATCGTTCGCTTCACGCCACTTGGATTTAGATTTGCTCCATTCAGAATCAATCGATCCAAACGATCAGGATACCGTATTGCAAAGAGCATGGCTATGTTTGCTCCGTCTGAAAAGCCGAGTATGTGAGCCTTCTCAATCTGATGCTTGTCCATAAAACCAAGCAGGTCATCGGCAAATTGGCGTATCGTAAACGGCATTGTGCCCCTGGGGGTCTTTCCGTGTCCGCGTGTATCAATCGCAAATACCTTATAATGTTTGGCAAACGCGTCTATCTGTCCCCGAAAATAGGCGCTGTTCTCCCCATTTCCATGGAGCAAGATAATGGGATTTCCCTGACCCTTCTCAATATAAAAATGTTCAATATCCATACTATCAATACTCCAAATCCAAATTTTATTATTTAACGATTAAGCCCATTCTTCGAGGAATTGGATGATTCTATCGCAACTAGCTTATGTGCATCCATTTATTCTTCCTCATTTCAGTTTATATTTCTTACCCGCACCTCTGCCAATAATGTCAATCAGCCCGTCTTCATCTGCGGCGTCATCACCACATGCGTTTTTTCAGTTGTCGCCGGCGCGGCTTCAGCGATTTCTGCGTTCGCATTCATATTCGGCAGCACCAGCTTGAAGGTGTTCGGCGTTACTTCGATACGGGGTTGCACAATATGATCTTTATAGAGCGCGTAGATTTTGCGGATGCCAGTGCCGTAGGATTCTATAAGCCTCAGGCGATGGAAGATTTCTGCAAGCTTGCGATTTCGAGGCTGGGAGATACCGCTGCGGATGTCATCAGCAGACAGACCGGGCAGCAGTCCGCCAATGGAAATAGCCAGATTGGTGTATTGATTATCGTGGATGTTCCGCAGGCCCAAGGCAATATACTTTTCTTCGGAGAAGTCAACCTTGTATCGTTTGAAGGCGCGTTCTGCTTCGTCAAAGGACAGCTCCTGCAAGACTGTGCGCATTTCCTCAAAACATTTAATGCGCTCGCTTTCATACAGCATATCCAGCACCTCCAAACTGTGCTGATTCTATTGTATCCATATTTTCGTGTTCTTCAATAGAGAAAGGTGAAAATTCACTTTCTGGAGTGAAAATTCACTCCTCGTCATGCTGCCATTGTATCAGCCTTTCAGAATGATTCGCAGGATATTCACTTCCCCGTCATACCCTGCTGCATCTGCACCATGATTCGCCGAATCCCTGCCTCGGCCTACTCATTGAACTCGCGCAGGAGGAAAAACGAATGCCTTGACATCCACGCCCACCGGCATTATGATGCCAGCATGGTGGCAAACCGCTTGATCAAGCTGCGCTTTATGGATAAGGTGATTGAAATGACCGGAAACTCCGACCTGCTGAAGCCGAAGAAGGGTACCGCCTATTACCATCTTCCCGGCCTGTTTGAGTTCTATGAGCTGTACAGCGTCTTTTTGCCGCTGTTTCGCGAGCACAGGGAATACTTCTACGACTGGTGTGAAATCGGCTCCCTCTACGGCGCTCCGGCGGATTGCATCTGGGGCGGCGGCCGTGTCGGGGCGGAAATGAACGATCCGCAGGCGGCGCTTGCGTTGACGCGGGAATATGGAATCTCGGCCAGGCTGACCTTCAGCAATTCTCTTTTGCGGGAAGATCACCTTTGCGATCCGCTATGCAACGCGCTGTGCCGGTTGTTCGAGGACAGTCCCGGCCCGCGGAACGGCGTGATTGTCCATTCCGACCTTTTGCGGGGCTACATCGGGCGAACGTATCCGAAGCTGTACCTCGTTTCATCCACAACCAAGGTGCTGACGGACTTTCATCAGCTTGAGCAGGAGGTGGATCGCGAAGAATTCCTATATGTGGTGCCGGATTTCCGCCTGAACAAGGCATTCACCCAGCTGGGCGCGCTGTCCGGGCAGCAGAAAGCCAAAATCGAATTTCTGTGCAACGAATGCTGCTGGTTTGGCTGCAAGGACAGAAAGCAATGCTACGAAGCGGTCAGCCGAAAGGTGCTGGGCGAAGACGGCCCTGAGCACCGCTGCACCGCGCCGGATGCCGGGGAGGGCTATCGTTTTTCCAAGGCCATGGAGAACCCCGGCTTCATCGGCATAACCGACATTGTGAATACCTATCTGCCCATGGGTTTCTCCCACTTTAAGATTGAAGGCCGCGGACTTGGCAGCGCTCTGATCCTGGAGTTCCTGCTCTACTACCTGACCAAGCCCGAATATCAGCTACGGGTCAGGGAAGAAATCTATCTGAGCAATACGCTGGATCTGTTCTGAGGTCTCTTTCCTGCGCGATTTTGTCCATATATCCTGATTCTACGCCAAGGCCACTGATTCCGGTTTATCAGCGTCCTTCTCATGCTCTACGGCATGTATATCTTTTTGGCCAGCATGGAAAAACGGACACATCCGCGGCACTTTGCTATGGAAAAGCGGACAATTTCACTTTATAGTTTGTTGTAAAAGCGGACGAAATGAGATATAATAGCATTGAAAAACTGGGCACGGAGGATAGGACCATGATTTCGAGAAAGATTGAAAAGGAACTGCGGCGTTTCCGTGATTCCGCGGAGAAAAAGGCCCTGCTCATTACCGGTGCTCGCCAGGTTGGTAAAACATTTATTATCCGCGAATTTGGCAAGCAGTATGAATCCTTTGTTGAAATCAATTTTTATGAAAACAAATCCGCACAATCCTTATTTGAAAACGCCAAGAATAGCCAAGACCTCCTGCTGCGTTTATCTGCGGTTGCCGATGCGCCTCTCATTCCCGGAAAAACGCTGATCTTTCTGGACGAAGTACAGGAATGCAAGGAAATTGTTACAGCCATAAAGTTTTTAGTCGAAGAAGGTAGTTATCGCTATATTTTAAGCGGCTCCTTGCTCGGCGTTGACCTAAAAGATATTCGTTCTGTCCCGGTTGGCTACATGGATGTTCTTGAAATGTATCCTCTCGACTTCGAAGAATTCGCCTATGCGAATAGGGTATCTCCTACGATCATCGAGGCGCTGCGCAAAGCTTTCCATGACAGGACTCCGGTAAATGAGTTGGTTCATGATAAAATGATGGAGCTTTTCCGGCTGTATCTGATCGTAGGCGGTATGCCTTCTGCTGTTATGCGCTACCTCGAAACAAATAATTTGCAAGAGGTTGTGCGAGAGCAACGTTCAATCATAACCATGTATAAGCGGGATATTGCGCGCTATGACCCGGAAGAAAAGCTGTATTTGGAGGATATCTTCGATCTGATCCCCAGCGAATTGAACAGCAAGAATAAGCGCTTTGTCTTGAAAAAACTCAATGAGAACTTCAAGTTCTCCCGTTACAGCAACAGCTTCCTTTGGCTTCGCGATGCCGGCGTCGCACTTCCGACATTCTGTGCCAATGAACCGACAGTACCGTTATTGCTTTCAAAGTCTACGAATCTCTTCAAGCTATTCCTGTCCGATGTTGGCCTGCTTGCGGCTATGTACATGAATGATATACAGATTAAGATTCTAAACCGTGAAAAGGATATCAACTTTGGTGCAATATACGAAAATGCTGCCGCGCAGGAATTAAAGGCGCATGGCTTTGACTTGTATTACTTCAACAGCAAGAAGCAGGGCGAGCTGGACTTCCTGGTCGAACAGGCGGGAACGATCCTTCCTATCGAGATCAAATCTGGCAAAGACTATACGAAGCACGCTGCACTGAGCAATGTTCTTGCGAATGCTGATTATGCAATCCCTGAAGCCTATGTGTTCCACAATGGTAACGTAAGCACATCAGAGAAAGTAACCTATTTGCCCATCTATATGCTCATGTTTATGGAGCGCCAAAAGATGGAGGGCGACCTGATCTATAAATTCGACCTCGGTGTACTCCAAGGTGAATAATACACCAAATCCGGAACATCTCTCTTTTTTAACCTGCTGATAAAGCGAAAGGCCGCTATCCACTGGACAGCGGCCTTTTCCATGCTTACCTGTACACCATTTCCGTCAGCACAGCCTCCTTGACTCTGCCAGCAATCTCGTTCATCCTCTGAACCCACGCCAGCTGATCCTTTGCTTTCAGTTGTTCGGTCACACCTTCGACTTGCGTCATCTGCTCGATAATCCGCTGAAACCGTTCCTCTGTCTGCTCATTGAACTCGCGCAGGTAGGACACCAGCTTGTCCGCAAAGAGCATCTCCACATAGGCGTGAGTCTGGTGCTCCTTCATGAAGGCCAGGTGCATGTCGGCCCATTTTCCAAGGGAGCCAAGCTCCTCGGGATCGGTAAAGTCCGGGAAATAGTAATCGCCGTGCAGGCGGTAGTGGATGCCGTTCTCGATCAATTCCTCACGCAGCTCACTCATTGTCGACGCCCTCCTTGCTCATCCGTTCACTCAGCTGGCTGATGATCCAGCGGTGCTTCTTGCTCTTGCCGGTGATGGTACGGAAGTCCTTGCTCATCAGGTGCTCGATGACAAGCTCTTTCGGCGCGTAATACTTCATGCCGTTCCTGAACCAGCGCAGGTACCCGGCGACTGTCCAAGTATGCACCGTTTTGGTCGAGTATCCGGTCAGTTCCGCGATCATCTGCACCGTCATCAGGTCGGGATAGGGGCAGGCCATATCATCTACCAGCTTTTGATACAAAGGCTGGTAGATTTCTTTTACCCCCCTGATAGTCAAAAAACCCTTGCGGCAAGGGCTTTCAGAATGTCTTTCGCCAAATCATAGACCAAAAAACCGCATATTCCAGACACGCAAATGGGCGCAAGAGGACTTTTCAGCTCTCCTGCGCCCGTTCTTTTTTACCCCCCCCTGTGGTGCTTAAATGAGTTATGCGAAAAGATAGACAGGATTTTGCGTCATTCGGGAGTTTCGCGGATTTTTAAGGAGTTACGCGAAAAGATTGAATCAGGGCTTTTTCATCTGCTCCAGCGTCTCCTTGAGGTGCATTCCGTCTACCATTCCGGCAAGGTAGCAATGCTCGTAGATGGGGACGTCGCAGCCGCGCGCCATGCTGACCAGTTCCTCCGCGTCATCCTCGCCCATGAGATGTTCAGCCTTAGTGCGGAGTGGGAGCATCTGCTCCTTGGACTTGACACAGTCGGGATGCTGCTCCGCTTCATGAGTAAGCCGCTCTACGCGGGTTGAGATGAGTTCCTTGAGGATGCTTTCCAATGTGTTCATGATGATAGACCTCCTATTTTCTTGGTTGGGTGGTCTATCTATCACTCCACAGACGGTGAATTGCAAGTTATTCTTATTAAAAAATTCACAACGAGGGACATTGTACCTACCTCTCATATTCCGATCATATTCCGGTTCTTTTATTCTATGCAACAAGATAACGGCATCTTAGAGCATGGAATGTATATCAGATTTATAACTTGCTTTATACAAGCTGTTCTGGCCAAAGCTGCGGCATGCTGCCGCAGCAGGCGTCCATGCTTGCAACAGCTATTGTCCTTCCATATAAACCAGATAGGTAACCTGGTCCAGCGTCTTGATAAAGCTGTCGATTTCCGATTGATCCAGCCCATCCGAGCAATATTGCGCGATTACGGAAGCGATGGCGTTATATCCTCCACTTTCGCCCTCAGACAAATAATCAGAAGCATAGGGTATACGAAGATTTTCAGCCACCGAGCGATATGCCTCGATGCTCTCAGGAGAAATCAGCCAACGGTTGTCGGATATGCTTTTGATCATGGATTCCTTTTGTGCGATTTCATCTTGAAGCGTTGGCATTTGAGAAGCATCAGCGATTGTCAGACGTTTTTCGAGGTTTTCCCGTTCTTCGCGTAATGTATCTAGTCTGGTTTCATAGTCGGGATTGGGATAGGGGTCGTTCATATCGGGATGAAGCATGTATTGCGTCGTAGGATCCAGATGCTCTGCGCAGAAGGAAACAAACCGCACGGCGGCTTCCTGTCTGGGGGAAGCAGCATTCACAAGCAGAAGCTCTGCGCTGGCGCCTAGCATTTGTGTTGCTTTCTCATCAAGCGTGGGTGGCAACAGCATGCGCATCCGGTCGTTGGCGTTATAGCTGTATCCAAAGCCCTGATAATAGGATGACAAGAGTGGCATGCCCCACTGCTCATATTCTTCGGAAAGCAGACCGGCGTTTCGGCACACGCTTGCCATCAAGCTGCGGAAGACGGGTGTATCAAATGTAAGTTGCTTGCCTGAGGTCTCATTTTGAAAGATATACTCCTTCACAATCATGGATACCAGCATGTCAACTGATCCCTGTTGAATGTCAGAAAGGGCATATTCCATATGCTCCTCAGCATGGCGGTCCAGCCAAAGGGCGATCGTCTCAAATACCTGATCGTAGGTTGTCGGATAGTCTCCCAATTCAAGCGCCTGCCATTGCGTTTCGTTGACAGTCCATGAATGAAGCTGGATTGCGATGGGATAGGCCAGCAGCTTTTCTCCTTCAAAGGCAACCTCTTGCAGCGCGGGATACAGCCTCTTGGCCATTTCAACCAGCTCTGTATCACCATTCAAGGGTACCGCAAACCCTTTCTGCTTCATTGCGGCAAACACTCCGGGAGCAGAGGCTACAAACAGGTCAATGCTGCCATCAGCAGAAACAACCGCTTGTTTCAGGTAATCGTCCAGACTTCTATCTGTGGTTATAATGGCAATATCAGGGTTCTCTATGGAAAAGGCCACCACCATGCTAGGCGGGATAGAACCCATGAGTGTCAGTACAGTCTGGCTGGCTTCCCCTTGAATACTTAAATCACGTAAAAAAACATAGTTGGAATAGGGGTAGGCATAGAGCCCGCTGGAAGAGCAAGCTGCAGGTGTCGCGCTATTTACGAAGGCAATGGGGAGATACGCTTTGGTCTGAACCACACCGGACAGCTCCATCAGACTGACCCTGTTGGACGCATAAAAAGCAAGTGCCTCTTTTTGGGCATACCACGCAAGGCCGCTTGGTGCATTCTCCATCTGGAGCGTCATTGCCTGACCCTCCAGCGCGTCGGAAGCGATATCATACTGCCAGAGTCCGTTTTCCTCTTCTGGCAGAAACAAAATGAGCTTCCCCTCCGCACCCGCCGCCATGCCTTGTGCGTCAGTTGGCAAGCAACGCATAAGCCGCTGCTCCTTAAGGCTGAAACGAAGCAGCTCCGTCTTGTCGTAGTCGGCATAATCCTCCGGACCCAGAAGCAGGAACAGGCTGTCCGCAGCGTATGCCGTGGCCTTGATCTCCCGGAAGTGGGAAGAGCCTTCTGTGCCGGACTGCATCAGATTCTGCGGCAGCTGAGCCGCCGGCTGGAGCCCCTCCCGTGTGATCTCAAAGATCTGTCCGGTGTGAGGATGCAGGCCAAACAAGGTGCTGCCATCCGTAAACAGGTGACGAATCGCTGTAGCAGACGTCTGTATGTCCAAGCCGTCCGGAGCGCAAAACACCTCAGCCTCCGTCATGCCAGGGGCCCACCGGTAAACGGCATGGGCACCAAGAATATAGAGCACCTCATCAACCCAGGCGAGGGAAAAGATGCTCTCATAAGCGTTTTTTCCTGTCAGATCAAGCGTGTTGGTCGCTGCTTCCTGCGCCACTGACGCAGGGATACATGAAAGCAGCAGAAGCAACGATATGCACAGTGGCAATACTCTTTTCATCGCTTTGACTCCTTTGTATGGAATGGATTCTGTTCCCTGCTGCCTGCGCCGGGTGTGATTCAGATGATTCGGGTGAGCCCTCCATCTTT
>ERZ857882.4174-NODE-4174-length-12750-cov-5.196298_pt1 | contig 12750 bp, 13 predicted proteins | sample MGYA00519697_ERZ857882 | MGnify/ENA primary metagenome ERZ857882 (study PRJEB31778, sample SAMEA3449373) | human gut metagenome | biome: human gut; feature: human-associated habitat; material: faeces | place: United Kingdom | collected 2010/2012 ...
ACGCCTCCGAACTCATGGCCATGCCGGAGATCGACGGCGGCCTGATCGGCGGCGCAAGCCTCAAGGCAGAGGACTTCTCGAAGGTGGTCAGCTACTGATGAAACCGATCACTGCTCTGATGATCCTTGATGGCTTCGGCTGCCGCAGGGATCAGGATTATAATGCGATTCTGTCCGACGGCGCGGCGCATATCCGCGCCCTCGGCGAAGCGTATCCGCACACGCAGCTTCAGGCGAGCGGCCTCGACGTCGGTCTGCCCGCCGGACAGATGGGCAACTCCGAGGTGGGCCACCTGAACATCGGCGCCGGCCGCATCGTGTATCAGGAGCTCACCCGCATCACCAAGTCCATCGAGGACGGCGATTTCTTTGAAAACCCCGCGCTGCTCAGTGCGATGGAGAACTGCCGTTCGAAGGGCAGCGCGCTGCACCTGATGGGCCTTTGCTCGGACGGCGGCGTGCACAGCCATCTGAAGCACCTGTATGCGCTGGTCGAAATGGCCCGGCGGCATGGGCTCGAGAAGGTCTTTCTCCATTGCTTTATGGACGGGCGCGACGTGCCCCCGTCGAGCGGCAAGGGCTATATCGAGCAGGTGGAGGATGCGCTCAAGCGCATCGGCTGCGGCAGGATTGCGACCGTGATGGGCCGCTATTACGCGATGGACCGCGACAACCGGTTTGAGCGCGTGCAGCTCGCTTATGCCGCGATGACCTATGGCGAGGGCGTGACCGCATCGAGCGCCGCCGAAGCCATGCAGCAGAGCTATGACGAGGGCGTAGTCGATGAATTCGTCAAGCCGACGGTCATTCTGAGGGACGGCAAGCCGACCGCCACCATCGGCAGGGACGACTCGGTCATCTTCTTCAACTTCCGTCCGGATCGTGCAAGGGAGATCAGCCGCGCATATATTTTTGAGGATTTCAATGGGTTTGAGCGCAAAAACGGCTTCTTCCCGCTGTGCTATGTCTCCATGACGCAGTACGATAAAACGTTTGGCGACAGGCTGCAGGTTGCGTTCAAGCCGGAATCGCTCAGGAACACGCTTGGCGAGTATCTGGCTGGCTGCCAAAAAACGCAGCTTCGCATTGCGGAAACCGAGAAGTATGCCCATGTGACGTTCTTCTTCAATGGCGGTGTGGAAGCGCCCAACGAGGGCGAGGACCGCGCGTTGATCCCTTCTCCGAAGGTGGCCACATACGACCTCAAGCCTGAGATGAGCGCCTATGAGGTGGCCGATGAGGCTGTGCGCCGCATCGAGAGCGGCAAGTACGATGTGATGATCCTGAACTTTGCCAACTGCGACATGGTCGGCCATACCGGCGTGATGGATGCCGCCGTTGCCGCGGTTCATGCGGTGGATACCTGCGTGGATCGCGTGGTGCGGGCGATTCTCGCAACGGGCGGCCGCTGCATCATTACGGCCGATCACGGCAACGCCGAACTCATGTGGGACACGGCGGCCAATGCGCCGTTCACCGCGCACACGACCAACCCGGTGCTGTGCATTCTGGTGGATGACAGCCGCAGGAGCGTCAAGCTACGCGAGGACGGCCGCCTGAGCGATCTTGCGCCGACGCTGCTGGAGCTTCTCGACCTGCCTGTGCCGGCGGAGATGACCGGAAAGAGCCTGATCGAGCGCTGAACTGAGCAAACGGGCATTTTTTCAGGAAAAGGCCCGTTGTTCTTGATTTTCGCGGTGACGCATGATATAATGCGCATTGCAGTCATTGTTGGAGGGAAAACAAATGGAAGTCGTTTCGACCGTTATCACCATGGCGCTGTTGGTGGTTGCCATTCTCCTGATCGTAGTTGTTCTCATGCAGAAGACCAAGTCTGCCGGCATGGGTTCGGCGTTCGGCGGCGATACACAGTCGTTTACCGCGCGTGGAAAAGCGGCAAGCCGCGAGGCAAAGCTCCAGAAGACCACGGTCATTCTGGCCATCGTGCTCGGCGTACTCGCCATTGCTTTGGCCATCATTGGTTAAATGGAATGAACGTGCAGCGTTCCGTGACGGCGTCATGGAACGCTGTTTTTATTTTTCGGGCAGACTACAAACAGAACAACGGGAAAGGTTTTTGATGGAATGAAAGAAAAGCAGCCGCAGAAAAAGCGCGGCTTGATGAGCGGAAAAATGCAGGCGACGGCGCGGGGCTTCGGCTTTTTCGTGCCGGATGACGGAGGAGAGGACTGGTTTGTGCCGGCTGAGGCCATGCACGGCGCCATGCACGGCGACCGGGTGCTTGCGCGAAAAACCGGCAACGCGCGCGGCGGCGTCGAGGGCGAGATTGCCGGGATTGCCGAGCGCGCGTGGGCGCAGATCGTCGGCGTGATGGACGGCGGCTGCGTGATCCCGGATGAAAAGCGCATTCCCTATGTGCTCGTACCGGTCAAGGGCGGCAGACGGACTAAGGAGGGCGATCGCGTCGTTGCGGCCATCGAGCAGTATCCCGATGGTCATCGGCCCATGCTCGGCCGCATCGTTGAGGTGCTGGGCAGGCGCGGCGACGCGGGCGTGGATGTGCTGGCCGTTGTCAGGCGGTTTGGCATTCGGGATACGTTTCCCAAAGCGGTGCTCGATCGCGCGGCGGCGCTGCCGGGCGCGGTTTCCGAGGCGGAATGCTCCGGCCGGCTCGACCTGCGAGGCCTGTGCGCCGTCACCATCGACGGCGCGCACAGCAAGGATTTTGACGACGCCGTTTCCCTCGAACGGTTGGAGAACGGACAACTGCGCCTCGGCGTACACATTGCCGATGTAAACGCGTATGTGCGCGCAGGCAGCGTGATCGACCGCGAGGCGAGGCTGCGCGGCACGAGCGTATATTTTGCCGATCGCGTGATCCCCATGCTGCCGGAAGCGCTCTCAAACGGTATCTGCTCGCTGAACGAGGGGGTGGATCGGCTCGCGCTCTCCTGCCTGATGGACGTGGACGAAGCCGGCGCTGTGACCGGCTACCGCATTGCGGAGTCCGTTATCCGGTCGCGCCACCGGCTCGTGTATGAGGATATCACCGCGCTGCTTGAGGGCGACGCGGATGAGCGGGAGCGCTATCGGGACATCGTGCCGATGCTGCTCGATCTCGAACGGCTGCAAAAGCGCCTGTACGCCCGCCGCCATGCGCGCGGGAGCATCGACTTTGACATCGCGGAGAGCGAGATCGATATCGACGACGAGGGAAAGGCCGTCGGCTTGGCATCGGCAGAGCGGGGCATAGCCAATCGCATCATTGAGGAGTGCATGCTGCTGGCCAACGAAACCGTTGCCGCGCACCTGCGCAGCCGCGGTCTGCCGTGCCTGTACCGCGTACACGAGGCGCCGGACGCCGATCGGATGCGCGAGCTCAATGCTTTTTTGCAGACGCTTGGCTATGGTTTCCGCATCGGTGAGAGCATCCGGCCGACCGCATTGCAGCGGGTGGTCGAGCAGGCGGCCGGTTCGCCCGAGGAGGGCATTGTATCCCGGCTCATGCTGCGCTCGATGCAGCGCGCCCGCTATTCGGAGCGGCCGCTTGGTCATTTCGGACTGGCGCTGGAGAACTATTGCCACTTTACGTCGCCGATCCGCCGCTATCCCGACCTGATCGTGCACCGCATCCTGAAGTGGCAGATCCATGGACAGCTCAACGGCAAGCGAATCGAGGCGCTGAACGCGTCGCTGCCCACGCTTGGGAACCAGTCCAGCGCAGCGGAGCGCGCTGCAATGGAGGCAGAGCGCGCGGTGGAAGACCTCAAGCGCTGCGAGTATATGCAGCAGCGGCTCGGCGAAACGTTCGACGGCGTGATCTCAGGCGTTACGGCAAACGGCATCTATGTGGAGCTGACGAACACGGCGGAGGGCTTTGTCCGCCTGAGCACGCTCACGGACGACTGGTACCGGCCGGAGATGCATCGCTACCGGATCGTCGGAGAGCGCACGGGGCGCGTGCTGCGGCTGGGCGATCGCGTACAGGTGCAGGTGGTTCGCGTGGATATGGATACGGCGATGATTGACTTGCTGCTCAAACCCGACTATAATAGCAGAAGAATATATAATCCCGAGCGAAAGGCGGAGCGACGGCATGGCGGTAAAGCGCGGCGTAAAGGTGCTGGCCCAAAACAAAAAGGCAAGGCATGATTACTTCATCGAGGATACGCTCGAATGCGGTATCGTTTTGCAGGGTACGGAGGTCAAGTCCATCCGCGGCGGCCAGCTCAACCTGAAGGACAGCTACGCGCAGGTCAAAAACGGCGAGCTGCTGCTCATCGGTATGCATGTGAGTCCGTATGCACAGGGAAATATTTTTAATCACGACCCGTTTCGCACGCGCAAGCTGCTTGCGCACAAGCGGGAGATTTTGCGCCTTGGCAGGGAGCAGCAGACGGAGGGCATGAGTCTCGTTCCGCTATCGCTCTATCTTCGCGATGGCAAGGTCAAGGTGGAGCTTGCCGTGGCAAAGGGCAAAAAACTGTATGACAAGCGCCATTCCATCGCGAAGCGCGACGCCGGCAGAGAGATGGATCGCCGTATGAAGGAGGAACACCGTTGAAAAAGCTACCATTTGACAAGGCGCAGATCGAACGCATCTGCGAGGAATATCCCACGCCGTTCCATTTGTACGATGAGCGCGGTATTCGCGATAACGTGCGCCGGCTGCAAAAGGCGTTTGCATGGAATCCGGGATTTCGGGAGTATTTTGCCGTCAAGGCGCTTCCCAATCCCGTTATCATGCAGATTCTCCGCGATGAGGGCTGCGGGATGGACTGTTCTTCACTGACGGAGCTTATGCTGTCGCGCGCAGTGGGGATCACAGGGCACGACATCATGTTCTCCAGCAATGATACGCCGGCGGCCGAGTTCGAGCTTGCGAGCGAAATGGGCGTTATCATCAATCTGGATGACATCACGCATATCGATTTTTTGCAGGCGCATGGCGGCATTCCCAAGACGATCTGCTGCCGGTTCAATCCGGGCGGCGAGTTCATGCTCGGCAACACGATCATGGGAAACCCTGGGGACGCCAAATACGGCTTTACGCGCGATCAGCTGGTCGAAGGCTTCAAGAGACTGCGCGCTCTGGGCGCGGAGCGGTTTGGCCTGCATGCGTTTCTTGCGTCGAATACCACCGACGCGGATTATTATCCGGCGCTTGCAAAGCGGTTGTTCCGTCTGGCGGTGGAATTGCGGGATGAAACGGGCGCGGATGTGCGCTTTGTCAACCTTTCCGGCGGCGTCGGCATTCCGTACCGGCCGTACGAGAAGGAAGCGGACATGGAGTATATTGGCCGCGAGGTACACCGCGCATACGAGGAAATCGTGCGTCCGGCCGGCATGGACATCTCCATTTTTACGGAGCTTGGCCGCTATGTGACCGGTCCGTATGGCTGTCTGGTTACGCACGCCATCCATGAAAAGAATACCTATAAGCATTATATCGGTCTGGATGCTTGCGCATGCAACCTGATGCGCCCGGCCATGTATGGCGCATATCATCATATCACGGTGATGGGCAAGGAGAACGATCCGTGTACGCAGCTCTATGATGTGACCGGCTCGCTGTGCGAAAACAACGATAAGTTCGCTGTTGACCGGCATTTGCCGCACATCGATCTGGGCGACATACTGGTGATTCATGACACCGGTGCACACGGCTTTTCCATGGGCTACAACTACAACGGCAAGCTGCGCAGCGCTGAGGTGCTGCTGCAGAGCGATGGCGGCACGCGCCTGATCCGTCGTGCCGAAACGCCGCAGGATTATTTTGCCACGCTGGACTTCTTGCATCTGTTCTGAAGAACGGGTATAATAAGAGCAGGGTATCCGCTTCGGATACCGATCCTGGGGGCGAACATGGTTTCGACGGGGATCGTGGAAGCCGGATAAGCGAGCCGAAGCCCCGTGCTTCGTTAAAAACGGGACAGTTAAAAATTAACTGACAACTACAACACCAATCTCGTCGCTGCGTAAATCGCGGTGACCGTTCGGCCGCGAAAACCTACTGTTGCGGTACCGGGCGTCATTTAGGGTAGGGAACGAACCCGCCTAAGCTTTGCGGCGGGCCGGACTTATGAAGCTACCGGAACGCGGACCCTGCCGCCGGGGGCCGCGGAAAGGGAATACGAAATCAGCGGCTACGCTCGTAGAAGGTCTTGCGGACAGGTTTTCGGACGCGAGTTCGACTCTCGCCGCCTCCACCATATTAAGGAACAATCTTTAATACAAAAACAGCCTTCCAAATTGGAGGGCTGTTTTTGTATCTATGCCCGGAAAGCCCATAATATCAGGCTTTCCAGGCTTTTTCTGTTTTCCGGGGACTTGGCGAATTAGACCGCCATCAGCCCGCTTCCTATCGCGGCGATCACATAGCCCCATGGCAGCTCCTTTTTGCACACCCTTGTCCGGCTCTCTTGTATCAGAACCGAGGAAACGCTAAAAAGTATCTGTTCCCGGACAGCGCCACCTCTTTCAATGAGAACAATTTAGCGGGAACCTTTGCGGCTCCCGCTTTTGTCTTATTCCCGCTCAAATGGCTCACCGCAATCCCCACAGATTACATTGACCTCCCGCGTTGCCCGGATAATGGTGCCGCAGCAGGGGCAGACATATTTGATACTGCGGTTAATGGATTTCTTACTCCCGCCCTTGGTGGTGCCCTCCACTGGCAAGCGGCTGGCGTTGATCTTGTCCTCGCCCAAAGTTTCTCTGATCCATGCCTCCGCCTCCGGAGCCAGCGTTGTTACCGTCCAGCCATACTTGGTGTGCTTCTCGATATGCAGGCCGTGGGCCTCGGCGGTGGCCTTAAATTTCTGATTGTGGTAGTAGCCGTTGTTGCTTACGTCTTGGATGCCATAAACCAGATTGTAGAGATGCGCCATCTCATGCAGGAGCGTGGCTGCCAGCTCGAAGATGGGCCGGTCAAGGTACTCAGCGCAGAGATTGATTTCCCGATACTTCTCGCCGCTGGCGTTCCATATCTCGTTGATACTGCACCAGCCATAGGCCCCGCGCCCTCCGTCCGGTGATACAGTGATAGCCGGGCGGTTCAGCTCGCCCTCGTAAAAACGCTGGTTGAACAGGTCGAACATTTCCTCGGTTTTCTTTACGATTTCAGATATTTGCAGCATGGTTGCGTCCTCCTCAAAGATATGTTTTATTTCTGTGAGTGACAGCTTACACACCACCGGTCAAAAAGCAAGCTCTAAAGGTCTTAAAACATATCTTTTTTCACTGAGGACAGGAAAAGCCCCGCCGAAGCGGGGCCTTCTCGATTTATTCTGCGGCAATGAAGCCTTGTTCTTTCAGACTTTCGATCAGCGCTGGATTCTCCGGGCCGGTCAAGGTTCCTTCTTTGTCAATGTTATAGCTTCCTACTGCGAAAGCGTATGTCGGCGCTCTCAGATATTCCGGCTTTGCGCCAATGAAGTCGCCTACTGCTGCCACCAGCTCCTTGCGACGCACACCTGTCACATTATAGGCTGCTTCGATGCCTTTTGGCTCGCTTTCTTCTGCGGTAGGCTCACTGGGATCTTCCGCCGGGATTTCGTCGGTTTGTCGGCTTTCTTCCAGCCCGGCCTCTATTTCCGGCTCGGCAGCCTCCACGGCTATAACCTCTGTGCTTTCCTGTGCGGCGGCTTTGGCTGCGGCCTTCGCCGCCCGGCTTACTCTGGTGCGGGCCTCCGGGAATACCTCCGGCAGTACGCCTTCCTCATAGTGGATTTCAAAGGTGATCTTCCCGTCCATGTGTACGTTGAAATGGAAGTCGGTCATTTCCACCTCTTTCAGCTCGTCCGGCAGCTCGATGTTTTTGTACCGCTTGACTTCCTCGCCGTTTACCATAAAGCAGACCGGAACCGCGTCCCTCAGTTTCGCTGTGATTTTTCCTGTTTTCATTATTCTTTCCACCTTTCATTTTTGTGCTGGGGCTTGTGCCTCGTGTGAGTCACAGCTTACACACCACGGGTGGAAAAGCAAGGCTTTTTTGAAAAAGCCGTATAGCATTTTGCAAGTAAATGGGCACTTGCGTCACGTTATAGGCACTTGAATTTCATAATTCCAGTGCAAAATACCTGACACAACGATTAACTGTAATGTAAACATTGGGTCTACACCATATTTTGTTTGGGCCATGAGTATTAACTCACGCAATACTCGTTCCCTATTTTCCTCGGTACAATTAGCGCAAAGGTATTTTCCCTTGGGTAATACCTTTAATCCATCAATGTCTACATATCGAACACAAACAGCAAAAAGCCGTGTGATTCCGTTACCAGTATATATGCCCGCTAAATCTTCAAAGTAAAACTCCTCTTTTAGGGCGGGCGTAACCTTCTCATAAAAGTGACTGAGATAATTCCACAGATTATCAATCGTTGGGACTTCTAATGTGTCGGAAAGCAAGATGATTCGTTCAGGCATATCCTTAATAGATGTGCCCGGCTGATTCTTGCGTGCCTGTAATTTCCCTTCATAATCTGCCTTTGCCAACTGGATTTTTGACTTACTGTATTGGATCGCCGCTATTTTCTCATCGGCTTTCTTTTCTGCCTGTGATAAAAACTCCACGATTTTTTCCAAATCATCATACTCCAAAACCTTTTTGATCTCCTGCAACGGTAAATCCATAAGTTGCAAAGCCCGCACTGTATTTAACCGGACAATATCCTGCTCAGTATAGTACCGATATTTTGTCCATTCATCTTTCTTCCCTGGCTTTACCAGTCCTATGCGGTCATAATGGCGCAGTGTTTCAGTCGTAGTGTGAACAATTTTTGCCGCTTCACCGATTGAAAAATATTTCTCCATTTGAATCTTCACCTCTTGACTTTTGTGTAACACAAAGGTTTATAATCTATCTTAGCATAGAGAACTATGAAAATCAATCTCTTTGCTGCTGATGAAGGAGGAATAGCTGCATGATAGAACTAAAGCAAGTGACAAAGCAGTACGGGCAAGCAACCGTATTGAAAAACATCACTTTGTCAATCGACGAACCGGGCATTTACTGTCTGCTTGGCAGGAATGGCGCAGGCAAAACAACGCTTCTTAAATCCATTGCCGGGTATCAGAATATTACAAACGGCACGATTCAAGTTGACGGCAAAGGAATCACTACGTCCACTTTGGATACCGGGGTCAGTTATATCGAAAACTTTGCAAAGCATTTCAATCTTCCAGTGCGGAAACTGCTCCGAATTGCTTCGGAAGTAAACCCGAACTATGACTATGACTTCGCTTCAGAAATGATGGAGCGTTTTGAACTGGACGGGAAAAAGAAGTTTAATCATCTGTCCCTTGGTATGAAAACAATGGTCTCCACGATTATCTGTTTAGCAAGCAATAAAAGTGTTGTGCTTTTAGATGAACCCGTCCTCGGTTTTGATGCAATCATGCGGGTAGAGTTTTACGATATGCTCACAGAGAGCTTCCAGAAGCACCCAAGAATCATTATTGTATCTACCCATATCATTGAAGAAATCGCAAAGACAATTCAAAAACTGATTATCATTGATAAAGGAAGCGTCCGCTTTTTTGACACGTTGCAATCGGTTGAAATAAAGGCGTTTAGTGTCAGTGGGCTTCAAAAAGACGTGGAAGCAGCAACCCAAAATCTAAACGTGATTGGTCAAGATACGGTTGGTGGACTTGTAACAACCTATATCTTTGACAATCCACCGGAACAAGCTGCTTCTTTAGAAATTCACCCGTTATCCTTACAGGATTTCTTTATTCAAATGGTCGGGCATAAGGGAGGTACATTAAGATGACAGCTACTTTTGCGGTTGTAAAACGCTTGCTTGCAAGCAATAAAATCAGTTTTATCATTACGGCTCTTGTAGCTCTTTGCGCTACATCCTCCGGAGATATTGTTTTAAGCAATGGAAATTATACTTGGCTGCTTGCCGTCTTGTCTCCGTTCTTTTTTGTGTTTTATGATTTCTCGAAACTCATGCACTTGGGGACGAGCAAAAAGGATTACTTTATCGGGTGTCTGATCAGTTATGGTTTTTTGGCAATCTGCATTTCTCTTGTTAACACAGTAATCCATATCTTGATTGACCCTGTGTATTCAGCGCAAACCGTTATCAATTTGATGGATGTGTGCAATTGGACGGAAAACGGGATTGTTATTGCCGGATTACAGCAAGTATTCTTTTTATTACTTGCCATGATTTTCTTTCATGTGCTGCTATCCATGCAGGCATATTGGTACGGGTGGCTGACAGATGTAGCATTGGTGGCAATTATTTGTATTTTTACACCTATTGCACCATTACGCACGATTCTGGCAGGATTTTTTCAAATCATCATGCTGAATAGCAATGCGGCTTTACATATTGGCATTTGCCTTTTGCTAAGTGCCATAATATCGCTTATGGGGCTTGTGATCTTGAAAAGGAAAACTTTATAGACAAGGGGGACAGCAATGATTCGGATAAAGGCAGTCGATTCAGAAAATATATTGGAAGTATGCGAGTTGACAACAAAACAAGATGGCATTCGAGCGATAGCGGAAGGGCGTTCATACTATAACGCGCTTTCCATAGCAGAAGCAAAATATGATTCAGAAATGCACCCCATCGCAATTTATAACAATAATGTGCTGATTGGCTTCTTTATGTATCAGCGTGTAGAAGATCAGGCCGATACAGCAACTATCTGCCGCTTTATGGTAGATAACAAGTTTCAAAAGAAAGGGCTTGAAGAAAAAGCCTTAGCGCATATCCTGCGTGGACTAAAAATCCAAGGTGTTAAGAAAGTAATCTTCTTTGCAGATAACGCAAATGAAGAGGAAAAAAAGCTCTATCTTTCTTTCGGCTTTGACCTTGCAGGAAAAAAAGATAATAACGAATATTGCTATGAGTTAGCATTGTAAATGATGGAGGAATCACTATGAAAAAAATAATTTCACTTGTTTTATGCCTTGTTTTAGGCAGTTTTATTTTGTCGGGGTGTTCGGGCAGCGATGAACCATTTGAGGAAAAAAGCTACACAGCAGATACACAAATCAATGAAATCCATCTTGATGTACAGGACAGAGAAATTGAAGTGTCGTTGTCTGAGGACGGGCAAATCCATATTCAGTATTCTGAAAACAGCAAAGAGTATTATAATATTGCTGTTTCCGGGAACGTGCTGACCATGACAAGCGCAAGCGATAAAGAGTGGACAGATTATATCGGGGGCAAACCCGCCGCCGAAAATCGGAAAATATCGTTGCTGATACCGAATACTCTTGTGGAAAGCCTTACACTATCTACAACAAACGAGGACATTACTCTTTCTGCATTGGTTGTAACCGGAAGTATAAGTCTTTCTTCTAATGGAGGAAATATTACCTTTGAAACTTTAGATGTGGGGGATTCCCTAACCCTAAATGCTAAAAACGGGGATATTTCCGGTGCGATTGTAGGAAGTTATGATGATTTCGCCATTCAATCCGACATTAAAAAAGGTGATAGCAACCTGCCAGATCAGAAAGATGACGGCGAAAAGATTCTCAATGTAACGTGCAATAATGGTGATGTTGATATTGAACTTGTCAGCAATTAAATACCACCGTGAAAAAAGAAAAGCTAAGGAAACTTGCCAGTATGAAAAAAGAGAGAAATTATTTCAAAGTAATATGCCTGCTGATTCTGTGTGCATATGTTTGTATGATAACAGGCTGCGCTAATCCCAGTACAGACGATAAGATTTCCTTAGAAAACAGTATTGGAGAATCAGAGGAAAAAGTCCCAGCGAAACCGAATGTTACAACGAGCAGCGATTACATGGGAACAGAGGAAGAAACCCTTATTGATAGCGTGCAAACGGAGCCGGAAACAGTAGAAGCGGACTGGTCGGAATATTTCAATGGACTAAATGGAACAGCGGTCGTATATGATCCTTCTAATAGGCAGTATACGATCTATAATCAAGAACTTGCTGAGACCAGAAGATCGCCATGTTCTACATTCAAAATCATTTCATCCTTGATTGCATTAGAGAATGGAATTATTGAACCAGAAAACTCTACTCGGACATGGAGTGGCGAAATATTCTGGAATGAGGAATGGAATGAAGATATTGATTTTCAAGAGGCTTTTCGCACTTCTTGTGTATGGTATTACAGACAGGTTATTGATGATATTGGAGAAGATTTAATGCAAGTAGAATTAGACAGACTCCAGTACGGTAATTGTGATATTTCCGATTGGGAGGGAAGATTAAACACAAACAATAACAATCGTTCCTTAACAGGCTTTTGGATTGAATCATCTTTACTGATTTCACCTAAAGAACAGACCGAAGTTATGGAACGTATTTTTGGTGAAAACTCGGATTATTCAGAAGAAGCGCAAAATGAATTAAAGCAAGTCATGCTGGTAACAGAGATTGATAGCACCGATATTTCTATATATGGAAAAACCGGAATGGGAAAAGCTGATGGTGTTGTTGTGGATGCATGGTTTACAGGGTTTGCGGAAAGCACAACCGGCAAAATTTATTTTTGTGTGCGCCTTGGGAGAACAGATAATATGAATGTGTCCAGCACATTAGCACGAGAAATAGCAGTTAAAATTGTATTGGATTACCACACTCAATAATTATTCAGAAATAACAGGGCAAGATAGCATCTTGCTGAGGATCGAGATGGGCCAGTCTGCCTTGTGCAGATTGGCCCATTTTGTATGAGGAGGAAAATTGTATGTGCAGCTCTTAACCAGCATTTTGATAGACGGTAGTGTCAATAGTTTTGCGCAAATTGGTTTGCAGACCCTGGTATGAGTGAAGT
>ERZ857882.4176-NODE-4176-length-12748-cov-3.405972_pt1 | contig 12748 bp, 9 predicted proteins | sample MGYA00519697_ERZ857882 | MGnify/ENA primary metagenome ERZ857882 (study PRJEB31778, sample SAMEA3449373) | human gut metagenome | biome: human gut; feature: human-associated habitat; material: faeces | place: United Kingdom | collected 2010/2012 ...
CGATTACGACGCCAAATACAAGGGCCTTTCGAAAGAGATCACCCCGGCCCCGCTCGACGCGGAGATCGTCCGCAAAGTGAACGCGATGACCCTGTCGGCCTATAAAACGCTCAACTGCCGCGGCGTGGTGCGGATCGATTTCATCGTCAAGGGAGACCGCCCCTACCTGATCGAAGTCAACACGATTCCGGGCATGAGCGCGCACAGCATCATTCCCCAGCAAGCGCAGGCGATGGGCATGACCGTCGGGCAACTGTACGACCTAATTATCGAAGACACTTCAAAACAGGCAGAATGATCCAGATCGACGACAAAATCGTCAGCACCGACCTGCTGACCGAAAAATTTTGCTGCGATCCGTCCCGCTGCAAAGGCGCCTGCTGCGTGGAAGGCAACGCCGGGGCTCCGCTCGAAGCCGAAGAGATCGAAATCCTCGAACGCGAATACGAAACCTACAAACCCTACCTGAAACCGGAAGGGATCGCCGCCATCGAACGACAGGGATTCATGGTCGTCGACCGCGACGGCGACTACACCACCCCGCTGATCGGCGACGCCGAATGCGCCTTCTCGTTCGAGGAGAACGGGATCACGCTGTGCGCCATCGAACGGGCGTACAACGAAGGTCGCACCGGATTCGTCAAACCGATCTCGTGCCACCTCTACCCGATCCGGGTCGCCGTATTCGGCAACGGATCGGTCGGCCTGAATTACCACCGCTGGAACATCTGCAAAAGCGCCTGCCTGCAAGGCCGCCAATACGGCGTTCCAGTTTATCGCGCGTTGCGCACGGCGATCGTGCGCCGTTTCGGAGAACCGTTTTTCCAGGCGCTCGAAGAAGCGGAATCCCTGCTGAACCGACAGAACGATAAAAAATAACCGCCCAACGACCATATAAATAAAAAGCGTATAAATATTTGAATTAGTTTTTTTATTGTTTAATTTTATGAACGGGTTTCTAAATTCGTTCATTATGAAAAGTCTCTCCCGGCTGTTCGTGTCGGTCTGCCTGATGCTGGCGACTGATCTTTTCGCACAGATATCGGATTCGTCTGATCCTACCGACGATCTTTTACCGTCCATCGAGTCGTTTTTCCAGCGCACGGCACGCCAGCATCAGGAGAAGTTGTGGCTTCATCTGGACAAACCCTACTACGGGGCCGGAGACAAAATTTGGTTCAAGGCATACCTCGTGGATGCGACCGAGCACAGGACGGACACCCTGTCCAACTTCATATACGTAGACATCGTAGACCGGAAAGGAAAAACCGTGCTCGCAAAGAAAATAAAGCGGGATTCGTGCGGTTTCGCCAACAACTTCGAGATTCCACACGTATTCCCCGCAGGGGATTATACGCTCCGGGCATACACCGGATGGATGACGAACTTCGACCCCGCATTCTTCTTCCAAAGGAACATCCGCATCGGAAACTCCCTATCCGGACGCGTAAACGCCGCGGTAACATACACCGATCCAAAAAACGGAACCCCCCAGGCCATCGTGCGATTCACCGGCCCGGACAGCGAACCCTATCCGGACGTAAACGTCCGGTTCGAGGTGTTCGACCGCAATGGTAAACGAATATCCGGAGCGCAGCAGAAAACCACCGTAACAGGAGCCGTATTCGTAGACCTGCCGCCCGATTCCATACGGCAAGGAGGGTACGTAAGCACCGCGATAGACCAGGGCGAGCTCTTCTTCAAAAAAGAGTTCTTCTTTCCCGAGGACTCCGTGCGCGTGGCCGTAAAGTTTATGCCTGAAGGGGGAGACCTCGTGCCCGGCGTGCCGCAGATCGTCGCTTTCAGGGCCGAACGATCGGACGCACGCACGGCCGAGGTCGAAGGCGTCGTAACGACTAAGGACGGGGATACCGTCGCCCGATTCGCCAGCGAGCACGACGGAATGGGATCGTTTCTGATCATCCCGAAGACAGGGGAACGCTACGTTGCGACCGTGGCGGCGCGCACGGGGGATACGCTGCGCGTAGAGCTCCCTGAAGTCGACGATGACGGGTATGCGCTCGCGGCCGTGCAGACCCCGGACGAAGTCCGTTACCGGGTAAACCGAGATCCGGACAAGGAGTTCGAACCCATGACCGTCGTCGCGCACGTCCGTGGAAAATGCATCGGAATACAAAACCTGAACCCGATGAATCCGACCGGACGGTGGAAGACCGATTCGATACCCGAGGGAATACTCCACCTCGTGCTGATCGACAGCTCGCTCAGGACGCGCAGCGAGCGAATCCTGTTCGTGGCCCATCCGCACGACCGGGAAAGGTGGGAGGCGGCCTCCGACAAACCGCGCTACGAACCCAGGCAGAAGGTCGTTATCCGGATCAGGCTGACTGCGGCTGACTCGACGCCGCTGGGGGCAGACTGCTCGGTCAGCGTGACGGACAGGAAAACCGTCGCGACCGATTCGCTCGGAGAGGACATTCGCGCGAACCTGCTGATGACTTCCGACATACGAGGATATGTCCGCAATCCGGGGTATTACTTCCGTGACGAATCCCCTGCGACCAGGCATCACAGGGATCTGCTCATGCGTACGCGCGGGTGGAGAAGGTTCGACTTCGCGAAGATCGCAGACACCGCCGCGTTCAGGCCCGAGCGGTTTTGCGAGCACGGGCAGTTCATCGCGGGACACGTGACCGGAATGATGGGAAAGGACGCGCCGCTGGCCAGGGTGACCGCCGTAGCCCTTAACAGAGAAAACGTGTTCGGAACCGCGGTCGCAGACGAACGGGGAAACTTCCTGATCGACGGGCTCGACTTCCGGGACACCACCCTGTTCATGGTGACGGCGAAGACCAGGAGGGGAAAGCCCGTGCAGGCGGTTGCCATCGAAGAATCCTATCCGAGACCTGCCTTCCTGAGAAAGAATCCTTTCGAACCGGAAACGGAAAAAAACGCAATGAACCGCTATCTCGAAAATACGAAAAAAGGTCTTCTCGATTTGAACGGAGAGAAGGTATACGAACTCCCGGGGGCAGTCGTAAGGGCTGTGGACCCTAGAAAACCAAAGGCGAACAGTTACGGTACGCTATACGATACAACCGCGCTCGCTAAGTACAAACCAATGTCCCTGTATAACTACATGATGTTCTTGCCGGGAGTGGTAAGGGTGGGGGGAGGTTTGTTTGTAAAAAGAAAAGGGTTGCCGAGGCCGGCAGAATTAACTTTTGATATGTTTTACGCTCCCGTTTCATTATCGCTTAACGGAAAGGGATGCGCTTTGAGTGATTTAACTGACTACACTGTCGATGACGTCCTATATATCAACCACATACGTAAGGCGGAAATAGCAATGGCGGGAGAGTATCCGTACCACATAGAAATCATCCTAAAAGAAGGCGTTTCTGCTATTAAATCTGAGATTAAAATGTATCGGACAATTGGTTATGCCGAAAGCGTAGAGTTTTACAGTCCGATATACGACACACCCGAAAAGATCGTCGACGAAAAACCCGATATCCGTACTACGCTGTACTGGAACCCTTATCTGCAAATCGGCCCGGACGGCACTGCCCAAATCGAATTCTACTCAAACGATCTTGAAAACCAGCAATACGATATCGCTATCGAAGGAATAACGCCCGACGGAAAAACATGCCGCTACCGAAAAGATATATCCGCCCGGTAATACGACGGCGGCATTTTCTGTTTCCTACACGAATACGCAAGCGTCGATTCGCTGAAAACCGCGCAGCAGATCGGCTACGGGCATACGCTTTTTACCGGCCACCTGCAGTTCGTCGAGAAAAACGTATCCGTCCGCACAGGCTACTTTCAGAAAGGTTTTTCCGTCGGAAAGGATCGTTCCGGGAGCGCTCCCCGCTCCCGCATCCGGATCGGGATGAGCACGGTAAATCTTGACGGCAAGCGGAGCCGCATCGTCCCTGCGGAGTTCGCTCCATGCGGCCGGATAGGGACTCAGTCCGCGGATCAGGTTAAACACCGTCCGGCGGTCGTACTTCCAGTCGATCCGACAGGTATCTTTGAATATTTTCGGCGCCTCCCGGATTTCGGCAGGCGCTATGCCATCCTGTCCGACAGGTACGATGTCTCCCGCCGCGATCTTCTCGACCGTCTCGACGACCAGATCCGTCCCCGCGACCATCAGTTTGTCATGCAGGGTTCCTGCGCACTCGTCCGGCCCGATCGGGACACGGCTCCGGCACAGGATATCTCCTTTGTCTATCTCGTGGTTCAGCATAAAGGTAGTGACGCCGCTCTCCGTCTCGCCGTTGATAATCGCCCAGTTGATCGGCGCGGCCCCCCGGTACTGCGGCAACAACGACGCATGCAGGTTAAACGTCCCCAGCGCAGGCATCGACCAAATAATTTCAGGCAGCATCCGGAAAGCGATCACGATTCCCAGGTCGGGCCGCAACGCCCGGAACGTCTCGACGAACTGCGGATTTTTCAATTTTTCGGGCTGCAAAACCGGCAACCGACTTCCACGGCATACCGCTTGACGGCCGACTGCTGCAAATGCAATCCGCGGCCTGCCGGTTTGTCGGGCATCGTCACGACGCCGACAACGTGATAACCCGTTTCCACCAATCTCCGCAACGGGGCCACCGCAAAATCGGGGGTACCCATATAAACGATACGCAGTTTCTTGCTGTCCATATCTCTAAATATCCCGTTAAGCTACGATCTCGATCCGGTTGCCGTCGGGGTCGCAAACGACGCTCTCGAAGTATCCGTCCCCGGTCACCCTCGGTTCGCCGGCGACCCGGTGTCCGTCCCGCCGCAACCGTTCGGTCAGGCTGCACACCGCTTCACGGCTGCCGACGCCGAACGCGACGTGACAAAAGCCGGTATGCTCGCCTTCGTCCGAATCCCGGACATCCGTCCTCCGCATCAGTTCCAACGCGACGCCACCTTCGAAACGGACGAAAAAAGACTCGAATCCCTTGGCCGGATTACGGTATACGGGGCCGCTCTCCCCGTCGAAATAACGCACGTAAAAATCCCGCAGTTCTTCCAAACGGTTCGTCCAAAGCGCTATATGAGCGACAGCTATTCCCATTAGACCACAGCGTATTATCCGTTATTACTTAAACAATCCGAGCCGGTGCCCCATCACCTGCTCTTTGGTGCGAAGGTATTTTTCGTCGTACGGATTCGGAGCGATCACGATCGGAACATTCTCGACGATCCGCAGGCCGTAGCCTTCCAGCCCGGCGCGTTTCTGCGGATTGTTGGTCATCAGTCGCATGTTCCGGATACCGATCTCGCGCAGAATGCTGGCTCCGACGCCGTAATCGCGCTCGTCGACCCCGAAACCCAGTTTGACATTGGCTTCGGCGGTATCGTACCCTTCTTCCTGCAATTTATAGGCTTTCATTTTATTGAAAAAGCCGATTCCCCGGCCCTCCTGATTCAGATAGACGACCGCGCCTTTTCCTTCCTGCTCGACCATTTTCATCGCTTCGTGCAACTGGGCTCCGCAATCGCAGCGGCACGAACCGAAAATATCGCCCGTCACGCACGAAGAATGCACGCGCACCAGCACCGGTTCGTCCGGCTCCCACTCCCCTTTGATCAAGGCCACATGATCCAGCCCGTTGCTCGTCTGGCGGAACGGGATCAGCTTGAAATGTCCCCATGCCGTCGGCATATCCACCATTTCGCCCCGCTCGACGATCGATTCGGTTTTCAGGCGGTAAGCGATGATATCGGCGATCGAAACGATCTTCAGGCCGAATTGCTGAGCGATTTTCCGCAAATCGCCCAGACGGGCCATCGTACCGTCTTCGTTCATGATCTCGATCAGCGCGCCGCCGGGAGTCAGTCCGGCCATCCGCGTCAGGTCGATCACCGCTTCGGTATGACCCGGACGGCGGAGCACCCCTTTGTTACGCGCCCGGAGCGGGAAAATATGCCCCGGACGGCCCAGATCGGACGCCTTGGTGGCAGGATCGACCAGCGCCCGCACCGTAGCCGCGCGGTCGGTCGCAGCCACGCCGGTCGTACAACCATGTCCGAGCAAATCGACCGACACCGTGAAAGGCGTACCGAGCAGCGACGTATTGTTGGCAACCTGCATCTCCAGATCCAGTTCCCGACAGCGGTCTTCGGTCAACGGAGCGCACAACACGCCGCGGCCGTTGTGAAGCATGAAATTGACGATCTCCGGGGTGATCTTTTCGCCGGCGACGATAAAATCGCCTTCGTTCTCCCGATCCTCGTCATCGACCACGATGACGACTTTGCCCGCGCGGATATCTTCGATCGCTTCGTCCACACTGCTGAGAATCTTTTCGTTGTTTTGTTCCTGTGACATGATATTTCGATTTTGTATTTTTAATTTTCGGTTTTCGTACGGTTACCGGTTCTCCGGCTGCATACGCCGTTTTCGCGGGAATATCCGTTTAAAAAATCCGCGGATTCTCCGGGTGTGGGCGAGGTACCATTCGGCGTTGAACAAGTTCGAATCGTTGGTCGCTTTATAGGTCAGGTAGACGGAGATCGGCAGTAGGATGAACGTAGCGATCCACATCCCGATAAAAGAGTTCCACGAACCTTCTCTCGCCATCTTCTCGCCGGTAATCGTAATGATGTAATAGATCACGAAGAAACCGACCGATACGACGACCGGCATCCCCAGCCCTCCCTTACGGATGATCGCTCCCAAAGGCGCTCCGATCAGGAAAAAGATCATGATCGAAACCGGCAGGGCCATTTTTTTATGCCACTCGACCTTAAATTTGTAGAGCTGCGTGAGGGCGTCTTTCGAGGTTACCTCGTCGAACGAGTAGAAACTGCGGGAGTTGCGCGCTTTGTTGAGCGCCTCGTTGTAAATCCGTTGCCGGTCTTTCAGACCCATGCTGTCGATGTGCGCATTCAGGTAAACGGGCCGCCCGTGCAACGGAGCGATCGAATCGGTGCCGAGACCCTGGTCGAAAGGAAAAATGAAGGTGGTGATCAGCGGCTGGTAGGAGGCGCTGGCCGCCGCCGCGCTGACTTTCTCCAGCGAGTCGATCCCGGCCGAAAGTTCTTTCGTATTTTTGGTCTGGCTGTTGTTGAACAGCGACATGTCGGTTCGGGAAAAATCGAAACCCGACATCGGGATCACCATGTTGTAAACGTCGAAATAACGGCGTTCCAGCGTATTATCTTTCATCCACTGGTAGTTGCGCACCTCTTCGTGCATCTCGCCGTTATACAGCGTGGCCAGTAGGAAACGCTTGTCGTCGGACAGCGAAATGTAGCCGGAGTCGGCTACGATCGTCCCCATCTTACCGTTTATATTGGTATTGCGCGTATCGTAGATCAGGATATCGGTCAGCAGCTTCGTCTTCGGGTCCTGGTGGTCGACCCGGATGCTCATGTCGTTGTCGAGATTGAAAAAGAGCCCGTCCTTGAACTCGATGACCTGTTTCTGCTGCCGGATGTCGTAGATCAGCGCCGACATCTTCCGCATCGCCATCGGCACCAGATTGTTGGCGACGAAAAAACTGCCGACGGCGACGAAAAAGACCAGTACGATCAGCGGCCGCATGATCCTCGGCAGCGATACGCCGGCGGATTTCAGCGCGAGCAACTCGTAATTTTCCCCCATGTTGCCCATCGTCATCACGGCGGCGAACAGCGTCGCAAGCGGCAACACCATCGGTATCAGCGTGATGGCGGCGTACATCATCAGCTCCATAATCACGCCCATGCCGAGCCCCTTGCCGACCAGTTCGTCGATATAGCGCCACATGAACTGCATGATAAAAACGAACAGGACGATGAAGAAGGTGAGCACCATCGGCCCTACGTACGATTTCAATATGAGCTTATGTACCGTTTTCATCCCGCTTCCGCATAAAGTCACGCAAAGGTAATAGTTTTACAATAATAAGCGTAACGGTCAGTATAAATATTGTAGACGCGCCCGACGGAATATCGCCCTTGTAGCTGACATAAAGCCCGGCGAACGAACCGAGCACGCCGATCGCCGAAGCCCCGGCCATGATCCGTCCGAACGAGCGGGTCAGCTGGTTGGCGATCACCGCGGGCATGGTCAGCAGCGAGATCAGCAGAACGATCCCCACCACGCGGATCGAAATGACGATCGTCACGGCGATCAGCGCCGACATCAGGTAACCGATCAACCGCGTCGGCATATTCTGGCTGCGGGCATACTCCCGGTCGAAAGCCACGTACAAGATCGGCCGGTACCAGACGGCGAAAACGATCACGATCGCCAGGTCGACGATCCCCATCCAGATCAGGTCGGAGGAGGTGACGCTCAGTATATTCCCGAACAGGAAACTCATCAGGTTCGGAGCGTATCCCGGCGTCAGGTATACGAAGATAATCCCGACGGCCATGCCGAGCGACCAGATCAGGCCGATCGCCGAATCCTCGCGGATCCGTTTGCCGGCCGTAAAGGCTTCAATCCCGAACGCCGACAGCACCGCGAAACAGAACGCGCCGGCAATCGGATTCAGCCCGAAATAGTAGGCGATCCCGATCCCGCCGAACGACGAATGGGTGATCCCGCCGCTGAGGAAAACCAGCCGGCGGCACACCACGTACGTACCGACCATGCCGCAGGCCAGACCGCACAACAGGCAGGCGAGCGTCGCATGGGTCAGAAACCTGTACTGAAAAAGTTCATAAAAGAAATCCATAAACCGTCGATCGAACTACAAAGCTACGCGTTTTTTTCGGGAATTCTTCCACAATGCGGCATAAGCGGCAAAAATTAGGCGGCGGTTTTGTACCTTTGCGCCGGTATCGAAATACAACGCCATGTCATCCGCTAAAAAAGTAGGTTTTTACACATTGGGCTGCAAGCTCAATTTCTCCGAGACGTCGACCATCGCCCGCGAATTCGAAGCGGGCGGCTTCGTACGCGCCCGGCAAGGGGAAACCGCCGACGTATATGTCGTCAACAGCTGTTCGGTCACTGAACATGCCGACAAAAAGTGCCGCAACATCGTGCGCCGGATCGTCCGGACGAATCCCGATGCCATCGTCGCGGTCACCGGATGCTACGCCCAGCTGCGACCGCAGGATCTGGCCGCCATCGACGGGGTCGACCTGGTGATCGGCAACAACGACAAAGGCTCGATCTACGAACGGGTATCCGCACTCGGCGCCAAACGCAAAGCATCGGTACACACCTGCGAAGCCGGCGAGCTGACGAACTTTTTCGCCGCGTTCTCGACCGGCGACCGCACCCGCTCGTTCCTGAAAGTACAGGACGGGTGCAATTACCATTGCAGCTACTGCACGATTCCGCTGGCGCGCGGCGCCAGCCGCAACCTCCCGATCGCCGATCTCGCGGCCGAAGCGCAGCGAATCGCCGCGCAAGGTCAACGCGAAATCGTACTGACGGGTATCAACACCGGCGATTTCGGCCGAACGACCGGCGAACCGTTCATCGACCTGTTGCGGGCCCTCGACCGGGTCGAAGGCATCGATCGCTACCGCATTTCGTCGATCGAGCCGAATCTGCTGACCGACGAGGTCATCGCTTTCACAGCGGCTTCGAAACGATTCCAGCCGCATTTTCACATTCCGATCCAGAGCGGAAGCGACCGCATCCTGGCGCTGATGCGCCGCCGGTACAACACGGCGCAGTTCGCCGACCGGATCGCTGCGGTGCGCCGCGCCGTGCCGGACGTATTCCTCGGTATCGACGTGATCGTCGGATTCCCGGGCGAAACGGACGAAGACTTCGCCGACACCTACCGTTTCCTCGAACGTCTCGCCCCGGCATTCCTGCACGTTTTCCCCTACTCCGCGCGTCCCGACACCCCCGCCGCCGGATTCCCGAACCGGGTTCCGCCGCCGGTCGCCGAACGACGGGCCGCCGAGCTCGGCGCGCTGTCGGAACGTCTGCACCGCGCTTTTTACGAAAAGCAGGTCGGAACGCAAGCGCGAGTATTGTGGGAGAGCACTCGTCGCAACGGATATATGTACGGATACACAGGCAACTACGTCAAAGTCCGCACGCCGTTCGACCGTGCGCTAATCAATACGATCACGCCGGTGAAACTGACTGCGACGGACGGTGAAGAGGTAATGGATGCGGCTATTCTCGGCCGGGAATAGCGTAAGTACGCCAAATTGTTTATATTTGTAATCTTGAACAACGACAATCGGGCATGGGTTTGAAAAACAAAATACGGTTGGGCTTCCTTTCGTTGGCCCTGCTGCTTTTCTTTTCGGGAATCATTTCCTACTTCGAGCTCAGCAGGCTGAGCCATTCGACGCACAGCATGCTGGGAGCCAGCTTCCGCAACATGGAACTGTCGAAAACGATGCTGGACGCCGTGCAGGATCAGAACACCGCACTGCTGCAGATGATCGTCTCGGGCAGCCGCAACAGCGACTCGATGCTGATCGTCGGCCGGCAAAAATTTGATTCGTCGATGCGCGAAGCCAACGTGCTGATCCGCGACCTACAGGGGTTCGACTCGATCTACGCCGCCAACGTCGCCTACAACCGGATCGTCGACGCCTACCTCAGCGACAGTCTGCACAAAAACAGCGTCGGCTGGTACGTCAACATCTACGAAACGTCGTATGCCGACCTGACCACGTCGATCAAAAATTTCATGGTCTCCTCGCAGCGCATCATGGACGTCAAAGCCCAGCGGCTCGAAGACAACGCCTACCGCGCTACGATGCCGGGCTTCATCGCGCTGCTGATCGGCATTCTGATCGTCGTGGTATTTTTCTATTTCATCAACCTGTACTACATCTCCCCGGTGCTGAAAATCACCGACGCGCTGAAAAATTACCTGAATTCGAAAATCCCGTTCAAGGTGAACGTCGAGGGCCGGGATGAAATGTTCCGGCTGAAAGAATCCATCGAAAAACTGATCGATCAGCAAAAAAGCAAACGAAACGAATAGTCGGACATGCGGTTGAACATCGTACTCAGATACATCGGTCTCATCTTGCTGCTGAACGCGGCGTTCCTGCTGCTGTCGGCTTGCGTTTCGCTGCTGAACGGCATGGATACCGCTTTCTACCCGCTGTTGCAGAGTTTCCTGCTGACGGCGATCCTCGGAGCCTTCCCGCTGATCTTCGTGCAGGGCGGCGAACAGATATCGAGCTCCGAAGGCTATGGCGTGGTGGTCGGGGCGTGGCTGATGTCGTGCCTGATGTGTATGCTGCCCTACATGCTCTGGGGCGGCGAATTCACGCTGGCCGACGCATGGTTCGAAAGCGTTTCGGGCTTCACGACGACCGGGTCTACGTCGCTGAGCAACGTCGAAGCGCTACCCAAAGGACTGCTGTTCTGGAGGGCGTCGACACACTGGTTGGGAGGCGTCGGGGTCGTGATGTTCGTTCTGGTCGTGCTGCCGTCGATGGGCTCGACCAAGATGCGACTTTCGAGCGTCGAACTGTCGTCGATGGCCAAGGACAATTTCCGGTACCGCACCCAGAAAACGCTGCAAATCCTGATCGTCGTTTACGTCGGATTGACGCTGATCCAGACCGTGCTGCTGAAGATCGTCGGGATGGGCTGGTTCGACGCGGTCTGCAACTCGTTCTCGACCATCGCTACCGGCGGGTTCTGCACCCGCAATTCGAGCATCGCGTCGTTCAACAACGCCGGGGTCGAATTCATCGTGATGTTCTTCATGCTGGTCTCCGGACTGCATTTCGGCCTGATATACGGCACGCTGACCGGCAAGAACAACAACATCTTCAAATCGGAAATCAGCAAATACTACATTTTTTCGACACTCGCGGGAGGCGTCGTCATTGCGATCAGCCTGTGGCTGACGGACATCTATCCGAATATATGGATTTCACTAAGATACAGCCTATTCCAGATTATATCGGTCGCCTCGACCACCGGTTTCGCCACGGCCGACTCGTCGGTATGGACGCCGCTTGCCATCGTCGTGCTGATGCTGTTCACGATCCAGTGCGCCTGCGCCGGGTCGACCGCAGGCGGCATCAAATGCGACCGTATTCTACTGTCGTTCAAAGCGATGAAAGCCGCCATCATTCAGCGGCAACATCCGAACGCCATCATCCGGGTGAAACTCAATGGAGTGATCCAGGAGAACAATACGGTCAACATGGCGATGCTTTTTATCGTGCTGTACCTGATGCTGCTGGGGATCGGAACGGTCGTGGTAGCCGCTTTCGGCATCGATCTTGAAACCAGCTTCAGCATGACGGTAGCCAGCATGGCGAATGCAGGAGCCGGGTTCGGGCAGGTCGGTTCGATGGGCAACTACCACGAGATGCCGGGGATGGTGAAATTCATCGCTACGATCATGATGCTGCTGGGACGGTTCGAAATTTTCGGATTCATCCAGCTTTTCTTTTTGAACAAGTGGAAATGACGCCGGGCCGTATGTCCGTGTCGTTAAAAAATATATTTTTGCAGTTAGATTGATATTGCCATGTACAGACTGAGTCAGCTATTTGTTACGTTGTTTGCGGTTGCCCTCTCGACCGGACTGCAAGGACAGCAGGTCACGGCGCGCGTAGCGGGACTGGAAAGCAATGCGAAATACATGTCCCTGCTCGAACAGGAACAGCGTCTGCACCGAACCGAAGATTCGGTCGTGCAGGTCATCAACGACACGCGCAAACTTTTTACCGCCGAAACCACCGATTCGGAAAAAGAACAGCTCGGAACCAAAATCCTGCAACTCGAAAAAGAACTCTTCGAAATCCGGAACCAGCAGGGGGTCACGGCCAATGAAATCGGAGCGATCGAGCAGGACTTCATCCTAAAGAATCTGAACGGTACGGCCGAAAATCC
>ERZ857882.4177-NODE-4177-length-12746-cov-3.606572_pt1 | contig 12746 bp, 9 predicted proteins | sample MGYA00519697_ERZ857882 | MGnify/ENA primary metagenome ERZ857882 (study PRJEB31778, sample SAMEA3449373) | human gut metagenome | biome: human gut; feature: human-associated habitat; material: faeces | place: United Kingdom | collected 2010/2012 ...
TTGAACGAAATCCGGCTGTAGCTTGATGAATGGGATTGGTTTTTCGACAAACTGAACTCCCGACCGAATCGGTCGGGAGCTTTTAATTTAGTCTGCTTTTGGGGTTACATTGCTTCGATCTCTTTTATGATGTATTCGTTGCCGGTTACGAGATATGTATTCTCGCTCTGGCAATACGGACACACCTTCGCGTATTTCACCGTCGGATAGGTCTGTTTGCAGTCCTCGCAGAAGGTGACCGCCTCGAGCTTTTCGACCTTCAGCTCGGCCTCCTTCATATATTTGGACTCCTTTACGGCCCAGTTCCAGCAATCGACGATATATTCCGGAATGATACCGCTGACCTCGCCTATCTGAAGCGTGACGCTTCCGACCTTGGTCAGATCATTCTCGTCGCAGAGCTTTTCCACTTCCTTGATAACGTAAAATACAGTTCCAAGCTCATGCATGGGGCATTTCCTCCGATGTTATCACTTTGCGAGTTTTTCTTTCAGATCCTTGATCTTTATCTTAACTGCGCGCTTTGCGGCATATGCTGCCAGAGGCGGGATCTTGTCGTCGGTAGTGACCATCTTGCTCGCCTCGGGGTGATCGCGATGCAGGTGGATCGCGTCAAACTCGCAGCGGGTCGTGCACAGGCCGCAGCCGATGCACTTGTTCTGATCGACGACGCTGACGCCGCAGCCCAGGCAGCGGCTCGCTTCCGCCTTTACCTGCTCCTCGGTGAAGGTGACGCGGTCGTTCTTCATGGTCTTTGCCTTGCGCGGATCGTGCTTGACTTCCTGGCGCACGGGCGCGTCGAAGCAGTTGATGTCGATAACGACGTTGTCCTTATCCAGCTCGTAGAAATCGCGTGGATTACGGGCAAGGGTAAGGCTCTGGCCGGGCTGAACGTAGCGGTGCAGGCTGATCGCGCCCTCGCGGCCGGCGGCTATCGCGTCGATAGCGAACTTCGGGCCGGTGTAGCAGTCGCCGCCGACGAAGATATCCTCCTGTGCGGTCTGGAGAGTTACGGGATCTGCCATTGCAACGCCCTTTGTGGCGGTCTTGAGCGCGCCGACATCCAGCTCGCCCCAGTCGATGGTCTGGCCGATAGCGCCGATGACGGAATTGACCTTGATGGTCTTGAACTTGCCGGTACCGACGGGCTTTCTTCTGCCCTTCTCGTCAGGCTCGCCAAGCTCCATGATCTCGACCTTCAGGCCGTTGACCTTGCCGGCTGCGGTGCCGGTGATCTCAACGGGAGCGTTGAGGTAGCAGAACTTCACGCCCTCTGCCATTGCTTCGGCGACCTCTTCCTTATCTGCCGGCATCTCGTCCTCGCTGCGGCGATAGACTATGTAAGCCTCCTCGGCGCCGAGGCGGACAGCCGTGCGCACAACGTCCATTGCGACGTTGCCGCCGCCGATAACGGCGACCTTCTTGCCGATCTCGACCTTATTGCCGAGGTTGACGTCGCGCAGGAAATCAACGCCGCCGTAAACGCCCTTGAGGTCTTCACCGGCTATGCCGAGCTTTGCCGAATTCTGCGCGCCGATGGCGACGAAGAAGCCCTTATAGCCCTGCTTGCGCAGCTCGTCGATGGTGATATCCTTGCCGACCTCGACGCCGCACTTGAAGGTGACGCCCATATCCTTGAGAATATCGATCTCGGCGTTGAGAACGTCCTTTTCAAGGCGGAAGTTGGGGATGCCGAGGGTCAGCATGCCGCCGGGCACGGGGTTGCGGTCGAAAACGGTGACGTTTGCGTAGCCCATCTCGGCCAGGTAATAAGCACAGCTCATGCCGGCAGGGCCTGCGCCGATCACTGCGATCTTCTCGACATAATCGGTGTCGGGAGTCTTATGGCGGCGCTTTTCGGGGATGTAACGGGTCTTTTCGCTCAGCTCCTTCTCGGCGATGAACTTCTTGATCTCGTCGATGGCAACCGCACGGTCAAGCTGGCCGCGGGTGCATGCGTCCTCGCATCTTCTGTTGCAGATGCTGCCGCAGACCGCCGGGAACGGGTTATCCTGCTTGATAAGCTTGAGAGCATCAAGATATCTGCCCTCGCCTGCCATTTTGATATAACCCTGAACGGCGATGTGCGCCGGGCAAGCTGCCTTACAGGGAGCGGTGCCGCTCTCGTGGCAGTTTTTCTGGTTGTTGTTCTTGTAGTCCATGTCCCACATATGCTCGCCCCAATGGTTGTCATCGGGCAGAGGCTGCTTGGGATATACAACAGGGCCGTCTTTGGTGCAGAGCTTCTGGCCGAGCTTTGCCGCGCCTGCAGGACAGACCTCAACACACTTGCCGCAGGCAACGCACTTTTCCTTATCGACGTGTGCGCGATACGCGGAAGCGGACATATTGGGGGTATTGAAAAGCTGGGAGGTGCGCAGGGCAAAGCAGGAGCCGAGCGCACAGTTGCAGATGGCGAAGATCTTGTTCTCGCCGTCGATGTTGGTTATCTGATGCACATAGCCGTTTTCCTCGGAACGCTTGAGTATGCGCAGCGCCTCTTCGTGGGTGATATAGCGGCCCTTGCCTGTCTCAACGCAGTATCTTGCAAAGGTGCCGACCGCTATACACAGTTCCTCCTGAAGCTCGCCGCAGCCCTCGCCCATAAGGCGCATTGCGTTGCGGCAGGAGCAGTAGCCTACACCGAGCTGACCCTCGTACTTCTTGAGCCAGTGGGAGATATGCTCAATGCTCACAGACTCGTTGGTTGCCGGTATCGCCTTCTCGACAGGTATAACGTGCATGCCTATGCCGTTGCCTCCGGGAGGTACCATAGGAGTGATCTTGGTCAGCGGCAGAAACGCCATACGCTCGAAGAATTTTGCTATCTGGGGGTACTTCTCGACCTGCTCGAGATTCATATTCATAAGCTCGGCAGCGCCGGGAACGAAGATGGGCAGAACATACTGACGGCTGCCGTCGGGAGTATCGTAGTTGTACTCCAGAACGCCCTTGGCGGACAGATCGTCCATGATCTTCTGAACGTAGGAAACGGGCTTGCCCATTTTCTTTGCGATCTTCTCGGGAGTTGTGGGCTTGCGGAGATCCATTGCCAGTGCAACGTCGGCCTCATCGTCGGTCACGACGCACTCAAGGCCGTAATACTCGGGATCGGACTCTGTGAGCTTCTCAAGTCCGAGCTTGTAGGGTATGCGGTCGGTCATTTTCTTGCCGAGCGCAATGATTTTTTCTCTTGCCATATGTAGCTCCTTCCTTATTCCTTATACTCTTACTATGAAAAATTTTAGGTCTTTTTATCAGTATAACACACAAGTCCGCATTAACACAACACGCAATTGTCAGATATTTTGCAATTGAATGAGATCACAGATAAAACTTGGGCTCCTTGCGCTCGGAACACAGCTTCTTGAGCGTAAGATGCGCGGCAAGGCGCATCGGCGCCGGAACCTTGCGCGACTCGGTCGAGCACATGCTCACGCAGCGCATGCAGCTTATGCACTTTGTGGGAACGGTGCGCATATGCTTGCCCTTTATCGCGCCTGCCGGGCAGTATTTTTCGCAGATACCGCAGCCGATGCACTCCTTGGAGGCCATGGGGTACAGCGGCAGGAAGGGCGTCTTTTTGCTTGCGTAGTTGGGGTCGCCGGGCATTTTGGCGGGGCTGAAGCTTTCGGCTGCCTTGAGCTTTTCGAGAAACTCATGCAGCTTTGCCTTGTCGCTTGCGTCGGGGCGGCCTGCGCCGAACTGCGGGTCGATCGAGTGCGGAGCTACCATCTCGCAGCCGGCAACGGTCACAAAGCCGCATTTTTCGGCAAGCTCGCTCATCTCGAGCAGCGCATCGTCAACGGCACGGTTGCCGAAAACGGCAACGGGAACGCAGGGCGTTTTATCACCGCTTATGATCTTCATACGGTCATACATGGGCTTGGGTATCCTGCCGCCGTAGACCGGGAAGCAGAAGAATGTGAGCGTATCATGGTCGATTGCCGTGTTCATGCTCGGAGTGGTCAGCTCCTGCATGGGAGCGTCACCCAGCTCCTTGCTGATGATGTCCGCGACGGATTTTGTTCCGCCGCAGGGGCTGAAGTAAAAAATCGCGTATTTCATTGTCTTTTTCCCTTCCTTTTTCTTTTACCTCTATATGTTCAAATTAACCCACCTGTATGCAATATGTGCGCATTGCACGCGTTCCGACAACGGCATAGTTGCCGTACATTGCCGGTGAAGCCTCGATATTGCCGCCGAGGTTCATATAGTCAAGCTGCTCGCCTGTTTTTCCGTCGATCAGGAACATGTTAAAGCCCGAGTTGCAGTAAAGCAGATACCCGTTGCCGTCGGCGTCATAGAAATCGACGGGGCTGCTCCAGCTGTACATGGACGTTTCCCTTTCCCAGACGACCTCGCCGGTGTCCTTTTTGAGCGCCGCGAGCGTGCCGGAGCTTGCGCCCGGAGTGCGTGCAATGGGGACAAAGATCATGTCCGAGAGCTTATTTTTGCCTACTGCGATAGTTCCCTGAACGCCGCCGGAGAGATCCTGCACGGTGTAGCAGGTGTAATCCGTGCGCCAGACTATCTCGCCGGTTTCGGCATCTATCTTGAAAATGGGTATCGCCGCCGTTGAGTACGAGCGCCAGCCGTAGTGGAACGAGGTGCTTATGTAAATATACGGATGCCCGTTCTCGACATCGACGACCGGCGAGCAGTTTGTGTCATCAAGCACATCCTGCACCCAGACGAGCTCCAGCGTGTTCAGATCAAGGCACATGAGATTGCCGCCGTTATCGGCAAGGAAAATATAGTTATTGATTATAGCCGCCGATGACTCAACGCCAAGCCAGTACCGGCTGCCGCTGCGCACACCGTTATACTTCCATTTGACTATATTGTCCGGATCAACGGACAGCTCACCTGTCTGCTCGTTGTATTTTGTATTCAAATGAATGATGTAGAGTATTCCGTTTTCACCCGGATAGATGAGCTGATCTGTCTCCGCGCTCACGAGGGGCGAGGAGTCGAACATATGCCAGCCGCGGTTTGCAAAGGTCTCATTGTGGCCGAACTCGAACATAACGCTGTTGTCAATAAGGTTTACGACCTTGACTCGAGATCTTCCGTTTACGCTGTCAACTCCCGAGCCGACATAGAGTATAGGATATCCGCGCGGATCGAGCGCACCCGCTCCCTTGTAGTTAAAGCCGAGGTTGAGCGGCTCGCGCGTGTATTCGCCGCTTGTAAGCTCATAGAAATACACATGCCCGTCAAGCGTTGCGTATATGACCTCGACAAGGCCTTCCTTTTCGCGCGCCCAGTCGTACATTGCGCTTATGTTCTTACGTGTTGCCTCGGGCCACTTGACGATGAGCGGCTGACCCGTCCAGCCGCTGCCGGACCAATAGATGCCGTCGGAATCGCTCAGGCCGCTTGTCGATTTCGACCAGGCCTTCGTGAGCGTTTTGCTGCTGACCGCCGCCGTACCGTAGGCTGCGCCGCTGCGGAAGTTATCGCCGCGGAAGGTGACGATGCCCTCAAGCTCTGTGTATCTCTCCGGCAGGTCGAAGTTTATCTCGTAATCGCTTTCGTACTGCTCGACGACCTCGCCGTCAACCATGATCGCCGTGCTGGAAATGAGTCTCTCAGGCTCTGTTCCGTCAACGGAATGCGGCTTAAAGTCCGGCAGTCCCACCGGTGTCGGCGTAGGCTCGGGAGTCGGGGTCGGCGTCGGCTGCACCGTTACGGCCGGGCTTTCCGCGGTTTCCTCAAGCGCCTTGTTTGCCGCAATGCCGCGCATCACGACCATGACGAGCACTGCAAGGAGAGCAACGAATATCACTATGCCAACGACTGTCTTGGCCGTTATTCTCTTCTCTTCCATATCCTTATCCACCCTGTTTTATTATTATTCAGTGAAATGAACGTGGTTGTTTATATGGTCCTGACAGAAGCAGTGGTAGCCTGCGCATTTTGAGCAGTAACGAAACTCAAGATTGGGAAAATCCACGTCTGTTCTGCCGCAGACACTGCACTTATAGGTGTAGTTCTTCTGGCGCTGCTCATATTTGATCTTCTGCTTTTCGCGGTTGAAGTTGACCGTTGTTTTGCTGTAGTGCACGCGCTTCGACCGCAGCTCAGATATGAGATCCGCGCCGAAGAATATGAAGTAGTTGAACATTGCGATAAGCGGCAGCAGATTGAACGGGAACGGTGTTGCTATCATTTCAAAGATGAAGAACGCAGCGTCGATATACGCAAGCCACTTGATCTTGACCGGAATAATGAACATGAAAAGAACCTGGGTATCCGGATAAAGCGTAGCAAATGAGAAGAACATCGAAAGATAGATGTAGTACGTTCCGATGCTTGCCGACTGCTTGGTGATAAGATAGATCACCATGCCGTAGATGATGGTGAGCAGAACACCGGAGAAGATGAATATATTAAATCGCGCCGTGCCCCACTCGCGTTCGAGCGTGCTGCCTATCCAGTAATAAAAATAGAAAAACAGCAGCGCCCACATGCTCGTATCCTGCGGAATGAACATAAACGTGATAAGGCGCCATACCTGTCCTTTTAATATAAGCTCGGGCGAAAATGCGAAGTAGCTCATCAGCGTCCTGCTGCTGTCCATAATGCTCAGCAGCCATACGGCAAGGCTTATAACGACAATGTACAGCATGAGGTTCGGAACACCGAATCTCGGGTGCCTGTAACAGAACATGTCGATCTTATTATTGAGTTTTTTCATATTGCTTTCCTTTCGCAGGATATAATTACACTAATTTTATATTACAGTATGCTACCTTGCATCTTACAACCAAATTGTGATAATGTCCACAAAAAAATTGTCGCAGGGAAAAACTTTTCCCTTTAAACTTTTGCAAGCATATGTTAATATGTATTTTGTATTATTATCTGCAAATGTGAGCACGGGTGAAGAAATGCAAAACAAAGAAAACAATTTTGAGATCAAAAACGATATAATCGAGGGCAGAAATGCCGTTGTCGAGGCTCTGCGCGTAGGCCGCAGCATAGATAAGATTTTCATTGCCAAGGGCGAGACGGACAAGACCCTCGGCCACATCGCGTCGAAAGCGCGCGAGGCCGGAATAGTCGTTGTCGATGCCGACCGCCGGAAGCTTGACAACATGTCGGTCACGAAGGTGCATCAGGGCGTTATCGCCCTTGTCGGCGTTAACGAATACTGCGAGGTGTCTGACATCCTTGCTCTTGCGCGCGAAAGAGGCGAGCAGCCTTTTATCATCGTCTGCGACGAGGTAAGCGATCCGCGAAATTTAGGCGCGATAATCCGCAGCGCGGAATGTGCCGGCGCGCACGGAGTTATAATCCCCAAGCGCCGCAGTGCAGGGCTTACCGCCATCGTCGGCAAGGCTTCGGCCGGTGCTGCCGAGCACATGAAGATAGCCCGCGTTCCGAACATCCCATCCGTTCTCAAGGAGCTTAAGGATGAGGGCGTTTGGGTCTACGGCGCGGCAGCCGGCGGCAGCAGTGAGCTTTGGAGCACGGATTTCACAGGCTCCTGCGCGATCGTTATAGGCTCCGAGGGCGACGGTATGGGCAGGCTCGTGCGCGAAAGCTGCGACTTTATCGTGAGCATCCCCATGGCCGGCAAGATAAACTCTCTGAACGCTTCCGCCGCCGCCTCAATAATCATGTACGAAGTCCTGCGCCAGCGCAGAGGCTGACAGAGGTTAATTTATGAGTTCATCTTCAAATGACAAAAACTCTGTCAATTTCGACTTTGATCTTGACAGTATATTGAGTGAGTTCGGAGCGCTTGACGAGGAGCCGATATCCGAAAAGCCCTTTTTTGAGCCGGGCGCGCCGGTCGCGGACACCTCGAAAAAGTCCGACCCGGTGTTTTCGGCTGTCGTAAACGACGGCTTCAAAACTGCGGCACCGCAGGACGAGCTTGACTTTGACGCAACGCAGATCGTCGAGGAGTTTGAAGCGGAAGACGGCGCCACGGAGGACACGTCAAAGCTCGATCCCGAGCGGATACGGCGCGAGTTTGAGTCCGACGACGCACCTGTTGAAATAAACGCGGCAAAGTCCGAATCTGTCGAGCCTGCCGGCTCCGCAATGCCGGATAGCGGCTCGGAGCTTGATGAGGTCGAGCGCATAATTGCCGAGTTTAAGCATTTTCCCCGGCCGCAGGGGCGCATTATAGAGCCGGAGCCTGTACGGGAACCGGCGCAGTCCGAGCCGGAGCCGACAAAGCTGCGCGAGCAAGAAGCTTCGCTTTCCGCCAAGACCTTCGAGCCCCCCGCATCCGCCGCGGAGCAGACAAAGCTGCGCGACGAGGCTTCCGGCGAGCAGGAGCAGGAAGCGGAGCAAGAGCTTTACGAAGGCTCGGGCATAAACGAGGATACCGGCGACAAATACGCCGCCGACGCAGATTACACCGTCATCGAACCCGAAACTCCGAAAAAGGAGAAGGCGCGCAGAGAGCCTAAATCATTCCGCGAATCCGTCGCCGTTCCCGTGATAAGCGCGCTTGCGTTTATCGCAATGAAGATAAAGCAGAGCCAGGTCACCCTCGGCGAAACGAGCTACGAGTCGGAGGATCTCGGCGAGGAGATGCAGCCGGACAAGGCCGCAAGGTTTTACGACAAGCACATTGCCGGGCTGAGGCTCAGAACGCGGATAGCATTTGTGCTTTGCGTTTTGATGGCTTACATATCCTACGGGCTTCCGGTTCCGGGCGCGCTTGCCGATGTGGGCGTAAAAAGCGCCGTGTGCCTTATCATGATGATATCCGTAATGTTCTGCGGACTTGATATAATAACGACCGGCATTATGAGCATAGTGCGGTTCAAGCTGCACGCCAGCGCGCTGATCGTCGTCTCGTGCCTGCTTTGCATGATCGACGCTTTTCTTTCGGCGGCAAGCGTGAGCGAAAAGGTTGTTCCCTTCTGCGTCATTCCTGCGCTGACGATAGCTTTTACGCTGCTCGGAAGCGTCATGAACGCGCGCAGCAACAAAATAATCCTAAACACCGCAGCCGCTTCAAAGCACCCTTATGTCGTGACGGCCGAATCGGAGCTTTCCGGCGGAGACATCACCCTCGTCAAGGGCAGAAAGCCCATTGACGGCATTGTTCGCCGCACGGAGGAGGACGGGCCGGACGAGTCGGTTTTCGGCGTGCTCACTCCGTATTTCGTCGTTGCAGCGCTCGTTTTGAGCATCATTGCAGCCGTAATAAGCAAGAGCTTTTCATCGTTTGCGCATATTCTCTCCGGTATTTTCGTGTGCGCAGCGCCCATAGCCATGCTCTTAACCTTCCCACTGCCGTTTTTCATTTCGATAAAAAGCCTTATTCGAAGCGGCTCGACAATAGCCGGCTGGTCTGGGCTTTATGACATCGGCAAGGCAAAGCACCTTATCGTCACCGACGGCGACCTATTCCCCAAGGGCTGCGTAAAAATAAGCCGCACGCGCGTTTTCGCCGGAATGGAGCCAGAAAGGATCATTTCCTTTGCCGGCAGCATAATCTCCGCCTCGGGAAGCGCCATGGTGCATCCGTTTACAGAGCTCATGCGCAAGGCGGGCGGCGGTCTTATGCCTGTCGAGGCCTTCTCCGTTCACGAAAGCGGCGGCCTTACCGCGATGATCGACGGCGAGGACGTTTACTGCGGAAATGCCGCGTTCATGCGCCTTATGGGAGTTATTCTTCCGGAAAAGTACGTTCTGAACAACGGCGTTTACATAGCCGTTGCCGGCGTAATCTGCGGCGTGTTCGAAATGGAGTACATAGCCTCGGATGCCGTAAAGAGCGCACTTGAGGAGCTTGTCGGCTCGGACAGACATGCCATATTCGCAGTGCGCGATTTCAACATCACGCCCTCGATGCTCTCGGTGAAGTTCGACATGCCTACCGACGGCTTTGACTTCCCACCGTATTCCGAACGTTATGCGATATCCGGCGCAGAGCCCTCCGAGGCCAGCAAGCCTGCCGCGCTTATTTCGCGCGAGGGCCTGAGCGCACTTGTCAGCCTTGCAGATCACGGCAAAATGCTGTTTAGTCGCATAAGGCTCAGCGTTATGCTCAGCGTCGTCAGTGCCGTTATCGGCATGCTCGTCATGTTTATCCTCAGCCTCAGCGCTCTGCCGAGTGTCGTAACGGCGCTCAGCTATCTGCTGGCATGGCTGCTTATCACGGTCATACTCGGCTTTTCGATAGGCACTCCATAAAAAAATATTGCCATTAAATATTTAATAGTGTATAATAAATCGATTGCGTTTTATACGAAATTAAATTTTTAATATATCTTTCAAGAGAGGAAGCAACACATGAGCTACGAAACCAAAAACATCCGCAACATCTGCTTCATGGGTCACGGCAACAGCGGTAAGACCAGCCTTGCTGAGAGCATGCTGTTCACGACCGGCGCTATCGACCGTATGGGCAAGGTCACCGACGGAAATACCGTCTGCGACTATGACGCCGAAGAAATCAAGCGTCAGATCACCATTGCAACTTCCGTCGCTCCCGTAAACTTCGGCGGCTGCAAGATCAATGTTCTCGACTGCCCGGGTTACTTTGACTTCGTCGGCGACGTTCTCGCCGCTATCCGCGTTGTTGAGACCGGCATCATCTTCTGCTCGGCTAAGGACGGCATCACCGTCGGCGCGGAAAGAAGCTGGAAATACCTCAAGGCCGCAGGCGTTCCCGCAATGTTCTACATCTCCAAGATCGACGAAGAGCACGGCGACTTCTACGCTGTCCTTTCGGCACTTAAAGAGAAATACGGCGCAGCCATCTGCCCGGTCATGATCCCCTTGTCCGACGGCACCGGCGTTATAGATCTCGTTCACAGCACCGCTTACCAGACCAAGGGCGGCAAGACCGCAAAGGTCGCTATCCCTGCTGCCGACGCAGACAAGGTCGAAGAGATGCGCATGGAGCTTATGGAGGCAGCTGCCGTTACCGAAGAGCTTATGGAAAAGTTCCTCGACACCATGGAGCTTACCGACGAAGAGATCGTTGTCGGTCTTAAGGCCGGCCTTGCAGAGCGCAGCGTAGTTCCCGTTGTCTGCGGCGCAGCAATGGCAAACGTCGGCACCGAGGCTGTCCTGCAGGCAGTCTGCGATTACGTTCCGGCTCCGGAGGATAAGTCCGCAGAGCCCGTTTGCGGCTTTGTTTTCAAGACCGTTTCCGATCAGTTCGGCAAATACAGCTTTGTAAAGGTCGTTTCCGGCAAGATCACCGCCGACCTCTCGCTGCGCAACGTCCGTGCTTCCAGCACCGACAAGCTCGGCAGACTCTACACCATCTGCGGCAAGAAGACCACCGAGGTCAAGGAAGCCTGCTGCGGCGATATCGTTGCCGTCGGCAAGATGGAGTGGAAGACCGGCGATACCGTATGCGATCCCAAGAACGAGGTCGAGCTTCCTGCACTTGAGATGCCCGATCCCTGCTACTCCATGGCTATCTCCCCCAAGACCAAGGGTCAGGACGACAAGGTCGCCGGCGGTCTTGCAAGACTTAACGAAGAAGACGTCTCCTTTACCCTCGTCAACAACGCAGAGACCCATCAGATGGTCATCTCCGGCGCAGGCGACATTCAGGTTGACGTTCTGTGCGCAAAGCTCAAGAGCCGCTTCGGCGTCGAGACCGAGCTTAAGCCCGCTCGCGTTGCTTATCGCGAGAAGATCAAGGGCAAGGTAGAGGCTCACGGCCGTCACAAGAAGCAGTCCGGCGGTTCCGGCCAGTTCGGTGACGTTTGGATCCGCTTCGAGCCGCAGGATGAGCAGGACGACATGATCTTCGCTGAGGAAGTATTCGGCGGCTCCGTCCCCAAGAACTTCTTCCCCTCCGTTGAAAAGGGTCTGCGCAACGCAGTCCAGAAGGGTGTTCTCGCAGGTTATCCGCTGGTCGGTCTGAAGGCAACTCTGTACGACGGCTCCTACCACCCCGTTGACTCCAACGATATGGCTTTCCAGACCGCTGCACGTCTTGCATATCAGGACGGTATTCCCAAGGCAAAGCCCACCATCCTTGAGCCTATCGGCCTGCTCCAGGTAACCATCCCCGACGCGAACCTCGGCGATATCATGTCCGATATCTCCTCCAAGCGCCGCGGCACCGTTCTGGGCATGAACGCCGAGGACGGCATGCAGACCGTCGAGGCTGAGGTCCCCATGGCAGAGATGAGCTCTTACACCATCGACCTGCGCTCCATGACTCAGGGTCGCGGTTCGTTCACCTGCAAGTTCATTCGCTATGAGGAAGCTCCCGGCAATGTTCAGCAGAAGGTCATCGAAGAGGCTAAGGCTCTGGCCGAGGCTGAGTAATCGACAAAACAAAACGGTGGGCGCAACGCCCACCGTTTTTCAGGTAACGCTATGAAGTTCAAGATACCCGAAATAAAAATACCTAAGGTCAGCATTCCGAAGCTGCACCGCAAGGCTGAGGATGAAGAGCAGATCTCTTACGAGGAAGTCGATCCCGAGCAGGACGGCGAAGGTGTTGACGACAGCAACGCTGCCGATAACGAAGTGTTCGACGAGCTTGACTCCGCCGAGGCTCCCGAGGAAGCTCCGGCCGCAGAGCCGCAGCCGCAAAATAAGCCCAAAAGCTACGGCATGGTGATATCCGAGGATCAGCTGCGCATGGTCTGGGCAGGCGAGATCGGATTTTCGCTGCTTATAGTTCTCGCTTCGGTGCTTATTGCGATCGCAAGTTAAAAAACTCAGGTCTGAGACCTGAGTTTCAGCCTGTCGAAAAAGGTCACCGCAAGGTGGTCTTTTTCTCGTAAAACAGGGAG
>ERZ857882.4188-NODE-4188-length-12722-cov-2.546380_pt1 | contig 12722 bp, 8 predicted proteins | sample MGYA00519697_ERZ857882 | MGnify/ENA primary metagenome ERZ857882 (study PRJEB31778, sample SAMEA3449373) | human gut metagenome | biome: human gut; feature: human-associated habitat; material: faeces | place: United Kingdom | collected 2010/2012 ...
TCCCAGGAAAAGGCAACATAGTAAAGGCGCGCCCCCACAATCGCGGCGAGCACCGAATAAAGGATCACATCTGTGATCCTGTCGCGGTCGATACCGAACTGTCCGGCACGCCAGACCGCGTACCAGATTCCCAGCGCAATGCCGGTGACAACAATAATCCCGTACCAGTAAATTGTCAGCGGTCCGATAAAGACCGCCTCGCGGTTGAGCGAAAGCTCCAGCCCCAGTCCCGGGAAGGAAAGCGAGGTGCCGAGCGCCGGGTCGGCAAAGTGAATAAATCCGTTCATGCTCAGGCCTCCTGCGGGCCGCGCACCACCGAAAGGGCGCAGCGTTCTGTATCGAAATTTTGTCTGAGGAAGGCCTGCGCGTCATTGAGAGTCAGTTCCCCGAGCAGATCAAGCGGCTCATAAGCGCCGAAATCAGCCAGCTTCGCCAGAACCATCATTCCTGCCATCGACTCGACGTTGCCGTAGATTCCGACATAACGTCCGTAGGCGGCGCGGCGCGCCCGCTCAAAATCCTCCTCTAAAATGCCGCGCTCCTGCAGGGCGCGCACCCCATCGGTCAGCCGCGCGAAGACGGCGTCCGGGTCGCGCGACTCGCCCGAAAAGATGTTGACCAGATAGTTCGGCCCCGCCATCACCTCGGTGTCGAAGACGGCGTTGATCAGTCCCTCGTCGTAAAGCTCCCGGTAGAGGGCGGTCGATTCACCGGCAATCAGGTCACAGACCAGTTCCCCGGTGACCTGCGCGAGGATATTCTCACGATAGCTCTTCGCCCTGCCTTTAAAGCCGATCTGGAAAAGCGGGGCGGCCACCTCGAGAGTCTGCTCGACCCGCCGGATGCGAATCTCATCCGGTTCCTGCACCTCGCGGGTCGAAACGCGGACCGGCGCGGCAGGCTTGAGAATCTTGTCGCAGGCCTCGACCACATCCTTGATTTCCGTACCGTATGCCCCGATATTCTGGACAGCGGCTGCTCCGACTTCGCCCGGAATGCCGGACAGATTTTCTATCCCTCCCCAACCTTTGGAGACGGCATAAGCGACTACATCGTCCCACTTCTCGGCAGCTCCAATGCGAAGCAATACCAAATCGTCTGTCTCTTTCGCAACAGAGATACCTTTTATCTGCGAATGCAAGATAACCCCGTTAAAATCATTTATAAACAACAGATTACTGCCACTTCCGATATGCAACGACAAACATTCCTGAAAATATTCGTCCCGGAAGATCCGCCCCAGTTCTTCTTCATTCGTATATTCCATAAACCAACGGGCCTTCACCGGAAGGTGAAAAGTATTATGTTTCTCCAGCGAGTAATTCTCTTCTATTCTCATTTCGCGTATGTTTTATTTTGCAGGACAAAAGTAACGATAAATATCAAATCAATCAGCAGGTATATAAAAAAGCCTTTCAAATATAGCGACCAAAGGTTATTTAACATTTTTTGTTTCGCAAATCGTAACAAATGCATATACGTGTTGTTAAATAAGAAATGAACGCTGATTTCTTTATATGCAAAAGGAGATACAACATATCAATGAAAAGCGTACATTTGCCTTGAATATCATTAATTAAATAAAAACATTCATGAACAAAGCAGAATTGATTGAGGCCTTGGCCCAGAGATCGGGATTACAGAAACAAAAAGCGAAGAAACTATTGGAGGCTTATGTAGACATCGTAACAGAAGCTATGTCCCACAACGAGGAGATCGTATTGATCGGTTTCGGAACATTGATACCACGTCCTCAGACAGAGCGTTTAGCTCGTAACCCCAAAACAGGAACACCGGTTATGATTCCAGCCAGAACGACTGTAAAATTCAAACCGGGTAAATATTTGCTGGATGCAATTAACAAACCCGAAGAAAAGAAGTAAGACTTTTTACCTGACAAAGGGAGGCAATCTGAAAAAGGTTGCCTTCTTTTTTGCGACCTGTCCAAATTATGAGTAATTTCGGCGCCGGAAAAATGACAATTCAATCATGAAAATAGTTAATCTTGGAGAATCAAACTCGGTGTTAAACCGGTTTGTCGCAGAACTGCGCGACGTCAATATACAAAAAGACAGTATGCGCTTCCGTCGTAACATCGAGCGGATCGGTGAAATCATGGCTTACGAGATCAGTAAGGATTTCACCTACAGCAAAAAAGGTATTCAATCTCCTCTCGGGATAGCACCAATGAACACTCCCGACGATTCAGTCGTCATCAGTACGATCCTGCGTGCCGGCCTCCCCTACCATCAGGGTTTCCTCAGTTACCTGGATAATGCGGAAAATGCATTTGTTTCCGCTTACAGGAAATACAAGGACCGTCTGAACTTCGATATTCATATCGAATACATCGCATCTCCCCGATTAACAGACAAGACATTGATTATAACGGATCCGATGCTGGCAACCGGCAGTTCTATGGAACTGGCCTACGAAGCATTGCGCACCAAAGGCCACCCGGCGCATATCCATGTCGCTTCCATCATTGCCAGCAAGCAGGCAATCGAATATCTCCAGCGTAAAATGCCGGACGACATCACGACTATATGGGTCGCGGCTGTCGATGACGAACTAGATGATCATTCTTATATCGTTCCGGGACTGGGAGACGCCGGCGATTCGTCCTATGGTGAAAAAGAATAAGATATGAATCTAACGGGGTAAAGTAAACCAGAAACGGGACCCCTTCCCTATCTCGGACTCTACCCCGATTTTACCGCCAACCTGTTCTATTATGCTCTTACAGATCGAGAGCCCCAAACCTGTCCCCTGCTTGAAACTGTTTCCTTTATAGAAACGGTCGAATACATGTCGCTGCACTTCCGGCGACATACCGTCACCGGTATCCGTCACAGAAAACTCAATCTCATCCCAGCGTATCTCGTAACCAAGCAGGATCGTTCCTTTGCTGGTGTGTTTGATGGCATTATTAATAAAGTTGGATATGATCTGTGTCAGCCTCACCTTATCACAACGCATGATATAGGAAGGCAAGTCCGGAACCACACAGAGCGCGACTTCAGCCGGTACTTTGATACGAATCGAAACGACCAGTTCTTTACATAGCTCCCGCAAGTCGACCTCGACAAGTTTCAATTCGATTATACCAGATTCTATCTTCGCCAGATCCAGCACATCGGAGATCAACTGTAACAACAGTTCATTGTTTTTTTGGATAATCTCGACAAACTGCTTCTTTTCCTCCGGATCGTCCGTATCGACCAACAACGTGGAAAAACCGACAATGGCATTCAGCGGAGTCCGGATCTCATGGCTCATATTGGCAAGGAATGCAGATTTCAAACGGTCGAGTTCTTCGGCTTTCTCACGCTGCTTCTGCGTTTCCTTCAGTTCGGTTATATCATAATTCACACAGATCATTTCAAGTCTGTCCGGATTAGTCGACTGGGTGTTCCGCATTACATTCACACGAGTCCAATGCCAACCTTCTCCATACTTCACCCTTAATTCCCGCCGAATACTATCACACTGTCCTTTTTTTACCTGTTCAAAGAAATTAAACATAACCTTCCGGTCTTCAGGATGGATCTGGCTATAAACACCTATGACTTCCAATAGCGGCACACCTTCTTTTTCTCCTAAATTCTGATACCATTGGTCGATAGCATACCCTTCACGAGTCAACAAATCAAATTTGGCATATCCAACTTTTGCAAAACGGCTGACCAGACTGAAGAAATGTTCAAACTCCTCGATACGGTTATATGCGACCGCCTTATCTGTATTATCAAGATTAATAAACATATAATTAATCAGATCTCCATATATGTCATACAACATGCAGACTTTTGTGAAAATATCGATCGTACCATTCTTCATTGTCGGATAGAACCCTTTGTCCTCAATTGTGTTAAATGAATAATCCATGTGAAAAGAGACTGGCTCCCGACTAATCAGTTTTTCTCGTATTTCATCATTAATCATAGGATTTTCAAAGATATTAAGCCCCAAAACAGACTCTTTGGAAGGAAGGCCGAATATCTCGACATCCATATTATTCAAATCCACCAGATAGCCCTTCTTATCATACAACTCTATTCCGACCGGTATGTTGGTATAAATATTCCGAAGTAACTTTTCACTATGGTCCAAAGCTTCATTGGTACGGGCCATCTTCGTTATTATACTAATGATATTGGAAATAGACGACAACCATTGATAGTCCTCCAAGCTCCACATACGATACTTATCTACTATATCGATTCCCATATACCCCCAAGACTCACCTTTGATTATTAATGGAATTAAAATCAGAGAACAGGTTCGACGCGCTTTCAGGTAGCGCTTCTCCTCAACCGCTTCAGGAGGTAATTCATCCAGATTATTAATTAGGATAGGATATAAATTCCGTATTTTATGTGTAGACCAAGGTAACGTAGCAACCGGAATGTTTTGCAAAAACGGACGGACAGGCTCAACTCCCTCACTACACACCTCATATGTGCAGCCAATCTGCTTCTCATCCTCATATTCCATAATGTATACACGCCCCTTCGTATCGATCGAAAATAGAACCTCCGTAAGAGCCAAATGGATCGATTTATGCAAATCATTTGTCTGGATAAAAGAATGTAAGGCATGGGACAAACTCCCCAAATGCCTGAGAACACTATCAACCTGTCCATTCACGACAGGTCTATTCTCCTCCATTTCACTAAAAGGAATCAACTGTAAAATACCCAATACGGTCAACTTGCCATCGGAAGCCTTTTCACGTTTATAAATTTTTGTACGGACGAACCTATAACCATAGCAAGTCTTTATAGGGAAGATCTGTTCGTATATACCAATACCTTTAAAGAAAGCAAATTCGTTAGCGATACGATCCCGATAGTCTCCACGGATCAACAAAAAGAAATCTACTATGGATATTTTCGGACCATCCAACTCCAAGAGACTAATCAAATAGTCAGAACAGATATAACATCTTTCTTCAAAATCAGCTTTCCACCAGCCAACCTGAGCATTGTCTAATATTAATTGATACTGGTCTACATCCATGAATACGACTTCTTTATTATCCTTCATACAAAAGTCGTTATAATAAACCGAACCAACAAATTTTATTTCCCTTAATATTCAAGGATTTTCCACACACATTAATCATAAAAAAATAGCAACATAAGCTAATTTCTGCTTATGCTGCTATTTAACTATAGATAAAAAAACGTTATTTCAACTCTTTAATGCGAATATTACGGAACTTGACAGGAGAGCCATGACCTAAGAAACCGATATGTCCTTTCTTATTGAACAGGCCCGGATGTTCCTTATGATCGGCAGTACCGTTCTTTGTCGCTTCACGGATATTGCCTTCCATGATTACCACCCCGTTGACCGTTACCTTGATGTTATCCCCATTAGCTACAATTTCTTCATAATTCCATTCACCCGCAGGTTTAAACGCACTATGATGTTCCGCCTTAGCCGGGATAATTCCATAAACGGAACCGTGATGCTGCAAAGGAGTAATATCCTTATAAATCGGATGTTCGCAATCCAGAATCTGGATTTCCATACCAACATAAGCGGCATCCCCTTCCATCGGGGTACGGATACCGACACCGTTATTAGCTCCCGGGGTTAACTGGAAATCAAAACGATAGATAAAGTTTCCGTATTCCTTCTTGGTGTACAGATTACCTCCGAAACTACTGCTTGGGACCATAGAGATACAGCCATCTTCCAAGATATAATCAACCGTGTTTCCAGTCCATTCATGCATATTCGTTCCGTCAAACAAAACCTTGAAGCCTTCTTTTTCCTCTTCCGGCGATAATTTGAACGGTTCTTGTTTTTCCAATTCCTTTACGTAGATATTACGGTAATAGACCTTGCTGCCATGAGCTTGCATCTCGATTTGCTCTACCGGGAAAATCGGAAGCTTGCGATCCCAATAGTTTTCCAGAATCACGTTATCTACCACTTTTTCTCCGTTCAAGACAACCGTCACACGGTCGCCAACCATCTTAATATAGAAGGAATTCCATTCACCTAGTTTATTATCGGCCACTTTCGAAGGCTTGCTCTCATTTACCTGATTGTTATACAAGCCTCCGGAACCTACTTGCGCACCAACATTTACCCGAGAAGTATCCCAGATCTGGACTTGAGGAGTACCACGCAGATAAATACCGGCATCAGCCTCTGGTCCTTTCGGATCCAACATCCAATCAACATACATCTCGAAATCACCATATTGCTTTTCAGTACATAGGTTATCGTACCCAGTACCGTCAAATACTAACAGGCCATTCTCCACTTTCCAGTCACGACGCATATTCTCATCCGCCTTCTCCTGCGCTTTCGCCAATTGAGCCGGTTTCATTTTCGCACGGGCGATCGGATTCTCAACCAAACCTTTCCAACCCGTTAAATCCTTACCATTAAAGATAGAGACAAATCCGACCTCGTCCGGCATCGCATCCAAATGTTGCTTCAAGGCATCGATATCATAACGAGCGTCTTCCCCGTCAAACATGGTCAAAACACGTTTCAAGATTGCCTTCACATTGTCACCCTTATATTCCGGATGGTTACGAGCGATATTCCAAACCGCATAAACAGCCGCAGAACGAACAGCCACATCGCTTGAATCCAAGAATTCCGACGCATACATCAATGCCAAGAAGGTATCCGCCCGTTGGATCTGACGTAAAATAAGAGCCTTTTGCTCACTCGTCCGGGCGATCTCCATGACTTTCCGCAAGCTCAACAAACGATTCTCTCTCGTAAATGCCGGATTAGATACCAACTGCACATAACGCTTTAACGCCCTGTCGAATACTTGATCGGAAGAGGCTGATTGGCAAACCTTAAATAGTTCATCGGCAGCCTCAATCCCCTTCCATGCCAACAAAGCGTCAAGAGCCGCATCCTTGGCCGCTCCATTCCCTTTATTCAATCCTTCCACGATCGTAGCCAAAGCCTCTTTCTCGCCAGTCGCTGATAAGACCTTATAATAAAGATATCTCTTGCTGTCTCCCGCTTGTATCATACGGCGATTCACGTTAGATACTTGAGTTGCCGCCGGTTGTTTAGAGATAGCGGCAATGATCGCATCTTGAAGCGGAGCGACAGCTGAAGCCTCCGCAGTCTCCAACATTCCGCACAATAAAGTGAAATCTTTCTCGGATACTACATCTTTCAATGCGGTATAAGCGGCTTTCTTCACCTCTGATGAGCCGGATTTAATCTGATCCAGTACCGTATTTAGATTCGCGTCGGCCATACGTATCGCCAACAGCTCCAAACCAGCGATTTTCCCGGCATCGGAAGCGGACGGGATCACTTTAGCGACCGCTTGATCAATATCGCCGTTAAATGCCATCAAAGCATCTTGACCCAATAATATCACTTGCTTGTCATTGCTCTTCAACAAATCCGCCAGCACAGGAATGACACTCTTATCACCGATTTTAACCAAAGCCCAAACAGCGGCCTGTTGCACATAGAAATCCTTATCTTTCAATTGGTCCAAAAGAACTTGTCTCGCTGGTAGATCAAAACGAAGTTCCAGATTCTTGATCATGTCATGTTTAGACGGGCATTTGCTTTCACGGCCTATCCAGTTCAAGATATCCACCTTGACTTCCGGCTTCGCCTTTAACATGTGTTTCATGACCTCGATATAAACATTTTGATCAGCGAAACCCGAAGCGAAGTTCAAAGCCGCATTACGGTATCCCTTATCCGTATCTTTCAAAGCCGATAATAAATTCTTCGTAGCAGCTTCCGGCTTAGCGGCCAATAGAATCTGAAGAGCGGCCTCACGGGTCTGTGTCATACCTGCTTTCGTAGACTTCTTCAATAAATCATTCGCTGCTTTCTCCGCATCTTTGGTATCGCCTTGCTCAAGGACACGTTTTATCAAAGCGATATACGCCTCATTCGCCCCGGTCTTTTCCATTTTATAACCGGCTTTCTCGGCAGCGGCGGCTAAATCGCCTAGAGAAGCTTTAGAACCTACACGACTCAACGCATAAAGAACCTCTTTCTGCATATTCTCATCGCTGGAACTAAGCATCACTTTCAATACATTTTCCGCATCAGCGATTTGCACGTCAGCGATCGCACGGATAATATTTTTTTGCGTCTTCGGAGTACCGGAACGACGCATCAAGGAAGCCACCAAAACCTTCTTAGCGTTATCGGTACGGATTGCGGATAACGCACGGGCAGCAGGACCGCTTAGGCTCTCATCGTTCAAATAGCTAGCCAGCGTATCCACACACTCATCTTTTCCCAGTAATTGAAGCTGCCGGATAATAAAAGCCTTTGTCTCCCGGTCGCTCACCTTATCCAAGGCTTTCAAATATGCGTTGGCTGTTGCTAGACGGGCATTTTCCTCACCTTTCGCCATCACGTAGTGAGTCAATCCGCTCAACGCATAATCCACGTTCGAGTTACTGCCTTTTCCCGGAGCGTTAATCTTGTTAATCAACATCAAGACCCCTTCCTCGCCAGTGGAGCTTAGGTCATTAATTAATTTGTTATATTCAGCTTGTTGCTCCGCCGGCATCTGTGCCAGTACATCGGCAACGATCGTCTTCGATGTACGATTAGCCGGGCTTTGAGCCATTAACATGCTACCGCACAACAATAAGCTGGCAATTGATATATATACTTTTTTCATATGTGTATGTGTTTAAATATTCCAAGGCGCTCTCATCGGCTGATCCAACAAACGATTAGCGGCCTCATCATTAATAAATTCCAGTTTTACGGGATCAAAGTGAAGCGTACGATTCAAACGAAGGGCTACGGCACCCATGTTCACGATCGTAGCGGAACGGAAGCCATTACGCTCATTCAAGGCAAAAGGCTGACGAGTCTTTACGCACTCGATAAAGTCGGTAACCTGTGGCTCAGGTTCGGGATAATCGGATAACTTTTTCTCCCAATCCGGGATATCACATACGAAATTCTTATAAACATTCCCGTTCGGTCCGGAAATATAAGGTGTGTTCGGATCCCCGTAATCACCTCCCCAAAGTACGATCTGGCAACCATCCTCATAGGTATACGTAATCGAGCGCCAAGTACCCACGGCGTCCGGATGTTGTTGCGGAGCATCCACCTCTACCTTAACCGGGCTGGTATTATCTTTTCCTAAAAAATATTGTACAGGGTCAATATAATGCTGTCCCATATCCCCTAAACCACCGCCGTCATAATCCCAGTATCCACGGAATGTCTGATGCACACGATGCGGGTTATAAGGTTTGTAAGGAGCCGGCCCCAACCAGAAATCATAATCCAGCTCACTAGGCACCGATTGCGGTTCCAGATATTCTTTACCAACCCAATAGAACTTCCAGTCGAAACCGGTATGCTTGCTGATCGTTACCTTTAGCGGCCAGCCCAACATACCACTTTGAACCAGTTTCTTCAAAGGTTTCACGGGAGTGCCCAGTCCATAGAACGGATCAGCGAAACGGAACCAAGTGTTCAAGCGGAACATACGCCCGTATTGCTTCACGGCTTCCATTACCCGTTTACCCTCCCCGATCGTACGGGTCATAGGCTTCTCGCACCAAATATCTTTTCCTGCTTTAGCGGCCTCGACAGACATGATACCATGCCAGTGAGGAGGCGTAGCTATATGAACGATATCTACATTGGGATCTAGAATCAAATCACGAAAATCATGGTATGCGGCAATCTTATCCTTTACCAACTGTTTACCTAGCTCCAGATGATTCTTATCGACGTCACACACGGCGACAAGACGAGTCCCGGCATAGTCCACATGTCCACGGCCCATACCACCTGTACCGATAATTCCTTTTGTCAATTGATCACTTGGAGCGATGAATCCATTACCCAACACGTGGCGCGGTACAATCGTAAATGCCGCGATTCCTCCAAGAGTCTTCAGGAAGTCTCTTCTGTTTGTCTTCATAGTACGAATTTAAAATTTAGATAGAATAGATTAACTTGAGTGACAAAAATAATCATAATACTCGAAGAGACAAGAAAAATGTATATAAAAAAGAAAAGGATGCCTTTAACAAAGACATCCTTCCCTAGTATTTTATGAAAATTTATTACAAAGCGAATTGCGGCTTACGGTGAATCCATTGTCCGCGGGTGAAATCCGGGAAGTCTACTAAAGCACCGCCACGAGCGATTGACATCTCTGACAAGCCGGAGATAGCGCTCCAAGCGGCAGCGTCATAGCAATCCATTGGAGCCGGTTTCTTATTACGGATAGCGTCGATCAAGTCGTACATCATGATAAAGTCCATACCACCGTGTCCGGCCTCAGCAGCTTGAGACTCTAAAGAAGCCCACAATTTATGATCATATTTCTTGAACCATTCATCGGAATCATCCCAACGATGAGGCTTAGACTTTCCTTGTACATATACATGATCGCCATCATTCATCCATAAACCCTCAGTTCCTTGAACACGGAAACCTAATGAATAAGGACGAGGAGAATTCGTATCATGGGTTACGATGATCGTTTGTCCATTAGAACACTTAATCATAGAAGTCACGATATCTCCCAAATTGAAGTTGACCTTCGCCAACGGATGATTCTCACCCCCATTATCCACGATAAACTTATGCAATCCACGAGATTGAGTAGCCATAGCGGATAAAGAAAGGAAGCGGTTACCACGGTTGATATCCATGCAATTTGCTATCGGTCCGATACCGTGAGTCGGATAGATATCGCCATTACGATGTACGGAATGGTTCGTACGCCATTGAGCCTCGGCGAAAGCCGTCGGGCCCATACGAAGATCACCACTGCCCGGTACATAGTTGTAATGAGTTCCATCGTTGAATTTCACCTCACGCAAGTCATGCTCATAACCACAAGTACCATGCAATATCTCGCCGAACAAACCTTGGCGAACCATATTCAACGCAGCCATACAGTCACGACGATAACATACGTTCTCCATGATATTCAAATGGCTTCCGGTTGCTTCCGAAACATTTACCAAATCCCAGCACTCCTCGATCGTATTAGCGGCGGAAACCTCCACGCCTACATAAGGAACACCAGCCTTCATAGCGGCGACAGACATCGGAACGTGCCATTCCCAAGGACTAGCGATAATCACGCAATCAAATTCCTCGTTGTTCAACATATTCTCAAATTCACGTTCACCCCCTTTGTAAACTTTCGGAGCAGGAACATTAAATTTAGCGATATGTTTCAAGGTACTATCGATCGGGCCCTGTTGGATATCGCAAATCGCTACGATCTTATTACCGGGGATCGCCAATACATTATTAATATGCTCATGGCATCTAGAACCCGTTCCGATGAAACCGAAACGTAATTTACCATCATCTTTACCGGCTGTTTTTTTCTTTTGGGGTTCAGCGGCGGTTGTTGTAGCTCCGGCGTTTCCGGCCATTGCCAAGCCTGCGGCACCAATACCGGCGGCAGATACTTTCTTAAGGAATGAACGACGAGTGTTTTCCATATATTTTATAAATTAGTTTGTGTTTTGAGGATACAAAATTAAAAAAATATTTTTTCAATCAAAACGTTATTGAGTATTTTGAAAAATAAAGAGTCCAAGACTAAAAGTTCGTTATCTTTCCGGTTTCCCTTTTTAGCCTCTCGAAGGTCATCATCATCTGTCGAAGTCTTATAGGTTCTTTTTCCGCCAAATTAACTTGCTGACCGATGTCTTCCTTTACATTATATAATTGATAACAGTTACTATTTCCGGCAAAGGCAGCCTCCTCCGCATCGCCATAGGTATCCGGATACGGTGGGATCATGACCCAATCACCATCACGTAGCGCATAATTGAAATAACCTTCCAAGACAAGTTCCTTTCGCCCATTACCATCTTTTCCTAGAAAGACAGGCAAGGTGTTTTGGCTATCTACCTTATCAGAATAGGTCTGTCCGATCAACGCCGACAGCGAGGCTAACAAATCCATCTGGCAAACCAAGGCATCCGACACAGCGCCCGGCTTAACTTCCGCAGGCCAACGAAGCATGAACGGGATACAGGTTCCACCATCATACAAGCTCGTCTTTCCTCCACGAAGCGGTCCGGCCATCTTATGATCCCCAACCAATTCCACGGCTTGATCTTGATAACCGTCATCCAGAACCGGTCCGTTATCGCTAGTGAAAATAACTAATGTATTTTCCGTTAGCCCCAACTTATCCATTTCCTTCAAGAATTCGGTCACGCACCAATCCGCTTCCAAGATAACATCTCCACGAGGTCCCATCCCCGACTTACCCGCGAATCTCTCGTTCGGTACACGAGGTACATGTGGTTGATGCAAGCCATAGTACAGGAAGAAAGGTTTATCCTTATTCTTTTTCATAAAACCTTTCGCCTTCTCAAGGAACAACTCTGCCATATCCTCATCTTTCCATTGGGCGGTCTTGCCTCCTTTCTGGAAACCAATTCGAGGTACACCGTTTACGATAGCGCCGGCATGCCCGACACTCGGGAGCATTCTCAGTAATTCAGGATTATCCTTCCCAGTCGGTTCCCCGGGGAAATTCTCCTTATAACTGACATAGAGAGGATCGTTCGGATCGAGGTTTACACCTCTCCCATTCTCGATAAAGATACAGGGAACCCGGTCATTGGTAGCAGCTTGGATAAAAGAATAGTCGTAACCGATCTCTTTCGCTCCGGGATAAACCAGCTTGTTCCAGTCTACCGCCCCGTCACCTAATCCCAAATGCCATTTGCCGACCG
>ERZ857882.4189-NODE-4189-length-12720-cov-2.798342_pt1 | contig 12720 bp, 9 predicted proteins | sample MGYA00519697_ERZ857882 | MGnify/ENA primary metagenome ERZ857882 (study PRJEB31778, sample SAMEA3449373) | human gut metagenome | biome: human gut; feature: human-associated habitat; material: faeces | place: United Kingdom | collected 2010/2012 ...
GAGATCTGAAAATTATAAGTACGCACCTGCCGACGCCGTTACTTTTTCTAAAAGGAAAAAGATAATAGCGGCGGCAAAGCTATATATTGCGTCACACAATGTTGATTTGCAACCGAGATTTGATGTCGCTGAGGTGTTCGTTGAGAAAAATCAGGTTGCAAAGATTAACCTTATTACAAATGCTTTTGACGGAGAGGGAAAATGAATCTTATTGATTTCCATTGCGACACCTTAAGTGAATGTTATAACAGAAAGTCCGAGCTTTATAAAAATGACCTTCATATAGATTTAGAGCGCGGAAAAAGAGTATTCAATAAATATTGTCAGGTGTTTGCCGTTTGGATACCGGATGAAAAAAGAGGCGACGAGGCATACGACTATTTTAATAATGTTTACGCTTTCTTTGAAAAACAGCTTTTAAAGAATTATAATACTGTGGCATTCTGCTGTTCTTCCGGTGAAATGGACAATGCCTTTGGCGAAAATAAAATTGCTGCGTTTTTGTCTGTTGAGGGCGGTGCGGTTCTCGGCGGCGACATAGATGTGATCGATGCATTGTATGAAAAGGGCGTTAGAATTCTTACCCTTACATGGAACGGTCAAAACGAGCTCGGCGACGGCTGCTTTACCGAAAATGCAAAAGGACTCTCGCCGTTTGGTGTTAACTGCGTCAAGAAATTGCAGAAAAAAGGAATCATTGTTGACGTTTCGCATTTAAGTGAACGCGGCTTCTACGATGTGGCGGAGTATTCAGAAAAACCTTTTATTGCAACCCATTCGGATTGTGATATTGTTGATAATCCGTTTGCCGAAAAACGCAATCTTACAGACGCTCAGATTAGAATTATTACAGAGCAAAAGGGTATAATCGGACTTAATCTTTATGAGAAATTTCTCGGTGTGGAAAACGGAGCAGGCCTTTGTTCGGTTATCAGACAGATAGAGCATTTTTGCTCGCTTGGAGCTGAACACACTATTTGCCTTGGGTGCGATTTTGACGGATGCACAGTAAGCGATGACCTTTGCGGGATAGATAAACTGTACAAAATAGCTAACGGGCTTGCGAGAGAAAATTACAGCGATGAATTGATAAACGGCATTTTCTTTGATAATGCAAACGCTTTTATCGTTGCAAATATGTAATTTATATGTTAAAATACATCTGATTTTTCAGTTAGGAAGTGCAAATTTATGTATTACACAAGTACGAGAGACAAATCAATCAGGATTTCTTCGGCTGAGGCTATTACAAAAGGTATTTCGGCCGAGGGCGGACTTTTTGTTCCCACGGAAATTCCGCATATTACGCTTGATGATATAAAGAGAATAGGTACACTTCCGTATACCGGCAGGGCAAAAGAGATTTTGAAGCTCTATCTTACCGATTTTACCGAGGATGAGCTCAATTATTGCGTAGAGGGTGCATATAAAAAGTCGAGCTTCAGCTCCGAAAAAATTGCGCCGCTTTATAAGATATCTGATAAGGAAAGCATACTTGAGCTTTGGCGCGGTCCCACATGCGCTTTTAAGGATATGGCTTTGCAACTTTTACCGTATCTTCTTTCCGTATCTGCTTCCAAGACTCTCAAGGATACTAAGATTGTTATTCTTGTCGCAACCTCGGGTGACACAGGAAAAGCAGCACTTGAGGGCTTTAAAGATGTGGATAATACTCAAATACTTGTCTTTTACCCTGTTGACGGTGTGAGTCCTATGCAAAAGCTTCAGATGACTACACAAGAGGGTAATAATGTAAGCGTGTGTGCTATCAAAGGCAATTTCGATGATGCACAAAGCGGAGTTAAGTCTATATTTACAAATTCGGAAATTAAGAAGAAATTTGCAGAAAACCATCTCGCGTTTTCATCGGCTAACTCAATTAACTGGGGCAGGCTTGTTCCTCAGATAGTATATTATGTATCGGCATATTGTGATATGGTCGAGAACGGTTCGCTAAAGCTCGGTGAGGAAATGAATGTTGTAGTTCCTACCGGCAATTTCGGCAACATCCTTGCCGCTTATTATGCCAAGAGAATGGGCGTGCCGATAGGTAAGCTTATTTGTGCATCCAACTCTAATAATGTACTGACAGATTTCCTTAAAACAGGTACATACGACAAAAATCGTAATTTCTATTGCACGGCATCTCCGTCGATGGATATACTTATTTCAAGTAATCTTGAAAGGCTTTTGTTCCACCTTTCGGGTGAAAATGATGCTGAAGTAAGAGAATATATGAAATTGCTTGCAAACAGCGGTAAATATACTGTAGGGGAACAGCTCTTTGAAAAAATCAAAGAATTATTCAGAGCCGGCTATTGTGATGATACCTTGACAAAGGCGACTATCAAGGAAAACTTTGATAAATATCATTATCTTTGCGATACGCACACGGCTGTCGCTGTCAAAGTTTATGAGGATTATGTCAGCGAAAGCGGCGATAAAACGCCTACAGTAATAGCCTCTACTGCAAATCCGTATAAATTCTCCGCAAGTGTTTTGTCAGCTCTTACAAGTGATATTCAATCTACCGACGAATTCTCAATGGTTGATGAATTGCACACGCTTACAGGCGAACCCGTACCGCCGCAGCTTGCTACGCTTAAAGATAAGAAAGTAAGATTCGGTGATGTAACGACTAAAGACGATATGGCAAATGTAGTATTCAAAATGCTCAACATTTAATCTGTTCATTTCCGGATTTTTGTTGTCTGAACGGAGCTTTGGCATGTCATTATTTGCTATCGGCGATACCCATTTGTCGCTCGGCACAGATAAGCCGATGAATATTTTTCGCGGATGGGACAACTATGTTGAAAGACTCGTTTCAAATTGGAATAGGGTAGTTGACCCGGGTGATACTGTTGTTATAATGGGTGATGTGTCTTGGGGAATGTCTCTTTCCGAAGCATACAAGGACTTTGAACTGCTGAATTCTTTGCCCGGCAAAAAGATAATAATGAAGGGCAATCACGATTATTGGTGGAACACCAAGAAAAAAATGGACGAGTTTTTTTTCAAAAACAAATTTGAAACTCTGTCTGTTTTGCATAACAATGCATACAGGGTCGGTGACATCAGTATTTGCGGAACGAGAGGTTGGTTTTTTGACGCGGAGAGCGATCTCGACAAAAAAGTTGTAAAACGTGAAGCCGAAAGACTTCGCCGCTCAATAGAGTGCGGAGAAAAATTGGGCGGTGAGCCTGTTGTATTTTTACACTATCCGCCGATAAACAACTTGCAAATCTGCGACACGATTTATGATGTGCTGGTTGAAAAGAATATAAAGAGATGTTATTATGCACATCTTCACAGTGCCTCTGTTCATAATTCTTTTAACGGTGAAAAAGACGGTATTCATTTTCAACTTTTATCGGCAGATTATCTTAAATTCTGCCCTAAACTGATAGAAAAAATAAATTAATAAAAAAGTATGGTAATTTAAGGTCTTATCTGTTATAATACCATAGTTACTGTAAATATTCAGGAGGAATTTGTATGAGTTTAAAATCTTCAAACAAGGTGGATACCAATGTTTGGGAGCTTGAAGTAAGCGTAGATGGCGACACTTTTAAGGATGCCGTTACAAAGGCTTATCTTAAGCAGAGAAAGAACATTACCATTCCGGGATTTAGAAAAGGAAAGGCTCCGCGTGCTTTTATTGAAAAATATTACGGCGAGGGTGTGTTCTATGAGGACGCTCTTGAGGCTATATATCCCGATGCGGTAGCTTCCGCTATTGAGGAAGCGAAGCTTGAACCGGTTGATACACCTTATGACCTTGAAATTCCCGAGATGGGCAATGACGGTGTAACCATGAAGTTCAAAGTAACTGTTAAGCCTGAGGTTGAGCTCGGCGAGTATAAGGGCCTTAAGGCTACAAAGAAATCTACCAAGGTTACGGCAGATGAAGTTAAAGCTGAGCTTGCAAGGATGCAGGAGCAGAATTCAACTGTTTCGGATGTTGATGACAGAGCGGTTAAAAAGAACGATATAGTTGTTATCGACTTTGAGGGCTTTGTTGACGGCAAGGCGTTTGATGGCGGAAAGGCTGAAAAATATGAGCTTACCATAGGCTCAAATCAGTTTATTCCCGGCTTTGAAGATCAGATTATCGGCCACAAAATCGGGGACAAGTTTGATGTTAATGTTAAATTCCCTGAGGATTATCAGGCTGATCTCGCTTCTAAGGATGCTGTGTTCAAAATTAAGCTTCATGGTATAAAGGTTAAGGAAGTACCGGCACTTGATGATGAATTTGCTAAGGATGTCAGTGAATTCGATACTCTTGATGAGCTTAAAAAGGATATTAAGAAACAGCTTGAAAAGAGAAAAAATGATGATGCCGAAAACGAGCTTCATAATACACTCCTTGAGGAAGTTGCAAAGGGTATAAAAGCTGAAATTCCCGAGGCAATGATTGAAAAAACGATTGATGATGACGTTAATGAGTATTCATATCGTCTTCAGTCACAGGGCTTAAAGCTCGAAACATACCTCAAATATACCGGTATGCTGAAGGATATGATAAAACGCGGATTTTCGGCCGGCGTCTATACGCAGACCAGCGACGTCGAGATCGAGGTGAACGGGCTGATGACCTACGACCGGAAGCTGATCAAGGTGGACGAGGCGAAAATCAGCGCGCTGAACAAAGCGATCTGTAAATCGTTGGACAAGTAAACAAAAAAAGAAACGGAGTGCACAATAAACGGTGCGTCCTTTTCGTTCTACTACCGAGTTTTAGATAGTAAAAACAAGGTGGTCTTATTCAGAAAATGCGGCGGGGATGGGATCCTGCCGCATTTTTTATCCGGGAGGCCGGGAAAGAAGAGATGCCGTTCCGCCGACCGGACGTTTTGTCCGGATATGCGTGCCGAAACGACAGTTTGGCGAGAAACCGGAAATTGTGGCACGTATTTTGGTAATTCATAAATACGGCAGAGGGATTCTAAAAAGGGTTTATAAACCCGAAACGATCCGGATGCAAAGATTGGCACAGAGTTTGAAGTATAATACATCGAAGGAAAGAAGTAAAGTGGACAAGCAACAAGGTTTCTTCATTTATTTAAGTTTGGGTTAGTAGTTTAGGGATAATTCCCCGGAAAAGAGGCAACCGCGACGGTTCCCTCTTTTTTGTTTTTGCGATTCCTTACAAACGCTACGGGGGAGCGAACGATCGTTTGCTCCCCCGTAGGCTCGACCGGTATGATTCGGGCTTTTGTCTATAATTATATCATTTTATCGGTCGGTTGAAAAAATAGTCTGTTCCGTAGGTGGCTTTTTAACGGCAAGACGCCGTGTGTTTCACACGGCGTCTTGTTCGGTATCGGAAAATGTTTCCCGTCCTATTTCTTGTGGAGACGGATCGCGCGGATGTACAGCGGGGTTCCGTTGATGTTGTTGATATCGAAACGCAGCCGGTCTCCCTTTTTGCCCGCATTCGGGAAGTTCTGCAATACCTGGGCCTTGCCTGCGGTCAGGTCGAACGTGATGGACTTCCAGTCATTTGAGGCCGGAATCGACAGGTTGGGGATCGATCCGCCCGCTGCGATCTGGAGGAACAGTTCGAGACTGGCGCTCTTCGCGCATTTGTATTCGAACGATAGGTAATTCTCGTCGGCTGCGATGTCGCGGGTCAGCGACGCCGTGAAGATATACGGGTCGTCCGGTTTCCCTGCTTCGGGTTCGGACGGTTCGTACAGGTAGCTGTAACCGGTTTCGTAGCTGAAATAATCCGTAAGGTCTTCGAAACGCCCCAGTTGGTTGGCGGATTCGGTCTGCAGTCCCAGGAAGAGGGCTGCGGCCAGCGTGGATTCTTCGGCGTTGCGCGCCCGGATATGCAGGTTCCGGAGTTCGAGCTCGGTTCCGGCCCCGTCGCCGATCACGAGCCGGAAACGGGAGCCTATCCCGCCCCATGCGGCCTCGGCGATCTGCTGGCCGAGGTCGAACGAATAGGTCGTCCATTGCGATGCCGCGGAGAGCGGTTTGATCTTATAGACGGTCTGCGTTATATCGTCCAGGACGATTGCCAGCGAAATCGCCTTGCCGCTTTTGTATTCGAACGTGAGCACCTTGTCCGATATGCCGTCGGCGACCCGCTGGGTCGTGAACGATGCGTCGGCGCCCGTGGCGGTCAGTTTGTAGGTATAGCCGGTCGTAGGCGACGAGGCTTCCTCCTCTACGGTCAGGTTGTTGCTGTCCTTGATATAAAAATATCCTTTCGGGAAGTTCGGATCGTCGTCTACGTCTTCGCCGTTCATCCGGATCTGAGCGAAACGGGAACGGATTTCGTCGACCGTGCCGATCTTCAGGTAGACGTCGTATTCGAAGACGAGTCCTTTGGTGATGGCGAAAGTCCGCAGCGGCGCGAAATAGGAGCAACTGCCGCCGGTCGGACCGGACGAACCGCCGTTGAAACGGTAGTTGGTCGATAACGGCGATCCGGGCGAGTAAACGCCGATGCCCCATTGCGAGTCGTCCACGTAAGCGGCCCAGTGTTCGTCGCGGGTATGCTTTTCGTTCGGCCAGCCCGGAACGACCGTGGTCAGCGCGGCATTGGTCCACGGACTGTCGCCCTTGTAATATACCAGGTTCTTCAGGGCATAGTCTACGAAGACGGCCGGAACTTCCTGTTCGGTAGCCGGATGGTCGGTCGCGCCCGCTCCCGTGTTGCGGAACGTATAGTGAATGTGGGCCACGTCGCCGTCGAGTGTGATTTTTTCTTCCATCTGACATTCGGTCAGTAGCTTGCCGGAAGCCCAGTGCACCGGAACCGAAACGATTTCCAGGCTGGAGCTGGTGATATTCTGCGACAGGATTTCCGGTTTCTGACCGCGCCATCCGCCGCCCTGAATCGGGTTCCACACCCAATCCTTACCGTCCCATTTGCTGCCGTCCGCTTCTCCGTAATAGGATTGCTGGACGAAACGTCCTTCGTCGGCATGGTTCAGTAGGTTGCGCTTGGTATTTACTTCCGAGAAGTGGAAGATCGATCCGCCGTGGGTCAGGTCGATACCCAGTTGGACGATTCCGTTGTTGAGGTAGGTCGCGTTCTGCATGCCCGCTTCCGGCCACGCTTCCACCGGCGTGGCGGTGCCGGTTACGGCTTCCGATTGCTTGCCGTTGTCGTATACGGCCGCTACCGAGAACGTATATTCGGTTCCGTTGGTCAGTCCGGTCGCCTCGTATCCGGTCGTGTCGGCCTTGACGGTGGCGCTTCCGTTTCCGGGCGTCCAGCTTACGGCGTATTCTTTCAATCCTTCGACGTTCTTGGGAGCTTTCCACGAAAGGTTCGCTTTTTTATCGGGCGCCGTGATTACCAGTCCGGTCGGAGCAGCCGAGAACGGCGTGCCCTGTTCGACGAGGGCGTTCGACTTTTTGCCGTCGTCGTATGCGGCCGCTACCGAGAACGTATACTGGGTTCCGTTGGTCAGTCCGGTCGCCGTATAGGTGGTCGTGCCGGCCGCTACGGTAGCGCTTCCGTTTCCGGGCGTCCAGCTTACGGCGTATTCTTTCAGTCCCTCGCCGTTTTCGGGAGCCTGCCAAGAAAGGGTGATTTCTTTATCCCACGGGGTTACGACCAGGTCGGTCGGTTCCGGTTTGACCGATGCGGCCGGAGTGCCCTGCTTGGTCACCACTTCCGATTTTTGCCCGTTGTTGTACACGGCGGCGATGGAGAAGGTATAGGCGGTTCCGTTGGTCAGTCCGGTGGCGGTGTACAGCGTCGTTCCCGCCTGGACGGTCGCCTGCCCGTCCCCCGGTGTCCAGGTAATGGAGTACTCCTTGAGATTCTCGCTTTCCGGCGCGGTCCAGCTCAGCGTGACGCTACCGTCGCCCGCCTGTACAGCCGCATTGGTCGGCGCCGGCGTCGGATACGACGCGTCGGCATTGTCTTTCTTGCACGACATAAACATCAACGCCGGCAATAACAGTAGCAAAGTACTGACTTTGAAAAATTTTTTCATAGATGGAAAAATTTAGTTTAAAAATCAAATAAAATTGCGTTGTGGTTTGTCGGGGTCGGACCATTCCACAGGAACAGCTCCAACGGTTAAGTTGTAATCAAATGTAGAATAAATTTCCGAATTTCGTCTTATCCGGAGTCGAATTTCGTACGATTCGGGGCAGGATTCTTCCTGCGGGCTTGCCCGGTGCGGCGAAGACTGTGGCGGCGCGGAACGGATTGTCGTAAAGTAGGAGAGGGGTTACCGTCTCGAAAACAGCCACTTCAGCATCTGCAGCAGGATCAGGATCGAGGTGGCGATCAGGATGAAGTGTCCGTAACCGTTGTCGCGGTCGAACACGATCAGGACGATCGATCCGATGAAGAGTCCGATCAGCATGATGACGTAGGCGATCCGGCGGCTGACCATTCGGATGGTTTTGATAAACAGTGTGTTGTCGTCGAGGATAACGTCGTGTTTGATTTTGCCTTCTTTCAGTTTGTAGAGGATTTCGCTGACGTCGTTCGGAAAATCCCGGATGAAACTGACGTAATTGTTCAGCGTGTCGTAGATTTCGGAGGCGATGCGGCGCGGCGAATATTTTCCCTTGACGACCTCTTTGGCGTAGGGGACGATGACCGGCGCCAGCGCCAGCGACGGATCGAGCGACGTGGCGAATTTTTCGAGCGTGGCCAACGCCTTGATCAGCATAAAGATGCCCGACGGAATTTGCAATTTGTACTTGACGATGATGTCGACGCAGTTCTGGATCGCTCCGGCGAAGTTGATCGTTTCTATCGGGATGCCGGTATACTGCATCATCATCTGGTGGATTTCGAATTTCAGTTCTTCGCGGTGTTCGAAGAATTTTTTACCGCACAGCGTGACCAGCGCATGTGAAATCGTGTCGCTGTTGCGCGAGACGAAGCCGATGGCGAAATCGGCCAGGAAGTCGAGGTCGCGGGGCGTGAGCGCCCCGACCATCCCGAAGTCGATGAAGCCGATGACGTTGCCTTCCATCACGAAGATATTGCCCGGATGCGGGTCGGCGTAGAAGAATCCGTGCTTCAGGATCATCGTGAGCAGGGCGTCGGCGCCGTTGCGGGCGATTTGCGACAGGTCGAGTCCCGCCGCCTGCAACGCCCCGAGGTCGTCGGGCGGAATGCCGTGGATCTTCTCCATCACGAGCAGCTTTTTCGTGCAGTGCTGCGTATGGACGACGGGAATGTGCACCGACGGGTTGTCCTTGAACATGATCCGGAAGCGGTTGATATTCGACGCTTCGATCGTGTAGTCCAATTCTTTGAGGATCGTGGCCGAAAATTCGTCGATCAGGCCGGTGATGTTCATCGCGGCCAGTTCCGGGTACTGCTTCGCGAAGCGTTTGGACAGGTATTTCAGCAGGTAAATGTCCAGTTTGATCTTGTTCTCGACGAAGGGACGTTGGATTTTGACGACCACCTCGTCGCCGGACAACAGGCGTCCCTGATAGACCTGCCCGATCGAGGCGGCGGCCAGCGGCAGCCGGTCGAATTCGCTGAAAACCTGTTCGAGCGGAGCGTTCAGCTCTTTTTCGATCAGCGCGATGGCGTATTCGCTGTCGAACGGGACGGCGCGGGACTGCAGTTTTTTGAGTTCGATCCGGAATTTCTCCGAAACCATATCCGGGCGGTCGGCCAGGATCTGCCCGAATTTGACGAACGTGGGGCCGAGATCTTCGATGGTCATCCGGATCCGTTCCGGAGTCGTGTGGACGATTTTGTGGACTTTGCGGCGCCGTTTTCCGAAACGGGTGTGCGCGAACAACTCCCCGAACGAATGCTTGATCAGGATTCCCATGATCTGGAAAGCCCGGTTCATCTGCAGGAACGATATGTAGATGCTGACGATTTTCATAACGTTTTATTGTTGAGCGTCCTGTTTAGTTCTTCGAGCGTGCGGTTCAGTCGATCCATCTTCTCGATCAGCTCGCGGTTGTCCGCCGCGGGCGGTTCCGCGTCGCGGGTCTGCGCGAACAACTGCCGCAGCAGCAGTTCGTCCTTCAGCGATTCGGCCATCCGCAGCAGGCTCTCCGCGATGTGCTCGCTGCGCTGCGGGTCGGCGTCCATCTTTTCCGAAATGATTTTCGAAACTTTGTCGACGAAAAGATCCCTTTCCGACAGTCCGATCGTGAGGATCAGTCGCATGATGTTGCTGTACAGTGCTTTCATCGTATCGTAATCACAGTGCAATATTACGTATAATTTGCCGGAAAATGCAAGATGTTTGCCAATTCCGCCGTAAATTTGTCATAACGAAGACCGCCGGCCGCACTTCGCGGGGCGAATCTCCTCCGCCGGGCGCAACGGGAACCGCCCCGGCATGACAATTGCTGGATAAGATGCAGATTGCGTAGATTTTATACGGTCCGTATACGGAGATCGGATCGCGCGGCGTTTTTTTAACAGAGGCATACCGAAATAATAATGCGTGTTATGAAAAAGATTGTTTTGATCGTTTTGTTGACGTTGCTGGGCGGCGGATTGTCCGCGCAGACGAATTCCCGCAAAGCGGCCCGACAGGTCGAGAAAGCGCGCCGGGCCGCGATGGACAGCGTGTTGCACCTCGGTGCGGTGCAGGCTTTGGAAAGCGGCGCTTTCGTAGTCGAAGTCGACCGGCTTATTTTCAAACGGGGGCGTACGGCCAGCGTCAGTTCGAATACGAATTTCGTTTCCCGCGACGGCGACGAGGCGTTCGTGCAGATAGCCTTCAATACGGTGCTGGCCGGGCCGAACGGCGTGGGCGGCATTACGGTGCGCGGAAACGTGTCGGATGTCACCGTCCGGACGGACATAAAAGGATATCTCTACTACGGGATGAACGTTCAGGGGATCGGGATCTCCGCGCGGGTCGATATCATGCTGATTCCGGGCGCCGACCGCGCCAGCGTGACCGTCGATCCGAATTACAGCAGCAACCGGATTACGATGGAAGGAAGGGTGCTTCCCTCTGTCGATTCGAGGGTCTTTAAGGGACGTTTTCACTAATAAAGGCGTTTCCGGAAAATCCGCCGCCCCGCGCCAGTCAGAAATCCTGATTGGCGCGGGGCGGCGTGCATGGTGCGGAATGTTACCGTTCCGGCGGGTAGTCCGACAGGATGCCGCTCGTATGGCGGAATTGCTGGAAAACGAGCGGGTCGCCGGCGAATCGGGCCGAAAGTTCTTCCCGGACGGCGTCGTCGTGGACGCCCGGAATCAGCGTCGTGCGGAACCGGTAGTCGATCCCGCTGTTGCGCAGCAGGTCGATCGACCGTTGCACGTTGTCCATCTGGCGGTCGGTGACGGCCGGATAGATTTTCGCGTAGTGTTCGCGGTCGGGGATCGTTTTGATATCCATGGCCACGCAGTCGACCAGTCCCATGTCGATCAGGGCGGACAATAGTTCCGTATTCGTCCCGTTGGTATCGAGCTTGATCCGGTATCCGAGCCTTTTGACTCTCTCCAGAAAGCCGGTCAGTCCGGGGTGCAGGGTCGGCTCGCCGCCGGTTACGACGACTCCTTCGATCCACTCCCTGCGCCGCCGCAGGTAGTCGAGAATGACCGTTTCGGACAGATCGGGTAGGTGATCGGTCAGCGAGGGGAGTACCAGCGACGGGTTGTGGCAGTAGTCGCACCGGAAATTGCATCCTTTGGTGAATACGACGGCCGAAAGTACTCCCTCCCAATCGATCAGACTCTGTTTGACAAAACCTCCGATTCGCATGTCAGATCGCTGTTTCGTGGACGATCCGGCGGTCGAACAGCTTGCGGTCGGCGAACTCCTCCCGTTTCCCGTCGTTCCACTGGCTTACCGGGCGCATGTATCCGACGATACGGCTGTATACTTCCGCCTTCCCGCCGCATTTGGGACAGACGAAATGTTCGCCGGACAGGTAGCCGTGCGAAGGACAGATGCTGAACGACGGCGACAGCGTGATGTAGGGCAGCCGGAACCGGCCGGTCACGCGGCGCACCATGTCTCGGGCGGCTGCGGGCGATACGGCGCTTTCGCCGGTGAAGACGTGGAACACCGTTCCCCCGGTGTACAACGCTTGTAGCGGATCCTGCATTTCGAGCGCTTCGTACAGGTCGTCGGTAAAGTTTACCGGCAGGTGGGTCGAATTGGTGTAGTAAGGCTTGGCGCCTTTCAGCAGTCGGTCGGCTTGGTTCGCCGTGATGATATCCGGATAACGCTTGGTATCGAGCATCGCGAACCGGTAGGCGGTGCTTTCGGCCGGAGTGGCTTCGAGGTTGTAGATATTGCCGGTTTCCTCCTGGAATACGGCCAGCACGTCCCGCATGAAGCGCATCGTTTTTTGGGCGAATGCCGCGCCCTCTTCGGTGGCGATTCCGACGCCGAGGAAGTTCAGACAGCATTCGTTCATCCCGTTGATGCCGATCGTCGAGAAGTGGTTTTTCCAATAGCAGCCGAAACGGTCGTGGATGTGGCGCAGGTAGAATTTCGAATAGGGATAGAGTCCCTTTTCGGTGTAGCGCTCGATGACCTTGCGTTTGGTTTCGAGGCTTTCGCGGGCCAGCTCCATCAGGTGGCGCAGCCGTTCGAAAAACGACTTCTCGGACCCCGATTCGTAACCGAGTCGCGGCAGGGTGATCGTCACGACGCCGACCGACCCGGTCAGCGGGTTCGACGCGAACAGTCCGCCGCCGCGCTTGATTAGTTCCCGTTTGTCGAGCCGCAGCCGGCAGCACATGCTGCGCACGTCGTCGGGTTTCATGTCCGAGTTGACGAAGTTCGA